>BNJV01002326.1_pt1 | contig 35125 bp, 49 predicted proteins | sample 8540591 | NCBI WGS metagenome assembly BNJV01 (sample SAMD00202457, study PRJDB9452) | human saliva metagenome | host: Homo sapiens | reverse complement strand
GAATAAGTATGTTGGTGTAAAGTATTAACCGTTGCAAAAGTTGCGATCTTCACTATTTTTGGGTGGTGTCGCATTTGGTACCCTTGGTTTGAAAATCTTGGCAAGTAAGGAAGCTAAAAAAGGTTATTCTAAAGCTTTGGCTAAGGCTTACAAGTTGAAAGACGGGCTAGATGCATCTGTTTCTGTTGTGAAACAACATGGAGACGATGTCTTGCAAGATGCCAAATATTTGTACGAGCAAGAGAAAAAAGAAGAGCAATTAGATAGCCTTATAGGGGAATAATATGTCTTTTAAAGTGCTACATAGAGGATACCAACATATCCGACTATCATCTTCTTTTTCACTCACCTTGGATATTCAAGACTATCTTCGTTCCTTGGCGAGAGATGAAAAGGGGATTGAGTCCATCCAGTTTTACATGGATCAACAGCACTTTACTCTACGTATAAAAGAAGGCTTCTCTGTATTAGACAATGCAGAAGCCTTTTTAAAAAGAATTGATAAAGGGAAAGTTTCTGAGTTGATGACTCTTCCCATTCGTAGAGAAGAGAGTGCTTATTCTATTGTTTCAGGTGCAGCGATTAAGCGTATACTTTTTCGTAGTTTTGTGCCGTATCCTATTCGCTATATATGGACTTGTTATCAGGCTTTTGGCTATATTAGAGAAGCCTATCAAACACTAGCGCGTAAGGAACTAACGATGGAGGTCTTGGACTGTTCGGCGATTTTATTGTCCTTGTTTATGAACCAATCCAAGACGGCTAGCAACATCATGTTTATGCTTGATTTGGGGAATCATTTAGATCAGTGGTCCTTGAAAAACTGCAACAGATTTAGAACAAAGCCTTCTTTTGCAAAAGAGAGCGATGTATTTTCAGTACAGGGGATATGGTTGTTAGTATCAAGAGTTCCGATGTTCAAATAGGGAGATGTCTTGGTCCTATCTCAAGGAAATGAAATTCTGTTTGATGGACAAGTAGTTTCAGGTTTAGGTATGGTCAACGAAAGTTCCTTTTGACGGAGAGAGTTTTCCAGTTGAAAAAGAGAGAGTCTGATTTGGTTTGTGCAAATACAGTATTAGAAACTGGAGAGTTACGCATTCGTGTAACTGATAATCAGATGAACAGCCGTATTTTACAGCTAATTGAGTTGATGAAGAAATCTGAAGAAAAACAAGAAAAACGAAACAACGCTATTTCATCAAGATGGCGGATAAGGTCGTCAAATATAATTTTTGGGTGCTGGTCTGACCTACCTCATTAACAGGTTCTTTTTCTAAGGCTATTTCTTCTTATTGGTCGATTTCTCCTGCGCTTTGAAAAATCTCTACTCCTGTAGCTTATTTAACGGCTATCAAGGAGGGTTTGAATCGTGAAATGGTGATTAAGGATGGGGATGTTCTGGAGAAATATCTGGAAGTCGATACCTTCTTATTTGATAAGATCTGGGACAATCACAACTAGCTATCCTATAGTTGAAAAGGTGTTACCTTTGAGACTATAGTGAGGAAGATATCTCAGTAATCAGTGCCTGTCTTGAGGAGCACATCTATCATCCTATCGCCAATGCCATTGTCGCAAGCCGAGATAGAGGGAATTGAACATGAGGAAATGCATGGGAAACTCCAATATATTGCAAGCAACGGGAATTAAGTCCCATATTGATGGTGAATCGGTTGTCATCGGAAATTTTGTCCTGATGCAAGACGAGCAAATCAATATTAGTCCTGAACAAAATGCCCTGATCGAAGAATATAAGAATCACTACAATCTACTGTTCTTGGGCTATCGCAATGATCTTATTGGGATGTTCTGTATCCATACTCCTTTGAGAAAAGAAGCAAAAGTTGCCTTAGAAAAAGCCTGCTAAAAGCTCAAGGAAAGAAACTGATTTTAGCAACAGGTGATACCTTTGGTTAGAACGGAAGAACTTGTAAAAGATTTGCTGCCGTTTGACTCAAGTTTATACAGACTTTGAAACCTGATGGAAAATTTGAATTGTGCAGGAGTTACAGCAATCTGGTCATGCTGTCTTAATGGTCGGAGACGGCTCTGAATGACTCGGCAGCTCTAACCCTTGCGGATATTGGATGTTGTGATGAATGAAAGCAGATATTTTCTAAGCAAATGAGCGATATATTATTATTAGATAATCGCTTGATGAAGAATAGACTCTCTTTCATCGTCTTTTGCAAAAACTGATTCAGAAGAATATCCAAGAAACTATCGTCGTAAACGTAGTTTGATTGCTTTTGGTTTATTTAACTGGCTTAGTCCTTCCAATCTTTCTATCTTTACATAACCTCACAACTTTGCTGAATTGTATTTCTGTAGTCTTTCTGTTAAGAATAGATATGTAAGAAGATTTTAATCACTATAAGCAAAAAGGAGTTATCTCAGGGAAGAGTAACCCTTTTGTTTGTGTGGATAAGTTTTGAATGTTTTAGTATGTAAGACGAAGTATTTTTCTTACCACGGCGGATAACGGTGAGTTCGTTCTCTAACTTGTCTGCGTCACCCAAAAACATAGTCCAGTGTCTTTGGATGCGGTCGCCATTGACATAGATGGCTCCATTTTTGTACATCTTCTCGGGCTTGGCGTTTTGAGTTGACCACACCAGATGACACGAGGATTTCCACGATGTTAAGGTTTTCGTCGGCTTGTACCTGATAATTTGGCACGCCACGAAGTCCTTGTTTGAGTTCTTGACAGAAAGGTTTTTGATATTTCCAGCAAAGAGTTGCTCGGTAATGTTAAGGGCTTCTTTGTAGGCTTCTTCGCCATGGACAAGAGTTACAACTTCACGAGCGAGGATTTTTGAGCCAAGCGTCTCGTGTGGAGCTGCTTCAAACTGTTTGCTGAATGTCTTCAATCTCATCGAGGACAAGAAAGTAAAGATCTTCAAGAAGCGAATAGCGTCAGCATCCATGACATTCATCCAGAATTGGTACATTTCGTACGTGGAGAAGTCTTTTTCAGGATTGAGCCAGACTGCGTTGCCTTCTCGACTACCAAATTTCTACCAGTTGCATCAGCGATAAGTGGAACAGTGATAACGTGCCAGTCTTGTCAGCTTTACGACGAAGCAATTCTGTACCGGCAGTCATATTTCCCACCACTGGTCAGAACTACCGATTTGCAGCGTTACGTTATGTTCTTTGTTACGACAAAGAAGTCGTAACCTTGCATGATTTGGTAAGCAAACCTGTATAAGAAATCCCTGTTTCAATCCGGTTTTTCACGGATTCTTTTGCTCATCATGTAGTTGACAGTGAAGTATTTACCAACATCACGGAGGAAGTCAATGAAGCTGATGCTGCCAAACCAGTCGTAGTTGTTGACCATGACAGCTTTGTTTTCGCCATTTTCAAAGTCAAGAAAGCGTGACAGTTGGCCTTGGATAGACTGAACCCAGCCATCAACGGTTTCCTTGGTTTGCAGGCTACGCTCCGCATCTTTAAAGGATGGGTCACCAATCAAACCTGTTGCACCACCGACGAGGGCGTAAGGTTTGTGACCAGCTAACTGTAAGCGGCGGCTGGTCAAAATAGCTACCAAGTGACCCTAAGTGCAGACTGTCTGCTGTTGGATCATAGCCAGTATAATAAGAGACCTGCCCTTCTTCTAAGGCTTTTACGCAAAGCTTTTCATCAGTCGTTTGAAAAATCAAACCACGCTCTTGCAGCTCATCAAAAATGTGCATAGTTGTCTCTCCTTTTCTAAGATAGCAAAGGATTTTGCCCTTGCTCAAGTATGTTTTATCCTCTATTGTATCACAAACCCGACAAAATAGCAATGAGTAGCCAGAAAATAATTCCTGTAAAATGCGCTAGAATTAGCTCTTTTCTTGATATAATCTGCTGATGTTTGCTATAATAGTCGATAAGGAGAATCTATGTTGAAACCATTTATAAAAAGTTAAAAACAGTTTGGTAAGGGGGACCCTCACCTGCTAAGACGTCTAAGCCAAAAGGAGAGACATGGTCGGTACTTGATATTGTTTCCGTTATTTTTCGGACAGTAAAACTACTCTTAAATGTCGCTTTTGTATTTATCTTTTTGGAATAGTATTGGGGGCTGACTCGGATTAGCTATGCTGCCAGCCTTTTTAGTGATGTCTCCGTGCCGAAGCAGGAGGAGCTGGTAAGTCAGGTCAATAAGATTTCTGGGATTTCTAAGCTGACCCTATGCTAACGGAGAGTTGATTTCGAAATCGATAATGATTTGTTGCGTATCCCAGTTGCCAGCGATGCGATTTCGGATAATGTCAAAAATGCTATCATTGCTACGGAAGATGAGAACTTTGAAACTCACTAATGGTGTTGTGCCCAAGGCGGTTCTGCGGGCAACCTTGGGTTCTGTAGTTGGAGTTGGTTCATCCAGCGGTGGCTCGACTTAACTCAGCAGTTGATCAAGCAGCAGGTCTGGGAGATGCTCCGACTTTCAAGCGGAAGGCAGTAGAGATTGTTGATGCCTTGACTTTGGAACGCTATATGTCTAAGGATGACATTCTGACTGCTTATTTGAATGTGGCACCTTTTGGTCGGAATAATAAAGGACAAAATATTGCTGGAGTGGAAGAAGCAGCTCAAGGGATTTTTGTGTATCAGCCATGATTTGAGTATTCCGCAAGCTGCGTTTATTGCAGGATTGCCTCAGAGCCCGATTGTCTATTCTCCCTATGCCTCTGATGGCAGTATGAAGAATCCAGATGATATGGCTTTAGGTCTAGAGCGGGCTCGGAACGTTTTGTATAATATGTACCGTACAGGTCGACTGAGTGAGGCAGACTATCAGCAGTACAAAGACTATGATCTGACGCAAGATTTTAAACAGACTGAGAGCCTTCTAAGAGCTCGCATAGTTACTTCCTACCATACAGCCTTTTCAGAAGCGCAGATGGCCATGTATCAGTATTTTGATTCAGCGGGACAATGTATCCCAGCAAGAATTAAAATAATGCAACAGTTGAAGCCTATCAAGAGTTGGCTCGAAAAAGAGCTGAGCGAGGGTGGTTATACGGTCACAACAACCATCAATCATTCGATTCATCAGGCGATGCAGAACGCAGTTGCCAACTACGGTGGACTCTTGGATGATGGGACAGGAATGGTCGAGGTTGGAAAATGTCCTTCAGGACAACAAAACAGGAGCCATTATTGGTTTTGTCGGTGGTAGAGACTATAGTTCTAATCAAAACAACCATGCTTTTGATACGGAAAGATCTCCTGGTTCGACCATCAAGCCGATTTTTAGCTTATGGGATTACATGCTGACCAAGGGCCAATGGGAAGTGAGTGTCCTTTCCAATTACCCAACGAACTTCTAGCGGTGAGCCAATTATGCACGTGGATAGTCGCGGGACAGGCATGATGGACCTGCAGGAAGCCCTCAATACTTCTTGGAATATTCCAGCTTATTGGACCTATCGCACTTCTGTGAGAAGGGGTGAATGTCCGAGGCTATATGGAAAAATGGCTATCATATTGACAACTATGACATTGAAAGTCTACCAATGGGTGGGGGAATCGAGGTTTCGGTTGCCCAGCACACCAACGGTTTCCAGACCTTGGCCTCAATCGGGCTTTCTTATCAAGAAAAGTATGATTGAAAAGATCACAGCTCCTGACGGCAAGGTGGTTTTATGAGCATAAGGCAAAACCAGTTCAGGTGTATTCGCCTGCTACTGCAACGATTATGCAAAGCTTGATGCGAGGTGTGCTCAACTCTGGTGCAACTACGACCTTTAACTCAAGGATCAGGTCAAGTCAATGGTACCTTGGCAGGCGCAGACTGGATTGGTAAGACAGGTACAACCAACAGCAATGGTGATATGTGGCTCATGCTTTCTACTCCTCGTATGACTCTTGGAGGCTGGATTGGTCATGATGACAATACTTTCTATGGCTGCCCTGACAGGCTAATAATAATGCGGCCTATATGGCCTATCTAGCCAATGCCATTTATGAGGCGGATCCAAGTGCCTGGGGAATCGGAGAGAAGTTCAATCTGATTCGAGCGTCATCAAGTCTGATGTTCTCAAATCTACTGAGAAAGCATCGTGAACCGTCACAATCAACGGTCGCTCTATCAATCTAAGTGGTCCGACTGTTCCTAGCTACTGGGCCAAGAATGGCGCTCCAACGACGAGCTATCGCTTTGGTATCGGCGCATCAGATGCGGATTATCAGAAAGCTTGGGGCTATCTTGGGCATATACCTCTAATTCTGGTTCTAACTTTAGCTCTAATCCGAATTCCAATAATGGGACTAATTCTAGCAGTAACCGGCAGGGAAACTAGGACATCAAAAACGGCTTTTCAACTTTTCAGAAAGAAGAGGAAAGCCTTGCAATTTCTAGATAAATACGGTATAATAGTATCAATAATTTGTCGTGTGTTTCGAATTGAAATATTGTCCGATTAGTGCTTGCAGCAGTTAAATCAAACTTTTATAAGTCAGATTTAGCTGCTCTTTTGTGTCTATTTTTCAGAATTCTAGGATTTGTAACGCAAATTTAAAGATTCTAAAAACTTAGCAAAAGGGACTGATTGTAGCTGTTTTGACGAGGAGTCAATGGCGTAGAAGGGGTCTCCCTTGGTAAGAGTGATGAAGAGCATGATATGAGAGGCAAATGGTTAGTATTCCAACAATCAGAAAATCTCAATTTTCTCCGATTCCCTCCCTCTGTACTTTTCATAAAAAGGAGTTAGAAACTTGGCAGGACATGACGTTCAATACGGGAAACATCGGACCCGTCGTAGTTTTTCAAGAATTAAAGAAGTTCTTGATTTACCAAACTTGATTGAAATTCAAACAGACTCGTTTAAAGATTTCTTGGACCATGGTTTGAAAGAAGTCTTCGAGGATGTGCTTTCCCTATTTCAAACTTTACCGACACCATGGAACTGGAATTTGTCGGCTATGAAAATCCGTGAGCCTAAATATACGCTGGAAGAAGCCTGCATCCACGATGCTAGCTACCAGCGCCAATCTTTGTGACTTTCCGCCTGATTAATAAGGAAACTGGTGAAATCAAGACGCAGGAAGTCTTCTGGCGACTTCCCAATCATGACTGAAATGGGAACCTTCATCATCAACGGTGGTGAGCGGATTATCGTGACTCCAGTTGGTGCGTTCGCCAGTGGGTTTACTTCAACGATAAAGTTGATAAAAACGGAAAAAGTTGGCTACGGTTCAACGGTTATTCCTAACCGCGGAGCTTGGTTAGAGCTAGAAACAGACTCAAAAGATATCGCCTATACTCGTATTGACCGGACGCGTAAAATTCCATTTACTACTTTGGTTCGTGCGCTTGGTTTCTCAGGTGATGATGAGATCTTAGACATCTTTGGTGACAGCGACTTGGTGCGCAATACCATTGAAAAAGATATTCACAAGAACCCAATGGACTCTCGTACGGATGAAGCTCTGAAAGAAATCTATGAGCGTCTTCGTCCAGGTGAGCCTAAGACGGCTGAAAGTTCTCGTTCTCTGCTTGTAGCTCGTTTCTTTGATCCACATCGTTATGACTTGGCAGCCGTTGGTCGTTACAAGATTAACAAGAAGCTCAACATCAAGAACCGTCTGCTCAATCAAACATTGGCAGAACATCTGGTAGATGCTGAAACAGGTGAAATTCTTGTCGAAGCTGGTACAGTCATGACTCGCAGTGTGATTGACAGCATTGCAGAGCAACTGGACAATGGTTTGAACAAGATCACTTATATTCCAAACGACTCAGCTGTCTTGACAGAGCCTGTGGAATTGCAGAAGTTCAAGGTCGTCGCACCAAGCGATCCAGATCGTGTTGTGACCATGATTGGTAACGCAAATCCTTCTGACAAGGTTCGTACTGTAACACCACGCTGACATCTTGGCTGAAATGAGCTATTTCCTCAACTTGGCAGAAGGTGATCGGTCGTGGATGATATTGACCACTTGGGGAACCGTCGTATTCGTGCGGTTGGTGAACTTTTGGCCAACCAAGTTCGTCTGGGACTTTCTCGGATGGAACGTAATGTTCGCGAACGGATGAGCGTTCAGGACAATGAGGTTCTCACACCGCAACAAATCATTAACATCCGTCCTGTAACTGCTGCTATTAAAGAATTCTTTGGTTCTTCACAGTTGTCACAGTTCATGGACCAACACAATCCGCTATCTGAGCTTTCTCACAAGCGTCGTCTATCTGCCTTAGGACCTGGTGGTTTGACACGTGACCGCGCTGGTTATGAAGTGCGGGACGTGCACTATACTCACTATGGTCGTATGTGTCCGATTGAAACGCCTGAAGGACCAAACATCGGTTTGATCAATAACTTGTCTTCTTACGGACACCTTAACAAATATGGCTTTATTCAAACGCCTTACCGTAAGGTAGATCGTGAAGCTGGCGTGGTAACCAACGAAATTGTTTGGCTGACAGCTGATGAGGAAGATGAATTTATCGTAGCGCAGGCCAACTCTAAACTGAATGAAAAAGGTGGCTTTGCAGAGCCTATCGTTATGGGACGCCACCAAGGTAATAACCAAGAATTCCCATCAGACCAAGTAGACTACATGGATGTATCGCCAGCAGGTAGTTGCCGTAGCGACAGCATGTATTCCCTTTCTTGAAAACGACGACTCCAACCGTGCCCTCATGGGTGCCAACATGCAGCGTCAGGCTGTGCCTTTGATCGATCCAAAAGCGCCTTATGTTGGTACTGGTATGGAATACCAAGCTGCCCACGATTCTGGTGCGGCGGTCATTGCCCAGTATGATGGTAAGGTTACCTATGCGGATGCGGATAAGGTAGAAGTTCGTCGAAGATGGTTCATTGGATGTTTACCACATCCACAAAAATTCCGTCGTTCAAACTCAGGAACTGCCTACAACCAACGCACCTTGTAAAGTTGGCGATGTCGTTGAAAAAGGCGACTTTATCGCAGACGGACCTTCTATGGAAAATGGAGAAATGGCGCTTGGACAAAACCCAATCGTTGCCTACATGACATGGGAAGGTTACAACTTCGAGGATGCGGTTATCATGAGTGAGCGCCTCGGTCAAAGACGATGTCTAGTACATCTGTCCACCTCGAAGAATACGAATCAGAAACACGTGATACAAAGCTGGGCCTGAAGAAATCACTCGTGAAATTCCAAACGTTGGTGAAGATGCTCTTAAAGACCTTGACGAAATGGGGATTATCCGTATCGGTGCGGAAGTTAAAGAAGGCGATATCCTTGTAGGTAAAGTAACCCCTAAGGGTGAAAAAGATCTTTCAGCTGAAGAACGCCTCTTGCATGCTATCTTTGGTGATAAGTCTCGTGAAGTACGTGATACCTCGCTTCGTGTACCACACGGTGCCGATGGTGTCGTTCCTGCGATGTGAAGATCTTTACTCGTGCAAACGGTGATGAGTTGCAATCCGGTGTTAACATGCTGGTGCGTGTCTCCACATCGCTCAAAAACGTAAGATCAAGGTCGGAGATAAGATGGCCGGACGCCACGGAAACAAAGGGGTTGTATCCCGTATCGTTCCTGTGGAAGACATGCCATACTTGCCAGACGGAACCCCAGTTGATATCATGTTGAACCCACTTGGGGTACCATCCCGTATGAATATCGGCCAGGTTATGGAACTCCACCTTGGTATGGCAGCTTGTAACTTGGGCATCCACATTGCGACACCAGTCTTTGACGGAGCAAGCTCAGAAGATCTCTGGTCTACAGTTCGTGAAGCTGGTATGGATAGCGATGCTAAGACAATTCTTTATGATGGACGTACTGGTGAGCCATTTGATAACCGTGTTTCGTCGGTGTCATGTACATGATCAAGCTCCACCACATGGTTGACGATAAGCTCCACGCCCGCTCAGTTGGTCCATACTCAACTGTTACCCAACAGCCACTCGGAGGTAAAGCTCAGTTTGGTGGACAACGCTCGGGGAAAATGGAAGTTTGGGCCTAGAGGTTATGGTGCGTCAAACGTACTTCAAGAAATCTTGACTTACAAGTCTGACGATATCAACGGACGTTTGAAAGCTTATGAAGCGATTACCAAAGGAAAACCAATTCCAAAACCAGGTGTGCCAGAATCCTTCCGAGTTCTTGTGAAAGAATTGCAATCTCTTGGTCTTGACATGCGTGTCCTTGACGAAGATGACCAAGAAGTAGAACTTCGTGACTTGATGAGGATATGGATGAAGATGTAAATCCATGTGGACGATCTGGAAAAAGAATGTCAAAAACAGGCTCAAGAAGCTAAAGCAGCTGATGCTGAAGGAAATGAAGAAAAATAATTCGTCGCTGATTAGATAAATAAGAAAGGTAAGAAATAGTGGTTGATGTAAATCGATTTAAAAGTATGCAAATCACCCTAGCTTCTCCAAGTAAGGTCCGTTCATGGTCTTACGGAGAAGTGAAGAAGCCTGAGACAATCAATTACCGGACCTTGAAGCCAGAACGTGAAGGCCTCTTTGACGAGGTGATCTCTGGGCCAACCAAGGATTGGGAGTGTGCCTCGGTAAAGTACAAACGGATTCGTTACAAAGGGATTATTTGTGACCGCTGTGGTGTTAGCTAACACGGACTAAGGTTCGCCGTGAGCGTATGGGGCACATCGAGCTTAAAGCACCGGTTTCTCACATTTGGTATTTCAAGGGAATCCCGAGCCGTATGGGCTTGACTCTGGATATGAGTCCGCGCGCCCTAGAAGAAGTCATTTATTTTGCGGGCTTATGGTGATTGATCCTAAGGAAACACCACTGAGCACAAACCTATCATGACGGAGCGCGAGTATCGTGAGCGCCTCCGTGAATATGGCAGGTTCATTCGTTGCCAAGATGGGAGCAGAAGCGATCCAAGACTTGCTGAAAACAAGTGGATTTGGAAACAGAAATTGCAGCTCTCAAGCGAAGAATTGAAAACAGCTTCTGGTCAAAAACGAATCAAGGCCATTCGTCGTTTGGACGTTTTGGATGCTTTCTACCGCTCTGGCAATAAGCCAGAATGGATGATTCTCAATATCCTGCCAGTCATTCCACGCAGATCTACGTCCAATGCTCCACTGGACGGTGGCCGCTTTGCTCATCTGACTTGAACGACCTCTACCGCCGTGTTATCAACCGGAACAACCGTTTGGCTCGTTTGTCAGAGTTGAATGCACCAGGTATCATCGTTCAAAATGAGAAGGGATGTTGCAAAAGCGGTTGACGCTGATTGACAATGGTCGTCGTGGTCGTCCAATCACAGGACCGGGTAGCGTCCCGCTTAAGTCTTTGAGTCACATGCTCAAAAGGGAAAACAAGGGCGCTTCCGTCAAAACTTGCTGGGTAAACGGTTGACTTCTCAGGCCGTTTCCGTTATCGCCGTTGGTCCAACATTGAAGATGTATCAGTGGTGTGCCACGTGAAATGGCGATCGAGCTCTTCAAACCGTTTGTTATGCGGGAAATTGTTGCCCGTGATTATGCACAGAATGTAAGCGCTACAAACGTATGGTAGAGCGTGGCGATGAGCGTATCTGGGATGTCTTGAAGATGTTATCAAAGAACATCCAGTGCTCCTCAACCGCGCACCGACCTTTCACCGTTTAGTATCCAAGCCTTTGAGCCAGTTCTAATCGACGGTAGCTCTTCGCTTGCACCCACTGGTCTGTAGTTTGCCAATGCCGACTGACGGGCACCAAATGGCCATCCACGGTTCCATTGTCTGAAGAAGCGCAGGCTCAGGCTCGTATCCTCATGTTGCTAGCTGATATCTTGAATCCGAAAGACGGAAAACCAGTTGTGAAACACCGTCTCAGGATATGGTCTTGGGTAACTACTACCCTGACTATGGAAGAAGCAGGTCGTGAAGGCGAAGGCATGGTCTTTGAAAGACCGTGATGAAGCTGTGATGGTCTTGCGTAATGGCTGTGTCCACTTGCATACTCGTGTAGGTATCGCGACAGATAGCCTCAACAAGCCATGGACAGAAGATCAAAAACACAAGATCCTCATGACCACAGTAGGTAAGATTCTCTTCAACGATATCATGCCAGAAGAGCTGCCTTACCTGCAAGAGCCAACGAATGCTAATCCGACAGAAGTTAAAGTTTCCAGCTAAATACTTTTGGAGCCAGGTAAAGACATCGAAAGTCTGCTATTGAAGCCCTAGAGCTAAATATTCCGTTCAAGAAGAAAAATCTAGGAAATATCATCGCTGAAATCTTCAACGCTTCCGCACGACAGAAACATCTTGCCCTGCTGGACCGCTTGAAAGACTTAGGTTACCACCATTCTACGCTGGCTGGTTTGACAGTGGCTGCTGACATTCCAGTCGTAGAACACTAAGGCAGAGATTATCGAAGAGTCTCACAAGCGTGTAGAACAAATTACCAAGCAATTCCGTCGTAGATGATTACTGATGACGAGCGCTACAATGCAGTGACTGCTGAATGGCAGTAGCTGCATGAAAATTGGAAAAACGCTTGGTTGCTAACAAGATCCGAAGAACCCAATCGTTATGATGATGGACCGGAGCCCGTGGTAATATCTCGAACTTCTCGCAGCTTGCCGGTATGCGTGGTCTGATGGCGGCCCGGAACGGACGTATCATGGAATTGCTGAATTCTTCAAAACTTCCGCGAAGGTTTGTCTGTATTGGAAAATGTTCTTCTCTACCGCGGTGCCCGTAAAGGTATGACCGATACGGCCCTCAAGACAGCCGACTCAGTGTTACTTGACCTGTCGTCTGGTTGACGTTGCTCAAGACGTGATTATCCCGTGAGGACGACTGTGGTACAGACCGCGGCTTGCTTATCACTTCTATTACAGAAGGCAAGGAAAATGATCGAGTCTCTGGAAGAGCGTCTCAATGGTCGTTACACTAAGAAGACGGTTAAACATCCAGAAACTGGCGCAAGTTATCATCGGTCCAAAATGAATTGCCGATCACCGAAGACAAGGCGCGTGAGATTGTCAATACTGCTGTTGAAGAAGTGACGATTCGTTCCGTCTTTACATGTAACACTCGCCACGGTGTCTGCCGTCACTGTTAGCGGTATCAACTTGGCGACGGTGATCGCGGTTGAAGTCGGTGGAAGCAGTCGGAACCATCGCCGCCCAATCTATCGGGGGAGCCGTGCACAGCTGACCATGCGTACCTTCCACACGGGTGGGGTTGCCTCTAATGCCGATATCACTCAGGCCTCGTGTCCAAGAAATCTTTGAAGCCCGCAATCCGAAAGAAGCGGTCATCACTGAAGTCAAGGGTGAGTTACTGCCATCGAGAAGATGCATCTACTCGTACCAAGAAAGTCTTTGTAAAAGGTGCAACTGGCGAAGGTGAATATGTGGTGCCATTTACAGCCCGTATGAAGGTGGAAGTGGGCGACCAAGCTCGCGGCGCTGCCTTGACCGAAGGTTCTATCCAGCCTAAGCACTTGTTGGCTGTCCGTGATGTCTTGTCTGTTGAAACTTACTTGCTTGCTGAGGTACAAAAAGTTTACCGTAGCCAAGGGGTAGAAATCGGTGACAAACACATCGAGGTAATGGTTCATCAAATGATTCGCAAGGTGCGCGTCATGGATCCAGGTGATACAGATCTTCTTATGGGAACTCATGGATTATCACAGACTTTACAGATGCTAATCGTGATGTGGTTATCTCAGGCGGTGTGCCCTGCGACAGCTCGTCCAGTCCTCATCGGGGAATCACCAAAGCTTCCTTGAAACAAACAGCTTCTTGTCTGCAGCTTCTCCGAAACAACTCGTGTCCTTACAGATGCGGCTATCCGTGGTAAGAAGGATCACCTGCTCGGACTCAAGGAAAAATGTTATCATTGGTAAAATTATCCCAGCCGGTACTGGTATGGCTCGCTATCGCAATTTGGAGCTCTCAGGCTGTCAATGAAGTTGAAATCATTGATGAAGTTGTGGAAACAGCAGAGACTGAAGAAGTTGAAACGAGCGTAGAATCATAAAAACTTGCTTGAGTTTACAATATAAAAGTTCATCAGGAAGAGAATCTTGTATTCTCTTCTGTTAGCTTGGACGGAGGAGGCGCGGTTAGAATACAACTGGAGGTTTTCAGAGATCCATTTTGTTGCTATATCGAATCAACAGCTTAGAAAAGAGCTCCTAGTGAGCAGATGGCACATTTTTGATTTTATATGGCTATTAGCTGCTACAGGAAGGAAAAATTCGATATACTAAGTAAAAGGAGGAAGAAATGAAAATGCAAAAAGTAGAATATAGTTTACTGGCTTTGTTTTAGCCGTACAGACTCAAGTTCCTTTTGTACTGATCCAGTTTTACAAAGGTCGAGATCAAAGTTTTTCAATGGGATACACTTGCTTATCCTGATGATTTATTTGCTGATCATTATGCCCTGCGAATGGCTAAAAAGAAGGCTTACTGACCCTTGATTTTTAGTAACTTAAAATCGGTAATCTGGCTAGTATTATCCTATCTGATAACTTTCGGAGTTAGTATTTTGCTGCTGGTGATTATTATGGTTCTAGAGGGCCAACTTTCAGGAACGACAGCCAATCAAACTGCTTTTGCAAAACTCTTGTTTCAGAGTACGCCCGTTGTTTTGCTTATTGTGGAGCTGTCAGCGCCAATTTTGGAAGAGATTATTTTTCCGTGGTTTGATTCCCCCAAAAGCTGTTTCCAAAGCATGAGTTGATTGGTCTGATAGTTGGTTCTATCCTTTTTGGTTTTTCCACGGTCCGACCAACATCGGTAGTTTTGTCCTTTATGCTGGTATGGGGGCGTTCTAGCTTTGGTGGTTCACCAGACTACGCGTTTGGAAAATGGAATTTTAGCCCATATGTTACGGAATGCCATTGCTATTTTGGTGATGATTATTTCACAAAGTTAACTAGATATCATTCATGGATGAAGAGGTCAGATTGACCTCTTTTTGACATTTCAGGGATAAAAAGCGTGACTTTTGAGGACATGGAGCTAGCAGCGAATCTTTTTGTTCTATAATGAGAATTGTATCTTTAGCTTTAAGGAGTAAAAATGAGGCTCACATTTCAAAAATCTATCCAAATATTATTAGTAGCTATGCTAATGCAATCGGTCTTGCTGCTTTTGGTTCATCCGATGACCAATCGTTTCGCCTTTATCGAGGCCTCACTCTGCTTTTTATCTCTCTGTTTTTGCTTATTCTCTTAGGGTATGCCTCTTTACTTTTCTCATGCAGTGGCGGGATTTTAAGATAGAGCTACGGGCTTCCAAGCGGTTTCAGCACTTACGTTGCTTTTTATTTTTGATGATTGCAAGCAATGCAGCGAGTCTCGCTCCTCCTCTGTGGGCAGTCGAGTTCTGAGCTAACGCCTTTGCAGCAGCTTATCTCAAACAGTTTTTCCGCTTCCTCCTTGCTACTACTTGGCATGGATTTATTTGGAATGTCATCACAGGCTAAGCAAAACAGGCAGATGAAATACAGAAAGAGTTGGTGTATTGTCTTGGGACTTGCTCTCTTTGCTTTCCTGAAAAATCCCGGAGAATCATCTTGCTTTTTCTAATTTATCTAAGTTTAGGTATGGCTTTTTGTCCAGCTCTTAAAAAGCCTCGGGTTAGCTCTCTAGAATTGTCCTTACTGGCTCATCTTCTTCGGAATTTTTACTGATCCTCCTTTTTGCCTTTCTGTTTGTAAAAAGTGTCTTTTCTTAAATAGCGGAATTGTGGTAAAATGATAAATGAAACAAGAGTCTGAGAGGACTGCTTGTAGGATCAAGTGCAGTTTGTAAAACTGATGCTGCATCGCTGTTGGCTTTTGCGGTACACTAGATGGGTGTGCTTTTTGTTGAAAGGCAGTAGCAGCAAGGGGAAAGGAAATACGATGAATCTAAGACAACTTGCTTTCAGAGGGCAAGACGGCCCTTTGTGGGATCCTCAATGTTACCCCAGATTCCTTTTTCGGATGGGGCAAATATGATACGGTGGAAAAGGCTCTGGAGCAGGCGCGTAAGATGATAGCTCAGGGAGCTCATTTGCTGAGACGTCGGTGGCGAGTCAACTCGTCCTCGTCCGGGCAGCCATTTTGTGGATATTGAGGCAGAGATAGGGCGTGTGGTACCAGTCATTGAGGCTCTTCGTCGGGAGACCGATATTCTCATTTCTGTAGATACTTGGAAGGCGTCAGTTGCAGAAGCAGCTTTGGCCGCTGGAGCTAATATCATCACTGACATCACAGGACTCTTGGGTGATGAGAGAATGGCAGTTGTGGCTGCCAAGGCTGGAGCGCCAGTTATCGCCATGTTCAATCCAGTCATGGCTCGGCCCCAACATGCTAGCTCGAAAAATCTTTTCCGACTTTCGGCTTTGAGCCAGCTTTTACCAAGTCAGAATTAGCGGATTTTTGGAACAGTTGGGTATTCAGGCACTCATGTGGGCATTTTTTGAAAAGACACTGGCAAGAGCTGAGAAAGCTGGCCTGGACCGTGAGCAAATCATGCTGGATCCAGGGATTGGCTTTGGCTTGACCAAACGGGAAAATCTCTTGCTCTTACAGGAATTGGACAGCATTCATCAGGCAGGCTTTCCCATTTTCTGAGTGTCTCTCGTAAGCGCTTTTTGGTCAATATCTTGAGGAAAAATGGTTTTGAGACTGACCCAGAGACAGCCGCTGGTTTTCAAACAGAGACCTAGCTTCAGCTCATTTTGACCAGCATTGCAGCTAGTCAGGTGTCGAGGCTGTCCGAGTGCGCATGATGTGAGAGTCCACCGGATGGCAGCCGAGATTGGCGATGCTATTCGACTGGCTCAGAAAATGGAAGATCTAAATTTACGGCAGTATAAGTGACTATGATAAAAGAAGAATTGCCAGATTTAAGCTGGCTGGAAGCCTATCGGACGGATAGTCCTAATTTTGGCTTGGAGCGGATGGAGCGGATGCTGGTGCTGCGGGGAAATCCTCATTTACAGCTGTCAGTGATTCATAGGGGGACCAACGGGAAGGGCTCAACCATTGCCCACCTGCGTCAACTCTGGAAAATGCAAGGGCCTGCGTGTAGAGACCTTTACCTCCCCTATTTGATCAGCTACAATGAACAAATCGCCATCAATGGTCGGTCTATTCCCAATCAAGATTTGTCGCGCCTTCTAGAGACTTATCACGCTCTTTTTGAGGAGCAAGCGAACGATGAGGTTTTGCAGGGAGTGACTGAGTTTGAAATCATGACGGCTTTGGCCTGATTATTTGGCTCAGGAGCGGGTCGATGTGGCCATTATGGAGGTCGGCATGGGCGGTCTCTTAGACAGTACCAATGTCTCGCCATCCTGATTTGACAGCCATTACGACCATTGGCTTAGATCATGTGGCTCTGCTGGGGCATTCTCTGGCAGCGATTGCCGAGGCAGAAGGCGGGAATTATCAAGCCAAATGTTCCCTTGGTGACTGGACAGATTGAGCCAGAAGCTCTGGCGGTTATCGAGGACAGGGCTCATCAAAAGCAAGCTCCCCACTGATGTTTGCGGGCAGTCTTATCAAGTACATAGCTTGGAGGAACTGACTCAGGAGAGCATTTTAGCTTTTCCAATGCTCATCGGGAGGCGGAGCCTTACCTGACGCCTCTGTTGGGGGCAGCATCAGGTAGACAACGCTGGTTTGGCGATTGGGCTCTCAGGACCTCTATTGCCAGCTCCGCGGCTACCGCTGTTAACAAAAGAGCAAAATAGCCGCTGCTTTTAGTGGCGACAATCTGGCCGGGTCGGATGGAGCAGATTTCGCACCAGCCTCGTATTTTGCTTGATGGCGCCCACAATCCACATGCCATGGAGAGGTTGACGAGGACCTTGAGCCAGCATTATCCAGACTTGGATAAGAAAATCCTTTTCAGCTGTATCCAGACCAAGTCTCTGGAGGAAATGGTGGGTCAGCTCAAGCAGGTGCCTAAGAGTCAGCTAATTTTGACCAATTTTTGCAGATCCACGGAGCTTTTCCAAAGAAAAATGGAGGCGCTGGCCTGTGAGCAGGGCTTGGACTATGCTGATTGGCAGGGATTTTTAGAGGCTTATTTGAAAGCTGAGCATGGGACCGATGAGCTCTTGCTGATTACGGGCTCCTTTTATTTTTGGCTCAGGTCAGCCTATATCATTGACAAAGAAAAGAATCTAGGAGTGAATATGGACACGAAGAAAATTGAAGCAGCTGTTGCTCAGATTATTGAGGCGGTTGGAGAAGACGGAAGCCGCGAAGGCTTGCAGGAGACGCCACAGCGCATTGCTAAAATGTACCAGGAAATCTGTTGGGCTGGAAGCGAGACTGCTGAGGAGCATCTGGTCAAGTCTTTTGAAATCATTGACAATAATATGGTGGTGGAGAAGGGACATTTTCTTTCATTCTAGGTGTGAGCACCACTTTCTCGCCATTTTACGGGAAGGTTCACATCGCTTATGTGCCTCAATGGTCAGGTAGCAGGTCTGTCCAAGCTGGCCCTGAACAGTAGAGGTCTATGCGCAAGAAACCGCAGATTCAAGAGCGATTGACCGTAGAGATTGCTGAGGCCTTGATGGACTATCTGGGTGCTCAAGGAGCCTTGGTCTGGGTGGAAGCTGAGCATAAGTGTGTATGAATATGCGCGGAGTCAGAAAAGCCCTGGCACTGCAACGGTTACTACAGCGGCGCGTGGCATTTTAGCGACGGACAAGGATCTGAAAAATGAAGCTTATAAGCTGATGGGACATTGATCTTATCAGTGGTGAAGCATGTCAGGAAAGGCCAAATAGTTTTTATTAAGGATGAAATGCAGAAACTTGAATCAGAAAGGATAAGAAAATGGATCAGCTGCGCATTAAGGATTTGGAAGTGTATGCTTATCACGGTCTGTTTGGAGCGGAGAAGGAATTGGGCCAGCGTTTTGTGCTGGATCTTATTTTTGGACTATGATATGACTCGGGCTGCTAAAACAGGCGACCTGACAGCTTCTATCCACTATGGAGAATTGGCTCAGGATTTGACCCATTGGTGTCAGGAAAGCAAGGAAGACTTGATTGAGACGCTGGCTTACAAGCTGATTGATCGGATTTTTCTGACTCACCCTTTAGTGCAGAAGGTCAGCTTGGAGGTCAAAAGCCTTGGGCACCAGTGCCGCTGCCTTTAGAGACTTGCTCAGTCAAGCTAGTGCGTCAAAAGCGGAAAGCCTTTATCGCTCTGGGCAGCAATCAGGGCAGCCCAGCTGCCAATCTAGATGCGGCTTTGGAAAAAATAGCAGAGCAAAATATAAGAGTTTTGCAGGCATCAAGCCGTATCCAGACAGAGCCTTGGGGTGGCGTTGAGCAGGATCCGTTTCTCAATCAAGTTGTTGAAGTTGAAACTTGGCTCAATCCTGAGGAGCTGATGCAGGCGCTCTTGGCTATCGAAGCGGATCTAGGGCGCGTGCGGGAGATCAAATGGGGACCTCGTGTGATTGATCTGGATATCCTTTACATAGGGCAAGAAGAGATATACAGTCAAACTTGATTGTTCCTCATCCTTATGTGGCTGAGCGGGCTTTTTGTCTTGCAATCTCTGGTGGAAATCACCCCACACTTTGTCGATCCGTGCAGAGCATCCGCCAACTCCTGGGATGCGATCAGAAAATAAACTAAGAACTCGTTGTAAGACTTTTTAATGTAAAGGAATTATTTCAAGTTAATTATAATCATATTATTAGTAATAAAAATAAGATTCGTTTTCAGGTTATATATGACGGATTCTAAGTACTTTTCAAATTTAGTAGGATCTAATACAACGTTTTGATATAAGGGGATGAGACGATGAGATATAGATATTGGGATTAGGATGATTGTAACAATTTCTTTTATAGTTCTTGGAGTCGTTTATTTTTCATCAGAGCTCTTCAGAAAAAGAATATGAACCCAAAAATTATTAAATCAGTAAATGAATTGGATATAAATAAAATTAAAGTGCTAGGGGATGAAAAGAAATACATTCTTTCTGGTGCTGATACAGTTTTTAGTTGGAGGACGGTATCTTTTTGGCAGAAGCTACAAGGAAAGAAAATTGAAAGATTCTAAGAGCACAAATACAGAATTTATTAGTTTTTCTTACTATGATAGCTACTCAGAAAGGGCTCTACAGTCAATGTAGTTGAAAAAGTTCGTAAAAAGAATAAAAATGAAGTTATACGTATTGGGCTTCCTACATTTGGAGGACCAGCCTACAAAAGATACTATTTATATTGAGGTGTTAGAAGCTGGAAAACCTCATCTCCGAAGTGGAAAAACTTTACTATAATCTAGGAAAAGGAAGACTATTATAGTCCGACTGATTCAGATAAAATTCCTAGCACAAAAAGAATTAGATGTTACTTTCACTTTCCATGACAAATTTAAGCATCGTATTTCTGACATAGGTTATTACTATGCAACTGATTATAGAAGTATTACTAACTCTGGTAATGTAAAGCCTGGATTCTAACATCAACCTATTCAGTATATTCCTAATATAGAGAGGGGATAATTAAGGGAGATGAAAAAGTTATCCATGCGCTATGATCGAGATGGGGAATGCAGAGATCTTGATACACTCCTTCATTGGTTTGCGCCTAAGGGAGAGAAACTTTGTCTGGGGTTAAAATCAAAAGCTGACTATTCTTTAGATGGTCAAGAACATGAGATTCACTCCTATGATGAATTAAAAATTACTATAATGGTAAAAGAGGTGAACTCAAGTGAGTAAGTCAAGAAAAGAAATTCATATTGAGAAAACTAGAAGGATAGAAAAGAAACTTGTCGCAAGGCAAGTTTTTTTTATTGTCTGAACTTTCTCTGAACTTGCCCCTGTATACTAAAGAAAAATCAAAAGGAGTTCAATATGGAACATACAGTGAAAATAGAAGGAGTCTGCAAAAAGCATGGCAGCAAGCAGATTTTAGAAGATATTTCTTTTACTGCTAGAAGCGGTCGGATTACAGCCTTTCTGGGTCCAAATGGTGCTGGTAAAAGCTCGACCTTGAGGATTCTCTTGGGGTTAGATCGGGCGACAGCAGGAACTGCGACTTTTGATGGGCGAACTTATCAGTCAATGACTTATCCGCTCAGAACGGTAGGTGCAGCCTTTGACGGCATTGGCGGTCTGCCAAATCGAAAGGTCTATGACCACTTGAGAATTATTGCGGCGAGTAATGCTATTCCCAAGTCTCGGATTGATGAGGTTTTGGAGATGACTGGAATCGCTCATAAGAGGAAGGACATCTTGTCAAGCCTGTCTCTGGGGGAGGGTCAGCGGTTGGGTTTAGCAGCAGCTTTGCTAGGTGATCCTCAGTTTCTTATATTAGATGAGCCGACCAATGGACTGGATCCAAGTGGGATTAAGTGGTTTAGAAAGTTCATCCGTCAGCAGGCTGATTTAGGGAAAAACGGTACTTTCTATCCTCCCACATCCTGTCAGAGGTGCAAATGGTGACAGATGATGTGGTCTTGATTCATCATGGGCGAATTATTGAGCAAGGACGATTGGAAGAGGTGCTGCAAGATTCAGACAGTCTAGAAGATCTCTTCTTTGATTTGACAGAGGAGGTTTAAGATGAAAGAAACGATGTCTTTATTGCATTCAGAATGGTTGAAAATCCGCTCAACCAAGGCTTTCAAAGTGAGTGTGGCCTTCATGCTGCTATTGGTGCCTGTCGTATCCTGGTTGGAGGGCCGACAGTATCTGTCTATCGGCTTGGATGCCACACCTGAAACGGTTCCTGGGCTGGCAGAAGCTATTGATCCGCTGGAATATTTAGGTCTCAACGGGGCCTCTATGGCAGTCATGGTTTTGGTCATTCTAGCTGGAATTTTGGGAGCTATGGAATTTCAGTCTCATAGCTTGAGAACCAGTCTCTTGACCTGTAATAACCGCCTGAAGTTGCTTGTGGGGAAACTTATGACCTTTGCTTGCTTTTCTCTTGCCATTAGCTTTTTATCAATTTACTTTAGTTATATGGCCATGCATCTGGCTTTAGGAAAGGAAGGGCTTGATCCGATTCCGCTCAATCAGGCAGCTTGGAGTCTGATTTTGTGGAAAACCTTATCTCTGACCTTATTAGGAATCCTTTCATTTTTGTTAGGTTTATTGGCTCGGACCATGCTAGTACCTCTGCTTTTTCTCGTACCCCAAATCTATAATCTGGGAAACTACCTGGCAGCTCACACGAGTTGGGGAGCTTATCTGCCACAGCCAGCAGGAGAGTTGTTTGCTGCAACGCCAACTTCCCAATATGCCAACAATCCCTTGCAAGGACTGTTGATACTTGGTGCATGGTTACTAGTCATCGGCGGCATGACTTCTCTGCGCTTTTTGAAGACGGATTTAGGAGGGCACTACTGATGATCAAAGCTCTGCTTAGAAGTGAATGGATTAAGTTCCGTTCTTACTATCTCGCTCTTGGTGCCGCCTTGGTGGTTCTGGTAGTCGTTCCTTTTTTTCTGATGAATCTTGACTATAGTCAGACAGCGGTTGGTCAGACAAAGGCTCTGAGTGAGGCTTTGCATGCCCTCTATCTGGCGCAGCCTGTCATCGTCATCTTTACTTCGCTCTATTTTGCCCAGGAGTTTGTCAAGTCGGGGATGCGAACGAATTTTCTAACTGTATCAAATAGAAAGGCTTGGTTGACTGGGAAATTCCTTTTTCTGGCCGTGCTGCTCTTGATCCTCTACAGTATCATGATAGGCAGCTGTTTCCTTGTTATGCTGGCTCGTTTTGACCTAGACTTTAGCTGGTCCTTACTGGGGAAATTCCTTTATTACAGCTCTTTTGGTCTTCTCAGCAATCTTTTTCTGGCTTTTTTAACTGCCGGCCTCGCTTTGCTATTTCAATCTTGGGTTGTGCCGGTGTCAGTGCTCTTTCCTCTCTTGATTGGTCTCAGTCGTTTGTTGGCAACTTTCATCAAGGAAGCAAAATACCTGCCCGATCTGGCTACCCTAAATCTTTTTGAGTATGAAGGGCTTCAGCATTCAATAGATCTATCAGGGCTGGGAATACAGCTGTTATGGTTAGCTTTGGTTTGGGGCTCTGCTATATTCTTAACCTTGAAACGAGATGTTCGCTAGAGGTATGCTATAATGGAAATCATGAGACAGTATCGTATTTTGGTGGTTGATGACGACCGGAGCATTTTGAAGCTGGTGAAAAACGTCCTAGAGCTCGATGCTTATGATGTGACGACGCTTGATCGGATAGAAGAGCTAGAGCTGACGCATTTTGTCGGATATGACTTGATTCTGCTGGATGTGATGATGGAGCCTGTTAATGGTTTTGAGTTGTGTTCCTACATTCGTCCTCATTTTTCGTGTCCAATCATCTTTCTGACGGCCAAGGAGTTGGAGGCGGACAAAGTGGAAGGGCTCTTTCGTGGAGCAGATGACTATATTGTCAAGCCTTTTGGGACCAAAGAATTGCTGGCGCGTGTCAGAGCTCATCTTCGGCGGGAGGAAAGACGTGAGGAGAGATATTCTGAAATTGCTTCTTGTCAATTTTATCCAGAGCGCTATGAAGTTGCCTGTTTTGGTAAAGTCTTGAAATTTTCAGAGCGAGAGTTTAAGTTGCTGCATTTACTAGCTAGCAATCCCAAGCAGACCTTTTCAGCTGAACGCCTGCATACTTTGCTTTACCCAGAAAGCTCAGAAACACAGCTTCGCTCCATCTCAGAATACGTATATCAGATTCGCCAAAAATGCAAACAAGAAGGGCTGCAAGCAATCGCAACAGTGAGAGGAGTAGGCTATAGATGGCAATTAGAACCCGAAATTTCAAAAGCCTAGTCTGGACAACCAGTTTAAAAATCGTCTTTTTCCATGTTTTGATTTTTGTGCTTATAGGCTATGAATTCACGCAAGGAAGAGACCACATTCTTTTCACCTTGTTCTTTTGGGCAGGGAGCTTGCTACTGATTACTTTTTATCATATTTTGAAATTGCTCCGAAAAATCGACAGGGAAATAAAAATGCTAACGAGCAAGAAGCTTTTAGAAGAAAATCAAAGCCAGCTTTTTCGGATCGAGGAAATGCTCGAAGTCTATAGCGATTTACGGAGCAGCCACCAAGAAAATGCTCGTCTTCTAGAAAGAGAGCAGCAGCATAATCAGGAGTTGATTTTACAGCTATCAGCGACATCGCACGATTTGAAAACGCCCCTAACTGTGATTAAGGGGAATGCTGAGCTCTTGGAATTGGCGCAGTTAGGCCAGCCACAGGCAGACTATGCTGCTGAGATTTTGCAGGCTAGTTACAAGATGGAAGAATATTGTGGCTCTTTGATTGATTACGCTAAGGCTTTTCAGATTGATTTTAATCAGTTCAGTCAGCTTTCCTTAGAGGACTTTAGCTTATCTACAGGACGATTGGGCACTGTTCAGCAAACAGGAAAGTTATCGTTTTTCTCTCCAAGAAGATTGTGATCTTAGTTTGATTTTGTCGATTCATTTGGACTATCTCAAACGTGCTTTGCTCAATATTTTACTGAATGCGCTTGAACATGCAGACCAGGATCAAAAGGAAGTCAAGCTAACGGTATCAGTGCAGCAGGACCAGTTGGTTTTTGCTATCTGGAACAACGGCCCTTCATTTTCAGAGGAGATGCTGCTGGGAGCGGAACGGCTCTTTTACCAGAGTGACCAAAGCCGCAATTCAGCTAATCCCCATCATGGTATCGGCTTAGCCTTTTCTAAGCAGGTAGCTCTCTTGCATGGTGGTCGTCTGACCCTGCTCAATCCAGACCAAGGAGGAGCCTGTGTCGAGTTGACTGTGGCTTTAAAAGGCAAATAACAAAGGAAATCAATCAAGATGATAAAAGAGAGTGGGACAGAAATCGGTAATTCGTTAGAATTCGATTTCGTCGTCCCACCTCCGCACAGTTGAGTAGGGGCTGTAAAAGCTGATGAAATCAGCGTAGTAGAGCCCACTCAACCACTGCGTCTTGCTCGACAATCCAAAAGACAATTGAGAGGCTAAGACTTTTGTCCCAGCCTCTTTTTGCCGCTTTCTTCTTGACAAAAATATGTAAAGGGAGCTATACTATATTTGAAAAAGTAAAGTTTGTTTTACATTGTGAAAAAGGAGGCAGCCTTGGAAAATCGAATTCAAGAATTACGAAAAAGAAAAAAACTCAGTCAGGAGGAGCTGGCTGAGAAGCTAGAGGTCACGAGACAAACGATTATTTCTTTGGAAAAAGGCCGCTATAATGCCTCGCTGCTTTTGGCTCATAAAATTGCATCCTTTTTCAATTTAAGGATTGAAGAAGTTTTTCTCTTTGAGGAGGATGAATCATGAAATGGACTTATTTGTGTAAATGGATATTGGCTATTTTGGTGGTGGTTGGCTTATCTTATCTCCATTTGCAAGCCAATTTTATCCCTAAGGAAATCCTGCCTTTTGTGGGAATGTTCCTGATTGTGGTGATTTTGAAAATTTTTCAAGCGTATGAAAAATAGGAGGCTGACATGGAAACACTAACGAAACAAGAATTTCGGAAAAAACTTCAAAGGAAAGTTATCGTGGGGCGTATCTTAATCTTTATCATCTTGCTAGGACTGGCCTGGAGCCACTTTCATTCTCTGGATGATCAGCAGGAAGGAGTCATGGTCGGCATACTGCTAGGGCTTTCTTTGATGACCATTCGGTATAATCTGGCCTTAAGACGGGAGGAAAATTTTGAGAAGCTCTACATTCAGGTGACTGACGAGCGCAATCGCATGATTGACGAAAAGACTCGTACTTTGCTTTTTAATATCCTTTTGCTGCTGGCAGCCTGCCTGAGTGTTTTGTCCATGAATTTCCCAATCATCTTAAGTCTCAATCAGTTTCTGACCTTGACCATTATTCTGGTTTTGGGACTTTACTATCTCTTGCGTTTTCTCCTGTCCAAGCGTTATTAACAAAAAAGCTAGCAGAGCCAGCTTTCTAAACAAGCTTTTAACAGAGCTTGTTTTTATTTTCTATAGAGTCGATCATACTGGTAAACGGGGTCCATGGTAACGTGGATGCCTAGTTTGCGCAGGACGTTTTTGTCTTCATCTGTCAGAGTGACAGTGGAGTGGGCCTCACTGCCCTTGAGATTGCCGAGTTGCTGCATGGCATGCGCAGCATCCTGATTTTCCATGGCTGTGATTGCCAGAGCCATCAAGATTTCGTTTGAGTGGAGGCGAGGATTGCGGCTGCCCAAATGATTGATTTTCAGGCCTTGGATTGGCTTGACATACTCCGGCTCGATCAGCTTGGTCTCTTTGGCAATATTGGCTAATTTCTTAATGGCATTAATCAACACAGCAGCAGTAGGGTCCAAAAGAGCTCAGAGGTCTTGCCGGTTACGATTTCACCGTTTGGCAATTCCAAGGCCAGAGCTGGCTCACCAGTGCTTTCAGCCTTGGCACGCGCAGCAACTGTTACCTTACGGTCCAGCGGTGTGATGCCCAAGTCGTTCATCAAGAGTTCGATTTTCTTGACAGCTGATTCAGAAACACGCTCCGCCTTGAAGTCCAGAATAGTCTGGTAGTAGCGGCGGATGATTTCCTGTTGAGATGCCTCGATAGCTACATCATTATCTACAATGGCAAAGCCGACCATGTTGACGCCCATATCCGTTGGAGAAGCATAAGGTGATTTTCCAAGGATGCGCTCTAGCATGCGCTTAAGGACTGGGAAAATTTCAATATCACGGTTGTAGTTGACTGTAGTCTTGCCATAAGTTTGCAGATGGAAAGGATCAATCATGTTGACATCGTCGAGGTCTGCCGTCGCTGCCTCATAGGCTAGATTGACCGGATGGTGCAGGGGCAGATTCCAAACTGGGAAGGTTTCAAACTTGGCGTAGCCTGATTTGATGCCATTGATTTGGTCGTGATACATATTGGATAGGCAAGTAGCTAATTTACCAGAACCAGGACCAGGTGCGGTAACAACGACTAGATTACGGCTGGTTTTGATGTAGTCGTTTTTCCCCATACCTTCAGGTGAGATGATATGGTCCATGTCAGTCGGATAGCCCTTGATCGGGTAGTGGATGTAGGAGGCGATGCCATTCTTTTCCAGCTGGCTGCGGAAGAGGTCAGCTGCCGGCTGACCGGAATACTGGGTGATGACCACTGAGCCTACATAAATATCCAGCTCGTTAAAGGTATCGATTAGTCGCAGCACTTCCTGATCATAGGAAATCCCCAAATCACCACGCGCCTTAGAGTGCTCAATGTTGTTGGCATTAATGGCAATGACAATCTCTACTTGGTCCTTGAGCTCTTTGAGAAGTCTGATTTTATTGTCCGGCTCATAGCCTGGCAGGACGCGGGCAGCATGGAAGTCTTCCAGCATTTTACCGCCGAATTCCATGTAAAGTTTGCCCTCAAATTGATTAATGCGCTCCAAGATATGGTCGCGTTGCAGGTTTAAGTATTTTCTCAGAATCAAAAAGCAATTTTTTTCATGTATATTTTTCACCTCTGCTAAGCATTATAACAAAAATTTTTCTTCAAATTGGAAAAGTTGAAAAGGGAAAGTATCAGACAAAAGAGATAGCAGCCCGAATGAAGAACGGACTGCCTTTTGAAATTAATAGTTGGTAATCGTGTCCACCGTTGAGCGATCCAGCTTTTTGACCAGAGCTTGCAGGAAAGCCTGGGCTTGCAAGAAATCATCCATGGCATAGAGAGTTTGGTGAGAATGAATGTAGCGGGCGCAGACACCAATGGTAGTGGATGGTACGCCGCCGCTTTGGAGATGGGCAGCACCAGCATCCGTTCCGCCCTTGCCGCAGTAGTATTGATACTTGATGCCAGCTTCTTCAGCAGTTGTCAAGAGGAAGTCTTTCATAGCTGGCAGCATGAGATGACCAGGATCAAAGAAGCGAATCAACGTTCCATCACCGATGGCCCCTTGACCGCCGTAGATGTCGCCAGCTGGGGAGCAGTCCACAGCCAGAAAGACCTCAGGAGCAAATTTTTGTCGTTGAAGCATGGGCACCACGCAGGCCAACCTCTTCTTGAACATTGGCACCGACATAGAGTTGGTTGCCCTAGTTGTTGACCAGACAAGGCTTGAGCCAATTCGCTGACCATAAGGACGCCGTAGCGGTTGTCCCAGGCTTTGGAGATGATATTTCTTGCCGTTAGCTGTGAGAATAGCAGAGCTGTCTGGTACGATCGTGTCTCCTGGACGGATGCCATAGCTCTCAGCTTCGGCCCTTGTCCGCAAAGCCACCGTCAAAGACAATATCTGCAATTTGTGGCATAACTGGACCGCCAGATCCGCGAGTCAGATGAGGAGGGACAGAGCCTGAGATGACAGAGGGATTTCCCGACCCTTCACGGGTGAAAGAGTTTGAAGCGTTGGCTGCTCACGACCAGGGGGATTCCAGCCGCCGATTTCCACTACACGGAAGGTTCCGTCCGGGCTTGATCTCGCTGACCATAAAGCCAACCTCGTCCATGTGGGCCGCTACCAGACACGCGGGGAGCATTTTCAGCTTCGGCATGGCGTACCCCGAAAGATACCGCCCAGACCGTCGGTGACAACCTCATCGACATGGGGAGTGATTTTTTTCTCGCAGATAGCTGCGAACAGGCGCCTCGTGACCTGAAATAGCTGAAAGCTCTGTCACTTCCTTGATTTTTTTGAAAAATAATGTTTAGTCATAAACTTTACCTTCTTTCTGCTCTATTTTATCACTTTTTAGGTAAAATGGTAGAAATCTTGTAGTTTGTATGAATCAACAGGACTGCCCATTCAGAATCAGCCTCCCAGGAAAATCTGGAATATTGTTTGTCGCCTCTGCTCTTTTGTGTTAAAAATATTCTACATGAAAGCTAAAAATCATTTTTAACCACAACCGCTCTTTTGGGGAGCTGGAGCCGTGGCCTTTTGGGAGCAGCCAAAGTCGTGCAGGAACAGAAAAAGACTGCGCAGTAGAGAGGAAATCGTTCGAGCTTGTGCGAGATTTCTTTTTCCAGCCGAGGGACCGATTTGCAGCTGTCTCTATGTCAAGCTCTATGAATCAAGCAGATAACCGTCGGTTGGAGGGGTCTGGTCTTAGAGGACGACCGCCATTTTCACTTTTGTCTATGAGAATGGCCAGCTGACCTACGAGGAAGAGCGATGATTCTGCTATAGTATGGAGGAGCTGGCTTCTATGTCGATCATAGGGGAGAAGACTGTCTTCTTTTTCACAGCAGATTGGTGTGGAGATTGTCGCTTTATCAAACCTTTTCTACCAGAGATAGAAGTTGAAAAATCCTGACTTTACCTTTTATCCAGGTGGATCGTGATGCCTATCTGGATCTGGCCCAAAAGATGGGACGTTTATGGGATTCCCAGTCTGGTTGTTGCTGGGAAAGATGGACGAGAGATTGGCCGTCTGGTCAATCGTGACCGCAAGACCAAGAGTCAAATCAATGAATTTTTAGCGAGTTTATAAGAGTTTTTAAAAGTATTTTTGGAGCGAAGAAATGATTTTTTTACATATAACAAAAGAATATGTCGAGACGTGCTGATGGTTATTGCTGCTGACAATCAAGGGAGCTAAACTGGCGGCTGAGCGCAAGGGACGGATAGCGCGTGTTTACCGCGAAGATAATGGACAGACAGTAGCATGGAATATTTTTGAACAGTCTGACCTTTTTGAAATTGCAGAGCGCGGACAAGTTCTGCTGACAGATGAGCAAGTGGCGATTCTCAATCAGGAGTTGAGCAAAGGAAGGATTCCCAGCGGAGCTGGTTAACGATAGCCATGATCGAAGTTTGTGGTTGGAGAAATCGTTGAGATGGTAGCTCATCCCTGACAGTGACCACCTGAATATCTGCCAAGTGCAGGTGAGCTGCTGATCAGACTGTTCAAATCGTGGCTGGTGCTCCTAATGCTCGAAAGTCGGTCTCAAAGACGATCGTGGCTCTACCAGGTGCTATGATGCCTAAAGGGCAATGTCATCTTTCCCAGGAGAACTTCGAGGCGAAAAGGAGTTTTGGTATGATGTGCAGCCCACGGGAACTCCAGCTGCCTAAATGCGCCGCAAAAAAACGTGGGGTTATTGAATTATCAGATGACCAGGTTGTTGGAACTCCATTTCGACTCAACTAAACACTGGACTGCCTAGGAAAGTTGTCAGTATCTGATAGATCAGATAGGAGGGAATAAGGTGGCGAAAAAAATGTTGTGATTACAGGAGCGACATCAGGAATTGGTGAAGCGATTGCGCGTGCTTATATGGAAATGGGTGAGAATGTCGTTCTAACAGGGAGACGGACAGACAGACTAGAAGCCCTCAAAGTCGGAGTTTGCAGAAACTTTTCCAAATCAAACAGTTTGGACTTTTCCCACTGGATGTGACGGATATGGCTATGGTGAAGACCGTCTGTTCCGATATTTCTGGAAACGATTAGCGCAGATTGATATCTTGGTCAATAACGCTGGACTGGCTCTTGGACTGGCTCCCTATCAAGACTATGAAGAGTTGGATATGCTGACCATGTTGGATACCAATGTCAAAGGTTTGATGGCGGTTACTCGCTGTTTCTTGCCTTCTATGGTAGCAGCCAATCAAGGTCATATTATCAACATGGGATCAACAGCAGGAATCTACGCCTATGCGGGTGCAGCGGTCTATTCAGCCACCAAGGCTGCAGTCAAGACTTTTTTTCAGATGGGACTGCGAATCGATACCATCGCAACAGACATCAAGGTGACAACCATTCAACTGGGGATTGTTGAAACAGATTTTTCTACAGTACGTTTTCATGGTGACAAAGAGCGGGCTGCGACGGTCTATCAGGGAATCGAAGCCTTGCAAGCTCAGGATATCGCAGATGCACGGTGGTCTATGTGACCAGTCAGCCTCCTCGTGTTCAGATTACAGATATGACCATTATGGCCAATCAACAGGCGACAGGTTTCATGGTTCATAAAAAGTAAAAAAATTTTCATCGAAAAAGTTACAAATTTCTGTAACTTTTTGATTTCCCTGCGAATAGATAGAGTAGGGAGGAAGAAAATATGTATAATAAAGTCATCATCATTGGCCGGTTGACGGCTACACTGAACTTCACAAGACTGCGAAATGATAAGTCTGTCGCGCGCGCAACGGTGGCGGTGAATCGCCCGGTATAAAATCTCAGAAATGGAGAGCGTGAGGCGGATTTTATCAAACTGTGGTTGTCTGGGGGCGCTTGGCTGAGACTCTAGCCAGTTATGCTAGTAAGGGGCAGTTTGATTTCTCTGGACGGAGAGTTGCGGAGTCGTCGCTATGAAAAAGGATGGAACTACTCATTATGTGACAGAAGTTCTTTTGCAGTGGCTTTCAGCTTTTAGAAAGCCGAGCCCAGAGAGCACTCCGTGAGAATAATACTGGGGCAGATCTAGCAGATTTGGTGCTGGAAGAGGAGGAACTCCCTTTTTAAAAAGTGATTTTTCTGGTCTCGAGTGTTCATGGTAAAGAGAAGAAAGTTAGGAAAAGTGTTCCTAACTTTTTTTGGTTAAAGGGTAAGTTTAGGTGTAGAAATGAGCAACGAAGTAGCATCAAGCTTTACAAAAGTGTCAGGGAAAATTGTTTTTATAAAAGGGTTTCCATTGTTTTCCTATCTTAAATTTGGTATAATAAAGGTGAATCCAGAGGCAGGCTAGAAAGGAAAAAAATCGGAAACGAAACAGCCGCTGATGGTCGCTTTGCACATTGTAGTTTGAAATAAGGAGAGGAGGTTTATCATGTCTTTGTCTACCTTATTTGAAGTATCAATAGCTATTTTGGGTGTAGCCTCTGCTGCTTACCTCATCTATGCCTATTATGAGTTTCTAAAAGATATAGCTCATATGGAGAAAGTACATCATTTTCATCACGGAGGTTGAGACAAAAGTGTCTCGGCCTCGCTTTTATATAGAAAGAGATCCTTGAGGTTGCAGCTGCTTGCTCAATAGCCATGGATTATCGAGCAACCTCGTGGGGCTGGAACTGCTTATAACTCTAGGAAAGTTTTTAAACCTTAGCTCGGAAACAAGGTTGACAAGCTAAAACTTTGAAAACGTAGTTCTATTCTGCCACCTTACTTTTATTCTAGTCCTCTTGGTTTTCATATTGATTTAAAAATGTTAAAATAGTAGGCAAGAAAGCGGAGAGAATGCATGCCAAAAAGAAGAAAAATTTAACGGGGAATCAGGTTGTAGCCCTAACAAAAATATTTAGCTGCAGAGGATGTGGCTTTTTGTTCAAAAAGCGTTGATTTATGCGATGGAATGTCATAGCGGGCAAACTCGTCAGTCGGGAGAGCCCTATATCGTCCATCCGATTCAGGTGGCGGGAATTTTAGCCAAGCTCAGTTGGATGCTGTTTCAGTAGCCTGTGGTTTTTGCATGATGTCGTAGAGGATACGGCGGCGACCTTGGACGATCTGGAGCGAGAATTCGGTCATGATGTGCGCGTGATTGTGGATGGTGTGACCAAGCTTGGGAAAGTCAAATACAAGTCTCACGAAGAACAGTTGGCGGAAAAATCATCGCAAGATGCTCATGGCCTATGTCAGAAGACCTTCGAGTGATCTTGGTCAAGCTGGCTGACCGTCTGCATAATATGCGTACTCTGAATCATTTACGGCCAGACAAGCAAGAGCGAATCTCGCAGGAAACGATGGAAATCTATGCCCCTCTGGCTCATCGTTTGGGGATTTCCAGTGTCAAGTGGGGAATTGGAAGACTTATCTTTCCGTTATCTCAATCCGACGGAATTTTATAAAATCTCCCACATGATGAAGGAGAAGCGTCGAGAGCGGGGAAGCTCTGGTAGAGGAAGTTGTCCACAAGATTGAAAACCTACGCGGGTGAGCGCAATCTACATGGGAAGATTTACGCCGTCCCAAGCATATTTACTCCATCTACCGCAAAATGCAGGACAAGAAGAAGCGGTTTGATGAGATCTACGATCTGATTGCCATTCGTTGCATTTTGAGTACTCACAGTGATGTCTATGCCATGCTGGGCTACATCCATGAGCTTTGGAAACCCATGCCGGGGCGTTTCAAGGATTATATTGCTAATCGCAAGGCCAACGGCTACCAGTCCATCCATACGACCGTTTATGGTCCTAAAGGTCCGAGTGAGTTCCAGATTCGAACCAAGGAAATGCACGAAGTCGCAGAATATGGGGTCGCTGCTCACTGGGCCTATAAAAAAGGAATTAAGGGTCAAGTTGACGGCAAGGAATCTGCCATCGGGATGAATTGGATCAAGGAATTGATGGAATTGCAGAATCAGTCTGGTGATGCTAAGGAATTTGTTGATTCGGTTAAGGAAAGCTACCTGGCTGAGGAAATCTATGTCTTCACACCGGATGGAGCAGTGCGTTCTTTGCCCTAAGGACTCAGGACCCATTGATTTTTGCCTATGAGATCCATACTAGGTTGGGGAGAAGGCGACAGGAGCCAAGGTTAATGGCCGCATGGTGCCGCTCAATACCAAAGCTGAAGACTGGGGGATCAGGTGGAAATTATCACCAATGCCAATTCCTTTGGACCTAGTCGTGACTGGCTTAATCTTGTCAAGACCAGCAAGGCCAGAAATAAAATCCGTCAGTTCTTTAAAAATCAAGACAAGGAGCTGTCTATTTCTAAAGGGGCGAGAGCTCTTGCAGGCTCAATTTCAGGAGAATGGTTATGTAGCCAATAAGTACATGGACAAGAAGCACATGGAAGATGTGCTCAAAAGACCAGCTATAAGACCGAAGAAGCGCTTTTTGCGGCAATTGGTTTCGGTGAGATCGGTGCCGTTAGTATTTTCAATCGTTTTGACAGAAAAAGAGCGCCGTGAGGAAGAGCGGGCCAAAGGCCAAAGCAGAGGCAGAGGAATTGGTCAAGGGCGGTGAGAGTTAAGGTCGAAAAATAAAAAGACACCCTTAAGGTCAAGCACGAAGGCGGTGTGGTTATTCAGGGGCGTCTGGTCTCCTCATTCGGATTGCAAAGTGCTGTAATCCTGTGCTGGTGACGATATTGTTGGTTACATTACCAAAGGACGCGGCGTAGCTATTCACCGGCAAGATTGTATGAATCTCAAGGCTCAGGAAAATTACGAGACAGCGCTTGCTTGATGTGGAATGGGAAGAAAATAATTCGACTAAAGAGTACACAGCTCATTGACATTTATGGTCTCAATCGGTCTGGCCTCCTTAACGATGTGTTGCAGGTGCTGTCTAATACCACCAAAAACATCTCAACAGTTAATGCTCAGCCAACTAAGGATATAGAAATTTGCTAATATCCATGTTTCTTTTGGCATTGCTAATCTGTCCATGCTGACGACGGTGGTGGGATAAGATCAAGAGCGTGCCAGAGGTGTATTCGGTCAAACGGACCAATGGCTAAATGCGAGCCTGTCAGAGTAGATAGTAGTCAGAAATAAAGGAAAAGATATGAAAATTGTCATTCAGCGTGTCAAACGTGCTCAGGTCAGTATTGCCCAGCAGCTGCATAGCAGCATTGAACAAGGTCTCCTGCTCTTGGTAGGTGTCGGGCCTGATGATAGTCAGGAAGATATGGACTACGCGGTCAGGAAGATTGTCAATATGCGGATTTTTCCGATGCGGAAGATAAGATGAATCTTTCTGTTCAAGATATTGGAGGAGATTCTTTCATTTCCAATTTACGCTCCATGCAGATACCAAGAAGGGAAATCAGCCAGCCTTCACAGGTGCAGCCAAGCCGGATATGGCTAGTCCCTTTTTATGACATGTTTAACCAGCTGTTAGCTGAGCAAGTGCCAGTCAAGACGGGCGTGTTCGAGCAGATATGCAAGTGGAATTGGTAAATGATGGACCGGTGACTATTCTGCTAGACACTAAAAATCGATGAAGGAATTGCGCTCCTTTTTGAAGGTTAGTGTTTAAGATCAAGCAAAAATAGTTTACTTCTTTCCTAGGGACAAGGCGCAGTTCATAGGCTTCATAAGTAACTTTTTAATAGACCAGATGCTGGTTTCCTTAGAAGTTCTTATGAGGCTTTTTAGTGGTTTAAAAGATGCATTATTCTAATATATGACGGATTTGAAGTTGATAAATCGGAATGGCAGACATGAGTTGCTCCTTGTCAGATGCGACAGATACGTGAGGGCTTATTGGAAAGAGGCTTTTACGACTTATGGTATAATGATATATATAAGTTTGAGGAGTCTCTTGATTTTTCAGACTGATCTTCAT
>BNJV01000687.1_pt1 | contig 35129 bp, 41 predicted proteins | sample 8540591 | NCBI WGS metagenome assembly BNJV01 (sample SAMD00202457, study PRJDB9452) | human saliva metagenome | host: Homo sapiens | reverse complement strand
CACACACAAACAGCCCGATGTCCGAAGAACCGACCTCGTTGAAACGCGGCTGGCATCCATTAACGAACGGTCAACAACAACCAGCACGACCAAGAACTGCTTGCCCCACACAACATTTTGTCAAAGCCAAACAGAACAAATGTGAAGCTGCATTGCTGACAGAAAATAAATGATATGGTAAGCAAGAAACAAATACTGAATCATTAATAGAACTCAAATGATGGCATGTCAACCACAGGTACCTAATGCACTTGAAGCAGTGAGAACTGAATTTTCCTAGCCATCCTAGGTGGAGCCAAGGTTAGTGACAAGTCTAGGCGCAATCGACAAACCCGCCAGAAAAGGTAGATACTTTGATCATAGGTGGCATGCGCCTGGCTTACATTTATCAAGGCCCCTCAGGTCATGAAACAGAACATCCCTACTAGAGGAAGACATACGGGTTGCCTATGCCAATGAAAATGATGGACAAGGCCAAGGCCAAGGAGTAAAACCTATTATTACTAGCTGACTTGGTATATGCTGACAGGTTTGCAGAAGATGCCCAGCCTCATAATACTGAGGGTAGGAGTTATACCGCGACCGTATGGGACCAGATATCAGACCAAAGACTAGAGAATATTTGCCAATGCTAAGAGAGAATCAAGACAATAGCATGGAATGACCAATGGGGAGTATCTGAATTCGAAAACTTTGCAAATGGTACAAAGGCTGTTGCCCAGGCTATGGCAGATGGATGCCACAACCATTATAGGTGGTGGAGACCAGCTGCAGCAGTAAACCGATGGGGCTTTTGTGACAAGATGAGCCTATATATCAACTGGTGGCGGAGCATCACTAGAATTTTAGAAGGTAAAGAAACTACCAGGTATAGTAGCTCCTAGATCAATAAATATTAGGACAAGAAAGTTGGAATAGGAGCTTTCTATTTTGCAAATATAAGCTTTTACAATAAATAAAAAGGTAATAAGGAGAATAATATGAGAAAACCAATCGCTGGTAACTGGAAGATGAATAAGACTATCGAGGAAGGTCTTGAATTTATAGAGGAAGCAAAGGGAAGACAGAAGGTGACGTTGAGGTACTAATCTGCGCACCATTTACCCTATTAAAGGATCGAAGCAGTAACTATGGGTACAAATATAAAAGTAGGGCGCCAGAATATGCATTACGAAAATTCAGGAGCCTTTACTGGTGAAGTTGTCCAGCAAACCTAGTAGAAATAGGGAATCGACTACTGTAATCACAGGCCACTCTGAAAGAAGAGAATACTATGGTGAAACTGATGAAACTTGCAACAAGAAGGTCTTAAAGGCTATAGAGGTAGGAATAGATCCAATTCTTTGCTGTGGTGAAACACTAGAGGAAAGAGAAGCTGACAAGACTATGGACAAGGTAAAGGGACAGATAGTGGCTGGTCTAGCTGGTGTGAAGGCTGAAGACCTAGCTAAGGTAGTAATAGCATACGAACCAATCTGGGCTATAGGTACAGGTAAGACTGCTACAGCTGAACAGGCAAACGAAGTAATCGCCTATATTAGACAGGTAGTAAGAGATGTATACGGAGACCTTGCTGACCAGAAGAATCCAGTATGGTGGAAGTGTAAAGCCTGCCAATGAAGCAGAAATCATGGGACAGTCTGATATAGATGGTGCCTTGGTTGGTGGTGCATCACTTAAGCCAGCAGACTTCCTAGGATTATTGAAGTTTTAATAGATAGAAGGTAACAATTATGAAAAAACCAGTAGTATTAACAATAATGGATGGTTTTGACATACACCTAATAAGGAGGGTAACGCCATAGTTTTGGCAGGAACTCCCCACCTAGATGCCCTATCTGCCAAGTATCCTCATACATTGATTGAGGCAAGTGGACTAGATGTTGGTCTACCAGGAGGTCAGATGGGAAATTCAGAGGTTGGACACACTAATATTGGTGCAGGTAGGATAGTATATCAGGACCTAACAAGAATAACAAAGGCAATAGAGGATGGGGACTTCTTTGAAAATCCAGCCTTGGTTGCAGCAATGGAAAATGCCAAGGACAAGAGCCTACATATACTAGGCCTATTGTCAGATGGTGGAGTCCACTCACATATAGATTCCACCTAAAGTTCTACTAGATATGGCCAAAAGAAGAGGTCTAACAAGTGTATATGTCCATGCTCTTACAGACGGTAGGGACACAGATCCACAGAGTGCAATAGAATATGTGGGTCAGATAGAAGACTATATGAGAAAGAACTAGGACTGGGCGGTTTGCCACAGTAGCCAGGATACTATGCTATGACAGAGACCAGAGATGGGAAAGGGTAAAGCTTGCCTACCAGGCCATAGTTGAAGGTAAGGGACCAAGAGCCAAATCAGCATCAGACTGTGTAAAGGCATCATATGCTGAAGGTGTAAATGATGAGTTTATAGTTCCAACAGTGATAGAGGGACCAGATGGCTCTATAGGAAAGGTTAAGGCTGAAGACTCAGTTGTATTCTTTAACTTTAGACCAGACAGGGCCAGGGAAATCACAAGGGCTATAGTAGACAGAGACTTTCAAGGCTTTGAGAGACCCCAGTTCCAACTAAGTTTTGTTTGTAAGACTACGTACGATGCTACTATCCAGACGTCCAGGTGCCATGCACCTGAGGACATAGTAAATACATTACGACAATATCTATCAGACAAGGGAATCGAAGCAGCCAAGGGCAGACAGAAAAGTATGCCCACGTTACATTCTTTCAATGGTGGTATGGAAAAGCCTTTTATGAGGGTGAAGACAGATCTTGATTCCATCTCCAAAGGTGGCAACCACCCACAACCGAGATGTTCGCTCTATGACCTTTAGACAAGTTATTGCAGCCTGGATGAGGACAAGTACGACCCGATTGTTGTTAACCTGCCAATCCTGATATGGCGGCAGCCATACAGGTAGCATCGAAGCAACCAGTGCTGAGGCTAAAGACTGTTGACGAATGCGTTGGCAGACTATTTGAAAAGGTACTAGCCTTGAGGCAGGTGGTATAATCACACGACCACGGTAATGCAGAGCCACTGGTAGACTCTGAAACAGGTGCCACTCAATTCATCATATCAGACAAATTCAGTGCCACGAGTGGTGGGGATGAATTTAAGGGGAAGACGGCTGACAGGTGGTAGACTCGTCAGATATAGTTTCAACCTTGCTGGCCATGCTAAAAGATGGACCAGCCAAAAGAAATGATGTGGTCATTCTTTTTGATTAAATAATTCGTCTCAGCATATTTTTAGAGAAACTTTTTTACAAATTTTACTCCATCAATTTATTTGTAATGAAACAAAAGGTAAACGAATATTTAGGTAAAAATTAAGTGATCGATAATAGTTTTGTGATATAATATTAGTGATAAAAATTATAAGCTGTTTTGATAACGAGAGAGAGAGAATATGTCAGCTATTGAATTAGTTTATGCAAGAGAAGTTCTAGATCTCAAGAGGTAACCCTACAGTAGAGGTAGAGGTAGTATTAGAAAGTGGCCTTAGGGTAGAGCTATAGTACCACCAGGCATCTACAGGAGCCTCGAAGCAGTGCTGAATTAAGAGACGGAGAGCAAGCAGACAGTCGGTAAGGGTGTATTAAAAGGCTGTTGACAATGTTACTGAAATAATAGCTCCAGAGGTTGAAGGTCTTGATGCTTTTGACCAAAGCCAGGAAACAGACGGTCGTAATGATAGAAACTAGATGGTACTCCAAACAAGGGTAAGCTAAGGTGCAAAATGCTATACTAGGTGTATCTCTAGCAGTAGCAAGAGCTGCAGCTGATGAATTAGGACTCACCACTATTCCAGTACATAGGTGGAGTAAATGCTACAGCCACCAGTTCCAATGATGAACATCCCAAACGGTGGCGAACATGCAGACAACAACGTAGATGTACAGGAATTCATGATCCTACCAGTTGGCGCTGAATCCCTGTTGAAGGCCTCAAGAATGGGTGCTGAAGTATTCCACGCATTAAAGATAGCTGTCTCTGCTGAAAAGGGACTAGCTTGTGGTGTAGGTGATGAAGGTGGATCTGCTCCAAACCTTGAATCAAGACAGGAAGCCTCTAGAATTAATCGTTGAAGCTATAAAGGCTGCTGGTCTTGAGCCAGGTAAGGACATAATGCTAGGTATGGACGTTGCTGCATCTGAAATGTACAATGCAGACACTAAGAAGTACGAATTAAAGGGAGAAGGAAAGGTTCTTTCTTCTGAAGAAATGATAGACCTATTCGAAGGTTGGGTAAATGAGTTCCAATCATCACTATAGAAGACGGTCCAGACGAAGAGGACTGGGATGGATGGAAGCTACATCTGAAAGACTCGGTAGAGAATCCAGCTAGTCAGTGACGACCTGTTCGTTACAAACACTGAAAGACTTGAAAGAGGTATAGAAGCTGGTGTGGCTAACTCAATCCTAATCAAGGTTAACCAGATAGGTACCCTAACTGAAACTCTTGACGCTATAGAAATGGCTAAGAGAGCTGGATACAGCAGTTATATCTCACAGATCTGCAGAAACAGAAGATACAACTCATAGCAGACATAGCTGTAGCTGTAAATGCAGGTCTGATTAAGACTCGGGCGCCCGTCAAGAACTGATAGAGTTGCTGGCACAACCAGTTGTTAAGAATCGAAGAAATTGTTGAGAATCAGCTAGATACGAACAGTTGAAGTCATTCTCACAACCTAGGGCAAGCAATAAGAAATTGGTATGAACTCAAGGAGGGGCCAATATTTAGGCCCCTTTTTAATGCCGATATGAGTGCTAGCCCACTGATTTTGGTCAAAATTTCATATATATTTTAGGTATGAATCAAATTAATAATAAAAACATCAAAAAGTCAAAAGAAATATTGTAATTACCCCTGATGTGTATATAATTAATCTTGGATTTTATAGAAGTAGAGTATGACGAAGGAGGACGTGATGTTAGGAAATATATTAATGGCTATACAGATATTTTTTAAGCATAGTGATGATAATTGTAGTTTTACCACAACAGAGCAAGCAGAACCAGCTCAGGTATTTATAGAAGATAGTTCTTCACAGGCTTATTTCAAGCCAAAAAGGTAAGGAAGCTTTTGAACAAGATGACAAAGATACTTTCAGTATTATTTTTATAAATGCAATAGCGCTAGTAATGGTAATGAAATAATTAATAAGAATGAAGATTGGTCGGCAGTGTCAATAGTTTGATGTTGCTGATATTTTTGTATAAAAACTACATATATGTTATACCAGAAGTGAAAATTAGGTTGTTGACTAAGGAGGTGTTGGCAATTATAGATATGCTAAGACAGAGAGTGCTAGATTTACACATGACCCATCCTCATGTCCTTTAAAAAGGGATGAACTGGCCAAGATTTTTGTAGAAGACCGTGACGATAAGAATTTTACAGGCTCTAGACCAGATGAATGAGGAAGGAGACTTTTATAAATACAAGAAAAATGGCTAGCCTTTGAAGCCTTTTGATCTCTAGAAGGGGGACAAGCAAGGGACTAAGAGTAGGTTTGGCTTTAGTCTCAAAACAAGCAAGATTTTGAGGATGTATTTATTGATGGTGAATCTAGAAAGGGTGTCTTCAATGGAGATGAGGTCCTAGTAAAAATAACCAAGCCAGCCAAAGGAAATAACAAGTGCGGAGGGTCTAGTTGTAAGGATAATAAAGAGGGCCAAGCAAGACCGAGGCCTATTTGTTAGCAACTGGTCTTTTGGTTTTGTCAGCAGTAGATGACAAGAAGTTTGACATGGACATATTTATACCCAAGAACTACTTTAGTGGGCAAAAACAATGATAAGGTGGTATGTAGGTTACTGAATGGTCTCACGGAAGAGGACAAGAAGCCAGAGGGCAAGATAACAGAAGCAAGTACAAAGGGGGATAGGTATGTAGAAATAGACTCTAGTAGTGCAGGTTCTCATGGACTAGTAGAGGCTTCAACCAAAGGTAACCAACCAGGTAGATAACATACCTGACCATGTCCTAGATGAAGAAATAGAGGGCAGGGAGGACCTAGGGACCAGCTAATATATACCATAGATGGGGATGATTCCAAGGACTTTGACGATGCTATCTGTGTTGGACCTTTGACAATGGTAACTATAGACTGGCGTCCATATAGCAGATGTTACTCACTACGTAACAGAAAATTCACCTCTTGATAGGGAGGCCCCAAAGAGGGCTAGCATCAGATAGCCTAGTCGACAAGGTAATACCTATGCTACCAAAGAAGCCGTCAAATGGCATTTGCTCACCAAATCCTATGGTAGACAGGCTAAGTTTGTCCTGTATTATGGAGGTTGAACCAAAAAATGGCAAGGTGGTCAAGTATGATATAGCCAAGTCCGTAATCAGGTCCAAGGCCAGGTTGACCTACCACGAGGTCAGTGAAATCTTAGAAAACAATGATCCTGACCTGACTGCCAAGTATGTGGATTTTCTTGAGAGCTTTAAAAATGCAGGTGACCTAGCTGAAACTTAGGAAGAGAAGGTTCAAGAGGGGGCAATAGATTCTGACTTCCCTGAATCCAAGATTCAGCTAGATAGCCAGGGGATACCTATAAATATAGTCCCTTATGAGAGAAGGACATCAAATAAGTTGATAGAAGAGTTTATGCTTTTGGCCAATGAAACTATAGCAGAGCACTACTACTGGCTCAAGTACCCATTTGTCTACAGGATACATGAGGAGCCAGACCTGAGAAGATTTTAACTCTTAGAAACTTTGTCCAGGCCAGGGGCTACTCAGCGCATAGGAAGGTCTGAGGTGAGGCCAAGGACCTTCAAGATGTCCCAAATAAGATTGACGATAAGGAAACAAAGCAGGCTATAGGGACTATTATGCTTAGGTCCTGAAGCAGGCGCAAGTATGCGCCTTCATGTGAGGGAGACTTTGGTTTGGCTGCCAAGTACTACTGTCACTTTACATCCCCTATTAGGAGGTATCCAGACCCAGATACACAGGATAATAAAGGAAAAACCTGGATGGTAGGTTCAACGACAAGAGGAGGACCCACTATGAAGCAATCCTTGAATCTGCAGCCAACCAATCATCAATCCAGGAAAGGAAGGCAGTAGATGCTGAAAGAGATGTAGACGACTACTATAAGGCAGTCTACATGGAAGACAAGATAGACAGAAGTTTGAGGGACACATATCCAGTATCACTAGCTTTGGTATCTTTGTAGAACTTGACGATGGAATTGAGGGCCTAATAAGGCTATCAACACTTAAGGATATGTATGAATATATTGAAAGTGCAAGTATACTGTAGGTCAAAGGACAGGCAGGACCTTTATGCTGGGCCAAAAAGGTTGAGGTTGAGCTAGTAAAGGTAAAAATGTAGATGCAAGAGAAATAGATTTTGAAATGATAGAAGGTAGGTAATGTCGGGAAAAAGATTCTAGCGACTAACAAGAAGGCTAGACACGACTATTTCATAGATGAGGTATACGAATGTGGTATAGAACTAAAGGGGACTGAGGTCAAGTCAATCAGACAGGGTAGGATTAACCTCAAAAGGAAGGCTGGTGCATCAGTTGACAACAGCGAAGTATTCCTAAAGCAGGTCCATATCAGCCCCTACGACCAGGGAACAGGTTCAATGTAGACCCACTTAGGACTAGAAAGCTCCTACTACACAAGGCAGAAATCAGGAAGCTGATTGGGGCTACGACTATAAAAGGGATACTCGCTGGCACCAATGAGCGTCTACCTGAAAAATGGTAGGGTCAAGCTAGAGCTAGGCCTGGGCAAGGGAAAAACTCTATGACAAGAGACAAGACCTGGCTAAAAAGATGCAATGAGAAGGATAGAAAGAGAGTCCAAAAGATAGGTATTAGAAACTCGTGAAGATGGTAAAACATGATGACATTTTACTTTGTACAGGACGAATGGGGTAACTATAAAAATTTTATCAATAGGAAAGTAGGATATAATAAAAAGGTGAATTGAAAAAGTAAATTCCACTTTGTAAGACTAAATTCTGTAATAGTAAAGCTCTTTAGATATAAAAGAGCTGACTTTTTCGATAGAAAAGTATTAAAATATCATAAGAAACAAAGTTTTTGGAAGCATTTTATGCATACTAATTAGGAGTCGGATTCACTTGTTTTTCGGAAATTGTAAATCCCACCCCTAGTGAAGATATATCATAGTTGCATTTTCCATGATCCTAATTGCACACTGACTGGATAAAACCGATTCCGGTTTTGTTATTTATCTGCTTTTGAAAAAGTTTTTCTGTTAACGTGATTTCATCAGCAGATATATATATTAAATATATCTAATAATTCCTCTCCGTATTGAAATGCAAATACTCATATGTACTCTTATTCCCAAGAGATTTTCTTGCATATGAACTTTATATGACTCATCATAATATCTATATCTTTTGTGTATATTTTCCAAAAATCGACACCCTTTAGGTATTATACGACGAATAAATTCGTGGTTGTTTTCACAGTTAGGCTTTTTGAAAAGGAGCGTTTGCATCGCAATAAAAACCCTGAGCGAAGTTTGCTTCCTTATCAAATTGGATTGCAGTAGGATTTGAAAATTCACTCCATTATCTGCTAACAAAAATTGGAAATAGGTCAGAATAGGCATCAGAACCCAATTTAGAGTACAGATTGTTAAATATGTCCGTAACTGATTTTTGAGTCGTTAGACTTCTTAAAAATGCAAGTTGTAGTTCCTGTTTTACAAAAGTGTATAGTAAGCAATACAGGACCACCTTTATACCCTATAACAGAATCTATCTGTTGCGCTGGAAGGTCAGAATGATTACCATATAGTCTTTTTATAATCCTTAAAAGTACTGATTACATGGACAGGATTTATCTATCTTGAGTGGCCTAGTCTTAGACTTGCAGAGGACGCATTCTAACTGTTCTTGGCATGTCTATATTCCTAGCAGAGAAAAAGCCTCGTTATTTACATAAGAGTATAGAGTTCGTTCTGACATCATGACCTCATCTTTGTGAAAGATAGATATATGATGAATAGATTGACCTTTAATGAGTAATGGAGAAACAATATTATCTAGATGTTTTATTTCCTCCTCAGAAAAAGCAAATCCACTGCGAGACTCACTTAGTAGAGTTTCATATTCCTTTGAGCCGATAAGGCTTTTTATAGAAAGACTTTTCTAACGTGCAGTTGGTCTTAGATTCACAAGAATTACAAACATATGGTGGCTTTTTAAGCTTAGGACAAGAATATTTCTCATATAAACTGCATTTTTCATTACATATACCACAGGACCAGCAAAGTCGTTTTTCTATAGGTACACATCTTGCAAAACATTACGTAGTGAGCATGAGCGATTAGCATTATGAAGACAGTCATTGAAAGACTTACTAAAAGCACCAGTCTTCTCATGTCTTATATGCTACGAATTTCTTTTTGAAATAGTAGTAGGGTCTTTATGAAGAATACGTGCAATCTTTCTAAAAGATGTTCCTTTACCTAATTCTATTTCTATTATATTTCTTGATTCAAGAGTTAAATGTTTTGTGTGTTCATAATAACTTTCCTCCTCATAAATCAAGGTAATGCAACTATAAAACTTATGATACATTTAAATTATGAACTAGTAAATTCCATATACAAATAAGTAGAGTTTTAAAAAGTAAATCTATATCATGGGGAATTTACTTTTACAAGTAACAGATATAATAAAAAAATAAAAAGGTGTTGACAAGTTTAACAAGAAGCAATATAATAATACTCAACTAAATAAAGCCGATGATAAAGAGAGTAGCTCAGATGAATTTTCAGCGAGTCGGAGTATGGTGAGTCCGATATTGAAGTTTGAAGTGAAGAGAGCTTTTTGAGGTTGCTATAGGAAAATAACAGTATTGTAGCAGGTTCCCGCCTTAAGGGCTTTGAGAGGATAGTATATCTATCAATAGGAGTGGTAATCGCGAGAATTTTTCGTCTCTTGACTTTTGTCCAAGAGACTTTTATTTTGCTGATTCCCGGATAGCAAATAGGGAGTTTTTGCACAAGCTCACCTACTTAGAGGCTAGAAAAGTATAATTTTTCTAGCGGTTAGATATCCTATCAACAAGAGTGGTAACGCGGAAGTTTTTCGTCTCTGGGCATTATGCCCAGGAGGCTTTTTTGTTTGTTAAAGGAGTGAGTATGATGAAGAAAAATATAAGTAAATTAATATTACTAGTAATGTCATTAGTACTAGTAGTGGGGGTGTACAGCCTTAAAAATTCTAATGAAAAATAATAATGATAAGGCAGATGCTTTAAGTAAAAATAAAAGGCAAATGGTAAGCTGGTCGTAGGTACTGCACCAGGCTATCCACCATTTGAATTCACTGCAATAAGTCAGGGAAAAAGCCAGGTAGTGGGAGCAGATATAGACCTAGCCAAGAAAAATAGCAGATGAAATTGGCGTAGAGCTAGAAATCAAGGCCATGGACCTTTGATGCCCTTATACTGGCTCTTCAATCTTCCAAGGTAGACATGGTATCTACATCCATGACACCAACGGAAGAAAGATCTGTAGACTTTTTCAGATGTATACTTTGAAGGAACAAATTCCATCACAGTAAATAGCAATTTCAGTAAGGATATCAGCAAAGAGGATGACCTAAAAATATAGTCCTAGGGAGTACAGAGAGGGGAGTGTCCAGGAAATATATGCTAAGGAGGCCTTGAAGGCTCCAAAATAAAAATCCTCAACAGCCATACCAGACCTAATAGCTGATATGAAAATGGTAATAGATGGAATCATAGCCAGCACCGTAGTAGCAAAAATAAAATGCCAATCCAGCATGAGGGTATTAAATTGATAGATGTTAACTCAAGTCAGGCCCTAAGAAGAGGCAGCCATAGTCATCTAAAAAGGGAGACAACAAGTCCCTTTTTAGACATAGTCAACAAGACTATAAAGTCATTAAAGGATAGTGGACAATACGAGGAAATTTTAAAACAAGAATATAGATTTGAAGCGAGCGTTAACAAGAAGGGGTGAGAAAAAGACATGAAAATATAGATAATGGAGCAATAGCAAAGGATAAGGAAATTGTAAATGATGGAGAAATGACAAAGGTGGTCTTGGCCTATTCAGGAGGCCTGATACATCGGATAATACCATGGCTAAAAGAAAATTATCAAAATTGTCAGGTAACAGCAGTTTGTGGTGATGTAGGCCAGGGTGATGAGTTGGATATAGTATATGAAAAAGCCCCAAAGAGTGGGGCCAGTAAGTGCTATATAGTAGACCCTGAAAAAGAATTCGTCAAAGACTTCGTTTGGCCTGGGGTCATAAAAGGCAGGATTCATGGCATGAAGGCAAGTACCTGCTAGGGAACATCAGTTGCTAGACCCCTAACAGCCAAGGCCCCAGCTGATGTAGCCAAAAGGAAGGCGCCAGTACATATGCCACGGTGCACAGGTAAGGGTAATGACCAGGTTAGGTTTGAGGCATCAACAGCAGCCCCAGCCCTGATACAAAGATAATAGCCCCATGGCGTGAATGGGATATAAAGTCCCGTGAAGATGCCATAGACTATGCAAAAAGACCACGGTATAGAGATACCAGTCACCAAGAAAAAGGCCCTACAGCATGGACACGGAATGTCTCACCTTAGCCATGAGGGTGAGACCTGAAAATCCTGGAAACGAACTAACTCGATGACTTGTGCCTGATATGCACAAGGCCAGAAGAGGCACCCAAATTAGCAGAATATATAGTTATAGACTTTGAAAAGGGCCAGCCTGTAGCCATAAATGGACAAAAGTTTGATGAGCCACTATCCCTACTTGAAAAGGCCAATGAAATTGGGGCCAAGCATGGCATAGGGTATACTAGACATGAGAAAACAGGTTGGTAGGCATGAAGTCCAGGGGTATATATGAGACTCCAGGAGGAACCCTACTGATGGAAGCCCACCAACTTTTGGAAAGCTTGACTCTGGACAGGGATACAGCATCTTTTAAGTCTCATATTGCTATTAAATATGCCCAACTACTTTATGATGGCCTATGGTACACCACTTAGCAGGCCCTGGATGCCTTTGTAGACTCAACACAAGAGACTTGTACGTCAGATAAAGATGAAGCTTTACAAGGGCAACTGCATACCAGCTGGAATAAAATCACCATATTCACTATACAGTGAAGAAATAGCAACTTTTGGTGAGGATGATGTATACGATCAAAAGGATGCAGAAGGCTTTATACACCTATTCTCCCTACCACTAAAGACCAATGCTAGGATGAGGGCAAAAAGTGGCCTGGAAATATAGGTTAAGAAGCCAAAAAGTATAGTTAAAAAGAATTAGGCAAAATACATATGTGGGGGATATATGTAAGAAAAATAAGGACAGGTTGACTGAGGAGGTTAAGATGAAGAAGTTATGGGGTGGAAGGTTCCAATCTGAGACTAGCAACATTATGGAAGACTTTAACTCTTCTATTGGCTTTGACTGGAAGCTTTACCACTATGATATAGAGGGCAGTAAGGCCCATGTAAAAATGTTGGATGAAACTGGAATAATAAGCAGGGAAGAAGCCAGCCTAATAATTGGTGGTCTAGAGGCTATAGAAGCTGATATTGACCAGGGCCTGGTGGAATTTACCAGCAAGCATGAAGATATCCACATGAATATAGAGGCCCTTTTGATAGAAAAAATAGGTCAAGTAGGCAAGAAAAATACACACAGCAAGAAGCAGAAATGACCAGGTAGTCTCTTGATTTAAAGCTATATGCCAGGCATTCTGTGGACAAACTATCAGGCCTATTGAGGGAGTGGATAGATATCCTGGTAAATATGGCAGAGGAAAATATTGATACAATAATGCCTGGCTATACCCACCTTCAAAGGGCCCAGCCCATATCACTGGCCCATTTTCTTATGGCCCATGTAGAAATGGCCAGGAGGGACCTACTTAGGCTAGAATCATGGAAATCTATCCACAATACCATGCCACTTGGTAGTGGGGCCCTGGCAGGAACGAGTTTTCCTATAGACAGGCATATGACAGCAAAAGACTTGGGCTTTGAAATGCCAAGCATGAATTCCTGGACGGAGTAAGTGATAGGGACTTTGTAATAGACCTACTTGGAGCTTGTTCTGGTGGGAATGATGCACTTGAGCAGGCTATGTGAGGAGCTGATTATCTGGTCTAGCCAGGAATTTGCCTTCATAGAGATGGATGATGCCTACAGCACAGGAAGTTCCATGATGCCACAAAAGAAAAATCCAGATGCCTGCGAACTGATAAGGGGTAAAACGGGTAGGGTATATGGAGACCTCTTGACTGTATTGTCTATGATGAAGGCCCTGCCACTGGCCTATAACAAGGATATGCAGGAAGACAAGGAAGCACTTTTTGATGGTGTAGAGACATGGACCAAGGCCCTGATGGTTGCCAAGCCTATGATGAAAACCCTTAAGGTAAAGAAAGATAATATGTTGAGGGCAACTAGACAAGGCTTCCTAAATGCTACAGACCTGGCAGACTACCTGGTTAAAAAGGGATTGACATTTAGAGACTCCCACAGGCTAGTAGGTGAAATAGTCTTTGATTGCATAGAAAAGGGCATTGGTCTGGAAGATATCAGCCTTGACGACTACAAGGCCTACTGTGACCTTATAGGGGAAGATATATTTGATAATATTGCTATTGAAGCCTGCGTGGAAAGTAGGCAATCCTTGGGAGGCCCTAGCAGGGACCAGGTAACCAATCATATTGAATTTGTTAGGGGATGGAATGTTTAGCTAATTAGGCCATATATAGAAGACTGTTAATTCAATGATGTGGATGGTGTAGATAAGTAGTATATAAAAGAAATAGTTTTTAGAGCGTAGGAGCAAAACTTCTACGCTCAAGTGAGAAAAATATATTTGCAGAAAACAGTATGATTTTTAAAGTATTTAGCTATATTTAGTAAAATTTCATCGAAAAACTAAAAATAATGAATGTTATTTCTAGTTAAAATATGATATCATTAAATTGGAGTTGTAAGCATGGTTACAAATATATGATAAGGAAAGGAGTTTCGCCATGAAAAATAACTACTAGTTTGATGGCCCTGTTAATTTTGCAGCACGTTATCAAATGGATATAATGCAATTGATGCATTGTCAGCAGGGAGCAGTGACAGAAAAGGCCCAGGCAACTGAGATTACTGTGAGGAAGGACAGCATACCATCAAAGGTTAGGTCAATGGTTGATAATAATTCAAGTAAGACTGTATTGTTGGGTGGTGTGAATACTATAAGTAGTTGGGTAGAATCCAGTTTAAATAAGTAAGAGTTACAATTAGTTAAGGTATGAGGATAAGGTATGAGGATAAGGTATATCCTTGTCCCTTTGTATTCATAAGTATAAAAAATAAGTATGAGAATCTATATTGATTGGACAACAATACACATGCTTATTATATATAGCTTATATAATAACTTATACAAGAGGGTAAGCTTTATAGACATATATAGGTCGAATATATGTGTTGAAAAGTTGTATTACAAAGGAGAAGATATTATGAAGTTTAAAAAGTTATTATCAACAGTAATGGCAATGGCTATAGTTTCTGCGATAGGTGCAAACGCTTTCGCCCTAGACAAGAGTGCAGACTGTGATAAGAATATAGTTAATAATGAGTTTTATACAGAATGGGCGTATGCAGCCGAAGCTTTTTCTAACGGGATAGTAGGAATAATACACAGACCTAAAGTTAGAAAGGGTGAAAACTAAGAAGATAAAAAGTAGGTATATTTAGTGGAAGTATTTATGAACTCACTTTTGCAAGGACAGAAAGGCTTACGTGAAAAACCCGGATATGAGTTTGATTTCACAGGCACAAATGTCACACCAACAACTCTTGCAAATACTCAAGAAAGTATTATAGCGGTCAGGGCTAAAATAAGCGTAGTTGGAATACCACATGGAGATAAGCACATAGATTTAGAGATAAATAACTAGTATAGGATGCTTAAATAAAAATATATGTCTATTAAAGCTTTGTGTTGTTATACAAAACATAATTAATAAACAATAGAGTATCTTATAGGAAGGAGAATAAAATGCTTAAAAATATCAAGTATCTTGCTAACTACAACAATGTTATTTACTGCAATCGGCTATATCAATATAAGAGCAGAAGCAAATGACGATGTCATTGATTACATCGCCCCAAATGAAGCCTATAGCAATTTTGCAGACAAGAGTCTTTTTATAAAGTTAGGTATAATTTGTTTTTAAGGGTGAAGGTAAAGACTTGGGAAACCTATATAGCCTGGTATGCTAATTTAGAAGACTATGGAATTACGGTGTAAAAAGGTCTTTTTGATGAAGAAAAATCTGATAGGATCGTCATGAAGAAAAAAGATGAAGACACTTTATGTGGTTGAACAGACTTATAAAATCTATGATAAATGCAGATGCTCAAGACGAGCAAAAATCGTGACTTTATGAATATATTCATGTATAACCTTAATAGTCTTGATTATGGATTTTATAATAAGATTACCAAAAATTCGTTTCTAAGAAAAACATGCCAATAAAATTTATGCCAGAGAGAGAATTAAGCGATGTAGCATATCCAAATTGCTGATGGACAAAGTAAAACAGTAAGGCTTGTAGTAAGGACAAGTACTGGATGGCTAAGCTTAGCAGAGAGGGAGAAAAATATAAGATAAAGGTGTATTTAACTACATCTGAAAAAGGAAAAACAGAAGAATTTAAGTACAGTTATGAAAATAGCTAATAAAAGAAATTATCAAAGAAGATGCCTCAAGAAAAAGACGGTTGAACACTATGACTATGATGGTGAAAAATTATATATAAGTTAAAAAGAGGCAGAAATTCAGCTAGATAGCCTTTACTCAATATATTAACATCGATTTGAATAAGGAAAATTACCCTAATACAAATCATAATGGGACATTTAAGATGGAAGTTATGATAGATCCTAGCTTTGATTCTGATTTCTAGTGACACCATGGGCTTGAAGAAACTGGTAATCACAGGATACCCTTTTTGGATATTCTATAGAAGACCTCTTTACAAAACAAATATTTGAAAAATTTCTTTTAGTTCAGAAATGAGCTTTTCGTTTAGAAAAATGGTGGTTATAATGTAGAAGATGAGTATAGGTATACTATTGATGGGAGGAACCAACGATAAACCTCGAAAGAACTATACTATTTTTGGAGATGCCTCATGATAAGGATGGCTAGGTATGCCTACATATAAACTTTCTATCAATGAGTCAAAAATGGGGTAGGAAGAGAGGGTATATTCAACCAGCATCTTGACGGGGGCAAGTTAACTATCAAGGTGAGGTCTTTAGGGATGGACAACCTAGCTCCAAGGTCTTTACTTATGACTTAAAAGGTTAGTAAAAAGAAGTAAATGACGTGGCTACAAATTTAAAAAGTAGTAAAAATAAAAATTTAATGGACAGTCAAAAAGCTTTTGATTTGGCAAATATTGGTATAAATTATTATGTTTTTGATGAAGTGGAGGAATCGCCCCACTATATTATGATACAAGGCAGAAATAAAAATAGATATCGATAACACAATCAAAGAAAAATTGAAAAATAAAATAGGTAGATATTATCCATTATCAATCAGCCTGCTTGATAAAGATGGCAAGGCTGTTGATATACCAAACGGATGGAAAAATGAACAATTGAAGTCTCATACCAAAGGCAAACCCCTTTTGGCCTTGATTATTAAAATTGGACGAAAATGAAGTGGAACCATTAAAGCTGAATAATACCTGAAACTCTATGAGATAAAGGATGATGGAAGTATTCAAGAGGTAATAGACGACTATAATGCGGGACCATTTAAATACGGACTAAAGGTAGTAAGTGGAAAATTAAATGCTAAAATACCTATTGATGTTTAGCTTCCAGATATATAATGGCAGAAGAAAAATTCATATACTGAACCCGTTGTAGAAGATTTAAACGAGCTAAAAACAAATACTAATCAAGGAAATAGACAAATTGTCTCAACCTAAGTAATGAAGAAAACAAAGTATAAAAACAGGGTAAATAGTGCAACAACAAAGGCTGATATAGAAAAATACTAAAAGAAGCCAAGGAGGCCAATGATAAAGAAGTCAACAAAGCCGAAGTTTATTCTGTTCCATTAGAATGTTACAAGCTACTATTCTGATACTGCTTCAATGGGTGAAAAAGCCCTTGAAGGAAAACGTGATAGTAAGAAAGAAGGACAATAGTATTCATATGAAGTAACCTTTAAAGGATTAGAGTTTATGAATATGTATGGACATCTGTGGGGATTAAATATTTATGATAGCTCCTTTACTTCATCAAAATCAGAGGCAAGGGTATTAAAGAAATTTATGGATAAAAACTTGAAGGGAAAAACAAATGAATTCTATGGTTTATGCATTTGATAAAAATTTAAGGAAGATACTATCCATATTGAAGTATATGTAGATGCTATGGATGCAATATAATGCCCAATCCTATGATGATATAGTAAAAGGCGCAGAAGGCAAAATGCCAGGTTGGTCTTAGATTGGAGTAAGGCTAAAAAGTAGAAGATAATCAAGGAAATGATAGCAATGAAGTAGTAAAAAGATTGGCAGGAGATGACAGGTACGAAACTGCCATAAAGATAAGTAAGGATAATTTTAAGTCAGCAGACACAGTCGTTCTTGCAAGTGGTACTAATTCTGCAGATGCCTTGGCAGCGTCATCATTAGCAACATCAAAATCAGCACCAATACTTTTTAACTAAGAGAAATGAAATAGGGCAAAAAATGTTTTTGATGAAATAAAGAGATTGAATGCGAATAATGTAATAGTAGTAGGTGGGAAAAGTTTCCATATCTGAAAAAGTGGTTTCTGACTTGAAAGATAAAAAAATATTACTGTAAAAAGACTAGCGGGTGATAATAGATATGAAACTTCCTATGAAATTGCAAAAGAATTGCATAAAGTCAACAGGCTAAAGAAGCCATCATAGTAAATGGCTTTTAAGAATGTTGATGCCCCATCAGTATCTTCATTGGCTACAAAGGAGAATTCACTCGATATTATTAAAATGACGGAAATCGTTTACAAAAGATATAAAGAATATCGTTGGAGATTCAAATATTAAGAAGATGTATATAATCGGTGGTAGAAACATCTTTACCAAGGAGAATAGAAGACAAACATAAAGGCTTTTGATATAGAATACGAAAGATTGGCAGGAGAAGATAGGGTATGAGACATCTTCAAAAATAGCAAAACATGCTTACGAAAACAGTGATAAGGCTATTCTTGCAAGTGGTGAGAATTTATAGATGCCCTGACAGCAGGTGTTTTAACAAAATGGAAAAAGGCTCCTATGTTATTGGTACAAAAGAGAAGAATACCAAAGAGTATTTTCAAATAGGATAGAAGAATCCAAAGCGAAAAAAATTCTTATTGATTGGTGGAGAAAAAGACTATTTCTGATAGAGTAAAAAGACAAGGTAGAAGGACTTTAAATAACATTTTCTCCCAGATATTTAATTAAGGGAGGGTTTATCCTCCTTAATTAAATATGGCTAAGAGTGATGATTAAAAAGAGGCAAACTATAAAATCTAGATTATAGAAACAAATGATAGGAGGAAATAGTTATGTATAAGAAAAACATCATCTGTGGCCTTTATCTTTGGCAATTTCTATTGTCAACAGGTTCAGTAGCTACAATCAAAATATTCAAGGATTAGATTTAAATGTGGTCGAAAAATTAATATGAAAAATGTTAAGGAGCTTCCAATCAAGAGGTAACGGATTTACAGAAAAATTAAAAGACCATTGATCAGGCAGAAGACACTGATACCTTGGCTTTGAAAACAGATGAAAGTGTCAACAAGTTAAAAGATTTTGTAAAAACTGCAAAGACATATTTAAATAGTGAAGATACTAATAAACTTAAGTTCATTTATTGATGAATTAAATCAAAAATTTAATTCAAATTAGGATGTAAATAATATCAAGGATATTTATTCATTGAAAACCAAAGCCTCAATTGGAAAAGGGAGTCTCATAATGTCTCATAGTTTTGAGGAATTTTGAGTTAACAGAACAAAATTCAATGGGAAATAATGCTATCATGAGTAAGGCCAAACTAATTGTAGATGATAGGAAAAATAAGACTAAGGTCTAACCTAAGAGGACTATACTTTATGGGAATTTATGGTCATTTGACGAATTTGTGGTATTATAATACTAAGGAAGAAAATGTTGATAAAAAGTCACTTGGGATACCTAGGTGAATTAACCGAGAGTTAAGGTATTAAAACCTAGAAAGAGCTGGATATGAAAGGCAATTTAAGAGATTTTTCAAAAAGTGTTGAAATAAATATAGACAAGCACGAGATAATCCCAAAAGATATCTTAAAGTAAAGGTCGATGCCATGGATATGCTTTAATGATATAAAATCCATATGAAAATTTGATGATAACTCTACGTCACCTAATGCCATTCTTACCCTTGACTATAGGTTTATTGAAAAAGATCCCTACAAACAATGAAAACTATATAGCCAAGATGACGAGTTAGGACAAGCTAAAAAGAAGCAAAAATAAGTATTGATAACTCTGTCAAAATTGGATTCAAATATAAGGCTAAAATACAAGGCAGATATAGACAATGCTGAGTCAAAAGAAAAATCAACGAGATACTAAAAAGAAGCAAAGGATGCCAATGACAAAAAGAAGCAAAGGATGCCAATCGACAAAATTGAAAGGATATTGATAAATCGAAAAGACGCAAAGTCTGAAATAGACAAATTAACAGGACTTTATCAAGTGATGAAAAACTAATTTTAAAAATAAGATTGATTCACTCTACTTCAAAAAGAGTCTATAGAAGCTATTGCCAAGGAGGCAAAAAGACCCAAACAAGAAGAAAAAGGATCAAAAAGAAGAAAAGTCAGAAAAATACAGAGGTTGTCAGGTGATACAGATATGAGACTTCTGTTGAGGTAAGTGAAAAACTTAAATCTGCAGATGACAGTTGTTCTTGCAAGTGGTCAAAATATTGTTGATGCCTTAGTTGCATCATCACATGCCGATATTGAAGAGGCCCCAATACTCATTGACAAATAAAAATTCTATTTTCAGATGAAGTTCTTGATGAGATTGATAGGTTAAAGGCGGATAAGGTAGTTATTGTAGGTGGTCAATCCTCTCATCTCTAGTAGTGTTGAGTCTAGATTGAAAAAGAAGATATAAAAGTAACTCGTATAGCAGGAAGTGATAGGTTTGACACTCTGATAAGCTATCCCAGGAAGTTATGTAGACTATCTTAAAAACCAGCCAGGCATATCCTGCAATGGATATAAGAATATAGATGCTCTTCGGTTTCATCTCTAGCAACAAAAGAAGAACTACCTATATATACAATGGTAGAAATGCTTTAAATATGTCTGTATAGTCAAAAACAGATGAATGTGAATAAGGTATATAATTGGCGGCAAATAATTCCATATCAAGTGACGGGAAAAGAGTTGAAGGGAATGCAAATATCAGTTGTAAGATTATCTGGAACGGATAGGTAAGGAAACATCTGCCAATATTGCCAAGTATGCCCATAAGGACTTTGATGAAGCTATAATAGCCAGTGGTGAAAAATCGTGATGCATTAGCAGCTAGTACACTTACAGGTAAAAAGGAAGCCCCAATACTATTGACGAATAAAATAAGATTCCAAAAATCAATTAAAATTATTGAAGATATGGATATAGGAAAGATTACAATAGTTAGGGTGAAAACAGTATTACTGATAATGTGATGGATGATATGGAGGATATGTTATAAGTTTTTAAACTTTGATACTCTATATGCCATAGCAAAATAGTGAAAAGGATTTATTTCTATATGGGCTTACGACCCATATTGACAGATTGTAGACAAAGTCCACATGTAAAAAGTGTGGACTTTTCTAGTTTTTTAGTACAATACAAAATGCATCTTTTATGATAGTTCATACCACGAGCATTGAGATTTCAATGTTTTCGTGGTATAATATATAGGAAAAGAGTGCGCTATGATTACGAAAATACATCCAATAAAGAGCAAACACAGATGGTTTCCTTTAGAACAGCTTGTTCCCAAAGACCATATTCTTAGAAAAATTGATGATACAATTGATTTTTCATTCATATGATTTAGTGGAAGATAAATATTCTTCAGATACTGGCAGACCAAGTATAGATCCGGTGATGATTAATCAAGATTCCAATCATTCAATATATGTTTGGAATAAAAGTATGCGACAGTGACAATAAGGAAATAGAAGTAAATGTAGCATATAGATGGTTTCTTGTTTTGATTTTTCGACCCCGTTCTCATTTCAGTACTTTTGGGAAGAACTACAAAAGAAGATTTGAAGGAACAGACCTATTGTGAGCAGATTTTTCTAATGTGTTAATGCAGTGAGCGAATAAGAATCTTGTTGATACTTTCAACTGTATTTGTAGACTCACCCATGTCAAAGCAGCCGCAACAGAAAGAAGGCTAAGAAAAATTCTTGTAGCAAAGAAAGCTGCGTGAGATTTTATGATGATCAGTTATCAAAGGAAATAAATTCAGATGGTTGATTGTATAATCAATCAGCTAACAACTGAATATGATTCATTGTGAATCCTGTGTTAAAATATAAGTCGCTAAACAAATTCTACAGGAGGATCAGCAATCGAATCGACTTAACTTTTAAACAGAAAAAGAGAAACTTTAAAACACCTAAGGAGTATGAAAGAGGAGAAATTTGCCATGATCAAATTAGGTTGCTCAATATCTTCTATTGCCAGGCACCCAGGTCAAGAACCACTATTTACATCGAACTTAAAACGCGGTAGCGTAGAACAAATTAAAATGGCCGCAAGGTCATAGTCTATTATCCTGATGCAGGACAAGTCGTATGAAAGAAACAGAGAAAACTCAAAAAGAAGTTCAAAGCATTGGAATGTATTGACTTTTATCAGATTTGTTGAAGCATCACTTTAAGGAAAAGTTTTGGTCCTTGAGGCAGGTTATGGTAGCAAGGTTGGAAAATCTATTTGAAAACACAGTTCGCACAAAGACACTATACAACCATGTTGAACGTGGATTTTGAAGACAAAAACGTGGATCTACCTCAAAACTAAAAAGAATTCCAAAGTCTACAAAAAGTCAGAACAAATAAGAAAAACTTGGAAAAATCAATATCTGAAAGGCCAGAAAATGTAGATTTTTAGAGTAGAATTTGGACATTGGGAGATAGATACCGTAATTGGCAAAACTCTCAGACCAAGATAGTTTTGTTGACGATAATAGAACGAAAATCTAGATATTATAAAGCTATAAAATCGATTCCAAGTCTTCAAAACCAGTAAATGATGTACTTTTAGACCTTATAATGGAAAGTAAACAAAAGTTTCAAAAAGTATTCAAGACAATAACAAGACAATGGTTCAGAGTTTTCAGGACTAAGTGATATTGAATCACCTGTATCCATATACTTGTCATCCCTACTCTTCATTTGAAAGAGGTAGCAACGAAAGACATAATGGTATATTGAGACAATTCATTCCTAAGGGAAGGAGTATAAATGACTTTAGTGAAGACGAAACTATGTATTATGTTGACCTAATAAATGCTGCCTAGAAAAATTCTTGGATACAAAACTCCTGGAAGAAATCTTCGATGAAGAGATGGATAGATATACTCTACGAGCGTTGTGGCTTAGTATAAAAGCCTTCCTGTAAATACTAGTTTACTCGCCCTAAAATACTAGTCAAGACTAAAATGAATAGGCTAAGCCTAGTCTTGACATATATTTCAGGTCAAGTTCTGATATTTTTGGCAGGAAGGACAAAAGTGTACAAATTGATATTGCAATTTTGAAATAAATTCAGATAGAGAAAAACATGGTAAAAGTCCTTAAAAGACAAAAATAAGGATGACGATGATGTTGATCCCCAGCATAGATTGTAGCGAACTTAAAGAAAAGAAAGTCAGCACAACAGATCCTGAAAGTGGTTGGTTTCATAAAGGAGAACATAAAAGAGGTCTCCTGCATATGATAGAAGCTGCATGTGATAAGCATGGCTGGTTACTTGGTTATACAGTACATCCAGGCAATGAACACGATTCTAAAACATTCCCTGCAATTTATGAAAAATAAAGAAACTCAAACCTGAAAATAATTGTTGCTGATGCAGGGTACAAAACACCTACTATAGCTAGAATGTTGATTGATGATGGTATAAGGCCAATTTTTCCGTATAAAGCACCAATGACAAAAAGGATTCTTTAGAAAATATGAGTATGTATATGATGAATATTACGATTGCTAAGATTTGCTCAAATAACAAGATACTAAAATACTCAACTACAAACAGAGACGGATGATAGAGAGTATAAAAGTAATCCTGTAAATTGCAGAATTGTCCATATATATCAATGCACCCAAAGTAAAAATCATCAGAAGGTAGTTACAAGGCATGTATGGCAAGAATATATGGATATATGCGAAGACATTAGACATACAAGAGGGACGAAAAGCATCTACGATTTACGAAAAAGAAACAATAGAAAGAGTATTTGGAGTAGCAAAAGAAAATCATAGTATGCGAGTATACACAGCAGATAGGGTAAAGAAAAATGGCCATGAAAATAGGCCTAACTTTTGCGTGTCTAAATATGAAAACTAGCAAAAATACTGACAAAGAAGAGTAAAAACACTGTGACTTTTCGACAATTTTTTCGTTTTTTAGGTTATCCTTTAGTTTTTAACAATTATATAGAGAAAAGTCCCTTAAATCATTAATGACTTAAGAGACTTTGTCTCATGATTTGTCAATATGGGCTTAAGAATCTATATTGATTTAAATCTTTTGTTATATATCAAATTATGAGATTTATAAAAATTGGAGGTTAATAGTTTATGAGTATTAAGAAAATAAATTTACCTTTATTTTGCGCCTTATTTTAATCCTAATGTCTCATTACATTCTCGGCTTTGCAAGCAGGATGAGATAGTTGCAAGTACTGATAAATTTGATATTAGGCTAAGGAAGTTAATGATAATATAAAGTTGGCAAAATTTGAATATAATTCTATTTTTGATGATGATAGCTGGAAGAGTGTTGTGGTTTCATCTGACGGAAGTACGGAAAAATTTAAGAAAAAGCTTATAGATTATTTAATAATGAGTCATTATAAGGATGAAGAAAATAAAAAGAACGGGTATTCATTTCAGAAAAAGAATTAAATGAGATACTTGACAGTACTAAGCAAAATATTGAGGAGGATAAAATAAAAAGCAATGAGTATAAGAGTCTGAATATAGATGACCACGTACTAAAAATATATCAAAAGACAAGATGATTGAGAACAAGTATCAAGAAGAATTTAATAAAAAGGGTCAAAAATCAAAGAGGAAGATATAAAAAATATATAAAGACAAGATAAATGAATTTAAAGAAAAGGAATTTGATTGTTATCAAATTTGGATAAAGAATCCCTAATGATAAAAATAAGGCAGAAAATGCTTATGAAGACTTAAAAAGGGCATGGATTTTTCTACTGTAGCCAAAAAGTATTCAGAAGACGAAAACAGTAAGAATAAGGGGGCTATATTGGAAAAATCAAAAAGAAAAATTTGATTCCAATTACGTGAAAAAGGCTTTGACATTGAGGGATAAAAGAGTATACTGGAGTAGTAAAAAGCAAGAATGGATATTTTATAATAAAAAAATTGATAACCAAAGAAATTTAACAAAAACATTGGACCTTGTAGATCAAAAATAAAAAGATGATTTGTTAGAAGAATTATATCAGGAAAAATAATAAAAAGATAATTAATAAAAATTGGAGTGAAATACTATAAGGATAATATAAAAATAAATATACAGTTGTGAGGTTTTTAGAGACATAGAATTTTTTTCTGTAAATGTGCCTTCTATGGTAATTTTGTCAATTTGGAGACCTACTATTAATATTGTTATTCATATAGGATCTCATGGTATTATATTTGTGTTGTCTTTTCCCATACTGGGCAACCAGAAAAGGGGTGTGCGAACATGCAACAAGAATTAATATATCTATTAAAAATCGGCGAAAAGGTATTATAATGAAGAGATAGAGAATATAGATTTCTAATTGAAGGGTCGCAAGTTCAACTAGGTCAGATATGGACAGGCTGATTCATTATATTCTTTATCAAAACTATAGAGAGGATAAAATTTAATATTTTATAAGAGAAGAATTTATGAATATAAAAATGAAAAAGAATATTATCTCTGTCTTTGGCAGGCTTTATAAGCTTAGACCTGTTCTAAATACCTTTGCAGCTGGAAATATCGACCTTGTTGCCTAAGTGATAGGATACAGACATCGATAACAACAGCCTTAAAGGATGGTTCAAAGACAGATTATGTAGTTCTTGCTAATGCCTCATTCCTTTGCAGATAGTTTGAGTAGCGTAAATATACTTAATAGCCACCCAAGGACTAAGTTAATCTTAATAGGTAAGCAGACTGATATTACAGGTCAGATTAGAAAGATAAATCCCAAAAAGGTATTTATAGTAGGTGGTACTGACAGTATTAGTGATATAGTCCTTAAGGGAATCAACAATATAAATATACCAACCGAGAGAATTTCTGGCCAGTCAAGGTATGAAACAAATGCCAAAACCCTAGAGGGCTTTAAGTCTGTAGGTGTGGCAGATGGTAGAAACTACCCGGCTGCCTTATCAGCATCACCGCTTTTGAAGAAGGAAAGACTTGGCCTAATGCTAGTTAATGGCTCAAAGCCATACAGGACTGACAAAAATAGTTAAGTATACCTTTGGAGATAAGTCATCAATTATTCAAGATGGGGGAGAGAGCTAGCTTAAGACTACTCGCTATGAGACTAATGAAAAGATAAATAGGATAGTTAGCTGATATGGGTCATGAATATATTAACATATGGTGGTAATTATGCAGATGCCCTTTCAGCTGTCAACCTATTAGATGGTAGCAACAAGATAGTTTTGCTCAATAATAGGAATATATCAAGCTTCAATGCCAAGCTTATCAGGGAAAATACCAACCTAGTAGTAGGTGGACTTTTATCAAATTCCATGACTCAGCTGGGTAGGATTTCTAGGGGAGGTCAGCTAGATAATATTGACACAGATGATCAAGTAAGCAATGAATACCCTAATTCCAATGATAATGACCCATTGACCTTTAGCTTCGATGGTAGGATTAATAGTCAAAAAGACCTTGATAGGTATCATATTAGCTAGATTTGTAAATGGTATCGAGACAGCAGGCGAATCTGAAGGATTGAAAATGATGATGAATGAATTTCAATGCCCTTAGCTATATTATAGAAGATACAGGATTTGTACTAAAGTCCTACAAGGAAAATGATAAGGTCTACCACTACTGGCTTAAGCCAGGACGCTTTTACAGACCAGCTAAAATGTGGTAATCACAACAAGAAGGACTTTGTAGACAACCCAAACCACAAAGAAATGATATAAGGAATTCAGTGTGCCTTAAATGAGCCTACAAAACTATGGCAAGTATAGGAAGCTAACCCTATATTCAAAGAGGAAGTATTTCTATAGGCTTTCTAATTTAGGGAAATACAGGGAAAATTCTTCAGCCCATATGCCCTATGGCAAAGGTACAGCTAGCTGTGCGGCCTTTACTTATTATAGTGACCTTGCAGCCATGCTTATGAGGATACCAAGCTTTTGCTGCATTGGGTATGGACAACAAGGAGACTATCACACAGAAAAATGTCTTTTTAGACGAGGATGGCCAGGCCCACCAGATAACACTACTACTGGGGTACCTGTAAGATACAAGGATGCATCACAGGATATTATAGACAAGACCCTTGAGCCTTTCTATACATGACTACTATTACATAAGTGATTATAAGTATACAGTGGATAGAGACTTTTATCCAAAGAGGTTAGCTGCTATAAAGGCTGATTTTATAAGTAATAAACTAGGGCTATGCTTTTAAGCGCATAGCCCTCATTGTGAATAAAGAACCACCAGCTGTGCTGGTGGTTTTATCTTGATATTTAGTTAAAATATGACCACTTTAGTCTTAGCTAGGGATAGGCATAAAAATAATCCCTATCCAGTGCATCTCCTAGGTACCCAAAAAGGATAGCAGGTGCAGACTATTAAAACCTCCTCGTCATATTTCTTGATGATGGTCTTATCGTCCCTAGGCACTATCTTAATATTCTTGACTGTGTACTTATAGTTGCCTTTGAGTTTTTAAAATAAAAAGCTATCACCCTTTGTATTTTATTGAAATTCGTAAATACTGTATCCCTATGGCCTGCCAAAAATCATGTTATCTTCCCTAGGCATATAGGAACTAGATAGGTGACCTACACCCTTGTCTCAGGCTATCAGAATCTGTTCCTTCGATGATAGGGTATTTCCCTATCTAGTCTTGGTATATTGAGTATTCCAACAACATCCCCAACCTTTAGTTCTTCCTTAGCATCTTCACTGCCTGCCTTGTCATTGTTTTTCGTTAGCTTGAGTCTTGCTTTCTTTTTCTATTTTAGTGTTGGCAAGCTTCAAGTAATGATTTTGAGTCACCTCCATCTTATATAGGTTAAACCCCTACATAGATAATGACTGCTGAGCCAAGAATCATTAGTATTTTACTTATTATAGATCTCATTATTTATCCTGTTTTTCTTACGTGATAGAACAAAGCCAAGAGCTAATGATAAAGCTCCACCTGCTCCTAGAGACCAGATACTTGAGTTTGTATCAGGTAGCTGTTTTTCAGAAACCTTAGTCCTCTTGTAAGTAACCTGTGGCTTTGCTAGGGTACGTGACTTGTTTGGCACTGGCTTACTTGGCACTGGACTCTTAGGTTCTGAGACTCTTAGGTTCTACTGGTCTATTTGGCTCAGGATCTTTGGCTCTACTGGCTTGTTTGGCCCAGGGTTCTTAGGTTCCACTGGCTTGTTTTGGCTCAGGACTTTTGGTTCCTCTGGCTTGTTAGGAACTGGCCTGTTAGGTGTTGGTATATTTGGTAGCTCACAAGTACCACACTTTATATCATGAGTAATCTTAGTAGTTGGTAGCTTGATATACTTTTCGTCTAATCTCCAAATTACCTGAAACATTAATTCTTGCTTCTTTTATATCCTTGCTAAAGTCCTGAGGAGTAGCAAACTTTTATGTACTGTAAAATGAAAAGGGCAGTTCTAGCTGGAATGTCACCAACATCAATCGTTAGGTTTGTCTCCATCAATCTGGATCTTTGACTGGTATGTATCCTTGTTTACTAGATTTGGGTCTGAATAGAACTTCTTACCAGTTACTGCTGGATAGTACCTATTTACAAGCCAATTAGTAGTATCCTCTATTGTATAGTTATCCTTTAATTCGTAAAGGTAGCTTGACAGTGATTTTACCATTCTGGATAGCATAGTCAGTTGCAAATACGAATCTCCAATGCTGCTGCTTTTGTGCTTTCATTTGGTCCATCCTGCCAGTGGTGAACCTCAAGGTTACCTGGTCCAGATAACTTTTCAGCGGCCTTTTTTCAGTTTCAGTGGTGATACTGTGGTTGTTTTTCATTTATAATTTTTCTGTATATCCATTGTTTGAATAATCTTTTAGGCGAGTATCTATTTTTGCAGATGCATTTAGGTTTCACCTGTGTCATTTATTTTCTTTTCAACTGTTATGATATCACAAGCTCCGTCTTTTACCCTGCTTTTACGATACTAATATCTTCACCAACAATATATCCATTCTTAGTTGAGTCCCGTCTTCGTTGTAGTAAACCTTCTGACGTGACTTATAGTCCTTTTCGTCTATTGTATTTTCTTTAGTTTCGTTGATCTTATACTTGTAAGCTGTTCCAAAATTGCAATATCAATTTGTACACTTTTTGTCCTTCCTGCCAAAATATCAGAACTTGACCTGAAATATATGTCAAGACTAGGCTTAGCCTATTCATTTTAGTCTTGACTAGTATTTTAGGGCGAGTAAACTGGTATTTACAGGAAGGCTTTTATACTTTAAGCCACAACACTCGTAGAGTATATCTTATCCATCTCTTCATCGAAGATTTCTTCAGGAGTTTTGTATCCAAGAATTTTTCTAGGCTTAGCATTTATTAGGTCAACATAATACATGATTTCGTCTTCACTAAAGTCATTTATACTCCTTCCCTTAGGAATGAATTGTCTCAATATACCATTATGCCTTTCGTTGCTACCTCTTTCAAATGAAGAGTAGGGATGACAGAAGTATATGGATACGAGTGATTCAATATCACTTAGTCCTGAAAACTCTGAACCATTGTCACTTGTTATTGTCTTGAATACTTTTGAAACTTTTGTTTTACTTTCCATTATAAGGTCTAAAAGTGCATCATTTACTGGTTTTGAAGACTTGGAATCGATTTTTATAGCTTTATAATATCTAGATTTTCGTTCTATTATCGTCAGCAAAACATCTTGGTCTGAGGTTTTTTTGCCAATTACGGTATCTATCTCCCAATGTCCAAATTCTACTCTAAAATCTACATTTTCTGGCCTTTCAGATATTGATTTTTCCAAGTCTTATTTGTTCTGACTTTTGTAGACTTTGGAATTCTTTTTAGTTTTTGAGGTAGATCCACGTTTTTTATCTTCAAAAATCCACGTTCAACATAGTTGTATAGTGTCTTTGTGCAGACTGTGTTTTCAAATAGATTTTCCAACCTTGCTCTACCATAACACTCATCCAAGGACCAAAACTTTTCCTTAAATGATGCTTCAACAAATCTGATAAAGTCAATACATTCCAATGCTTTTGAACTCTTTTTGAGTTTTCTGTTTCTTTCATACTGGGCTTGTCCCTGCATCAGGATAATAGACTATGACCTTGCGGCCATTTTTAATTTGTTCTACGCTACCGCGTTTAAGTTCATTGTAAATAGTGGTTCTTGACCTTTTAAGGTGCCTGGCAATAGAAGATATTGAGCAACCTAATTTGATCATGGCATAAATTTCTCCTCTTTCATACTCACTTAGGTGTTTAAAGTTTCTCTTTTCTGTGTTAAAATTAAGTTGATTCATTGTGATCCTCCTGCAGAATTTGTTTGACGACTTATATTTTACACAGGGATTCGCAATGAATCATTTTTATTCAGTTGTACAAATTGATTATACAATCAACCACTTGTAAGCTGTTGTATTTCCAGGAAGAACTAGATTATCAAAGTTCCATTTTTCCCTTCATTTCTGCAGTTGCCTTTGTGTCCTTTATGGCATTATCAAAATCTTCATTCGTATCAAAAGTCCTGTGGAGACTGTAGGGCTTCCTCCAGTCCTTGCTCTAGCTTACCAAGATCAAAGATTATCTTATTAGCATCTATTACATAGTCTGGTAGTACGTTAGGGTCTCATTGTATCATAGCCCGATTCATTTCATAATATCTTTCTGTTAACCACTTACTTGCATTAGAGATCTTAAGCTTACCATTATTTATAAGTGTATTTAAATCTCATATGGAAGACCAACCTCTAGCTTGGCATCGTCTCATCTTGTAGTCTGTGGCAAAGTTGACCCTGATGTTTTCCTGCTTAGCAGACTTGTTAGTCCAGTGTTAACTCCATATCACCAGCTCCGTAGAACTTTTCGTAGTCTGGGTTTGTATGGTCATAGGCCTTATTGTAAGGGACTCTTTTGTCTTTTTCCTTATTTAATTCACTGTCTGTTCCGTTACTTGCTTCCATCTTTGCCTTTTGAGGCTGACATTATTTTCCTCTCTTGTAGTGGTAACTATGTCTGTACAGGCATCATCATAGTTTTCAACTGACTTACTTTCTGGCTTTGTTTTCCTTACTAGCAAGCGCATTTTCCTTGCCTTCATTATTATTTACAAGGCTTGTAGTTGTTCCTGTATTATTTGTAGCAGGGTGCGAGTGCTAGTACTTGCTGCAGCTGGTGGGCTGCTGGCTCATCTGCAAGTGAAACATTTTGCAGAGAGTTTAGGGTGCATGCTAGCGTGACCGATGCTATTAAAACCTTCTTCATACTTTTAAAATTCTCCCTAAATTCTTACTTTATAATATTTTAATTCTTCTTCACCTATAGGTAGTGTCCTTGATGAAGTGTTTTATACCAATGGGTATAATACTTAAGATAACTATCTAAATGATAAGCAGTTGCACAAAATGTCAATTTCGTCTACTGAATTTGTACAATTGTTTAATACCCTTATTATATTGAACAAAACATCAATATAATGAATTTTTCAGGAAAAACCATATTTATGAAAAAGCTTACATTAAGAATTTACAAGGCTTATAGCCTCGTGATATTTTTAGTAAAAATTAACAAATAGCTGTTGAAAATTGCCATAATATATATGTTGTCTTTCCCATACTGGGCAGCCGAGAAGTGAACAATTATGAATAGTATATTTATTACTAAATTATAATATAAGGACGCCATAATTTTCACATGTAATTCTGACAAATATTGAATTATAATTTTATTATTAAATATAAATTCAGTATTAACAGAGAAAGGGTGGGCTATGGCACAAGTATTAAAGAAGAAGTTAGAAATAGAATACTTGAAGCAGCAGAAAAAGTATTTTTATAAAAGGATTATAGAGGTGCCAAATTAACAGAAATTGCAAAGAAGCAGATATTCCTGTGGCACTCATTTATACCTATTTCAAAAATAAGGAAGTTTTGTTTGATGCGGTAGTAAGTTCTGTTTATATAAAGCTTCGAGTCTAGCTTTTTGATGAGGAAGAATCTTTGGAAAAAGGTTCTGCTTCTGAAAGGTTTGATGAGGTTGAGAAAATTATATTCATAAACTTTTAAAAAGAGCGTAAGAAGTTAATTATTTTTGATGGATAAAAGCTCAGGTACAAAGCATACAGAAGCCAAACACAAACTCATATCACAAATGCAGGTTCATATTGAAGTAAGTTTAAAAAGACAATCTAAACAGGAATATGATCCAATGCGCCACATATTTTTAGCCAGTAACTTTTGCAGAGGGCTTCTTGAGATAGCAAGGCACTATCAAAAGTGAAAAGTGGGCAAAAGATATGCTAAAACTTATTGCAAGGTGTTATTACAAGGGAGTAGAATCCCTATAATCAGCACTAGAAAAATAGACTTATGCTAATCAGCAAAGTCTCATTTAAACCTTAATATTGAATTAAAATTCAATATTATTCAATTTTGAAAGGAGAGTTGTTCATGCCGGAAAAAGAATTAAGGAAAAAAGTGATTGGAAAAATGGCTTTATCCAATTCACTTCTTGCTTTAAAAATAGTATGTGATTTGATACCACAAATCTTACTTATATTTGATTAGTTCTTTAATTACAAACAATATTAGCGAAGATAATTTGAGTATATTTTCTGGGGAATCTTTATATCATTTGCATTAAAAGGCGTGTTTTACTATTTTGCAACAAAGGGTTGCCCATGAAAAAGCCTATGAAAAATTGACAGAACTTAGGTTAGATATTATCGGTCATCTAAAAAAACTAAGTTTAGGATTTTTCAAAGAACATAATACTGGAGAGCTTACCAATATCGTTCAACATGATGTAGAGCAAGTGGAAGTATACCTTGCCCATGGTCTTCCTGAAATAATGTCAGTTACACTTCTGCCTACCATTATTTTAGTAGCTATGATTTTTGTGGATTGGCGTCTTGCATCTTGGAATGATTGCTGGAGTTCCACTCATGTATTTGGTAAAAGTTCTTTCACAGAAAACAATGGATAAAAACTTTGCTATTTACTTTAACCATGAAAACAAGATGAGAGAAGAGCTAATGGAATATGTAAAAAATATCTCTGTGATTAAGGCTTTTGCTAAAGAAGAGGAGATTAGTGAAAGAACATTAAAAACGGCAAGAGAATATATTTACTGGGTTAAAAAGAGCATGGGAGCAATTACAATTCCAATGGGACTCATTGACATATTTATGGAAATTGGAGTAGTTATTGTCATGATTTTGGGAAGTATATTTCTTTATTATGGAAATATTACAACACCTAATTTTATCCTTGCTATTATTTTATCATCTGCTTTTACTGCATCTATAAGTAAGACAGCTACATTGCAACATTTTTCTATTGTGTTTAGGAGAGCATTAAAGGCGATTGGAAAGTTTTAACAGTTCCACTCAAAGAAGAGAAGATCAAGGTTTAGAATTTGGAAACATAGAATTTAAAGATGTAACTTTTTGCATAGGAAAAGATGGATTTGAGCTAAAAATATCAATTTGACTTTTTAAGAAAAATAGTTTGAATGCCTTTGTAGGAAAGGGTGGTTGTGAGAGTACCGCATCTAATTTGTTTGGGATGGGATGCGGACGCAGGACGAAATAGATGATAAAATGGAAAAAGATATAAAAGAATATAGTCAAGAAAATATCTCAAATCTGATTGGAAGTATACAAGATGTTATCCTTTTGATTTAAGCATTTTTGAAAATATATCAATCGGAAAACTAAATGCAACAAAAAGAAGAAGTTATAGAAGCTGCCAAAAAGCAAAGGTGTCATGATTTTATTTCAGCTTTACCAAATGGATATGAAACACGAGTAGGTGAAATGAGTTGTTATCCGGAGAAAACAAAGAATCTCTATTGCAAGAATGATACTGAAAAATGCACCGATTTTAATATTAGATGAGGCAGTACAGTGCTGACAGTGAAATGAAAGACTAATCGGTGAAGCGATTGACGATTTAGCAAGGATAAACGATTGTTACACTGCTCATCATCTAAATGCATCAGAGATTCAGACCAAATTATAGTTATGGATAAGGGACTTGTTCTTGATGCAGGAAGTCATGAAGAGTTGATGAAAAGATGTGATTTTATAAGGATATGGTTGAAGCACAGAACAAGCAGGACAGATGGAATTTAAAGATAAACTTCACGAACAAGAGGGATTGCGAGTAATGGAGGTACAGAAAATGTTTAGAGAAATGTTAAAACTGCATTTACACACATAAAGAGAGATTTGATTATATCAAGTGTATTCTTTGCCCTTTATGGACTAAGCTCCATAGCCATGATTGTTATCGTATTTTCTATACTGTTTCAGATATTTGATGGGACGAGTTTAGATATGCTTTATAAATATTTTATTGCGATTGATTACTTGTAGTCTTCAAAGGTATTTGTAATATGGTCGTGCAGATATGAAAAAGTATAGTGCAGGTTTTGATATTGTTCAGCAAATCAGAGAACGTATGATTATCAAATTAAAGAAATTCTAGTTTGGGATTTTTATACCAATGAAAAGACTGGGAGAGATCAATACAATTTTACACAAAGATGTTGATAATATGTCCCTTGTTGTAGGACACATGTGGTCGAGAATGTTTGGTGATTTTTTGATAGGTGTAGTCGTATTTGTTGGTCTTGCAAGTATTGATTTCAATCTTTCTATTATTATGTACTGTACCTGTTCCAATTGCACTTATCTTTCTATATCTGACAATTAAGCAATCTATAGAAAATCGAGAACAACTCAAGCCCTCTGATATGGTTAGCTTTATTTGTTGAATATGTTAGAGGAATACCTGTATTAAAGAGTTTTTCAAACAACAGAGCTGGATAACAGAGCTTACGAATACACAAAAAGTTTGGAGAAACAAGCAAAGTAGCTTCAAGATTCAAGGCAAAAACAGAGATCTATATTTGTTTTACTGGATATTGATATATTTAGTCTCTTTAATTGCAGGAACAATATTTGTTGTAAAGGAACTCTTGACAATGGCCTATTTATCTATCTACGGTAATTTCAAAGAGATTTTATAAGCCCTTCGCTCTATGGAACAACACTATATGTACTATGCTCGGAAAGGAGCAGATAGTTACGAAAGACTTTCAAGAATTTTATATGCAGATGTAATCCCGAGAGAAGTGAATGGACTGTTCCGAAAGATAATGATATAGCTTTTGAAAACATTGATTTTTCCTATGAAAAAGATGAATTCAAAATGGAAAATGGAGTTTTGATATTGATGAAAAACAATGACTGCACTGGTTGGAGAACTCAGTGCAGTGGAAAGACTACTATAACCAACTCTGTTTCTAAGATTTTATGATGTGCAG
>BNJV01002997.1_pt1 | contig 35235 bp, 64 predicted proteins | sample 8540591 | NCBI WGS metagenome assembly BNJV01 (sample SAMD00202457, study PRJDB9452) | human saliva metagenome | host: Homo sapiens | reverse complement strand
ACGAGTAGTCCTTATTTATCAATATTTATTTTGCTTTTTCCTTTTTGTTTTTCTTTTCTTAGATTTCAATCGTTTTATCAAAGATGACGGAATATAGCAAATCTTCGAGCTCTGCATCTATATCCGTTAAACCGTATTTTTGCAATTGTCATGACGCCATCGGTTAGTGTATTGCTTAACCCTGTCATAGAATTGGCAAATTGTAGTCCTGCACGTCCTACGTCCGTCCAATCCTTTTTTTACTACTATTCACAGCAGTAAATATATCATCGATTTTATCGATTACCGCATAGGATAACGGCGACGTTCCACGATTGTATACCTTTTCGCCTAACATTCTATTCATAGCTTGTGTGATACCCTCACGCACGAACGGTACGCCCATGACGCTTTGATTTACAAATTCTTTAGTTAATGACTTAGCTACTTTTGTAGGGGTCATCGTCATCATCGCTACCAAAGAGATTATTATATATAACTATGATTACAGCTTGCATAAATAGGTCATAGAAGATTACACGAGCGAATTTCTTGAAATCCCTCTATCTTTTAAAATGCATAGAATCCGTCAAGTTGCATATTCCATAGTGTGCCAGCATACGTGTAGAACGTAGTCGCAAAATTAGCGATAGTCCCTTTGTTACGTTGTATGCCTGCTTGGTCTTTAATATCACCACTACCAAATATATCAATGATAGCCTTATCAGCTAGTTCGATTGCTCGTTGGTCTGCCCACTCTAAAGATACACCCTCTTTTTGTACAAGTTTAGAATATTCCACATCGTATACATCTTTCCAAATCGGAACAGAAAGCATTAGATCCGTTTCAGAAAGTAGACTGTAACCCCAACTATTAATAGCATCACGGGCCTCGCCTAATTGTTCCATGGTGTAACCGCCTACAGATTTACCATCAATCGTAAATCCTTTTACCGCCGATTTCTAAACCTCTACGCATATCCTTATCAAGTGTTTGTACACGCTCACGGAGCATTACGGTTTTTCCTAATACGAATTCATAAGTTTCTTTATACCGTCCAGAACCTCGGCCATATACGCCTACACCTGCACGATATAACGCACGCATTACTCTTGCTGCGCCTAATTGTTCCATAGCCACAGGAACATTCGCCACGTTTTGGATAGCTACACTTACCTTACCTGCCATAACAGCAGATGAGATATTACGCTTAATCGTTTGCATCATATTGTCAAATTCGGTTAACCGAGATACTTCCGTTGTCCATCGATCTCGTACCCATTGGCGCAAGTATTGGTACTCACTAGCACCGAGTTTATTTGTAATATAGTCCGCAAATTCTTTACGATTAATTAACGTATTTACATCCGTAACCGCCTCACGCATCGTAATGTGATTGATGCTTTCTGTAATTGCACGAGGTATTACATCTAAAGACAATAACAATTGTTTATCTTTCACCTTATCAAGACGTGATTTAGTAGCACTCATGCCATAACCAAAGGTAGCATTACTACTCATGAATGATTGTGCTATATCTTCCATTTCATGATTAGAAGATTTACCGCTAGTCTTAGGGTCGTACATTATAGGGTAATATTGCCCTCTATGGTACGTCCGCCGATTCTAAATGTAATTCCTTCTTCTTTCTTTAATGGATTACCTGTCATGCGTTCTTGTACTGCACTACGTTCTTGATAAAATGAGTTGATTTGCTCCCATTCACGGATAATAAATTCCCAGTCTCTATCATCGAGTACGTCTTGGAATAGTCGTTCTATTTCAACCTCATTGGCTTTTACGGTCTCTATAGCGCGTTGTCTATTACGTTCTGTCCCCCAATTCAAGGCTAGGGCCATAACTTGCTCTTTAGTGAGGTTTCTTGCGTCCCCTACTTGATAGCCTCGTTCGTTACGGATTTTATAGAGTTCCTTACGAGAATATAATGCTACGTTTTTAGCTAGGCGCATCGTTTCACTTTCAAGACGTTCGTTGAAATGTTGCCGTGCACGGTTAATAGTATCGTAGATATACATTTCAGCAGGGCCACCCTTGCCACCATCTAAACGGCGCAAGATGGTTTTGATTTGTTGTAACGATTCAACAAAGTTGGCCACCTTATTGAATATAGCGTTTTTAGTAGTCTTGCTATTTTCAATGTTGAAAGTGCTTTCTTCTACTTCGCCAAATGTTTCAATAGACTTATCAAGGATATCACGTTCTACATAATCAATAGATAAAGGATTGCCGTTTTCGGTTAAAAAGCTATTATGCTCATATTCCCTACGTCCGTTTTGATACATGCCAGTCATTAATTCTTCAAGCATGTTCAATTCATTAACGGTTAAGGTAGCGAATGTACGAGGTGATTTAGCATTAAAAATACCGCTTACAGTATCATCCATACTAATTAATGTATTGAATCCTGCTATACCTGCGTCTGGGTCAAGTCGATTAGTAATAACCGTTTTTATCAAATCCATCTGTAGGCATCAATCCGTCACGCTTAATCAACCCCATTTGGTACATCATATGAGTATAGAAGTACCGCAATTGAGGGTCTAGCATTACAGGGTTTTTCGCACGAGTAATGCGTGCATTTTGTTCTAACAATTTAGTACGTAATTTCTTGATACGTTGTTGATTTTCAAATGCCACTCTAGCCCTTGCTTGATTCATCATTTGAGATTGTTTATGCTCTAATGCTTCCTCTACCTTATTAACGGCTAATGCTCTATCTGCATTCTTACCATCTCTGATTGCTTGATTTTGGTATTTTTTATATTGGCTCGCTTGTGCCAATGTCAAATCACCTAATTCAGCACGGGCCTTATTCATGTATTTAGGAATAGTGCCAAATCCACCATCACGGATTGCACGAACAGCATTAATGCGTTCTTGTAACTGTGCTTTCAATTTCTCTATTTTATCTTCGGCTTTGTCGAGTTCCTTAGAAGTAGAGTTCAATTCTTTAGCTACTTTTTGCATTATCCTGTTTGATTTGTTCCGCTTTAGTAATTGCCTTTTCAATCGGTGCTAGTTCCGCATCAAGATTTTCTCTATTAGGGTCTAACCGCTGCAATTTATCCAATAGTTGCCAATTGTTAGCCAAATCCTTATTAGTATATTGCTTAATAAGTTTAGCCTCTTCCTCTGTAAGTGCCATTTGACCTTGGTTAGATAATAGCATTTCTTCCGCTATTTGCTCATTGGATTTTCCGATATTGTTGACCTCAACAAATTCGGATCTTGCGTGTTCCATCTCTTGCTTAATAGCATCTTCAAAGGTGGCCCCTGTTTCTTCTATTTCTGCTTTCTTTAGGTTTTCGATGTTGCCATATTGAGTATTAACCAATGCAGCATCACCCAACGCATCATATTTTCTATGCTCTTTGTACGTTGGATAAGTATCAGCTAATCGTTTTTCGATTTCCGATTGTACATCGTCTTTCACTTCTTCCCATTCTTTAATAGGTCGATTGTCTAACTCTTTCATGTACTTACGCATTACACGTTCTTTTGCTTTTTCTTTAATATCAGCTATGTATCCTTGTACTCGTGCCTGTTCAGTTTCACTCAACTGTTGGTATAATTTTGAATTTTCAAATTGCTCTAATGCTTGCTCATGTGCGTAGTTTTCGATGTCATCTTGTGTAGCTATCATGCGTGCCATTATATCTTTAATGTCAGATGGTACTTCACCGCCTAAACGTTGTACACTACGATAAATACGAGTTAACCATTTAGAGAATTGACGGAATACACGTTGTAGTCCTTTTGTTGGTGCTTCACCACTTCGTAAATAGCTTTCCCAACCTCGTGCGAATTTCTCGTGTGCTTTGGTATTGTCTACGTTTTCGCCATCAATCCAACCGCTCCACTCTTTGAGTGCGTTCCAATCATCAAGTAATTGTTTAGGTGCATTGTCCATTGATGCCAGTTTTTGAATATCATCAAAGAATACATGGCCCATTTCGTGTAAGAATGTACTTCTATCTGCTGTTTTGAAAATGCTGATAATGCGTTCACCATCGCTCATGATTTCGGTCATGCCATTTTACAGATTGTTTGTACATATTAGGATTATTGATATCAAATTCACCACTATTTTTTTACATTCTTAACTTGATTAGGCTCAAAAGTTACATAAGCTACACCACGATTTACAACAGCACTACCATATCCGCCATCTGCACCTTCATCAACAATTATGCCGTCATAGTCATACCCTTTATCTTTGATGAAATGGTATAAGTCTTCTGCATCCGTCCAGTCTGGCAACCCTGTGTTTTCATTCAATTCAGTACCATTAGAAACCCAACTATGTTCTGTTTCTTCACCTTCTTCATCATATCCACCATCTTGGTTTAAAAACTCATCTTCAAATATTTCTCTTGCTTTTAGAGTCTCTTGTATCAAATGGTTTTTCCATTTTAATATACACAGCATGTGTCGTTGGATTATCTACCACTTTACCAGTAGAAATAGAGGATGCACTAGGATTTTTGATATCTATCTGCATATTGTTCATTCTCTGTAAAGTAGTTTGCTCCTTTTTTGAATGTATCAAAATTCCCATTAGGTGTTCCATGATACATCACTTTTGGCGTTCCATCTGCATTAACCACTTTAGAATTACCAAACCACTGTTTAAATTCTTTTGTTTGTATTTGGTCTTTCGGTTCTTTCACATATACATCTGGGTTGTCTGCCTGCTTGACATTTTCAAGCATATCACGTACAGTAATAATAGAAGGATTACTACTTCCATTTGACTTCCCATTAGCGGAAGGGGCGGTAGTAATCCTTCTTTGTCTATATAAATATCATATAATTCTGTTAATTTAGGTTGCAAACCTATATTATTTTTATCCTCTTCTACCACTAATCTAATAACGTATAAATTCCCATTAAGACTAACAGGAACATACAATCTATGGTAAAAATCTATATTATTTTTATGCTTTTCACCTTTTGTAGTTGGATTTTGCGTCTTTTTTTAGTATTTGATGTTGTTTCTACTAGAACAGCATTGTTTAAAATATTGTTCAAATCATGTACAACTGTATTTCTAATTTTACGTTCTTTATTTGATGGTTTCTTTGCACCATTAGCAATATGGTTAACATTATATGAATGTATTATGTTAACTATTGTTTCATTATTCTTATCATTCCAATTGGTATTAACGAGATTCTTTATATATTTTTAGTTTGCTTTTTTTATCCAAAACGCTTGCATTTGTAAACAAATTGTTTAAATCAACAATATTTAATTTTTTTGTTGCAAATCAAGATTTGGATTAATTTGCATATAACCTTTTTGATTGTCATACTTAGCATTCATATTGATACGCACGCTATCACGCAAATAGTCCATAGCAGTATACCCACCACGGCCCATTTGTCGCATATATTGTGCCATTACATCAGCATGTTGTGCCATTAACAACGCATTAGCTTTTGCCGTTTCACGTTGTTTTCTATCAGTACTTTCGCCAATAGATTTAACTACTTTGTTATACACATCATAGCCACTCTTGGATAATTGCATCCGTAGTGCTATATCGTTATTGGCTAATGTAAAAATCTTATCATGCAATCGTTCAAGGCTTTCAATTTGTTGTAGCGTATGTTCCATATCAGCATGATGGATATTGCTTTGATTGAGTGCTTCCGCATTATCAGCGAATGCAGTTTGTGCTTTTGCTACGCTTGAATGAAATGCTGCTCGTCTACGTTCTGCATTGGTGCGTGGTGCTTTACCGCCATTATTAGACTTGTAATCAGTTAGCCATTGTGGCTCTGCACCACTTGCGGTAGCTTCCTTGATATCATTGTCCATGTTGTCAAAGTCGCTTGCGTAGTTTTCACGATACTCTTGCACTAGGGTTTTTGTACAAGTTGTTGTAAGCTTGTTTAACTTGTGTAGGATTAGCGAATACTTGGTCTAGTACCTCACGATCTACATCGCTTGCATCTTCAAATTCATCACGGATAATGCTTTCTTTAACTCGTTCAGCTTTCTTTTCTGTTGCATCAACTAGGTTATTATTAAAAGGCTTCCACTTCCGCTTTTTGCACGCTCAAGGGTTTTTCATGCTCATACCACCACGAGTAAAGTATGTGCTTTCCTCTAATGCTTTTACAGTTTCTTCCGTTAAGCCACCGCTTAATTGTGCATACTTTCCGATTGGTACAGGAATATCTGCATTAGCTTCGATACTCTTTGATACTTCCTCTTGCGTTACCAAACCACTATCAATCATATTCTTAATGGCTTGTTGGCCTTGCTCTGTTTCTGCCATTTCGTTGACATTTACATATGCAGTAGATACACCTACATTATCGCCCTGTGCTTGTACAATCTTTCCGTACAACTCAGGGTTTTCTTTTGCCATTTTGTTTGAAGATGCATCTTGCTTCAATGCTTGCATGATAGCAGTACCATTTCGATTTTGCTCAGCCATGATTGCGTGTTGTTGCTCTTCTGGTGTTAGCTTTTGAAATTCATGGAACGCTTTCATGGTGTGAATACCACTCACACCGCCACCAATTGCACCTAAACCGATTACGGCTGGTAATGCTTGTAGCATTGCACCGCCTGCACCTACTGCCATATCACCTATGGAATATGCTCCCTCTGGGTCATTAGCATTGCGGTATAGGTTATGTTGGAATTTCTCGTTGATGTCTTGCAATCCCTCTTCAACTAATTCAGAACCGCCAGCCTTAACAGATGCTTTGGCCATTTGTGCAACAGTAGTACCAATGCCCCTATTGAATGTTGCGATTGTATCACTTGTAGCACCTTGTAATACTTTTGACATAACCGCTTTAGGCGCTACTTTACCTACACCCTTAATCATAAAACGTGTAGATGCCATTTCAATACCTGTATCAACTGCAGCATATGTCATAGCGTATTTATAGGCTTCATCATTAGAGTATACTTTATTACCATTTGCATCACGTTTATTAATGAGTTCTAGGTATTTGTTACCGAATGACATTTTGTACATTTCATATGCCATATCAGCACCGCCACCCCATTTTAGCACCTGTTAATGCACCTGCGCCTATACCTACACCATCGGTAGTTAAACCGCCAATTACCGCACCGATTGCACCACCTATGATTGCACCTGTACCGCCTTGCTTACCCATCATGTATGTTTGTGCTGCCGTTTGTCCGAATACTTCTTGTAATGGATTAGTTCCGTCAGGTGTTCGGTAGTTGCGCAAGTTATTTTGTAAGCGTTCCATTTCTGATGTTAATTCGTTAATACGTTCAGGGTCTTTTTGTATGTGCCAATTCAAATCCAACATCGCCTAGCTTCATCTGATCGTTCATAGACCAAATACCTTGTTGAATTGCATCGAACGTAGATTTCGTAGCACGAATTGATTGTAAATTGTTGATTGCTTGTAATTGTTCCGCTTGTGAACCATATTTTACTTTATATAGTTCAGGAAATTCATCGTATATATCTTGTAATACTGCACCACGTTCAACTCGTCTTGATAAGTAATCAGCACGTTCAAATGCTTTATCATCACCACGCATAATTACATCAGGGTCAATATCTAATACTTTCCCCATTCTAACTGCTTCGTTATAACGTAGGGTATCATTATTGTATAGAAACAATCTATCCGTATTACTAACAACACTTGTAGGGAAGTACTTTTTTTGTAATGACTGTCCTAGTGGTTCTAAACCTTGATATGGATTGTCAGCTTTACCAAACGGATAATATGTGGTTGTGCCATCAGCATTAGTTTCTTCCATTGTGCGTGGTGTGTTTGCAATAGCCTTAATTGCATTAATAGCATTATCAACTACTTGTGCCGTTGTATCTATCCCTGCACCTATCACATTACCAACCTCAGTAAAAACCGCCAGTAGGTTTAGACTGAACACCAGCACTAGCACTAAAAGATGGTGATGTTTTAACATAGCCATTCTGTACAGCTAGTGCTTCTTGCCGTTCTTGTTCAAGTGTTTGTTTAGCCATTTTTAATCTCCGTTATCGTTATATCTTCTTTGCATGTTGTTATACACGCTTTCGTAAATATCTCTTGTTGAGCCATCTTGATATGTTACACGCACATAATGGTTGCCAACAGGTTCAACATGCACAATACCCATCGCTCTGTTGCTTGCTTTGCGCTAATAGGTGCGCTATAATCATCACCATCACCGAAATATGGTTTTTCCGTACTTCGTAATGTTTGTGTTGCCAATGCGCCCTCAAATATATCATGCATTTCTACTTCTGTAGGCGCTCTGCCGTGTTTGCTTTCAAAGTCAGCTTTACGACTTAACATCTCTTGTTTAACACCATATTCAAAACTTGAACGCAATGATTTGTCAGCAGGCAACGCACTTTGTATTTCGCTATCATAAGGTGTTAAATCAATTTTGTTGGCCTTTAATCTGTTATCGTTCGCTTCGAGCAACACTCCATCAAAAGCTATCATCAACAACTTTATCAGGGTACACTCTCTGTGCGTGTGCTAGTGTTTCTTCGTATGTATGAGTTTCAGCATATTTTTTTAACTCAAACTTTTGTTTTGCATTTAATTTAAGGCCTTTTTCATACATAGAATCAAGTTTAGGTCGCATTGATGCTTCTGTACCGCTCCACGCTTCCTTTTTCCATATCGGTCTGTGCGCCTGCTGCTTGTGCGTGTGCGTAAGATGATGCACCTACGTAATCGCCTTTTTGCTATTAATTGGTTATATACAATTTTAGCTGCAGTAATTCTATCTTTAGCCTGCTTGGCTTCGATGTTCATTTGCATTGTCAGCCAACCTTTATAATTTTCACGGCCTTGTTTGACCGCCTTTTTCAATCTGATCTTCGGAATAAACAGGTTGACCGCCTTTAGTCATAGGTGCATTGCGCATTAACTCTTTATAATGGTCTGCATCTGCTCCATAATATCCACCTGCTTTTAACTTGTCAGCGTATTCATCTATGCTCTGTGCGTTGACTGCGCCATTTGGTTTAATATAGTGTTCAATCCAATCATCCACAAACTCTTCATCAGAATTATACACTTTGTAATAATTCGTTCCATCTGGTTGTTTGTTATCTTCTCCATTAGGCTCTGATTGAGTTAATCCTGCATAGTTACGATTTTCTTTTGCCAGCCTACTGAGTTCACCGCCAAGCGTTCCCTCTGCATACAACTGCCTATATGCAATTTCTGTATTGATACCATACTTATTATGTGCATATTGTGCTAACTTCCATAAATGTTGATTAGCTCCAACACCTGACTGCATAGCTTCCTTATTCTTAGCTTCCATTTGCGAACGTATGCGTGAACCCATAATGTCCATACCACGATTTACATCATCGCCTGCGACTAATCGGATTGCGACGAAATCGTTTTCATTGTTAGCGATTTTGTTTATACCCATTTGTTGGTACATTTTTCTGTATGGTGTTAATACATTCTCACTAGCAAGCCCAGTTAATGCAGTCAACTGCTTGTCTAATGTTTCCGAATTATTATCAGCAACAGTTTTTATCTAATAAGGTTTTTAGCATTAAGATCGTAGTTTTGTTGTTTTTTTAGATGTTATTTGTTCATCATCAAGCCCTAATTGTTTACCAGTCGCTTCTATTAAATCGCCTGTTAATGTTAATGTTTTCATTTGTTGATTAACATCATTCGTTTGTAACAGATTGTTATTCAAGTTATTGATTTGATTTTTGTGTGGCTGTGCTTAGTGCATCCTCGTACTGACCTCTCATGTACCTAGATATACCATCTAAATCGTTTGTTTTTGATGTTTCAACCGCTTTGTTAAAAGCGTTTACCGCATCAGTTGTACGTAAGTTATATTTAGTAGCAAGTTCGCTTTGGAATTTTTGTGTACTCTCAAGGTATGTAGGTAGTATCCCTTGTGCATTCATACCTTTTTGGTACATTAACCCTTTATCTTTATCAAATTTTAATTCAGTTACTTTTTGATTAAATTCATTAATAGCATTTGTAGCATTGATATAATCTTTTTGTTTATCGATTTCAAGCCAAGTTTTTAGATGCATCATCCAATGCTTTTTGCAAATGTGTTAATGCCGTTTTGATTAACACCATATGCTTCTGCATTGATTGTTGGTCTAAACTCACCATTAACTGTATTCAATCTTTCATTTTGTTCATAATTAACTAATTTCATAGTTACCTGCCGTTAAAAGTCCAAACTTTCTTAACTGTTTTAACTGGTCTTTCTGTTACACCATTTACATCACCGCCATATTGAGTTGTGTATTTACCACCTGCATATTGTTGTTTCATCCCATATATACTAGATGCACCACTCAAGATAGTACCAAGCATTTGCAATCGCCCTTGCGTTTTCGCATTAGATGCAGTTTGCTCTTGCACTACTAGCTTCATTGCGGTAATTAACACCATTAAGATATTCATTGTAGATACTGTTATTCTTGTTAGTTTCCCAATTGTTAATATCCTTGTTGTATTCATCGTAGCTACTAGCCATTAATTGTAATGGTGTACCACTCATGGATAACCCTGTAGCGCCTGCTTCTGCCGTATTCTGACCTGCAATTAACCGCATTTTATTGTCCATCTTATCTCGCTCTTGTAGTGCTTGATTGGCAATATCCTGTTGCTTCCTATCAGATATACGTGCATTAGCTTCTGCTGCCTGTGCCTGTGCATTGTACATAGCAGTCTGTGCCTTAACCTGTTGATGTTGCCCCCATAGGGTTGTAACTAATTGACCAGCCATTAATGCAATAGGACTACACATTCGCATCCCCCTTTCTCAATGTAAATAGTTCCATTCCGTTATGCGTTATATCAGAATGAATAACCGCCCCTAGTGATGTAAGCCATCGCTTCGAGCGGTTATTTTTCTTATGTATGAAATTGAATAAACATTCATGAGTGGATAGCCACTCTTTTTATGATTGCGTTACTCCTCTTTAGAAATTCCTTTTGTAATTTCAAATTAGTATCTAGTATCTTGTTTCCTAAAAAAATAAATGCAGTACATTCCATTAATTGGCTTTTTTTGAAATACCATATACGGCTATCGGTACATCATTCTCAATTACAATATGGTTTTCGTAGTCATCACTGCATATATCCCTCACGAAATCATTTTTTTCCATAATTCGGAAAATTTTGATTCGCTATATTGACCTCTAAGGTGTCTATAGCTCGTAAGTTGATATATAAGTCATGAATTAATGAAGCGTGCCTTACAGGGCAAATATCAAAGTCCTGTAACATTCGGAAATCCCCCGCCTATTTCTACCTCTCTTGTAACGCTCAAAAGGTTAAATGGATATGGTTTTTCGTGCAAAATACATACAGATGCATCCGTTGAGTACACTCCATCGAATTTTGGCAATATGCATACCTTATCACCGCTATATAATTTAAGTGGCGGTAATGAAATGTCATCCATATGGTTGAAGTTTCTTCCGACTTTACCACCAAACGAATTTAATAAATTCATTGATAGTCTACTCATCGTTAATTGTCTACCTTGCAATGTACCATCTTGTATTTGCATTTCAATGCTAGGAATACGTAATCGTGTAGTGTAGTTGATACCAACGGCTACGCTTTGTGCTTTTCCGTCAATGTTAATGATTGCCGTAGGTGGTACTTCCTTAATCGGCCGTTCCCTACCATTAACTACAATTTGCACATCCTCACCAATCAGATGAGGTACTGTGATAGTGCTGATATTCTCTGTGCTAGTTTGTCGAATGTAACAATCCATGTACACATTGTTATTATCAGCGTTATACATTGGCTCAAATCGTTCAATGCACATCACTGTACCGCTTTTAAATTCACGCTCAACGATCACGTATAAACTATCTTGCTCTCCCTCTGCCACACTCTCAGCATATTTATATTTGCCTTTTGTGGTGAAGTGAGACCACGCATACACCTTTTGTTCTGGAATGTAGGTTAAACAGTTGATTGTGCCATCATCTGCTACGTAATACACAATACTGTCAGGGTCTTGTGCATAAGCACTTGTAATAAAATTACGATACTTTGTTAAATGCTTAACGAATAGAGTTAGGTCAGCCCCTGTGTAGTTATCGCTTTCGTAGGAATATCCTAAATCACGTACTACACACCCTCTAGCTTGCACATACACGCATCTATTCCCTATGTATTGTGGCTCACATTCAGATGCACCACGTTGGGTTTTGTGTACGCAAATTGCAGTTAGTTGGTGTGATGGTTTTAGAACCATCTATAATCCATTCGTTACCACTGGTTAAAATCAACAAATCATTAGCAGGTATCAAATGTCTAATATCATACATTTTGCGGTTAATAACAGGTAGTGTGATTGCACTATCATCTGTAATCGTACCACCTACCTTTTCTACACCAAAGTTTGAATAATCGCCTGTTCGACTAAACCATATGTAGTTAGGGTATTGAGATGTAGATGCTAGGATAAACCTATCTTGATAAAACGTACATACACGAGGATACCCAAGACCTTTACCCCATTGTCCAAATCTGAATTTAGAGGTTGCTTCATTTTCTACAACGTTATTCAATACATTTACTTTAACGTGTTTGCTATCAACAAATTCTTTGATTTCAATTACACCATAGTTAGAATGTGGCAAGAATGATAGGTCTACATTAACACTACCGCCTTGTAAATCAGATACAACTTTCAATTTAGCATTAGGTGATACCTTGCCAGTATCTGTTACGTTGTAGTCATTAGTAGATGTATATACCCTGTAGTCTTTCCACGTTGTGCCATTGTCATTACTGATTTGAATTTTAACAGTACCGTTCCATGTTCCGTGTGATGTGAATTTCCATGATAAATCCTCATCACTACTGAATTGTTCTACATCGTAGTTGATGTTGTTGTAATCTTCGCCGACTGGTCTGCTATATCCGCCGTGTCGGTCTCGTGAAACATATTCAGTACGCTGTATTACTTCGCCAGTTTTACTGGTTGTTACTGCTTTAACAAAGTGTTCAATCTGCATTACAGAACCAACCATATCAGCATTGAATATATCTTTTGTAGCAGTTAATGTATCGCCATTCAATGTTACAGTGCTTTCTTTGTCGATATTTACTTCGCCGTATGGTTGCTCTGACAACTTATATGTATCAAATCGCCAGTCTGTATCGCTATATCGTGATAGCGTTTTAACTGGATACTTTCCACTACAAATGAACATTACATCACCACTTTGTATGCAGTTCAATTTATCAACTACATCGCTTTCAAATGGTGTTTCTAGTTCGATACCTGTATAGATACCATTTCGCCACACACGGATATATCGCTCACCAATTTCAAGTAGAAACGATTTATTCTTTTCGGCCGTAAATTCAAATAGCCGTGTTGACTTATCATTGTTTTTAACTTGACCTATATATTCTGAACCTTGCCGTCTAGCCACTGCACCATATGGACGAATGACTGCATTTTCTGCTAACAGTAACGCACTTTTGAATTGGTCGAGATCATACCGCCTAGATACATCAGGCGAAATCTCACCAGTTGTAAATGCAAGTTGTGAAATGTACATCGGTTTCATGATTACCAACTCCTTGCTTTTACATAGTTAGATATATAAGGCATATCTTGCCTGCGTTCTTTTGCACTTAAACTCTTGGCTTCTTGTGTGGCTGCTTGATACAGTTTGTAGCATTGGTCAAATAATCCGCTGTTGCCAGTTAATGGCATGGCCAATTCTGCACCCATTTTTGATTTTAAAGCCTGTACAAATACAGGACTAAATATATCTATATCTTTCACATCGTACACATAGTCAATGTACGCAAGCGGTACATCGCTTACTATGTACTTTGTGTTATCGTCAAAAGTAAATACATCATATTCCTTTTGGCTTTCCGCTCTAAATCGTTCCCCTTTAGGAATGACCCCTAAAATACGTAAGCACTTTTCAGGATATGCATATACAAATTGATAGCCATCCAATTTATGCATTGATTGGATGCACTTCTCACGCTTTCGTGCGAAATTCCACTCAAACTGTGATAATAGCATCTTTCGTGTAGCATCGTAGTGCGGCCTGCATTGTCTAGCTGTTTCGTTTTCTTCATCAAGGCTATATATCCTACCACCATTGATAAGACTAAGAGCCATATTACAAATATCAGTAGGTGTCATATTGCCCCCTTTGTAGTAAAAAAGAGGGATGCATACGCACCCCTCATTCTGTTATTCTGCAGTTTCTTCCGATTTCTTGCCTTTAGATTTAGTCTTTGGCTTATCTTCGCCATCTGCAGTTTCTTCGGTTTCTTCTGCTCCTACAGCTTCAAACAAATCATTGAAGTAATCTTTATCATATTCAGCTACTTCTTCTTTTGTAAGTTCTACTGTTTGTCCTTCTTTAATTAAACCCTTTGTATTATGATACAAGGTTACTTTTGCAATGTATTCCATATTTCCCCCTATTTACTAGTAATACCGCTAGTCAAGAATACAGAAATCGTACCAGCCGTTGCATTGTTGACATTAGCACGTGTATAACGTTTAACACCATTTGCCAAGCGTACTTTATATTCGTATCCAGCTGGTGCATTGGCTGGTAATGTAATACCATGCAACAATACAGGGTTAGCAATGTTTTCTGTATCAGATGTATATACGTTGATTAATGCAGTACCAGTTAATGCTTTGTCTACACGAACAACTAACCACAAGTTAGGATCAGCATCACCGCTAGTAACTACAACATCGGAGCTGACATTGCCAGATAATTCACGTTTCCAATGGAATGTATTTAAAGTATCGATAATCATGTATTTTCTCCTCTCTACTATGCAGTAACACGTGCTTCGGTGGAAAGCAATGCATCAATTTTACGAACAGGAATACCATTCGCACGAGTAACCATTTTACCCATTTCCATATCTTCTGTGATAGTAGAACCATGCACTTTGTTCTTTTGCAAGCGTAAGAATGTACGCAACTCTTGGTTCATATACCATACTGGTCTACATCCAGTTAAGCTATGCATTTTTTTCTTCTGCACGGATCGTCAAGTTAATCAAATTAGGGGCCTGCGGAAATATCTTCTTTGATAGATTTCATATCGATATTAGCGATACGCACTACATATCTCCAATCACGAACAGATAAACCAATGTTTTGTTTAAAATGGGTACGATAACCTTGGAACATAGAACCATCAGCTTTAGTTACTGTTACTTCACCCAAATCTTCTTGTTCTAAACCACCTTGACTGCCACGTGGATAAATACCATGTACAGTAAGAGGGCCCCAACCTACGAGCCACATAGAGGCAAGATTAGCAGTACCACCAGCATCAATAATATTTTTTTAGCGCAATCAGCTTTTTTTAGTGTCTAATGTATTAAAACGTGCGGATAAACCGATAAATTTTTCAGGTGTAGTTTCATCACCATAGAAAAGTGTGCTTGCGATTTCTTGGCCCATGCTTTCAACAAATGCACTATCTTCTGTTGCACGGAACGCTACAGGGTCATTAGAAAGTTTAACCAAGTCTTTATCCACTTCGGAATATGCTTCCAACATACCACAAGTATCAATGATTTGTTTTGTAGTGGATTTAGATGGTTTGTACACCGCCATACAACATGCGCCATGTTGTGGATGGTAATCCAGTACGTACAGTTGTTTTTGTTAGATGTACCATCATTACATTCAATCATTGTCATGTCTTGAATGATTTCATTTGTTTTGGTTTAATTGCTCAATGATTTGTGCAATTTTACCATTTGGATCCATGCGTGTTTGCAAATCCAATAATGTAGGATTGTCAGTTCCGATTGTAGCCATTAATTAATCTCCTTTAATCTTTAAACATAGACGGATACATATTTCGTCTAATAGCTTCATCCGATTGATTATTTGCAGGTCTGTTGTTCCCTGCGTTGTTATCTTCGCTTGCCATACCAGCAATATGTGCGAATAGTTGAATTACTTCCACACGATTCCCCAAGCCATTTTCAGCTAGAATTTCACGGATATTAGGAATTGTCTTTTCTACTGCTTCAACACCTGCGGTAGCTGGCTAACAGTAGTATCAATTTGTTCCCTAATACCTCACGAGCGTTATCTGCGTAACCTTTGTATTGTGCTTTCAATGCTTCTTGCTTTTTGGTTTTCGTAAGCAGTTACAAGATTGGTAGCATATTGATTGCCAAACTTAGCCATCTCTAACGCTTGTTCTTGCGTAGCACCTACACCATTAAGCATTTTTGAAAAACTCATCCGCGATGGTTTTGGTCGACTTCGCCACCCTCAAATGCAGTTGAGAAATCATATACAGTAGGTTCTGCAGGTTGGTCGGTGTTAGTATCACCGCCACCGCCTAAAAATCGTACTTTGTTGGTCTTGTGTGTTCGTGTCCTGTGGTGTACCACTATTTGCACTATCCGTGTTATTGTTTGTGCCTTGTTCTAAATTTTTCATCCATGGTTTACTCACCTTTCTTTAATTCGTTTTTCTTCAAGCGTTTTTAAAATATTTCTGCATCTGAATATTTTTCGAGTTGTGCTAGATGGTATTTCTTAACACCCTCTATTCCATCGCCAATCTTTCCTAAATCATTTTGTAAAGAAATAGCAACAGCCCTCATTCCCTCATTGAAGAATGTTGTACTGTTGCCTGTGAATGATTGGCTATTCAGTTTTGCTCGGTCTAATATGCGATAAAAAAACCACCTACCGAGTTCAGTACTCAGTACGTGGTTCAACGCTTCAATGTCGCGTTCACGCATATAATCTCTTTTTTGTTTCATCTACACACCCATACCCATCAACTGTTGCATTACAGGGTTTCCATCATTCGCCGCATCGGTTGCTTGTTTAGCTGCACTAGCCATTTGAGGTGCTAATTGTGCCGCTTGTATCATTTGCGCTTGTTCCTCTTGTTCTTGTTGTGCCTGTTGTTGTTCTTCCATCTTAGCTTGATATTCATCATTCGATACAATTACTTTTGCAGGTACACCGAGGTTAACACCATAATAATCCGCTGCTTCTTCAAAATTAAATTTTTGTAGAATGTTAGGATTGCCCTGTGCTAATGACATAAGGAACGCAAAATACTGTTCGATTGAAGTTAATGAAGATACTTTCTGTGCCTGTGCCAATGGCGAAATGTACTCTATTTTCACATCTTGGCCGTTTAACTCTTCCGCTAATGCTTCATCGATTGGTGGAAACACACCTGCACGATCTAATATCGCATAGGTACGTTCGATAATCGGATTAAGAAATTCAGATAGTAGCCGTTCCACTACAGGCCCTAATTGTTGTAATTTCTCTTGCGTGCGCTCCATGACTTCCCTTGCCGTCATTTGTCCATTGTCCATGTTATCGAGCATTAGGAATAAATCAGCACTATATGCACGCTTGATACTGTCTTTAACTTCGATGATTTGCTGCATAATCCAATCAAGATTGATACCTACATTAAAGATAGGTTCAACCTTGCCACCTGTATCTACTTCTGTTATACCGCCCGGAAATAGCGATACACTACCAATCACATCGGATGTTACGGCCATTGGTGGTTTCACTCCTAACTCAATAGCGGTTAGCCTGTCTAGTTCCAACTTCTGCAACATCATTGCATCAGATTGTGCGAACCATGCACTACCTTTACCATAACCATTTAGATCATGTGTAGTGTGCCGTGCAATTGGAATAGGCCATTCTTCATAGCCACTATGTCGCAAGATTTCATCGTCTCTACTCCCCTCAACCCAGTAAATAGAGGAGTAAGGCATATTCTTATTACCTAGTTTTTCCGTTGCGGTCTTTGTTTTTCGCACACTAGCCAACAAACAGTATATGTAGATGCATTACCCTTGCCGTCATCGTATGCATTTTTAATCTTTTCGGTACAGTTATCATATCCAAACTCTTCCACGAGTTGGTCGCAAGTCATGTTATACTTTCGCCCAAACGTGTTAACTTCACCATTAGCATTACATTCTAATGCATAAGTACCGATTGGATACGATGTGAAACGTACACCAACTTTACCATCAGGCATGATTGACATCGGTGCTTGTCCAAATGGTAACTCCATATAGACTTGGTGAACCACATTGTAGAAATTGGATTTTGCAAATACTGCATACAATATTTCTTCACGTTCATCTAATACTTTCGCTACATCGCTATTCGTGCCATATCCGTATTTTCCATGGTTAGCTTAAACCATTTACGGCTGGGTGGTGTCATTCCACTCATTACACCACTAGCAAATATTTGGCAACTTTCCCATGCAATACCAGTAAGGATTTTATCGGTGCACAACTTCGATTGATCTTGTTCACCATCAAACACACCAAGGAATGGTAATTGATAATCTCTAATCATCTTCCATTTCTCAACGTACTTTTGACGATTTGTGAACATCTGATTGAATTTAGCTTTTTTTTTCTTGTAGTCTTTTGGCTTAGTTACAGGCTTTTCTGTAGGTTGCCTAGCAAGGCTTGATAAGATAGTACTCATATTAACCGCCTAATGTTGTTTTGCCTGTTGCTTGGCTCAATGCACTAGCCAAGATAGTACTATCATAACCAGTTTTCTTGCGTTTCTTATCGGTGAACCATTGTTCATCTCTTTTTTGTGCCATATCATCAGTTTGTGCAACTGGTGTAGGCGATGGTGCTGGTTGCTTAATATCTGGTGTCTTAGCTTTCCATACACATTCACATTCCCCCTTTACCCAAATGGTTTTGTACTCTGTATTAGCTACTCTTCTGTGATTGCCATTTACTTTTTTAGTGACCCTAAATGCAAAGGTCAAGGCTAATGCATCGCCTTTGTTTGGTGATGGTAAGCCACGCTCTTTCATGTCTTTTTTTGCTCTCTAGTTGTATTCGGCCGTTTTTATCAATGATCGCTTCTGGCCCTACGAGGTCATCATACAATCCTTGCTCATTAGGAATTGAACCGCCCTCTTTTAGCCATTCTTTCATTTCGCCCCACATATACGCTCTCATATTGAGGTACATATTGTTAGGGCGATGCACCACCAAAAGGCAACTAACCGCCATCGTCTACCCATTGACTTACCGATACTATAAATACCTGTGCCGTACCCTTGGTCAATGAATACCGCATCAGCTTTGTATTTATCTTCAAATTGTGCTATGAGGTTAGCCATGCGCATATCATCGTCATTCTTTTCAATCGTTGCCAAGCATTTCATGGAATAGCCATTACGCATCACAATTTCTAACGTATCGCCACCAGTCCATGCAGGGTCTACACCGATAATTACAGGTAGGTTGTTAAACTCACCAACTCTGTACATTCTCTTTTTGTGCTTCATCAACGATTGATGCGGATATAAATTGAGTGTCAGATGCACTAGGAAATATCCCTCTTACACGCACTTTCACAAAGTCGCTATCCTCACCATGAATATCAACCCATTCTTGCAACTTCGCTTTGTTTGAGATTTTAACAGTACGGCTATCTATCTGATAGGTAGTCCAATATGCACGATGTTTTCTAAAACATTCTCTAAACCTACCACTATTACGTGTAGGGTTACCGAACACACACCATATAATTTCCGTTTCCTTATCTGTTAATGCACCCTCTGTTACTTCCCAAATCTTATCGGAAATAGCGGATGCTTCATCAAATATGATAAGTATTCTGTTTCCTTGATTGTGCAAGCCTGCAAATGCTTCTGGATTACTTTCGCTCCACGGAATAGCATCTATCCGCCATGTCTTTTCGTACTGTTTATCAGCACTAAACAATGCGGTAGCAGTATATGTAAATAGTTCTTTTCCTATGAATAGGTTGTACCACTTATTCAACTCAGCCCAAGTCTTAGACTTTAACTGTGTATCAGTATTAGCGGTTACTACACCACGTGTATTCTCATGTGTAGCAATAGCAAATAATATCAACAATGAAGAAAAAGCGGACTTACCAATACCATGACCTGATGCAACGGCTATTTGTATTGCCTTAGCTAATGACTTACCCTTACGTAGTTCTTCGCCTATTTTTTTGAAAGTCTTTACTTGCCATTCATCAGGGCCATCAAAGTTTTCTAAAGGTGTTCCTTTTTCGCCCCAAGGGAATGCGAAATATACAAAGCCTAATGGATCATGCGTAAACGAACCCAACGCATCAATCAGTTGTGTCTTGTTGTACTTCATCTGATTTCACCCTTGCTTGTTTCATGCGGTCGGATATATCAATTTCTATTTCTGCATCAAGTTTTACCTTTTCAGTAAATAACATGTGCCGTTTACCCAACAACTCGGCTGCTTTTGTTCTATCTGCAATTGATGCATCCAAGCCGAACGCATCTTTTTCTTCACCATTCATTACCTTAGTTAGGTACTCCAACACTTCATCAGCCGTTGCGATTGTGTTTTTCTCTGCGTTCATTCATGACTGCATCTATATATTGACGAACGTTAACTTTTTGTCAATAACTGACTACCTTTACTTCTTGCCGTCTTTTTCTGAATATCCAGCAGTAATTGCACTTTGTGTTCCGTTGGTGGTCTTAACGTATTCATCAGCGAATATGCGTTCTTTCTTAGTTAGTTTTTGTGCTAATTCATTTATACTCGCCAATGCTACTCACCACCTTTATATGTCTTAACTAAAAAAAGTAACACCTCATGTTGTTTGGTGCTACTGTACTCACTTTCTTTCTTATAAAGTTGTCCTTGCTTGAATGTTTTTCCCTTTCTTGTATTTGTGAGGGAATGTTAGTTTATATTCCTCTTCCGTGTACATTCGACTAACTATGTATACCTTACAAGGCTTATCGAATTTGCTCCACGATTGCCTTGTGTCTACTACATACCGCCTGCCGTTCATCTGTAATGCTTTAAGCAGTTTCTTTATCGTTGGTTGATAATTCACATCAAGCACCACACAATACCGACTATAATCAATACACCACACACAATGGCTAGGCAATCAATAATACTGATACGTTATCATCACGATGTTCAAACGCATATTTTGCTTTCGCCTGTAAGTCTTTATTATCTAAATCTTGTGCTGCCTGTTTGAATAAGGCTCTATCCTTAATGAATTGTTTAATTGCTTTAATCATCTTAGTACCTCACCGCCTTTTCGTTTTAGCTTTCCATTAGATCTAACACACAATCCACACGCACTTTTTCTTGCATTCCCCTGTGTGATATAGGTCTGGCATAATCCGTCATACTCAATGACATTAGCCGTGCATTTCCCTTTCTTGTTGTTCAAGCATTTACTCTTACAACACAATATATCAGTCATCATTTCTCCCCTTTTTGATAACTTTTATACAAAAAAATGAGATATATCGCCGTGGATATACCTCATTATGTGATAGTTTTATTCATTTGTATTGCATATTCAAAACCAAAAGTTATATAGTTGGCTTTCACCAACACGAGTATATGAATTGTAATCACGGCTAGCACTCGCTAATTATCACTAACCAAGATACTCGGTTCTTAATGGAACATATATAGCTTTTAGTTTTTCAGTATGCAATTGCACTCTCTAAACTAATACCGCCAGTTGTTTGTAGTATGTAACATTTTTCGCTTAAGGTTTTATCTCATAAAACGTATAGTTGGTTGTTATTGCAATATTGGAACGGATTATATGCGCGGTATTAGTTTACAAAATGCAATATAAGAGGTGCGGTGCAGTTAGAAAATAATATAGATTGTAATGACTTAGAAACAATACTCGTTGATTTTCAAATACAAAATATAAAACCGCACCTCAATTGCTATTTAGTTTTTAGAATTGCTCATTGGCAACTCTTACACCTTATATTCTACTATATGTTTTTAGGTGTTTATACTGACATTTACTGACATTTCATGACATTTACTGACATTTCAACCTGCCTATTTCAATTAACGCTTTTTCTTTATACCTCATAGCCTGTCTTTCGTTGAATTGGTTCTCAAAAACAGAATGCGCTTGTTTGGCTGACATTCCAAGCAGGTATTCATAACGTAACATTGTACCGCCTATTTCTTCACTTAGACTATTGATCGTGTTGATTACATCGCATTTGTACTCGCTCAATTCATCAATCCGTCTGCGTTGTTCTTTTTCTGTATCAATAAACCTTGCTACACTATTTTCTAACCCACATGGAACACCGCCACCGCTCACTCTATCTTTTGAGTAATCAATAGCACTAATCGATGTAATATTGCATCGTAGTTGCTCTATTTCTTTTGCAATCGACTTTATTTGTTCATCAACTGTCTTTACAGGCTCAAGGTATTTTCTAGCACTACTAATTAATCTTTTTTCACTTTTTGTTGGTTCATTCAAATACAAATCACCTCAATCCTTAAATGTACCATTAATGACTAACATATAAACCAACACGCTCCATGCTACAAATATAATTGCATTTGCATAACCATTGTTTACATTACCCATAGCAACTACCAAGCAAAAGAACATAAACCATATCATATGTTTATACCTCTGCTAGTTTTGCATATTTCCATGCAATCGGAGAATTTTTTATTACATTACTCCAAGATGTTCTTCCAAGTTGCCACGCATATACTTCTCCATTTTCATACATTGCAAAATATCTACACTTCCATACTTCTTCAATACTATTTCTTACAAAAAATCGGTGTATCAACTTCTACTTTCGACCAATCAACAAGGCCTAGATACTCGCCAATATCGATTAGTTGGTCTTTCTCTTCGAAGCATGTAGATTTCACTGGAACACGTGGCGAAAACGGGCATAGATAATCTCTTTCGCCGACAAAGAAAAAAATAGTGTATCATCTTCAATTTCCGCTTTTTCGATACCCTAGATCATACATGCGTCTAAATAGTTCATCTGTAAATTGTTTATCGTTCATAGTTATACCTCTTCATATGTCATTTCAAATATATCAGGCTTACACGGATAAATCTCACCTTTAACACCTTTAATAATGTAATCACCTAACGACGCTCTATATTTCCCCTCTAATGTGTTAATGAGAAGTTTTGTTTTCAATAAAAGCATATAAAGTCTTTTCCACAAAATTTCACACACTCTTCCCAATTTTTCGCGTATACTGTATTGCTTCAATCACAACTGGTTTCTTTTTTTATAACGCTTAATCATACTCTACCCACTCCCCTTTATCTTCATTCCATTTGTACCATTCAACTTGTTTCAACTTTAATACTGCTCCTTTATGTAGCTCACCGATGCAAAATTCATCATCGCCACTTTCACAAGCCAGCTGTTTTAGAAATTCAAATGCACTTTCCCATGTGTCATGCGGTGCTATGTAATAATCAGAATGTTCTGTATATCCGCTATAACCCTAACATTTTAACCCGCCATTATAAATTTTATCCAATTCATAACGATATTGTGATATAATCTCGTTCTTTATTCTTAGTGCAAATTCTTCTAATGTAATGTTTAAACCCTCTAATTCATACATTGATATATTTCTACATATTTTTATATCTGACTTCTTGTAAACAACAATAAACATATTCATATTCAACGTTACTTTAGGGTTCAAATAAATAATCCTCATAAACAAATGTTAAGGCTTGTTGCAAAAATATGAATTGTATCATGTAGCCCTATCCTTTTTTTATATCGTGATAAATTCTCATATTCACTCCTTATGATAAGGCGGATATTTCACCGCCTATATCTATCCAACCAATACTTTTAATCAAAAATCACAAATCCAAATATCAAAGCCACTAGCGATACACCCATGATCGCATTGAAAAACAACTCTTGCATAAACCCAAATGCATTTCTATTAGCTTTTGCATCCCTATCAGCCATCGCTTTGAAGTCTTGTGTTTTCGTTTGTAGGTTTTCTATATCACCTGTATATGTTCTAATCGGTATACACATTTATTTACCAGCTTTCAATTCTTCAACTTCCGCTACTAATTGATTTACCAACTCTTCAAGTTGTTTGATTTTGCCTTTATGGTTAGTTTCATATTCAGAACCCTTACCCAGTCTAAAAAGATACACCTGCATTAATCATTTTGTTGGCTAACGTAGCACCCAAGCTAAACATAACGTGTTCTGTTGGTGCATAGAACATACCGATGGCTACATCATTTGCGTTTTTGTAATGTCCGTAACCAACTGCAAATGTTAATTTGTCATCGGAATTGTAGCCTAGGTAGTGTAACGCACTTAGTGCAGCATTAGATGCACCAGCTTTTGCCACTTCATGCATCACGTTTGAGATTTGACCTACTGTATTACGCTCTAAATCCATAATGCGTGTTTCGTGATTATTAATTCTATCTGTATTATTCAAAATGGCTTGGCTATTTTGCCCTACACGCTCGTTTGTAGCGGTTAGAGAGTTATTAATCGTTGTAAATCCGTTATCCACCTTAGAGGTCAAATTAGAGATATTTGTGGTATTTCGTGTAACTCGTTTATCTAAACAGTTCACATCCTTTTTGTAGTTTCGCAATGTGTGTGCCGTTTGTTTCAATCTCGTCATATGCTGCGAACAACTGACTGCCATTAACTGCATCTAAACTGCTTGGGTCTACACGGCCAGCACTTACATTATGCAGTTGTCGGTTGTAGTTGCTAATTCCACTGTATGTATCACTTTTCTTACTACCAAAGGATACTACGCTATTAGGACTTTCACCTGCGAACACATGAGTTACCCCATTTAATACAACTTGTCGAACACCTACAGGGTTATCCGTTTGACTGTTTGTGCCGATCGCTACGGAATTTTGAACAGGTGCTGATGCATTGTTGCCAATAACTACTGCATCAATACCACGCACTACACTGTGTGTGCCTACTACTACTGCACCTTGATTGTCTACAGTATTGTTAGCACCTAATACAGTTTGTTCTTTATTGTTGCCTACATAATTGTTGTACCCAATTACACTTGCTTGGTCAGCTTCAATTGTTCCATTGCCACCACCGATTACAACGCTATCATTTCCTGTTACTTTATTATCACGGCCAATTGCAATTGTATTTGTGCCTGTAACTACTGTATTTGCCCCTACAGCTACGGAATTGTAACCGCTTACTACTGGTGCTTGTGTGTTAGGCTCTACTGGGCCTGTAACTACACCATTTGCAAACACATTGCCACCAATTACACCCATAATCATTGTTGCTAATACTAATTTATTCATATTTATTTCTCCTTTTACTGTCTTTTCTACTGTCTTTTTCTGTCTATCTACTGTCTTTTTTTATTTGCCAGTACTACCATATCCACCATCGCCACGTTCTGTTTCGCTGAGTGTTCGTGCTTCTTCTACATCAACAACTGCGATTGGTACGATGATTAATTGTGCGATGCGATCGCCTCTAAATATTGTGTAATCATTACAGGATACATTTTCATATGCGATGCTTAATTCTCCTCTATAATCTGCATCGATAATCCCTACGCTATTTGCACATCTTAGAGGTGTTTTGCTCATACTGCTTCTTGGTACTAATAATCCCATATGTCCTTTAGGTATTTCTACTGCTATCCCTAATGGTATTTTCTTTTGACTATCAGCAGGTACTTTAATTTGAAAATGGCAATATAAATCTAATCCAGTCTGCATCCTTACTACCTCTAGTCGGTAGTTGTGCGTATTCATTTAATAGTTTCACTAACATTATTCCATTCTCCCCAATTCTTCGCTCTAACAACTCGATTGCTCGATATATTCAACTCAGCCATGATTTGCCGATTTGTTAAACCATTCTTGCAACATTCAATAACTTTATCGATTAGTTTAAATTCATCTTGTATGCTTACTTTCTTAGGTAGTCCGCAACCTTTACCTCCTACAATCTTGATTGCTTCACTTGTATCAAGGTTTCCCCATACAACAGATGCTAATGCTAACCAGTTTTTGCAGTTGTACGGAATACCATATGTTGATGTATTAACTGCCATTACTCAATCCACTTTCTTTGTACATTTCAAACCAATCATCCGCCATCATGGTGATTAACCATTTAGCATTATTCTTTCGATGTGCCACGATTGGCATCACATTCTTATGTTCGCTATCATGAATTGCTTGTGCCATTGCTTTGTCGATATTTAATGCTTGTACACGCTTGACTTCAATGTGGATATTAGGTAGTCCAACACAATCACTGGCATCACCTGTATTTCCACAATACTGTTGCGTTCGCCTTACATCAAATCCATGTTCCTTGCATAGGTTGGCAAATTCACGTTCACCTCTTGCACCTTTTTGTTTGCTATTTATTGACATTATCTATTCACTAATTTCATGCATCCAATTCGTAAATAATGCATTAACCCTGTAGGACTTAATTCGTACCAATCATCTCTAGCTTTTAGCACGTCTTACAAATCCGCCAAACTCGTATATATTACCTCTGAAATCATCTGTATCTATTTCATTAATCAAAATCAATCCTGCATCTCTAAGAAAGAAATTGATCTCATTTCTATTTTTCTTCATACAAACTTCTTGGCATTGCATAATACAAGTACTTTACATTTTTACAGTCATGGTATCGTTTCTTTTTAAAAATCTCTCCTAAAAATCATGAATATCTGTTTTGATTTCGACTTCTGTTAGGTATTGTGTTTTTAAGTCAAAAATATGAAATCAGCTTCATATTCAGCCCTACCGGGACAATACATACTCACGTTTGGTATGCATATTTTTTTACGAAATAAATGTCTACCAAGAACATATTGAATATCCTTTTCGTCCATATATGCATCTCCTAATTATTTACTTACACCCTTAAAAAATACTAACCAAACTGTTTTCCCTCTGCGTTGTCCAAATATTGGTTCACTAGGAAGTAACCCTTTAAGCATTGGTAACGTGATTTGTTCCTCATTCCACTTAAAAATCATCGTTCCATTTGGCTTTAATACTCTCCAACACTCTGACAAGCCTTGTTCAATATCCTCTTGCCATGTTTGTTCTAACTTCCCATATTTCAATGCTAAAAACGATTTTTTTCACCAGCATTTAATAAATGTGGCGGGTCGAACACTACGAGGTAAAAACTTTCATCATCAAAAGGCATCTTACGGAAATCTGCGATCACATCAGGTTTTACAATCAACTTCCTACCATCGCATAGTGTTGTGTCCAATGTGCGTTTATCCATATAACAGGTTTCATTATTTTCTTTATTGAACCAAAACATTTTGCTTCCGCAACATGCATCTAGTATTTTCATATACTATAAACACTTACTCCTTAACATAATCACTAATTCGGTATTTCTTTGTTTCAAAAACCACCCATGCATTATTTTCGAACCCATATTTCTTCTCCCATGCTCGGAATACTTTTTGTTAGTTCTTCGCTTAGTTCGTCAATATGCTCTTTCTTTACATCGTTCAAGTAATCATCCGACCACTCTTTAATTTCGTCATCCATGTCATATTCGAATAAATTCCAAAGTACTCGTTCACTATCAATCTCTGGAACGTAATGATAAGGGTGCCCAACACGTACATACTCAATATTCGAACACGTGTCCATATAGCTATGATCACTATCGCCCACATCGTCAATACATTCTAAATAATCGGCTATTGCATCTTTAATACTATCTTGCGGTTCGCCAGCTTTTCCGCTATCAACCCAGCAATATTTTGTTTCATCTTTTTACTAGCATAGCTACTCCTATAACTCTTCCACTTCTTCGACTTCTACGTTATCAAACCATTCATTCATATCACGGCCATCTACATCTTCTGTAAGTGCAATTACATTAGCTTGTTCTTCGGCCTCTTCTAAGCTTTCACACTTTACGATTTTTTTCAAAACCAATTGTTACATATCCTATAATTTTAAATTGTTTCATCTTTTTTTCACCTCTTAGAACGATGTATTCAATATCAATACTCATTCCTTGCAATCTTCACACTCAATAACACAATTAGTCGGAGATAACGCAACAAATGTTCCGAATGTATCTGTAAAAGATAAGTAGTTTTGTATTTTCTGCATCTATACTTCTTATGCAACATTCAAATTCATTCTTATCTTTAAATGTTTTTTTGTTTTGTATATTTTTAGTTCCACAATGCATTACTACCAATAACCTAACCATATTTTCACCTCTTAAAAATGGAATATTTTCATTTTGCGGTTGCTCAAAACTATCAAAGTTACTAGCATCATCAAAACCGCCATCAAGCTTTTTGCCAACAAAATCGGCTACCACTTCCGTAACGTATCGTTTCTGCCCATCTTGCGTATCATAAGAACGTGTTTGAATACGGCCGTTTACAAGCAGTCTTTCGCCTTTCTTGCAGTTCCCAACCGCTTCGCCTGTCTTGCCCCATGCTACGCAATTGATAAAAGCAGTCTGTTCTTTTGTTTCGTTTGTTGTACTGTCAACGTATGTATTGGTTGCGACTACTGTAAATGTTGCTACCGCTTTTCCGCTTTGTGTAAATCTCAATTCAGCATCTCGTGCTAAATTGCCTAACAGTTGTACTTGGTTCATATATGTATCTCCTATTTTCTAATTCTACGTACCATATTGCCTTGTTATGGTGTTTTTACTATTTCGCCCTTATGATTATCATCAGTAAAACAAACTTGCCTTACAGGGCTTTTAAATTGATTTTCAGTAACTAAGATAATTTAGTCTTGCTTCGACTTCATCCACGTACACATCGTAGCTAGGATGAATATGGCAATCGACTGTTGCCTCTTCACGCATTATTTCAAGTAGGTTTTCAATCTTAGTGAGTGCTTGTGCTTCATTATTCGCCAGCATTTGAAAGCTAACATTGAAATTTACATTCACACTTACATCAAACTCTTTTTGCTCTTTTCTTTCATTTATCCACCTATTACTTTTTCGTAGTAGTGCTTTTACCCTTTTTCGGATATATCAGCATTATCCAGTATTTCGTTTAAATTAACAGGCTCACACTCATCTTTGACTGTTTCGATTAAATGTCCGTTCGGTAGCATTTTGATTTGTGCATTACCTGCTTCTATTTGTTTTCGCTCTTCCTCTTTCTTCATCTTCATTTCTAAAATCAATCCATCATTCTTGATTTCAGATGCTTTTTCATCGTTTTTTTATTTTTTTCTTTTAACTAACTCTTCATAACATCTGACAAATTGAGACATACAAGCGGAACGATTGTAATCTCCACTCCAAGGGTTAAATGCACTCCATATTGTTTGTGCTGCCTGTTTTATTATTCCGTCTAAATGCTCCAATCCATGCTCATAGCTATATAATCTAACTGCATCTTCAACTACCCCATAGGCTTCTTGTGCAGTCATCATTTCTTCTTTTCCGTTGATGTAATTATCAAGTTCTTTATACTCACTCTCTATTTCTGCAAATGATGGTAAGAATTTACATTTACTCAACAGATTTAGCATGGCTCGTTGTAGAATTAATGGATCAGCATACGATAACTGATGTACATACAACTTGATTGTTTCTTTAGATGGGCTAGTGTTCCACCCTGTACTCAATATCAATAGTGCTTCCAGTATCTTCTGTTGATGGTTCATTTGATTGTTCATTTACACCCCCATATTCACTCATTAAATCTCTCATATCATTTAATGCATCTTCTTTACTGTTCTTATTTACAGGCTTTCGGTTGAATTTGTTTTTCTCCCATGTTCTGATAGTGGCTTTCCAATCTTTCATCTTTTTTCCATTAGATAGAACCCAACCTCTTGCCTCTTGAAAGTCTATAAAGTACTCAGCATCAATATTGTTATTACGTTCAAGACAATACGCTTTTACTTCTTCAAGCGTTGGCGGTTTAAAGTATGTGCGTGTTTGTTGTGGTTTATCCACAACATATATATCTCTATCTCTATCTCTATCTCTATCTCTATCTCTATCTCTGGTGGATATTTGTCGGAGATTTGTCTGGACATTTGTCCGTTCGCTTTCTATTCGTTGTCTATACTCACGTTTTCTATCGGCTTCACTACTGCCTTTTCCTATGTAATTTTGAATATCCAACAAATAAATTGCACCATTATCCAGTACTTCGATTAAGCCTAAATCTTTAAATATAGATAGTGCTTGTTTGATAGTTCCAACTTGATGACCTGTAATACTCGATAACATATCAGCACTATAAGGAATGCGATCGTTGAAAACCAACCGACCATCATTTTTCAAGCTACGAAGATACAGTTTAAGTAGGATATTGCTATATAAATATCCATCTTTCATGCTTTCCAAAATTTTCATTTCATCAGTGTCAAAGAAATTATCTTTCAGCCGTAGATAGTAATACTTTTTGTTGTCGCTCATAGGCTAGTCCTTGTTTAGCTTTTCGACAAACTCATCTTCACTTAATGGCTTACCTAGTGATACAATACGTGCTAACACACTAGCAATTTCATCGGCTTCATTTTCTTCTGCATCTAATACGCTATTAACCATTGCATAAATTGCGTCTAGTTCTGAGATTATCCGATTATTAAACGTATTATTATTTTTGGTCTTTTTTGTAATATTCAATGCGATTTTCTACGTATGCTCTAATCATTATTAATTCATTCATATCTTTCATTCCTTTCTTTAACTATTTGTTGTAATTTTCGTCTAACTTCCTTTGCATTTACTCCATGTGCGATAGGTACATGACAGTGAACACATAATAAAGCTATATTATCCATTGTGCTTTTGCCTGACTGTGAACGGAATACAATGTGGTGTATCACTATACCCTCATGACCGCCACATAACACGCATGAGTAATTATCACGTTCAAGCACTTTTAGGTCTATTTTGTTTTAGTAGCTTTTTCATCTTCACGTTTTCTTTTGTTCACTATCCCACCCCTCTATAAGTGATCGAATGTACTCACTAGGCTCTAACTTGATACCTAGTTGTTCACATTCATCTGTTAGACAATCAATAAGCCTTGCCATTTCTTGTGTGTTATATACGCTGCTGCCGTGATAGCACATGATGTTATGATAACCAACCAGCGATTTACATTCGCCAGCATCTTCGGCTATCCAACCAATTCCATGTGCCTGCCATATTTGGATGTAGCGTTCAACTGCATCAGCTCTTACTGGCACATATGAGAAATGTCCACAATCTTTTATTGCCTTTCGGTATATATCCTCTTTTGATGTGTATCCGTTTTTACTTAACTCATCAGCTATGCGTTGGCACAAAACCCACGCATAACTATTAGAGTTTAGACTACGGCTTTTAGATTTCCTTTTAATCTCTACTGTGTATTCTTTATCAGTAGTAATCTTTGACAAATCATTGTCATGTGGTGCTGGTATAACCACCATTACACCTAGCGGACTGCGTAACAGTTCGATGTTATTTGTTGTCCACTTCATAACCTTTTTACCCAGTCATAAAGCATAGACATTTGGTCTCTCGTAATGTTATCGATCACTCCAACACCAAACATTTTTTTGTGAGTTGTTGGTTTAGTTGTTCCTTACTAATCCCATGTTTATCAGCAGTTTGCAATACAATTGCATATGCATTGTGAGGGTCATACTCTTTTTCTTTCTTTTCTTTTTCTGCTGTTGCATTGATTTTTCGTATCTTGCAAACCTCGATAAACATCAGCACCTACACCAATCATTTTTTTGCCGCAGTGCCTAGTGCATCTGTAACCGCCATTTTAAATGCCTCATCATTACCATGAATACCGTTCTTATCTTTTTCAATCAAGAAATCACCACCATATCCAATGATTGGTTCACTCCATTCATCACCATTTTTTTAATAAACAGGTTTACCTTTACATAAAAGCATAGTTTCACCTGTTGCCTCTACAGGAACATGAGTAATATCAACTATTTCAAACTTCCAACCAATACCACACATTCCATATGTTTCGGTTAGAATTTCCCATCTCCATTGAGGGTTAATATCAAACTTGCCTTTTAGTTTTCCAAACTCAATCATTTTTAACGCTGATTGAGGCACTTTGGAAACCGCTGTATATCTACTATCCATTTACACCTCGTATTCATATCCACGCATTTCCAAGAATGCGATAACGTCATTTAATTCTTCATTGTTCAAATTAAAAAAATTTTAACTGTAGCACGTTCACTCACTTCTCCAACTTCCTTAATCTCGCTTTCAAAGTGGTTAGTTTCTATTGACTGTTTTAGCGACAAGTTCCATTTCACTACGTTCTGTGAATTTTGCGTTAATAACTTCTCGTGCTTGATCTAGCGGCATATCTTTTACAGTTAACCAGCATTCTTGAAAGCCTATTGGTGTTACCAAATCATATTGTTGGTTACAGGTATCTACAACAAATTCAATCATGCCTTTCTTTTCCGCTAAAATTTGTTTGTAATCGTCATCAGATTGTTGACGTTTAGCAATTTCGATCATCATTCCCTCAATAGAGGTTTCGATGTCTTTCATTTTTGTGGTTTTATTCAACCAGCGTTTATCACGTTGTAGTTGTTCTGCATATTCTGCACGGACGTTATACTTTTTCAACCATATTTTTCAATAAACTTGTTGATGGTTTCTGTTTTTTTCTTGTACTTCTTTTTCGTCAAAGTACTTAATTTGTTCCGCCAATGGCTTTTCTGCATCGTAAACGACTTTCAATACTTCATTTACTTCTTCCTCAAACAGTTCAATAGGTCTTTTGAGTTCTCTTTTTTTCTCTTTACAGAATTTATCAAGTGTTGTTCTGTATTTAACGATTTCATTTTTAGCACTTACCATTTCTTTATAGTTATCTTCCGTAACTACAAGTCCTTTATACTTTTCTAGTTGTGCTTCAAAATATGTTTTGATTTCGTCTTTGTTCCATTTGAATACTTGTTCGTTTTGACTAACAATCGGTGTTAAATTAATTTCCATTTATTTCTCCTTGTGTTAAAATACAAGTAGAGATATAAGACATACTCTCTACTAGCACGCTTGCTTTCCTACGGCCTAGCGTGCTTTTTTTATTTCTCTCATCCAGAAGTTTGAAAGGATGAGTAGGGTTAACCCCAATGATATTTGTAAAAATGCTGTGTAAAAATCAATTCTATCGATTTCTACAGAACCTACTGTTCCTATTATCATTAGGAACGCTATAATTCTTACCAACCAAACAAACTTCATTACAAATCCTTTTCCAACTATCACTAGCAAATCGCCAGTGATTTTTCTTATTTCTCTTTTTTTAAACGATTGTTTTCTTCTCTTAGTGTTTCCACTTCGTTTTTTAACTTTCTGTAACCAATAGCCGAGTATTCACTTTCAATCCCTGCTAGTGCTTCAACCTCTTTTTTACTAAACCTTACACCGCTTACATTCGGTAGTTGTTTTAGCTTGCCTTTATTTCTTAGGGTCATATACTGCAGTTAATGAAATTTGAAATAGTTCCGCTACTTGGTTAGCGGTGTATACTAAAGCTCTCCATTTTTCATTCCTTGCGTGTAAATCAGCAGTTCTAGCTAACTTTACCCAAGATAGAATGACTTTCTTATTCCATCTTGATTGATTACGTTTAGGCTATTTAGATTTGATAAGTTTTCGCCAGTATCAGCCATACTCGTCATTTCTGCCAGCCCATCCAAATCTTGTTGGGCTTTGGCTATATCTTTTGTTGGCCAGCTTTTAAATCTTTTTGATTTTTGTACTAGCATTACTTCTCCTTTTTAGTTTTTTTAATAACGAATCTACAGAAACTTTGAAATAATCTGCGACTTTCTGCAAATTATCAACCGACGGTGAAGAAGTATTCCATCGGCGAATGGTGCTTTTTCCAAACCCCAATTCTTTTTCTAATTGAGCGATATTAGTATTTCGTTCGTTACAAAGATTTTGGATGCGTTCTAATATCATAATTCACCTCTCTTTCTTTATCTGAATATTTTCATTTACAAATAGGTGAAAAATATTCTACAATGTAAAGCATCAAATATTTTTTTCCACAAATACAAGCCTATTTTTTTCTGAAAAATTTTCAACCTCGATATTATAATATCTGAATATTATCAGAATGTCAATAGGTTCATTTGATTATTTTTCAAAAAGAGGTAGACCTATGACAATCAAGGAAAGAATAAGCATTTTTGGCAAAGCATCGGAATACTACTCTACAAAAAAATTGAAAGTGATTTGAACTTTTGGTCGAGGGACCATATCTCGTTGGGATAAATCGTCCCCGAGCGTTGATAAATTACAACAAGTAGCCCAATACCTAAATGTATCTATAGATTATCTGCTAGGAAATGTTATATATGATAATTCTCCTGATCTATACCCATATGTAGAGGAATCAGAAACTTATTATACTGACCCTGAAGTATCTGAATATGCCAATAAACTAAAAATAACCCCGGCATGCGTATCTTATTTGATGCTGCCGAGGACATGAGTAAGGAAGATATTGATTTTGTAGTTGATTTAATCGGTAAATTAAAAGAAACGTGAGGGGAAATAAAATGAATAAGAAACAAATAGCTTTATTTATAATATTAATTATTGCGGTTTTGGCACAAGGAATTTATATTGTTACGCTCACACAAAGAGTTGATACTCTTTCTAATGCTGTTTCTAATATTTCTTTTTAATAATGATTCTGATAAGTTATCTAAACGTATAGACGAGGTAGAAAGTAAAATCTCATTTTTTTAATGATAATTTGCAAGCTTTGAGCGACGACGTTCAAAAATAATTCAACAGATATTGATTCTATAAATCTAAAACTATCTGATATTGTTTATAAAAATTAATAGTTTAGCTAGTGATGTAAGATTATATATATTGTCACGATAACTAATTCTATCAAGGGAGGGGTATAGTTATGTCTATTAATTTGGTTTATACGCAATTAAAAGAAAAACGCAAACAGCAGTAGTATGTCTAAATGATGATGGCAGTCATACTATCTTTGTAAATTTAAATAAACCTTTTGACGCTCAACGAGTTAGTGTACTACACGAATTAGGGACATATTAAACACGATGACTTTCATTCTAAGGAACATATCAATTTAATAGAACGGATCGCTCATGATAGAGAATTAGATGAAGATATAGATGAGAATTCTTTTTATCACGTGGTTAATAGCAAGGATGTGTAACCATGCAATATAATATGACGGTTCGTAAAAAAAGATGGCAATTATCAAATCATTGTTAGTTATAAAGATGGCATAAAATGGAAGCAAAAAAATCCAAACAGGGGTTTCCTACTCAACGAGAGGCAAAACTCTATGGGCAACAAATAGTAGATCA
>BNJV01001802.1_pt1 | contig 35274 bp, 54 predicted proteins | sample 8540591 | NCBI WGS metagenome assembly BNJV01 (sample SAMD00202457, study PRJDB9452) | human saliva metagenome | host: Homo sapiens | reverse complement strand
TGTTGTGTGTATTGTTAATACTCAAATCAAGCGTCGTTAGGATACCGTTTTTCGGCAAATAATCACGCATCCGGGCATTCAATATCGTCAGCAGTTTGCGCGCGTTACGCCGTGTAACGGCAACCTTATACGGCTTACTTGGACAGCAGGCGCGACATGGAAACCTGAAATAAGCGGTCTCGAAAACGTCGCCACCACGGTGGCCATATACAGCGCCCTTACGCACTCGCAGACCTTCCGCCAGATAGCAGGTTTCTTTTGAATTTCGCGTTTCCCCTGCTCCTCGCGTGGACAATACCGACCAAACTCGCCGGTCCGTTTGTGCAGCCGTCCCAATTCAAAGCAGCATCGCCAGCAGCAGCCGTCGTCGTCGAACCCATGCTCTTTGATCTGCTCTGCCACTTGGGCTTTGCCGTCAAATGCGTGGGTGTGGTCGTCGACTCGCTTTGTCCACCCGTCAACCCAGCCGGTCAAATGGGCAATCAGCTGTTTGACGCTTTCGACGTGCGTTTCGTGAACCTGATGCAGACGGTTTCTCTCCGGGCCGTCTCTCGCATATTCAACACCAGCTGGTTGCGGCGGTTAACCACTGCTTTCCAACACTTCTTTCCGCTTCGGTGGGCGTAGGCTGGTAGAGCATGGCCTGCCAACCTTCTTTTCTGAGCCGTCATCTGCGTGCGGAAGAAGGCGAGCATTTTGCGTCGCGCACCGGCTCAATCAGCGACCGTGTGATTGGGCAAACCGACGCGTCTGACGAGGGTTGGCGATAATCGTTACAGCTATGCCCGCATCGGTGGACGGCTTTCGCGGCGGGACAGAATCGCCGGTGTCGGCGTCGACGACGAGTGGCGACCTTGCGTTTCTTTATAGCGGCCGACGGTATGTCGATCCTTTGCAGTTGCTGGTTCTCGGGCTTTTCGGTTTTAGACAGCATCGACGGCAATAACGCAAAGCTTTCGTCTGGCGATGTCGATGCCTCGCGTAAATGTTGGGGCATCATCACCAAACCCTGCCTTTGCATCTGCCAGCCGTCTGCTGGCAACCGTCCGGTTGTGTCGATGGTTGCCCGACTGCTCCCTGGAGCTTACGCAACGGTTGTCGCCTCTTGGTCGCAGATGCGCGGCGGCGTGGCGGGTGGTCGCTATGCAGGGATACGGAAGTTCCGATATACAAGGTCGGATACCGTAATCCCATGGGACTCTTTTCAGACTGTCTGAAAGCCTGAGCGCAGCCTGAAAACTACGACGGACACGGCAAATCGCAAAACCGTTTCGCCATTTGTATATATGTATAGCAGCAGCGTGCTCACAACGCATACATGGTTTCCTTTCAGCTGCCTGAAACCCGCTCGCGCCGCGTAGAAGTGGGTTTGAATAAAGCTTTTGTCGGGGCATCAATGTCCAACCCACAAGCTCAAACGCCTAGGAGTAAAAGCACCATGGATCGTGCGCAAAGTAAAAATCTGCTGGATGTCACAAAGAGTAATCCCGTGTGTAGGCGACGCCGATAGCGTGCGCGCGAAAGGTGGCAACCGGCAGAGCTGGCGAGCGAAGACGACATATGGCGGAGTGTGTGTTTGCTGCGCACCCGAACCGTTTTGCGGCATTTTTGTTTATAAACAGCATGTAACCGTGGAATCTGGTCAAGGCGCCGAGTATGGCAGACCCGCACGTCGCTGGAAGGCAGCAAAAGCGTGCATCGCTCATTTTGAAACGTGGTATTACGCCTGAAAGATGTGGAAAATAAGCATCTGACGGAGTACTTACGGCTGGCGCGGCAAATACAAGGCAGCAGAACAAATGCCGGTCTGAAGAGATGCCGTGGTCAGATCGGACGATAGAAACAGGGACACACAGCGCAACTGCCGGGCAATGCCCGACTTGCACGGGCCGCCTCGACGCGTCGCCCGGAGAAAGCAGCCTGAAACCGGTTTCCTGCTCAGGCGCCTTTGTTCAATCGCTGCGCCAGCGTTTGCCTGGCGTCCATACCGTGATGCCGTCTGGAAACCGCACAACCGCATCTAGAAAGACCCTCGTGCCCGCTGAAATCCGCATCACCAAATGCCCGTCCGAGCGCGCAGCTGCCGGTGTCGCTCACTGTTCGCCATCGCCGCCGCCGCATCGCCGCCGCCGTTTGCTGGCAGCCCGGTAAACCATCCGTCCCAAGCGGAGCTTTTATTGTTTTGTTCTCGCTTGGCGTTTGCCGCGCCGTCCTTTGCCACACGCGCCGCCGCGACAGCCGCCGCACCAAACTGGTGTGTTAAACGCACGCGGTATCCGGCATTGTTCAAGCGATCATGTAGAAAAGAGCCGACGGGGTCGACGCGAAAGCGGCAGTCAGCGTCGAAAACGCTTTTCTATCCTGTGGAGCAGAGATTTTAACAGCGTGGCTTTGCAACCGTTTCCTGCCACCCTGTACCCGAGCAGCCGCCCTCACGCGGAAATCGAAGCCGAACTGGAAGAACTCCGAAGCCGATCGGCTGCCGCCCGATAAACGCCACGCCCGTACCGTCCGTGGAAGCACGCGTCGCCAAGCCATCTGCGCCTCGTCGGAGCTGAGCTCGCGCGACTTCACCCATCACCCCGCTCGTCATCAGCATGCACGGTGGTGCATCAACCGCCCGAATCATCCGCACGCTGGCAGGCGTCGAGTCCGACAAACCGCCGCCGCCGTGCCTGGATGGTTTTCAAACCTTTCAAGCCTTATGACCTGCTCAGCGCCCGGGTACCCCAACCGCCTGCCCGCCCAACAAAATCCACATAGTATCGGCGGCGGCTATCCGCTGAGTAAACATTTTGTGCACCTGATGCTTGGTTTGGGCCTTTACAGGCCGCGTTGCACGCGCAGCGATCCCGCCAGCGACATAGCGTGAATTGCCGCCGGCCGTTTGCCGTCATCATCGCTGCCAACGCGCAGCGTCCTGCTACCGCCGCCGTCGCGTTTTACGCGCCATCCGCCCCGAAGCGCAGCCGCCGCTGTGGGAAATCGTCGCCATCCTGATTTACATCGTCATAACCAATCAAACTCAGGGTGACGGCTATTTCTACCCCGCGCCTATCAACGGCAAAACCGCAAAATTGCGACGGGCGACCATTAACTTTCCAACCTGTGGTGTCAAGAAGCGACACATCTGCGCCGCGAGGCGGTGGCGCGCCTGTTCGCATTGACGTGCCGAGCTGGTAATACGTTATACAGGCTGACGAACGCGCGAGTTGTTGCGCGATTGGAACTGGAAGCAGTAAGTTTAGACCACAAAGGCAGCCTGAAATAACTTCATCAGCCGCCTTAATGCCGTCTTCGAAAGGCCTGAAAACGCCTCCTTATCATCTCTTTATCTGAACTGATTTTGCCATGCCAGATGATTAACCATTTTGCTGGCTCACAGCATGTGGAAACGGTAGCGTGGTAGCACAAAACTGCGCAACGCTTGTACAGCCAGCTGATGATTGTGCGTGTGGTGCACGGGCACAGCCATGCGGGCGGCGAATTGGCGGCAACGGGGCAATGGCTGCGCGATTGTGGGCGGGGCAGTCGTTTGGTACTGAATGAGCCCATGGGCGCAGGGTTATCGCCGGAATGGCCGATGCTGGCGATGAATGGGGCAGGAAGTTTTTCGCGCAACACCCTTCGCGCGCCGGAAACGCTGACGGCGCGGCGTGTTGCGCCCCGATGCGGCTTGGAATGAGGCGCGCGGCGGTGGTGCCAGGCGTGCATGCGGCTGCTCAATGGTTTTGGCGGCGCAATGGAGTTGTTGCCCTGGCTGGCGTGCAGGCGGCGGTGTTTAATCCCATCTGGCGCGCAGCGTTGAGCAAGCAGTAGCTCCGCAACTTGCCGCAGGATACCTCCCGCCATCCCAGAGGCGGATGCGCGGCAGCTGGGCAGAACAACGCTGCGGGCGGCATGGCGGACGCAGAAGGCACGTCGTTCCGCAGCTGTCGGGCAGCGTGAAGATGATGCGCGCACTGACCACCCTGCCGTGCCCCTGCCGCTGGGCGTGGCGCAGGTGGCGCGTGGTGGCTGGCTGGCGAGAGCCCTGCGCGGTTTGCGGCGAAAATTTCGGGTGCATTGCACGCCAGCGGAGCTGCGCAAGGCAGCCTGAAAATTCCCCGCTGGCGCGTTTAGCCGCTCGTTTCAGGTTGCCAATTCCAAAGCGCGACGCATCTACCGCGTCCAGCGTTTACCCAACGTTATCGCCGGCGCACGGTGGGTCTTTTACCCTGCCCAGCGCGTAAGTATTGTGAAACCAACCAGCGCGGGCGGTCGGCGGCGGTGATATTGGGCAGCGTGCCACATCCACGGCGTGGTACCCAGATTTCGCGTGGTTTTGCCCTGCGACACCATAAACCCGCTGTGCCATCGCTATCGGTGCTTGCAGCGCGCCTCGGCGGCAAGGCCTGGTTTTCGGCAGCGCCGACACGTTGGCGGGAATATTAACCAACGCACGTGCATCCACAGCCCGCCGGTAAGGCGGTCGCGGTGTGGCCATCGTCAGCACAAAAACTTTTCGTGCCTTTGGGGGCGTCCACGAAACCGTCGGCGCGATGTTGCCGCCCAGTGCAGCCGAAGCCGGTGGGATTCACTTTAACAATGAGCGTTCGGCGGCAACTGTTTTGCAAACCCGCCCAATCTGTGCACAGGTAACTTTCCCTTCGCCCCAGCTGTGGCAGAAAGCGCGGTAAAACCGTCAGCGCAGCGGCATAGAGCCAGCGTTTTCACAATGTTTTCCTTATTTTGATGGGGTTGAAAACGCAGATCGAGGATGAGCCGCACGCCCGCATGACGCCGAAACGGTGCCAGCCATGTGCGTGATTTGGCAGCCCGAAAACAGGTTTGCGTAATAAGCTGCGAGAGTCTCAAACCCGTCTGCCGCCTTTTCGGGCTGCCTTTACAACACCGCCGTAGGTCGGTGGCATATGCGTTCGATAGAAATAGGAACACACACACAGCACGTCGGGCATGAATGCTCACCCCACACTCGGCGTTTTCGTGGCTGCCCGACGTTGCCCGGCAGCAGCAGCCTGAAACCGCACACGGTTTCAGGTTGCTGCTCATCTGGCTGGCATCCTGCGCAGGCGCACTACCGTCCGGAACAACACACACAAATCAACACGCTGCCACTTGACCTCAAAACAACACGCGGTCCGCGCCAGTTCAAGCCTTTCTCTGCCTTTTGGCGCGCGTAGTGCGAGACAGCGTTTGGTGCGGGCCGCTCAAACAGGCCGCCTGCCCGCAATCCGTGTGTGCGCACAGCAGGTGCAGGCTTTTGGTCTGGTCTTCTGGCCGTTTTGCTGGTACAGGCGCTCAGCAGCAGAGTAGCTGACGCAAATCATCGCGCACAGGATTTTGGTGTGTTTTACCGCAAGTGTTGGCACTGCAAGGGCAGCGTTTGAGCCAGCAGGGTGCTGCTTTTGATGCCATTTGAACAGCAGCTCAATCTGCCAACGCGCTTTGTGGTGTCGCCGGCAATTTCTGCGCGGTGGCGCTTCTAGCTTGTTGTTCACCGAAACCAGCGGCTCTTTGCCCGGACGTCGGCTGACGGTGATGCGGCGGCAGGGATTTTCCGTGGCAGCGGTTGGGGCGGCTGTTGCCTTTGCTGGTCGGCGAAAACGGATGTATTCGTTCGCCAGGGCTGGTTTCTTGCCGCAGGTGTCTCATGTTCAGTGGGCTTGATGGTGTCTCGATCACTTCAACGGCAGCGTTGGTTTTAAGTCGCGACGAAAGTTAGGCGCCCGCCTATCCAGTTTGTACCCACCAGCTGCCTAGTCGCAATAGCCTTTGTCACGAAACATAGGGTGGCGTTTCTTTTCGCCGCACGATGATGGCGCTTCGTCCACACCGTTAACTCCGGGCGTCGGCGGATGCTGGTGGGCAACGGACATTGGTCGGCATGGTCTACTAGCCAGGCGGGAAGTAAAACTGCGTGATGCGACCGTTAAGACTCGTCCATTGGTCGAGCCGCGTCCTTTGAGCGCAGAATCGTGGAATCTGAGCAGGTAGTAAATCGCCAGCTCTGCTATGCGCAGGGTTCTGCCGCATGGCACCAGCTCAGTTTTAACAGCATGTCGGCAAACGGGCGGGTGTCGTGCTTTGGCACAGCGCTTTCTTCTGACAATGTGGAGCGGCGGATGTGCTGCGCATATTCAGGTGCGTACGGTGGCTGCTGCAGGCGCTAAAGGATTATGTTCTCGAGGTGCGCAGGCCGCCAGCGGCCAAGCTCGGGCGTAGAGCAGGCAGAGCAGCAGGTTTTGGCAAGTCGCCTTTGCTGTGTTTGTCGGCTATGTGTGCGCGGACATGGCGGGCGAAGCGTCCGTTCATAACGGGCTTGATGGATTTCGCTGCCAGCGGCTTATGCTGCGCTGCTATGGTTGAAGTTCCGACGTCTTTTGAGTTGACGCCTCAAGTTTACCTGCAAAAACGTTGGACCGCAAATCTCTTTGTTTGGGTGGCGGGATTTTATGCCCGACAGTAGACGCAGGCGGGAATCTTGTTTTGGCGGCGTATGAGCAACAGTCGGAGGGTTAAAAACCCTCTGCAGCAGGCCTTGAGTGCCAGGTCGAAGGCGTTTTGCTGGAGTCAAAGGTTTGCTCGAAACACGATGCCTTCCTTTCTGCGGCTCAAAAACAGGTCAAAAGAACGGAAAGCATCAGGGCGTCCAACAGTACAAATGCCAATGCTGCAAGTATTTCAACGGCGGTAAAACGAATAGACCCACAAGTCCTCCTGGCGAGTGTTTACACCGCAGGCGTAAACAACTGCCGCACAGCTTGCCGCCACCTACGGATGCAGCCGCTAAACCATCCTGCGCCATCTCAAAAAAGCCGCGCCCAAAGCACAGTTTGCCGCACCCCAATGCGCCAACGTCGTGATGGATACCACCTACTTCGGGCGCCGTTTCGGTGTCATGGTTTTGTTCGACAGCATCAGCGGCAAAGCGCTTTCGGTTACCGGAAGTCAAAAACGAAACCAACGCCCTTTACGCCTCAAGCCATCCGGCAGTCTGAAAGCCAAAGGCATTGAAATACAAAAGCATCGTTTGCGACGGCCGTGAAGGGTCTGGCTGCAGTTGTTCCCCGATATTCCCGTGTGCAACTATGCCATTTTCACCAAGTCAAAACAGTCTGGCCGCTACCTGACGCGCAACCCGCAAACGGCAGCAGGCAAAGAGCTGTGGCACTTGGCACGGACGTTGAAAAACAGCCGCAGAGCCGACTTTGAAAGAAGCCTGAAAGCATGGTTCGAACGGCACAAAGACTTCTTCAACGAACGCACGAAGAACCCCGAGAAGGGCAAACTCTACTCACACCCATCCCAGACTACGCAGCGCCTATTTTCCGAGCCTGAAAACGGAACATGGCAACTGTTTTGATGTTTGAGGAACATCCTGAGTTAGATATCCCAAAACACCACCAATCTGCTTGATGTGGGCATTTGCCGGATTAAAGCGGCATTTGAGTGCCATCACGGCAATGAGTAAGGCTAACAAGATAAAGTTTATTCAGGATTATTTCTCTGAAAAATAAATTTTCAGCAGTAAATTTGTTACTTAGTGCCCCGTGCTCTTCAGATTGAGCAGTAATAGTTGTTACTTATGCCTGTTTTTCAGGCTGCTTTTGGTTGCCGTTGCCAGGCAACTGCCCTGTACACCGCACACGGGCGGTGGGGTTTTTCAGGCTGCTTGCCGAACTCTTTCCTTTGATTCAAATAACGTCAGAACAAAATCCTGCCGTTTTGCGTTTCAGACTGCCTGAAAACGGCGGCGACGCGGTTTTGGAAGGCGCGGATATTGTCGGCATAATTTCCTCATCCCTGCCGCCGCCCTGTTGGCGGCTCTGCGCCATCTTGCTTCCAGTAAACTTTATGACTTCATCTTCCCTTCCGTTTTGCACGTTGCCGGTTTGCAGAAATCGTTTAAAAACGCCGCGTGGTCAAAGTTTTTCTTTGGACATCACCAGCGGCGAAGTAGTCGGCCTGCTCGGCCCCAACGGCGCGGGCAAAACCACCAGTTTTTACCTGATTGTCGGCCTGATTGCCGCCGATGCCGGCAGCATCACGCTCGACGGCGTCGAGCTGCGCCACCGCCCGATTTACGAGCGCGCCCGCGCCGGTATCGGCTATCTGCCGCAGGAAAGCGTCGATTTTCCGCAAGATGACGGTGGAGCAGAACATCCGCGCCATTTTTGAAAATCAATCTGAAAGACAAGGCCGAAATCGACCGCCGTCTGGAAAAAGCTGCTGAAGACCTCAACATCGACCGCCTGCGCGCCAGTCCGGCGCCCGCGCTCGGGCGGCGAGGCGGCGGGTGGAAATCGCCCGCGTGCTGGCGATGCAGCCGCGCTTTTGATCCTGCTGGACGAACGCTTTGCCGGCGTCGATCCGATTGCGGTGATCGACATCCAGAAAAATCATCGCCTTTTTGAAAGAGCGCGGTATCGGCGTGCTGATTACCGAGCCAGCAACGTGCGCGAAACCCACGCATCTGCGACCGCGCCTCACATCATCAGCGAAGGCACGGTGCTCGCCTCCGGCAAACCGGAAGAACTGGTGGCCGACGAGCAGGTGCGCGCGGTGTGTATCTGGGCGAAAACTTCGATTACCGAGCCGTTTGAAACCATGAGCGAAAACAACTTCCATCCGCTGAAAACAAAGCCAGCAGCTCAACCAGAGCATGCAGCAGTCTTTGCGCGTGCTGCAGATGTCGAGCCAGGAAAATCGAGCGCGAAGCGGAAGACTGGCTGCAGGACAATCCGCCGCTGGAGAAGGTTGAGAGCGACGGCGAGAGCGAGCTGCCACGAGCCGCCGCTGGTGTCGGCGGCGGTGTCGCAGCGCAGCGCAGTGAGTTTGGAAGACAGCGAAAGCGCCTCGGGAAAAACCCTGGCTGCCGACGAAGGAGCCTCGCGCTCATATCGCACAAGCAGGTGAGCGAGCATCCGCTCGCGCAGCTGGAAGCGGCGCATATGCATGTGCTGATCGATTTTCACGACGTAGCGCTATCTGACCGAAAGCATCGAAGAAATTGTTGACACACACGCCTTTGGAAATGGATGCTCAGCGAAGAAGATCTGGAAATCGCGCTCGAGCACCTGCGTAATCTCGACCCGCCCGGCATCGCCACCGAAAAACCTGCAGCAGCTCGCCGCGTACCCAGCTCTCCCCGCCTCGCCGATTACGCTGGCGCGCCGCTGCGCCTCGCATATCGTTATGCACCACCTGGACAAGCTCACGCCCAACCAGCCCAAAAACGTCATCCGCCTGGGCAAGCTGCCGCCCGAGTTCGAAAGCGACAGCGTGCTCAAAGCCGCGCTCACACGATCACCGGCCCTCAACTCCCTATCCCGCCTGACGGCTATCCAGCGGCGAGCCGGTGTCCCACGTCAGCCGCCCGGATATTTTCGTCCACAACGACGGCAAAGGTGGCGGAGGCGTTCAGCAACCGCGAATCGGGCCCGCAAATCCGCATCAACCAGGAATTGTCCGACGCGCTTGCCGACAGCGAAGGCATCGACAGCGCCTCGGCGCGACAATCATCGGTGCCAAGCAGAAAATCGACATGTCTCGCCCAGCGCAAACACCGTGCTGCGCGTGGCCGAATACATCGTCGAGCGCCAGCAGGACTTTTCCAGTTCGGCGAAATCGCGCTGGCGCCGATGCTGCTCAAAGAATGCGCCCAGCATCTGAATCTCGCCGAAAGCACCATTTTCGAGCCGTCAGCAACAAAATATTTGGTCTCTACCGCAGAGGGCTGTTTGCGTTACGCTATTTCTTCCAGTCACGCAGTCAGCGGCAGCGATCACACCAGGAAGGCCTGAGCGCCAACGCCATCAAATCCGTTATCAGCCAGCTTGTCGATAACGAAGACAAACGCAAACCCTACTCCGACTGCATGCCGCACAGTTCCTCCACCAGCAGGGCATCGACATTGCCCGCCGCACCGTGGCCAAACTACGCGAACACCAGCATCCCGCCTGTGCAACACCGCCGACACAGTTGATTTCCCTCTGCCCTTTCAGGCAGCCTTCAACCCCGTATAGGAGTGAGCATCATGAATCTGAAAATCACCGGTTTGAACTTCGACGTTACCGAAGCCGTGCGAAACCGAGTTGCAGACAAATTGGAGCGTATCCAGCGCCACAGCGACGGCATCATTTGCCACCGTTACGCTGTCGCAGGAAAAACGACAACAAAGCCGCCGCCCAGCTCCATTTGCGCTGGTAAAGACCTTTCATGTGGAAGCGCTGGAACCGGAAAAACATATGTACGCCGCCATTGACGTTTTGGCCGACAAACTCGACCGCGCCGTTCTCCTACAAAGAGAAAAGCCGCAGCGTAAGATAACGCCTCAAAGGCAGCCTGAACGCTTTTCAGGCTGCCTTTTGCACTGCCATCCCTTTACCCGCACACGAAAGTAAACCATGATCGCCCTTATCCAACGCGTAGCCCGTGCCAAAGTCGAAACCGACGGCCAAACGTCGGCGAAATCGGCCGCGGCCTGCTGGTTTTGCTCGGCGTCGAACGCGGCGACGACGATAGGTGCGCGCTGCGACAAACTGCTCGACAAAGCGCTGAACTCACCGCGTGTTTTCCGATGCAGACGGTAAAAATGAACCTCAACGTTCGCCAGGCCGGCGGCAGCCTGCTGGTGGTTTCAGATTCACCCTCGCTGCCGACACCGCCAGAGGCCTGCGCCCGAGTTTCTCATCGGCCGCCGAACCGCAGACCGCCGAGCGCCTCTACCAGCGTTTTCACCACCGCGTCGCCGAGCCCGCTGCCACCCCGCCACCGGCTGCTTCGGCGCCGAAAATGCAGGTCAGCCTCGCAAAACGACGGGCCGGCAACTTTCTGGCTGCAGGTCTCGATTTTCAGGCTGCCTTGCCGCAATGGCAGCCTGAAAGGCTTGGGAGCGCTCAGGCTGCCTGCCGCCACGGTCTACGCTTCGGACAGCAGCCGCACTTCTCGCATTCCAGCCGTCTCCGCTAAAAACCTGCAGCGCAAAGCAGCTCTGAGCACCAACCGGGCTTTCAGGCTGCTGCCGCCGCTTTTCAGGCTGCCGCAGTTGCCGATGCGCTCCAGCACCGACCATTCGGCCTGCGGAAAATGCTGGCGCAGGTAGTCGCGCAGATAGCGTCTCGGTTTCGGCGGTGATGGTGGCATCGGTCTCGGATAGCGGTTGAAAATCGGGCGCTGCACCGGCAGGCCGGCGCTACGGGCGGCGTGCAGGCTCAGCAGGGTGTGTGGTTGATGCTGCCGAGCCGGGCCGTTGCCGACCAGCATCCAGCGGTGTAGCCGCGCTCGGCGGCAAAAGTCGAGCAGGGTCAGGTTGCGGGTGAGCGGCACCCATCAGGCCGCCGGCGCCTTCGAGCGAGGATGGTGTCGTGAGTCTTTCAGCATATGGGCGGTGGCGGTGTGTCGATGCGGACGGGATTGATTTCGCGACCTTCGCGCTCGGCGGCCGGATGCGGCGAGCAGGGTAGGGAGACGTGGGCAGCTGGCGCCGCTGCTGGTCGTGGCGGGTGAGCCCTGGTTTTGCAGCAGGCGGTGGACAGTATGTCTTCGGCGATGCCGCTGCAGCCAGTCTGGCACCACTTTCTGCGTGCTGACGCCGCCGCCCTGCGCCGCCAGTCTGCGGGCGTAAATGCCGGTGGTGACGGTCTTGCTGACGCCGGTGTCGACGCCGCTGACAAAAATAAACGCTTGGCTTGGATTCATATTCGGATCCCGTTTTCAGGCTGCTTTTGCCCTTTTCAGGGCTGCCTGAAAAAGCAGTCTGAAAAGATGGGGGAAGCAACCACCGTGATAGCAGGCGTTTTCAGGCTGCTTGGTATTGGGGCAGCCTGGAAAACGCTGCGGATATTTTCAGGCTGCCGGCGCCCACTCTTCGCCGTATCTCGGCAACCGCCGCCAGCGTTTGACGGACGAGAAACCGCACGTCGGCGGAAATCACAAAGGGCGGCATCAGGTAAACCATATTGCCGAAGGGCGCACCCACACGCCTTTGTCGACCAGCCGCGGCTAGGGTGGTAACGGAACCGGCGCGCATTTGCCATAACGCCGATGGCGCCGAGCACGCGCACTTCGCGCACGCAGCGCCAGCCTGCGGCAGCGGCCAGCCCGTCGCGCATCATGCTTTGACGAGTTTGCGCCACGCTCTTGCCACGGGCTTTCGCGCAGCATGGCCAGGCTTTCGGCGGCAACCGCGCAGGCTAACGGGTTGGCCATAAAGGTGGGAAGGGCCGTGCATCAGCCAGGATGGCTGCTCTCGTCGATGGCTTGGGCGATGCGCTCGTGGCAGCACGGCGGCGGCCAGCGTGAGATAACCGCCGGTCAGCCCCTTGCCCAGGGTGATGATGTCGGGCACCACGCCGGCGTGTTCGAGCGCAAACATTTTGCCGCTACGGCCAAACCTGGTGGCGATTTCGTCGAATATCAGCACCACGCCGTAATGGCACGCAACGCGCGGGCGCGGCGCAGGTATTCGGGGTAGAAAGCTAGGCGCCGCCGCGCGCCCTGCACGATGGGGTTCGAGTATCAGGCCGACGATTTCGCGGTGCTTTTGCGCCAGCAAATCGGCCAGCGGCACGATGCTTTCAGGCTGCCATTCGCCGTGAAACGGGCTGGCCGGCTGCGGCAGGAAAATACCGCAGCGGCAGGCCGGCGGCAAACAGGCTGTGGATGCCGGTTTCCGGGCCGCACACCGACATCGCGTGCCAGGTGTCGCCGTGGTAGCCGGCGCGCACGGCGGCGAAGCGGCAGCGGCTTTCAGGCCGCCCGACGGCTCTTCCCTGGTACCGCAGCGCCATTTTCATCGCCACTCACCGCCACCGAGCCGCTGTCGGTGTAAAACACGCGGTTCAGCGGCGCGGGCAGGATGTCGAGCAGCGCCTGCGTCAGCCGCACCGCCGGTTCGTGGGTCAGGCCGCCAAACATCACATGGCGGCTGGCGTTTTCCAGCTGGGCGGCGGCAGCGCGGTTGGAGCCGCGGATGGTTGTAACCGTGCAGCGCCGCCCACCACGAAGACATGCCGTCGATCAGGCGGCGGCCGTCGGCCAATCTCGAGCGTGCAGCCCTGCGCCCGCGCAACCGGATACACCGGCAGGCGGTTGGGGATAGTGGCATAAGGGTGCCAGATGCGACGGCGGTCGATTTCCGCCAGCGTGTTCCAATCCATAATGTTCTCCGTTTCAGGCAGCCTGAAAGCCGCGCAATCGTGCTAACGTTTGTTAACGCATTCCAACCCAAAACCAGCAATTATAGAGTCTTTCCGCTATAATACACACTGCCGCCGCTTTCGCGGTCACAACCGGCGCCCGAGCGCCTGCAAAACTTACGACCATCAGAATTTTTCGCCTCTTTGCCGCGCTGCTTCTGGCCGCCTGCGGCTTCCAACCCAAAGGCCGCCTGCTGGGCGGTTCGCTGCCGGTACGCGCCTGGCATGTTGCCGGCGCTTTCGCCGCAGCAGCCGCTGGAAGACGCGCTGCGCTATGCCGATGCGCTGCCGGTTGCCGCCGCCCACGCGCAGGCGGATTTGGAAATCGTCAATATCGACAGCAAAAAGACATCTACACCATCACCCGCGCCGCCATGCTCAACGAATACCTGCTGTCGCTGAAAGTGTCGGCGCAGGTCTCACCGCAACGGCCAGCCGTGGGCGCGCCGATTGAAGTCGAAGTGCGCTGCACCCTCGCCCTACGCCGACAGCATGGTGTTGGGCAAGCAGGAAGAAGAGCAGACCGTGTGGAAAGAAATGCAGGCCGATGCCGCCGAGCAGATTGTTTTACCGCCTGCGCTTTCTGAGCGCCGAATAGGGCAAGCATGGTATTTTTCAGGCAGCCTGAACGCCCTTTGAAGCGCTTTACCTGCTGCACGGCGAAGAAGACCTGCTGCGCATCGAAGCGCTCGACGCCCCTGCGCGCCGCCGCCCGCGAGAGCAGGGGCTATCTCAACCGCGAGCGCTACAGCAGCGAAGATCCGCAGTTCAACTGGAAAGACATCCTCGGCGCCGCCGCCAGCAGCGGGCTGTTTGCCGATTTGAAGCTGCTGGAAATCCACGTCCCTAACGGCAAGCCCGAGCAAAGCGGCGGCGACGTGCTGCTGGAGCTGGCGCAAAACCCGCCGCCGGACACCCTTACCCTTGTCGTGATGCCCAAGCTCGGAGCGCAGCCAGCAGCAGAGCAAATGGTTCGCCGCGTTTGCCAAAAACGGCACGGTTTACGAAGCTAAGCTCGTCGGCGCCGCCGAGCTGCCCGCCTGGATACGCCGCCGCCTGAACACGCGCGATCTGGATATCGACGGCGAAGCGCTGTCGCTGTTTGCTTCGCGTGGAAGGCAATCTGCTGGCGGCAGCGCAGGAAATCGACAAACTCGCCCTGCTCTCACCCCAAAGGCCATCTGCTGACGCTGGCCGAAGCGGAAACGCGCAGTGGCCAACGTCGCCCGTTTCGACGTTTTCCAGCTTTCATCGGCCTGGATGCGCGGCGACATCCGCCGCAGCGCCCAACTGCTCGAAGGGCCTGCAGGCCGAAGGCGAAGAGCCGGTTTTGCTGTTGTGGTCGCTCAGCGAAGACATCCGCACCTGATCCGGCTCTCGGCCGCGCTCAAGCAGGGGCGCAGCGTGCAGAGCGTGCGCAACGAATTGCGCCTGTGGGGCGACAAACAGCACAGCGCCCCGCCCGCCGCCGCCCGCATCAGCCCTGCCCGTCTTACCGCCGCGCTGCAGGAATGCGCCCGCATCGACCGCCAGATCAGCGGCGCCGGAAGACGGCGACGCCTGGGACGGCATCCGGCGGCTGATCACCGGTTTGGCGGCCTGAAAACCTTTTCAGGGTGCTTGTCGCGGCGTGCCGGCACGCCCCAGCGTAGTTTTCGCAAGGAACCCCATTATGGACAGAACCCGCATCTTTATCGTTTGGTTTGCCATAGGGCCGCCTTTTACGTTATGGTCGCCTACCCTGCTCGGCGCCAGCTGGTATTGGGCGCTTCTAGCGGCGTCGGCTTGGTTGCCGGCGCCGTCGGCGCGCCACCGGCTTTCTATGTACTGGAAGCAGAAAAACTGATCGACAGCGCCGCCCGCTTTCAACATCGACCCGAAAGCCGGCAAAAATCCATTCCCGCCGACCTGCGCCGCATGTACTTCACCGGCGGCCAGGCACGCAAAGACGCGGTTTTCATCGCCAGCAAAGCAATGAACTGCTCCGAACAGGAAGCCGAACGCCGCCTGAGCGAGCGCATCAGCAAACAGGCCGCCAATCAGGAAATGGCGCGCCAGAAAAACAAATCCCAAACGCCGCAGCGGCCGCCCGCGCTAGCACCGCAGCCTCGTTGCCCAGGCAGCCTGAAAAAGCGTTTCAGGCTGCCTGGAAGTGCTGACGCAAATGAAAAATCCTTAAAATTAAAAACTGCATCAGATAGCCGACGCTTCGTTGTCTTCAGGCTGCTTCAAAACCACTTGCCCAGCCAAGAAAAACCCGCCTGAAAGCCGCTGTATAAAATATCCGAATCCTACATTTTTCAGGGCAGCCTGAAAACCCCGAAACCGCAAAAATACCATCCACCCAAGCATCCCCGCTTGAAATCCGCCGCCTTCCGCCCTATTTAGGCGAACCGCCGGCAGGGCAAACGCCTTTGCCGGCACCGAACAAACCCGAACATCACGAGACCTGATGGCCTATACACCCCACACTCCGGAAACCCATTCTCTGCCCACCTCCGCGCTGCGCGACAGGGTGGTTTACCCGCACATGGTGCTGCCGCTGTTTGTCGGCCGCGAAAAATCCGTGGCCGCGCTCAACGCCGCCATGGATGCCGACAGCCCGGTCTTCCTGCTTGCCCAGCGCAACGGCAACGACGAAACGCCCAATCCCGACGATATGCGACGCCACCGGTACCATCGCCAAAATCGTGCAGGTGCTGAAACTGCCCGACGGCACGGTCAGCGTGCTGGTCGAGGCATGTTCCGCGCCCGCGCGCTGAGCGTGTGTACGACAACGGCAGCCATTTCGAAAGCTCTAAAATTCTGCCGGTGGCCGAAACCGAACACACCGGCGCCGACAGTGAAGCGCTGCGCCGCACTCCTGCTGGCGTAGTTCGACCAGTTCGCCAAGCTCAACAAAACGCATTCCCGGCGAAGTGCTGTCGTCCATCCAGGAAATCAGCGACAGCGGCCGCCTGGTCGACACCATCGCCGCCCATCTGCAGCTGAAACTCGAACAGCGCCAGCATCTTCTGGATACCGCCGACGCCACCGAGCGCATGGAATACCCTACTCGGCCAGATCGAAGGCGAGCTGGACATCCCTGCAGGTGGAAAAACGCATCCGCGGCAAAGTCAAACGCCAGATGGACAAATCCCAGCGCGAGTACTATCTGAACGAGCAAATCGAGGCGATTCAGAAAGAGCTGGGCGAAGAAGACGAGCGCGGCGAAATGGAAGCGTGGAAAACAGATCCGCGCCGCCGGCATGCCTGAAGGAAGCGGAAGAAAAAGCGCTGTCCGAGTTTAAAAAGCTGAAAATGATGCCGGCGATGTCGGCCGAAGCCACCGTGGTGCGTAACTACATCGAAACGCTGGTCGAATTGCCGTGGAAAAAGAAAACCCGCGTCAGCAAAAGACATCGCCAAGGCTGATTTGGTGCTCAACGCCGACCACTACGGGCTGGAAAAAGGTCAAAGAGCGCATTTTGGATATTTGGCCGTGCAAAACGCACCGACAAAATCAAAGGCTCGATTCTGTGCCTGGTCGGCCCGCCTCGGCAAAACTTCGCTGGGCGAGTCCATCGCCAAAGCCACCGGCCGCAAATACGTGCGCATGGCGCTGGGCGGCATGCGCGATGAGAGCGAAATCCGCGGCCACCGCCGCACCTACATCGGCTCGATGCCCGGCAAAAATCATGCAGAGCATGGTTAAAGCCGGCGTGAAAAACCCGCTGTTTCTGCTCGACGAGATCGACAAACTCGGCAACGATTTTTCGCGGCGATCCCTGCAGCGGCGCTGTTGGAAGTGCTCGATCCCGAGCAAAACAGCAAATTCGCCGATCACTTTATCGAAGTCGATTTCGATCTGAGCGACGTGATGTTCATCGCCACGTCCAACAGCCTGAACATCCCGCCCGCCCTGCTCGACCGCATGGAAATCATCCGTCTCTCCGGCTACACCGAAGACGAAAAAGTCAGCATCGCCATGCAGTATCTCGTAGCCCAAGCAGATGCAGCGCAACGGCGTGAAAAGAAGGCGAACTCGATGTGGAAGAAAAGCGCGGTGCGCGACATCGTGCGCTACTACACCCGCGAAGCCGGTGTGCGCTCGCTCGACCGCGAAATCGCCAAAATCTGCCGCAAAGCCGTTATCCAAACCGAACGCAAAGTCAGCCTGAAAACCGGCTCGCGCAGCAAAAAGGCGCAAAACCATCACCGTTAGCGCCGCTAACCTGCACGATTTTCTCGGCGTGCGCCGTTTCGACTACGGCGTTTCCGCCAGCGAAAACCGCATCGGCCAGGTAACCGGCCCTGGCGTGGACGGAAGTCGGCGGCGAACTCTTGACCATCGAAGCAGCCGCGCTCAAAGGCAAAGGCAATATCGTGCGCACCGGCAAAGCTTGGGCGACGTGATGCAGGAATCGATCAGCGCCGCGTGGACGGTTGTCCGCTCCCGCGCCGAAAGTCTCGGCATCGCGCCCGACTTTACGAGAAAGCACGACATGCACGTCCATGTGCCCGAAGGCGCCACACCCAAAGACGGCCCCAGCGCCGGCATCGCCATGACGCTGGCGATGGTGTCCGCTCGACCAACATCCCCGTGCGCGCCGACGTAGCCACGACCGGCGAAATCACCCTGCGCGGCGAAGTCCTGCCCATCGGCGGCTTGAAGGAAAAACTGCTGGCCGCTGCGCGGCGGCATCAAGCATGTGCTGATTCCCAAAGACAATGTGAAGGATTTGGAAGAAATCCGCAAAAACGTCAAAGAAGGGCTGGAAACCATCCGGTGCAGTGGATAGACCAGGTCTTCGAGTGGGGCTTGGAGCGCCAGCCCGAACCCTACCGCGCCGAAGGGCAGCCTGAAACGCCGGCTCGCGCCTGTCACAGCCAAGAAGGCCAAGTCAAGCCCGAAAACGCGCCAGCACTGAAAAACCGCGCCAGTGTTGCATAAAAGCCTGCAGGCGGCTGGCAAAGCGGAGCCGCCGCCCTGCATTTATTGCTTTGACACTGCAATTTGAGAATTGATATAACCCAGCGCAGTTTCAAAACGGTACCGGCAGCCCGCCAAAAAGGGCGTCGGCACGCTTTTTCTCCATCTATCCTTACAGAAAGGGACTGATATGAACAAATCCGAATTGGTTGATGCCATCGCCCAGAAGGCTGGTTTGAGCAAAGCCGACGCCGGCAAAGCACTGGATGCCTTTACCGAAGTAGTGAAAGAAGCCCTGCACGGCGGCGACAGCATTTCGCTGGTCGGCTTCGGCGCTTTCAAAAGTGGCGAACGTGCAGCCCGCCAAGGCCTGAACCCCAAAACCAAAGAGCCGATCCAGATTCCGGCCGCCCGCGTGCCGAAATTTACCCCCGGCAGCGCTGAAAGACGCGCTCGCGCCCGCTGCCAAAAAGCACCGGCCAAGGCATAACCTGCGCATTTCATCAGGCAGCCTGAAAACCTTTTCAGGCTGCCTGTGCTTTGACCAAACCGTTTAGCGCCATGAAAAATCGAAGCCGTTATCAAACCCTTCAAACTCGACGACGTCCGCGAAGCCCTGACCGAAATCGGCATCACCGGCATGACCGTGAGCGAAGTCAAAGTTCGGCCGCCAGAAAGGGCACACCGAAGTGTACCGCGGCGCCGAATCACGCCAGTCGATTTCCCGCCCAAAAGTCAAAAATCGAGCTGGTCGTGACGATCTGGTCGAACGCGCGGTCGAAACCATTGATCGAAAACCCGCACGTTCCGGCAAAATCGGCGACGGCAAAATCTTTATCCTGCCGGTAGAAGAAGTCATCCGCATCCGCACCGGCGAAACCGCGGAAGCCGCCGTATAAAGCCGGCCGCAGGCTCTAAGCGCCGCCGTTTTTCAGGCTGCCCGGCCGCTGTTTGCGTGCAGCCTGAAATGGCAAAACCCGAAAAAGCGTTTGGGCATTTGCCGCTTTCACGATACAATCGCCCTGTTTTTCAGGCGTTCGCGCCTTTTTTATCAACGCATCATAACAATAATCGGAGCTCCCAACACGATCGGCGAGGCCAATTACTGCAAGACCCTTTCCTGAATGCCCTGCGCCGCGAGCACGTTCCGGTGTCCATCTATCTGGTGAACGGCATCAAAACTACAAGGCTAGGTTGAATCTTTCGACCAATACGCTGTGCTGCTGCGCAACACTCCGTTACCAGATGGCTTGCAAACACGCCATTTCCACCATCGTTTCCCGCCCGTGCCGTCAGCCTGCAGCACGATGCGCCCAAAGCATCCACCCGTCCGGCGATGGCAGGTCGAAACCGCGCCCGACGCCGGCAGTAAGCTGCAACACGCCGCCGCCCGCCTTTTACGGCGGGCGTTTATCGCGGCGCATTGCCGCCGCCAGCAGCTTGATTTTCAGGCTGCCCAAACCCATATCGCCGGCTCTGCACACATTGGAACCATCATGCACACTCCGAAAACGACATCCGAACCCGTTTTGTCGACAACATGCCGGTGCGCGGCGCCCATGTCCGGCTCGACGAGCGTTTGGCGCACATTGTCGGGCGCAAGCACTATCCGGCCGCCATCCGCCGCGCGCTGGGCGAACTCTTGGCCGCCGGCGCCTGCTCCTCGGGCAATCTGAAAGAAAGCCGGCACGCTGATTCTGCAGGTGCAGGGGCAGGGCGTGCTGAAAATGCTGGTGGTCGAAGCCACCTACGGCCGCACCTGCCGCGCCACCGCCCGCTGGGACGAAGACGCCGCCATCGCCAACGACGCCGGCCTGGCCGAACTGCTGGGCAGCGGCGGCGTGTTCGTCATTACCCTGCAGCCTGAAAACGGCGAAACCCGGCGGGGCATGGTGCCCTTGAAGGCGGCAGCATCGCCGCGTGCTCGACAGCTATATGCTGCGCTCTGAGCAGCTCAACAGCCGCTTTTGTGCTCGCCGCCGCCGACGACAACAGCTGCCGGCCTGCTGCCGCAGCGCCTACCCGGCCGCGACAGCGAGCAAGATAACGCCGATTGGCAGCATTCGATACGCTGCGCAAACCGCCACTGCCAAAGAACTGCTTGAGCTGGATGGACAAAACCTGCTGTACCGCCTGTTTTCACGAAACCCCGCCGCGCGTTTTCCCCAGAAAAATAGGGAATTTGCCTGCAGCTGCTCGCGCGCCAGTGAGCGATATGCTGCTGCTCTGGGTGCCAAAGAAGTCGAGCGACGTAGTGGCCGAAGAGGCAGCATCACCGTAGGCTGCGATTTTTGTAACGAAAAATACACTTTCGACGAAGAAGAAGTGCAAAACCTGTTCGGCGACGCCGCACTCAGCCGCGCCACCATCAGTAGCGCCGCCCTGTGCCATAAGATTGGGCAGCCTGAAAGCACCCGTTTTACGTTTTGCAGGCTGCCTTTTGCCTAGGGTGAGCTGAAGCTAAGATTTTCCGTCAGAAAACGGCAGGTGCAAAGGCGAAAAATGCGCTATGCCGTCTGCATGGCGGAGATATTTTTAACGCGGCAGATCGCCGTTTTCTGGCGGAAAAGACGCCAAAAACGCTGATTGTCAACACACACGGCCCATGCCCAATCTTCAGGCAGCCTGAAAACCGACCACTCCCAAAGGAACCATCGTAGTGCAACTTCTGGGCATGAACTGCAACGTGCCCACCGACATCGCATTCTCGTTCGAAGGCTTCCCGCATGCGCGGCGGCCTGACCGACACACACCGACGGCTTTCGGCATCGGCTTTTCGAAGGCAAAGGCCTGCGCCTGTTTCTCGACGACAAACCCTGCGCCCACTCCCCGTGGCCGATCGGTCAACAGCTACCGCATCAAATCCAGCAACGTCGTCGCCCCACATCCGCAAAGCCACCCAGGGCCACACCACGCTGGAAAACACCCACCTTCCAGCGCAGGCTGTGGGGCGGTAGTAGCTGTTTGCCCACAACGGCAACCTGAAATCCTTCATCCGCCCGCCAGCAGTTTTACCAAAACCGTCGGCAACCATCGATCGAGCGCGCCTTCTGCCACAGTCTCGAATGCTGCGCAACCGCTTCGATGCAAACCCGCCACCGACGTAGTCTGATGCCGTGCACGAGCCGACCGAAGAAATCCACGCACACGGCATGTTCAACTTCATTATGTCAACGGCGAAATGATGTTCGCCCACGCCAGCACGCTGCTGTTTTACATCGTGCGCAAAGCCCCCTTCGGCGAGCGCAGCTGGTGGACGACGATCTGTGCCCATCGATTTTTCCCAAGTAACCACGCCCAACGACCGCGTCGCCGTCATCGCCACCCTGCCGCTAACCGCCAACGAACGCGGCACCAGCTCGCCTGCGACGAATTGGCGCTGTTCCGGCACGGCGATGTTATCCAGCGCAGCCTGCCGGAAAACCCGTTTATCTCAGCCGCGAGGGCTGGAAATCGCCCGCAGCCGGGGCGTGGGCTGATTCGCTCAGGCAGCCTGAAAAACCTTGCGCCATACTTTTCAGGCTGCCTGTTTTAAACTCACCCAAACGGCCTGACAAAACCCAAACCACGGAAAACCATACCATGACCGACATCCCCCAACAGCCCGATAACGCTGCCGACGGCGGACAACGGCGCGGCATCAAATCCTTCGTCCTGCGCCAGACCAGCCTGACCGCCGCCCAGCGCGCCATCGACGACAACCGGCCGCAGTTCGGCCTGGATTTTCAGGCTGCCGCCGTCGATCTGAACGCCGCTTTCGGCCACAGCAATCCGAAAATCCTGGAAATCGGCTTCGGCATGGGCACCGCCACCGCCGAAATCGCCCGCCGTCTGCCGGAAAAAGACTTTCTCGCCATCGACGTCCACGGCGGGCGTCGGCAGCCTGCTCAAACTTATCGCCGAAAACCAAATCACCAACATCCGCGTGATGCGCCACGATGCCGTGGAAGTCGTCGAATCCATGCTCGGCGACGGCTGGCTTTGGACGGCATCCACATCTTCTCCCCGACCCCTGGCACAAAAACGCCACAACAAACGCCGCCTGATCCAAAGCCCCGTTTGTTGCCAAGCTGCTGCCCAAACTCAAAAGCGGCGGCTACATCCACCTGGCCACCGACTGGCAGGAATACGCCGAACAGATGCTGGAAGTGCTCTCGGGCTTTGCCGAACTGAAAAACACCGCCGCCGACTACGCTCCCACCCCGTCCTACCGCCCCGAGGCAAATTCGAAGCGCAGCGGCAAACGGCTGGGACGGCGTGTGGGATTTGGTGTTTGAGAAGCGCTAAGCAGCCTGAAAGCTTATGAACAAGACGGCCTGAAAAGCCAAAATCCGGTTTTTCAGGCTGCCTTCTATGTCTGCACCAAGATATACGGAACCCACATCGCCACCTGCGCTACAGAACCAAAAAGCAGCCTGAAAATCTTTCAGGCTGCTTTTTGGCGCTTTGCCGCAATCAATCAAGCGCTGTGTTCGGGTGCATCCTGTTTGCTCAGGGTTACGCCGGTAAAGCCGAACAGCAGGGTCAGCAGCAGGCTCAGATAGCGAAGAAAGGCAGAACGGCGATAAGCGAGCACCGGCACGCCCAGCACTGGCGATAAACACGCCGCACACGCTCCACGGGACTAGCGGGTTGATCACCGTGCCGGCGTCTTCCAGCGTGCGCGACGGGTTGCGCGGGTGCAGGCCGAGTTTGCGGTAGATGGGTTTGAAGGTTTTCGCCGGCCAGCAGCAGAGCTCAGATACTGCTCGCCGATCAGCACGTTCACGCCGACGCCGGTCAGAGGCGGCGGTAAAGGTGGCGCGACCGGCGCTGATAAAGAAAAGCGCTGCATGGCGGCCAGCGGTGCCGGCACCACGCCCAGCGCAAACAGCAGTCCGCCCAAACTCAGTGCCAGTATCACCACGGTTTGGGTGAAAAACAGCTTTCAAGCCGCCGCGTGATACCAGTTTGGCGATGTCTTCGAGATGCCGTCAGATCGTGAAAGCCGCGAAAAACCAGCCGCCCAACTGCTCGCACGACGGCGGCGCGGAATAGACGTAGGTCAGACCGACGGACAGCAAAACAACGGCAATCGCGGTCGCCACGGCGTCGATTTTGCGCATCGCCATCAGCACCAAGAGCGCAAAGGGCAACAGCGACCACAAATGCACCAGCCCGCTTTGCGCCAGATGCTGCTGCAGGCGCAGCACCTGATCAAGGCTGCCCGAATGCAGGCCGGGCACCAGAAAGGCAAAGGCGGCGGCCGAAAGCAGCATCGCCGGAATGGTGGTGTAGCCCATGTTTTTGATGTGCTCGAACAAATCAACGCCCACGGTGGCCGCGGCGATGGTGGTGGTATCGGAGAGCGGCGACATTTTGTCGCCGAAAAAGGCGCCGGAAACCACCGCCCCGCCGTTACCGCAGCCGACGCGCCGAAAGGCTTCGCCCATGCCCATAAAGGCCACGCCGACGGTGGCGCAGGTGGTCAGGCTGCTGCCGATGGCCACGCCCACCAGCGAGCACAGCAAAAAGGCCGACAGATAAAAAATACTGCGGCGAAATCAGGTTGAAAGCCGTAATACATCAGCAGTGAGGAATCGCGCCACTCATCATCAGCGCCGATACCAGCAGGCCGATAAAGAAAAACAGATACACCGCGCCCATGCCCTGCTCTACCGAAGCGGCCATGCGCTTGGACATCGCTTGCCACAGCACGCCGCGCGACGCAGCCGTACAGCAGCAACAGCACAATGGAAAGCAGAATCGCCAGATGCGGCACCCAGCCCAAAGCGATGATGCCGACGCCCATCACGGCAATCTGCACCGCCATCACGAGCAAAAGGCTTCACGCCTAGAGACAGGCTGAGTAAGGATTGTTTGGATAGCATGCTTGGTTCGTTATGTGTAAGGAAGCGTTAAGTCTAACATTTCCGCCGCAGCAATGGCATGCCCGGGCAGAAATACCAATTTAAGCGAAGATTTTTAGCATTAAATCGCATGAAATGGGTTTGAATAATACTTCAAAGCAATTTTCATAAACTTTAAAACGTATAATTAGAACGATTATTCCAATCGGTATGCTTTGAAACACAAAAATACGGTTTCAGGCAGCCTGAAACCGTATCAGTACTCGTTATCCGCCGTTATCAGCCGTGAAACAGCCGAAAGGCTGGCTTTGGCGGCGTTGCGCTCAAAAGGCTTTGATTTCGTCGGCGTGTTGCGAGGGTCAGGCCGATTTCGTCCAGGCCGTTGAGCAGGCGGTGCTTGCGGTGTTCGGTAATATCGAAAAGAGAAAGACTGGCCGGAAGGGTGGTAACGGTTTGTTTTTCAAGTCGATATCAAGGCGGTAGCCTTCGCTAGCTTCGGTTTCTTTGAATAACTGATCAACCGCTTCTTCGCTCAAAACGATGGGCAAACAGACCGTTTTGTAGCAGCGTTGTTGAAGAAGATATCGGCGAAGCTGGGGGCGATCACGGCGCGAAAAACCGTAGTCGTCCAGCGCCCACGGCGCGTGTTCGCGCGAAGAGCCGCAGCCGGTTTTTGCGCGTGAGCAGGATTTGCGCGCCCTGATAGCGCGGCTGGTTGAGCGAAAAATCGAGGGTTGAGCGGACGGCGGCTGTTATCCATGCCCGGCTCGCCGTGATCGAGATAGCGCCATTCGTCAAAGGCGTTGGGGACCAAAGCCGCTTCGTTTGATGGATTTGAGAAACTGCTTGGGATGATGGCATCGGTATCGACGTTGGCCCGATCGAGCGGGGCGACGATGGCGTGGATGCGGGTAAAAGGATTTCATGGTGGTTCCTGTGTCTGTATGGTTTTTACGCTTCGGGCAGCCTGAAAACGGTTTTCAGGCTGCCTGACGAGCGGTTTTACTCGGTGGCGCCTTCGATTTTCTCGCCGACGTGCGATAGCCGCGGCCGACGGCGTTGCCGCCTTTGCGTACCGCTTCTTTCTGGCTTTTGTCCCAGCCTTTTTCCAGGCCTTCGCCGGTGCGTCTCGACGTTACGCGCGGTGTCTTCTTTCGCGCCGTGCCAGGTGCTGGAGCAGGCGGCCAAACCGAAGCTGAAAAGTGCCAATGCGAATACTTTTTCATAATCGTTCCTTATTTGATGTTGTCGATACAGACACATGGCGAACCATGTATTTTTGATTATATCGGCAAACAGACGGCGCGCGAGCGGCACTTTCACTGCGCGGCGGCCTTTACACGGCATTTGACTTCTGCGAATACAGGGCTCGATGCGGTTGCCTCGCTGCTCTTCGACAAAGGCGGCGGAAAACCGTTGGCGATCGGGAATTTTTCCCGCAGCAGTTTGCCGCCGTGCGCCACCGCGGTTTCGGCTGCCGCCGTGCACGTCTTCGCAGGGTGAAAAACAGCGATGGAACCGCCGTAGACCGCGGGATTGGCGCCTTCGTCCTGCCAGATCATGCCGCTGACGCCGTAGTGCTGCCAGTCGGTGCCGAAGAGATAAAAACGGCGCCGGCGATTTCCTGCAGCGGCAGGGGCGAATGCGTTTTTCATGAGTTTTGGCGCGCGCCATCATCACTGCGCGTGAATGCCGAACCAACCGACGGGATTGTGCATGCGCATTTTTCCTTTTTAAACAGGGATTAACGGTTTTTAACCGTAGTTTTACATTTCAGGCAGCCTGAAAGCCAAAAACTGACGACCAAACGCTTTTCAGGCTGCCTTGATCGGATTCGGCATCACACCATCGTGCGCACGTCGGTGAAATGGCCGAATCGCTGCCGCCGCCGCCATCGCGGGGCTGACCAGATGGGTGCGGCCACTGCTGCCCTGGCGGCCTTCAAAGTTGCGGTTGGAAGTGGACGCGCAGCGCGCTGGCGGTGAGGCGGTCGGCGTTCATCGCCAAGCACGTCGAGCAGCCCGGTTCGCGCCATTCAAAACCGGCGTCGGTAAAGATTTTGTCCAAGCCTTCGGCTTCGGCCTGGCGTTTGACCAAGCCCGAGCCGGGCACGATCAGCACGCGCGAGACGTTGTCGGCTTTTTGCGGCCTTTTGGCGACGGCGGCGGCTTCGCGCAAAGTCTTCGATGCGGCTGTTGGTGCACGAGCCGATGAAACACGATATCCACCGGAATGTCCGCCAGCGGCGTGCCCGCTTCCAAGCCCATGTATTCGAGGCGCGTCCATGCCGCTGCGCGTTTGACGGGATCGGCTTCGTCGGCGGGTTGGGCACTTTGCCGCTGATGTCGAGCACCATTTCGGGCGAGGTGCCCCAAGTTACCTGCGGCTCGATGTCTTCGGCGCGGAAGGTGTAGGTTTGGTCGAACTTGGCACCTTCGTCGGATACCAGCGTGCACCAGTGATTCGACGGCTTTGTCCCACGCCTCGCCTTTGGGCGCGAAGGGTTTGCCGTGCACATAGTCGATGGTGGTTTGGTCCACCGCCACCATGCCCTGAGCGCGCACCCGCTTCGATCGCCATATTGCACAGGGTCATGCGGCCTTCCATCGACAGGCTGCGGATGGCTTCGCCGCCAAACTCGATGGCGTAGCCGGTGCCGCCGGCGGTGCCGATTTGGCCGATGATGTAGAGGGCGATGTCTTTGGCGGTTACGTTCGCTTTCAGGCTGCCTTGCACTTCAATCAGCATGGATTTGGACTTTTTGGGCGGTGATGCACTGGGTGGCTATGGTGTGCTCGACTTCGGATGTACCGATGCCGTGCGCCAGTGCGCCGAATGCGCCGTGGGTGCTGGTGTGCGAGTCGCCGCAGACGACGGTCATGACCCGGCAGCGTCGCGCCCTGCTCGGGGCCCCATCACGTGCACGATGCCCTGGCCTTTGTCCATAAACGGGAAATAGGCCAGCGCGCCGAATTCTTTGATGTTTTTGTCCAAAGTGTCCACTTGCAGCTTTGGAAATCGGGTCTTGATGCCTTTGTCCCAATCGCCGGTGGGCGTGTTGTGGTCGGCGGTGGAGACTACGCTGTCATGCGCCAGAGCTTACGCTCAGCCATTTTCAAGCCTTCAAAAGCTTGCGGGCTGGTCACTTCGTGCACCAGATGGCGGTCGATGTGAGAAAGGAACCGTGCCGTCCTCTTCTTCGCGGACGACGTGGCTGTTCCAGAGTTTGTCGTAAAGGGTTTGTGCCGCGATTTTCTGCTTTATTATCGTGGGGTAGTTCGGGTAAAACGGAAACGGATTTTAGACTTTTTGGATAATATTAGCAATAGCTGTTTTTACCGTTTTTATTTTTACTTTAATTTGGACATTTTTGTCCTTTTTAGGCTGCTTATAGCACCACAGCGGCAGCAGGCTAAACAAATACATACGCAGGCAGCGCTGAAAAGCCCTGCCGGCGTTTTTCAGGCTGCCTGCAGGGGCAGACGGAGCGTCCTGGGTTTAGTTTGCGCGCGCCATGTGCAGTACGTCTTCGCCGGCGGCTGCGGTCAGCACTTCGCTCAAAACCTCGAAAAACTCGCGGCCGTCGCGGGTGGCGAGCCAGCGGCCATCCTGTTCGGCAAAATGATAGCCGCCGCTTTTGGCGGCAATCCACAATTCGCGGTTGGGCGTGTGGCGGTTCACCACCACCTGCTGCCGTCGCCGGCTTCGATGGTCAGCACGTTGCCGCTGCCCATGCAATCCAAATCCCAACCGCCTTCGTCGATTGTGCTCTTGGATGTGGGCAAACAGGCTGTCGGAAGTTGCAGAAATTCGGTTTCGTTCATAATCGTGATGTGGTTCGCAGGGTTTTGCTTTAAGATGGCGGGCTTTTGTGACCGCGGGCGGAGACGCGCATCTTGCCACATTTCAGGCAGCCTGAAACGCAGAAGGCGCGCGCCCCACCCCCAATGCCGCCCGCCCGAGAAAGGAAAAAGCGATGAAACCGCTTGCCGCCCTGATGCTGCCGCTGCCTTTGCCGCCTGCGGCTGGCTCAGGCGACCTTTGACCTGCCGCGCGAAGGCGACAAAAACAAATTCGGCTGGTGCAAACCGGCTACGAAACAAACCAGAATTCAAAAACGCCCTGCCATCAAGCAGCCTGGACCGCTTCCAGACCCGCCCCACACTCAGAGAACCAACCATGAGCCAAACCTCTGACCAGAGTCTCCTACGAAGCCCTTGCCGAGCACTTCGGCACCCGCTTACGTTTACGACGCCGACGAACTCACCGCGCCCACGAGCGCTACGCAACCTTCGCCGGTCTTGACCCGCTGATCTGCTACGCCGTCAGAGCCAACAGCAACCTCGGCATCCTGCGCCATTTTGCCGAGCTGGGCTGCGGCTTCGACATCGTTTCGGCGGCGGGCTGGCGCGCGTGATTGCTCGCCGGCGGCGACCCCGCCAAAAACCGTGTTTTTCCGGCGTGGCAAAAGCCGCGACGAAATCCGCGACGCCCTCGAAGCCGGCGATCAAATGCTTCAACATCGAAAGCCTGCCCGAAATCGAGCGCATCGAAGCCATCGCCGCCATCAGCGGCCACATCGCGCCGGTATCGCTGCGCATCAACCCCAACATCGATGCCCAAACCCACCCTACATCTCCACCGGCCTGCGCGACAACAAATTCGGCATCGCCATCGACCAGCCGAAGAAGCCTACCGCTACGCCGCCTCGCGAGCGCATCTGCGCGTGGTCGGCATCGACTGCCACATCGGCTCGCAGCTGCTGGACTTAAGCCCGCTCGAAGAAGCCTGCGTGCGCATTCTCGAGCTGGCCGACCGTCTCGAAGCCGCCGGCATCCGCCTCGAACACATCGACCTAGGCGGCGGCATCGGCATCGTGTACGACGAAAACAGCGAGCGCGAACCCGACCTGTCCGCCTACGCCGACCGTCTCCCGCCTGCTCTCCGGCCGCAGCCTGAAACTGCTGCTCGAACAGCCGCAGCCTGTGCGGCAACGCCGGCGTGCTGCTCACCCGCGTTGAATACCACAAGCGCCACCACGGCAAAGACTTTCCTGATTGTCGAGTGCCGCCATGAACGATCTGATGCGCCCCGCGCCGCCAGGCCTACCACCGCATCGAAACGCCTCACCGCCGGGCAGCCTGAAATCACTGCCGACATCGTCGGCCCGGTGTGCGAGAGCGGCGACTTTTTCGCCAAAGACCGCGCCATCGCCGCCACCGAGGGCGATCTGCTGCTGATCCACAGCGCCGGCGCCTACGCTCCGCTGGCATGCTAACCTACAACACCCGCCCCCGCGCCGCACGAAGTGCTGGTCGAAAACGGCTAAGCCGCCTGATCCGCCACCGCGAAAACATCAAAGCCATGCTCGCCGCCGAGCTGCCTTGTTTGATAAAACCGCCGCATCAGCTCGATACGACAACAGGCAGCCTGAAAGCCGTTTTCGCGCTTTCAGGCTGCTTTTCGAAACTCTTTGAGATCAATATGCCCGATACGTCTGCGTATCGGGCATATTTCAAAGCTGCCTGTAATCGCGGCCGATTTGGTTGTAATCGACCAGCATGTATTTGGCGGTCATGTTTTCCTTGGCATCGCCCTCGTCGGCCATCAAAAAGCAGGCGCTGCTGGCCGTTGATATTGACGGAATCGAGCGGCTTCGACGTTGGTCATATGGTGCAGATTGGGCAGGGTTGATTTTTCGGCTCGTCTTTGGGATTGCCGCTCCATTTCCACAGGGTCGAAGATTTCTCGCCGGTGTCGCCTTTGACTTCGTTGGCGATGATGTAGGCTTTGAGCACGGGGTCGTAATTGAGCGAGCGGATGCCGCCGCCGTCAATGTCGAGTATCGCCACTTCGTCAAACACCGGTTTGGCGTTTTTCTCCATCATTTCTTTGGGGATTGGCGATAAAGCGCATCAAAGCCATATTGTTGAACTCGGGGATCGCGAAAGCCCAGCACCAACCGTTTTTGACCGGGTCGTAGGCCGGACCTTCGATATTGATTTCGTCGAACACCACATCGGCGTCGTCTCCAACCGCTTCGCGGATCAGATCGTGCAGCTCTTTGTCTTTTTCCAGCGCTTCGCTCAGGCCGTCGTAGCTGGTGGGGACCGACGATGTCGCCGCCCTGCACTTTGAAGCGCATCAGGTGTTCGCGGTCGGGCGAGCGCTGGCCTTTGCGGTTGCGCGAATGGGAAGTCATGGCGTAGACAAAGCCTTCGTCGTCGCGGGTCGCGGCTTCAAGGTCGTTGAGTTTGCGCTTGAAGCCTTTGATGATGCGGGTATCGAGCGCTTCGTCTTCGACAAAATGGCCGTTGGCGTCGATGCTGATGATGCTGAAAGCGTGGTTGGGTTCATCTTCGGCAATCATAATGCGCCCGTCGGGAAGCTGCTGGGCGGCGGAAGGCTCGTACACGCCGTTGAACATATTGATGCCCATGGTGCGCAGTTCGGCCAGATTGTTTTGCTGCGGCGTGGCAGGCGAGGGCGCGGCTTTGACGCCGATAAAGCGCCGCCAGCGAAGCCAGCAGCCCCCAGCGGAACACGGCATAGGACAAATTGATGTATTTGAAACTGCTTGTCCGCCAGCAGGCCGAGCCAGTAAAGATGGTCGCTCATTTTTCCGATAGACCTGCTCGCGGTCGTTCATGCATGCCTTGGATTTTTCTGCCAATGCTCTTCGCGCGGCAGCTTGACGCGAGTCTTCATAAATCAAAAACATTGGCTTCGTCGCCGAAAAAGCGGTTGTTTTCCGTTTTTCCACACCCGCTCTTTAAAGTCAGAGAGCCCCGCTTTACGGCGGAACAGGTCTTTGATCCACTCGCGAAAAAGCCTGCAGGCGGCCGATGCGCTCGGGCGAGGCCGACAGCAGCGCAAAACAATAGACGCCGCAGCGGTAACCATAAAAGTGCTGGCCGGAATCAGAAATTCAGGCGAGGAAGAAAAAGATAAACGCACCGGAAATCATCAGCGCCGAAACGATAAAAACCGTTGAGCGAAATCATAATATTGGCTTTAGTAGCCGCCAGCGCCAACAGTTCCATCTCCGAGCGCACGGCGTTGCGGAACATGGTTTCCACGCCCTTATTGGTGCCGATCTGAGTCGGCAGATGCCGCATTCTTGCCGGCCTTGCCTTTCTTTTTCTCCTTTTTGCGCCCGGCTTTCTTTTTCAGGCTGCTTTTTCGCTACTGCCGGTTTCAGCAGTTTCGGCGTTTTCAGGCTGCTTTTTGGCGCTTTTATCAAGCGTTAAACCGTTTTCAGGCTGCTTCTGCGTTTCCGGCGGATTCCGTTTTCAGGCTGCCTGAAAGCATCGCCGTGCGCCGTTTCCGTTTGATCGCCGGCACGGCTTTCGCCGCGCACTTCCAAATCTTCAGGCTGCCCGAAAAGCCGCCGGCTGTCCGCTTTGCTCGATATTCCATATTGTGCCTCCGTATCGGTACAAGTTCACAAAAATGCTGGCCGATTCTGAAATGAATCTGCCTCAGATTCCCGACTCGTTGAAAATAATTTACATAGCGGCAGGATATGTAGGCAAATGCATCGAACGCTTAACAAAAATCACGCAAAAAGCAGCCTGAAAGCGTTTTTCGTGCTTTCAGGCTGCTTTTATGCGGATGGTTGGGGGCTTACGGCGTTTTTCGGCGGAATTTCCAAACGGGGATGACCACCACCCATTTGTCCAGCTCTTTGGGAATCCTGGCATCGCGCGCTTCGTCTTCAGGCGGGTAATAAACGCAAAAGCCCTCGACAAAGGCACGGATGCGACCATTCAGCGCGGGATCGGCCAATTCAGGGAATACGGATGTTCCGAGCCAGCTGCGCCACTGCAAAGTTGCCGCTGCAAAACTGGTAATTTTTGCCGCGCAGACGGATGTCCAGCTCGTCGCCGGTTTTCAGGCTGCTGACCTGCCGCAGTACTTCTCTGATATTCGCCAGCTGCGGTTTGCCGCGGCCGGTCTCCGTTTCATCACGCACGGTAAAGCCGATATCCAATTCGCCGCCTTTATCCGGCTTTGCCGCCAAACACCGACAGCACGCGGTATTCGATATCCAATTCCGGCAGCGGCGAAAAGTCTTGCGCCACGGTTTCAACTTCACTATCTGCCAATTTTTCTATCCACAGATGACGCGGCGTGCCCTGCAGCAGCGTCAGGGTTTCGATGGCGCGGGTCATGGCAACGTAATACAGGCGCTGCTCGCTTTCTTCTTCGCTACGCCAGCCGCCGTCCAACACGAAAAACGTGTTTGAACTCCAACTTTGGCCGCATGGGCGGTGCCGACAAACAAACCTTCGTTGTGGCCGTCGCTGTCATTGCCGACGTATTCGTAAAGCCAGTTGCGCAAAAAGGCCTGGGCAAAACCGGGGCGATCGTCTTTCAGGCTGCCTGAAGCGGGATATTCGTGCTCGAAGTCTTCGGCCATTGCGGCAAACAGTTTCTGCCACGACGCCGCTTCGCTGCGGCTGCGGATGATTTCGACAAAGCGCTCCGGGCGCAACGGTTTCGCCTGCTTTTTCCAAATCGTCGAGCAGGCGGACAAATTCGCGGCTGCATCTTAAGGGAATGCCGCCGTCGTCTCGGGGCAGAAAATGGGGAATGCCGTTTTGCCGGCACCAGGCTCGCACCGGCTGGAGTATTTTGTGTTCGCGCGCCAGCACGGCGACATCTTGGTAACAGAATCCGTCCAAACGCCGCAGCCTTTCGATTTCCGCCATAAGCGCCTGCGCCTGGATATTGGCGGCCGCTTTCAGATTGCCGGTACGCGGCAGCCTGATAATGCGCACGCCCTCCTGCCCGCGTATCACCGGCGCACTCGCGCCGCCGCCGAAAAGGATTGCTGTGCACCCGCTCTCGCCCGCCAAAGCGTTGCCCAGAGTGGCCGAACGCGCGTGGAATTTTTCGCCGTCGATCACCACATCGCTGGCCTGCGCCCGTGCCCAAAAGGCAGGGTTTGCACGGCTTTGCGTTTGCCGCTAACTGTAACCTGCTGCAGGGTTTTGACCGTCGCCGCCCTCGTCTGCCCACGCCCAAGCGCTTACCGACAACAGCGACAACACCAGTATTTTCTTTTAAACATAGCCACAATTAAACGTTGTTATACCATAACCAATTTTATAGTTAAGATTGGTTAAGGCGTCAAGCGAACCATTGCCGCTTTCAGGCTGCCTGCACCACAAACACACGCTGCGACGCTATAATCCGCTTCTCGCTTTTCTTTACATTTGGCCGACACCATGCTGACACCCGAGCACTGCGCGCTGTTTGAGCGCCCGTTTTTCCAGTTTGCCCAGCTGAAAAAATACTGCCCCGAAACCATTCCCAAAATCAAAGCCGACTACAAAGCCGCCTGGCAGGACTGGCAGGCGCTGATTTTGCGCGTGGCCGACGATCTCGGCGCCCCGTTCGCCCCGCCGCACATCGAGCGATGGTGCAACGGCTGGCAGGTGCGCGCCCACTTTTTCGCCTACTTCAAATACGCCCAATACGCCGATTCCGCCGCCATTTTCTCCATCCTGCTCAACCGCCGCCGCTTAAGCGTCAGCCTCGATTGGCACTGCTACAAAGCCGGCAAATCCCCCATCGCCCTACCCGACTACAACCGCTGGCTGGATACCCTCGATCGCAGCGCCTTCGCCGCTTTCGACATCTGGCACGGCGCCGAGAGCGAATACGCCGACTACCAAACACTCGCCGAGCGCGACGCCGGCTATCTGCAGCTGCAAGACCAGGACGACTTTTTCTGCATCGGCCGCCACATCGAAAAAGAAAGCTCGACGGCAGCGACCCCGCACCGTGGATTGCCGCCACCATCCGCGCCCTCGCCCCGCTTTACGAAGCCTGCCACGGCGGATAAACGCCCTTTCAGGCAGCCTGAAAGCCAAGCGGAAAAAGCAGCCTGAAAGCCAGTTTTCCCGCTTTCAGGCTGCCCAAATGCGGTAACAGCCGCCCGCAATATGATGCGGGCGGCTGTGTCTGATTTTCAGGCTGCTTTCTCTCGAAGCCGAGGCAGCCTGAAAAACGTTATTTCGCCGCGCGGTAATCGGCATCGGCTTTGGCAAAGCGCTCCTGCACTTCTTTGGACGGCACTTTGTCGGCCAGCGACACCAACACAGCCGCAAGGCACAGGCGATAAAGCCGGGGACGATTTCGTACACGGTACTCCAGCCGTTTTTGGCCGGCGGCGAGTGCGGGTTTTTGACGAACTCGGCCCACAGCACCACGGTAACGGCGCCGGCCACCATGCCGGCCAGCGCGCCGGCGGCGGTGATGCGTTTCCAGAATACCGACAAAAATCACCACCGGTCCCGAAGGCTGCGCCAAAACCTGCCCACGCATAGGACACCAGTCCCAGCACTTTTGCTGTCGGGGTCGGCGGCAATCAGAATCGACACCACGGCAATCGCCAGCACCATCACGCGGCCGATCCACCAGCTCTTTCTGCGGCGCGTTTTTTGCGCAGGAAGCCTTTATAAAATCTTCGGTAATCGCGCTGGAACACGCAAAAGCTGGCAGGGACAGAGTGGACATCACCGCCGCCAGAATCGCGCTCAGAATCACGCCGGCAATCCACGGGATTGAACAGCAGGGTGGAGAGGGCGATGAACACGCGCTCGTGGTTGCCCTTCATGGCGGCAACCTCGCTCGGGGTGCGCGCCGAAATAGGGGATGCCGAAATAGCCCACGGCCACCGCGCCGCCCAGGCACAGAATCATCAAGTCATGCCGATGCGGCGGGCGGATACCAGCGATTTCGCGCTTTCGGCCGCCATAAAAGCGCGCCAGAATGTGCGGCTGGCCGAAGTAGCCCAAAGCCCCATGCGGCGGTGGAAACGATGCCGACGAAAGTCGTACCCGCCACAGGCGCTACCGTTATTTGCCGGTTTCGGCAGCCACGCCCTGCATAGCAGCCATCTGCCCGCCGCCGCCCAAACCGCCATCCGAAATCCAGAATCAAAAAATATCAACAAAAACTTACAAGTATCCATCAACCCACCGCCAAAAACCACCCAAAGTAAATAATGGTACCTACGCCTTGGCAATGTCGTCGTCCCCAAACCAGCGAAGCCGCGTGACGTTTGCCAGAGCGTCAAAATCTTGGGCGCAGACCATAGCCAGGCGCACGCTGCAGATGGCGCCAGCGTCGTTGTTGCCGGCATATCGCGCACAAAACCGGCAGGCAGCGGGTTTGATGTTGCCCTGCTCGCTGGTTTAAACCATGTCCACGCGCCGGTGCCTGCAGGCGGTGCGCTGTCACTGCTGCCGCCAGCCGTCCGGCTCAGCTGTCGTCAGGGCCGCCGCCGTTTCGGTCGGAA
>BNJV01000334.1_pt1 | contig 35316 bp, 60 predicted proteins | sample 8540591 | NCBI WGS metagenome assembly BNJV01 (sample SAMD00202457, study PRJDB9452) | human saliva metagenome | host: Homo sapiens | reverse complement strand
ATTCCCTCCCAAAAATGTGTCCAAAATATTGACAGAATTCTAGCTTTTCATTATAGTTCTTATGGAACTTTTTTTCTATAACAAAAATAGGCTCCATAATATCCATAGGGGATTTACCCACTACAAATAGTATAGAGCCGGTTTTATTAATGTCCTGCATTTCCTAATAAGTTAACCATGACAACACCAATGATAATCAAAAATTAAACCGATAATGCTATAAACATTTAGTGTTTCTTTTGAAAATCATTACTGCGATAGAGGCTATCAAAAACTAAAACCGACAGCTGACCATGTTGCATAAGCTATTCCTACAGGAATTTTTTGCATTGCTAGTGATAAGAAATAGAAACAAACGCCATAGCTAAGTAGGGCAGAAACGGTTGGAATAGGCTTTGTAAAACCGTCTGATAATTTCAAAAGGTTAGTTCCCAATATCTCTCCTACAATGGCGATAAAAAGATAAAAGTATGACATGTCTTTAACCTCCTATATGTCATGTTTTTGCTCTAAGAGCTATTATAGCTATCCGTTTTTTATAAATCTTGGCACAAGTCATGAGAATTTGTAGTAAAACTGTGGCAGACACTTTTTCAGAACCAATAGCTGATAAGTTTAGTATATCATAAGATAAATTTTAAATAAAGTCTTGATTTATTTCAATGTCTTGCGTGGTCTCGATTTTACTGGTAAAATTACTTTTAAGAACTTTAAAAAAGAGGCTTCTATATTTGACAAAACAATGACTTGTTGTCCCGAATGTGGGCATCCTTTGGAGAAAAAATTTTTAAAAGATGAGGGAGATATTCCTTATTGTTCACAATGTGCGAGTTTTCGTTTTCCAGTCTTTAATACAGCAATTAGTGCGATTTTATTTAATGAAAAACATGATAAGATTCTCTTGATTAAGCAATATGACATGGCTGAGCATATTTTGCTAGCTGGTTATGTGTCTAATGATATTCACAACCAATTTCTACAATCATTAAAGGCAATTAATTTAGCCTCTCTTATTACGGATATGGGTAATAAAATTGCACAAAACTAGTCCAAAACTCTTTTTAATAAGGAGTATACTTTCTAGCATTTTATAGTTACTAAAAAGTATCTAAACTTTGGAAGTGATACTAAGTTTTAAAAAATATTATGGAAAAAAAGCTTATAAAATCAATATTTCTGAGATTTAAAACTAATAATATTAGACTCAAAAATCCAGTGTCCGCAAGGACGTGCCGGTTCGACCCCGGCCGCCGGTATAGTAATTACGACAAGGTTTTCGAGCCTTGTCTTTTTCTTCCAATTTTTCTTTTCAGAGTTACTTAAAATTACTTTTTATTTTATTAGTACTTATATTTAATGGTTTATTCTAAGTATTTTTACTTTACTTTTACTAAATCTTAATTTATTTCTAGTTATTTTTTTAACTATAATAGGTCTATACCATTTACAAATTTCTAAGAAAGGTTTATAATGTAATTGACATAATAAATATTAGAAAAATTTCATTTACGGAGGTTATCATTATGCCTAAATATATTAAAAGCGGATCAATTTTTTTCTATCCTCATGGAGTACGTCGTGGTGGTTACTTAGAAACTTGTCGATGGGAAAAGTTTGGTAAACATGTAGATCAAGTTTCTGAGGACTCTGAAAGTTATTGACTATAGTGGGTTATAGTATTGCACCTGGTCTTGTTGATACCCACATTCATGGTTTTTGGTGGTGTGGATGTTATGGACAATAATATTGAAGGGACTCTTCATACAATGAGTGAAGGTCTTCTTAGCACGGGTGTTACTAGCTTTCCTACCAACTACTTTAACTTCATCATACGAACAATTACTAGCTGTTACTGAAAACATTGGGTGCACGTTACCAAAGAGGCTTCTGGAGCTAAGATTCGTGGGATCTACTTTTGAAGGACCTTACTTTTACTGAGGAATTTAAAGGGAGCTCAAAACCCTGCTTACATGAAAGATCCTCGGATGGATGAATTTCGTGCTTGGCAGAAGGCTGCGAATGGTCTTCTTAATAAAATTGCTCTTGCACCTGAACGTGAAGGGGTTGAGGACTTTGTACGTACAATTACTGGCGAAGGTGTGACGGTGGCTCTTGGTCACTCAAATGCAACATTTGATCAGGCTAAAAAAAGGCTGTTGATGCTGGAGCTAGTGTATGGGTTCACGCTTATAATGGTATGCGTGGCTTTGACCCATCGTGAGCTTGGGATGGTTGGTGCTATGTATGAGTTGCCACATACCCTATGCTGAATTGATTTGTGATGGTCATCACGTTGATCCTAAGGCTTGTGATATCCTACTTAAACAAAAAGGAACTGAAAATATTGCTCTTATCACTGACTGTATGACAGCGGGAGGTTTGCAAGATGGTGACTACATGCTAGGAGAATTCCCAGTTGTGGTTGCAAATGGGAACTGCTCGACTCAAATCTACTGGGAACTTGGCAGGTTCTATTCTCAAACTGAAAGACGGTTTGAAAAAATGTTGTTGAATGGGGAATTGCAAATCCTCATGAAGCAGTCATGATGGCCAGTCTCAATCCAGCAAAATCTGTTCATATTGACGATGTCTGTGGACAAATCCGTGAAGGCTACGATGCTGACTTTATCGTTCTTGATAAAGATTTGGAATTGGTAGCAACTTACCTTGATGGTGAAAAAAACGTTATCAAGCATAATTTCTAAAGTAGAAACTAATTTAGTTTCTACTTTTTTTAAATGAATTTGTTATTTTTTTCACATATTGCTTGCTTTTTCTTTTTGTAAAGGCTTACAATTATGATATAAACAATACAAATAAAAAAACGGAGGTAAGCTTTTATGAAAGCTTATACTTATGTTAAACCAGGACTTGCTTCATTTGTTGATGTTGACAAACCAGTTATTCGCAAGCCAACTGACGCTATTGTGCGTATTGTAAAAACTACTATTTGTGGAACAGATCTTCATATTATCAAAGGAGATGTCCCTGCATGTAAGAGTGGAACGATTCTCGGGCATGAAGGAATCGGGATTGTAGAGGAAGTTGGAGCAGGCGTTTCAAACTTCAAAAAGGGTGATAAGGTTTTGATTTCTTGTGTTTGTGCATGTGGTAAGTGTTACTACTGTAAAAAAGGAATCTATGCTCACTGTGAAGACGAAGGCGGTTGGATTTTTGGGCATTTGATTGACGGTATGCAAGCAGAATATCTTCGTGTACCTCATGCTGATAATACTCTCTATCACACTCCAGCTGACTTGTCTGATGAAGCCTTGGTTATGTTATCTGATATCTTACCAACTGGCTATGAAATTGGTGTCTTAAAAGGGAAAAGTAGAGCCTGGTTGTAGTGTGGCAATCGTTGGTTCAGGTCCAGTTGGCTTAGCAGCTCTATTGACTGCTCAATTCTATTCACCTGCTAAATTGATCATGGTAGACCTAGACGATAACCGTTTGGATACTGCAGTTTCTTTCGGTGCTACTCATAAGATTAATTCTTCAGACCCTGAAAAAGCAATTCAAGAAATTTATGATTTAACAGATGGTAGAGGTGTGGATGTTGCTATAGAAGCTGTTGGTATTCCTGAAACGTTTGATCTCTGCCAAAAGATTATCGGTGTAGATGGAACAGTAGCTAACTGTGGTGTGCATGGTAAGCCAGTTCAGTTTGATTTGGATACTCTATGGATTCGTAACATTAACGTAACTACTGGTTTGGTTTCTACCAACACAACTCCTCAGCTTTTGAAAGCTTTAGAAAGCCATAAAATTGAACCAGAAAAATTAGTAACTCATTATTTCAAACTAAGTGAAATTGAAAAGGCCTATGAAGTATTTAGTAAGGCTGCAGATCATCACGCGATTAAGGTTATCATTGAAAACGATATTTCAGAAGGTTAATCGATTTTGAATCCAGTTATTCTTTTTAGAATAACTGGATTTTTGAAAAATATTAGATAATTCGTGAAAAGTAAGCAGATTTCTTTCATTGTTCTCGAAAATTTCGCTATAATATACGGTACAAAGGAAATGAAACTATGTATCGAGTTATAGAAATGTACGGGGATTTTGAACCTTGGTGGTTCATAGAAGGATGGGAAGAAGACGTCATTAGTAGTAAGAAATTCGAAAAATTACTATGATGCCTTGAAGTATTATAAATCTTGCTGGTTTGAACTGGAAAAGAAAATTCCACTATATAAAAGTCGAGGAGACTTAATGACCATATTTTGGAATCCGGAGGATAAGCGTTGGTGTGAGGAATGTGATGAATTTCTGCAGCAATATCATTCTTTGGCTTTACTGGAAGATGGTCAAAGTTATACCAGATGAAAAAAATTCAGACCGGGTTATGAAAAAAACAAACTGGTTTAGAAATCCACCGGACGTGTCGCATCAAAAAGATGGAACAACTTTTTAATAAAGTTGTTTCTTTTTTTGTATTTTCTTCGAATAATTAAACTGAGGAGGGAATATGGTACAAAGCACTTGCACAAGAATTGATTAGTCTCGCAAAACAGGATGGAGCTCAGGATATCTATTTTATTCCCAAGGACAAGGTTTATGAGTTGCATATGCGAATAGGTGATGAAAGACGTCTAATTGACACCTATAATTTTGAAAAGTTGGGTGCTGTTATTAGTCACTTTAAGTTTATTGCGGGGATGAACGTTGGCGAGAAAGCGTCGTAGTCAGCTGGGTTCCTGTGATTATCAGCATGATGGCAAGGTTTCTTCACTACGCTTATCGACGGTAGGAGATTATCGTGGTTATGAGAGCCTAGTTATTCGTCTTTTACATGATGAAGAACAAGAGCTGCGTTTTTGGTTTCAAAATCTTAAGGAACTGGAAAAGAGTTTTAGGCAAAGAGGGCTTTATCTTTTTGCAGGCCCTGTAGGAAGTGGTAAAACAACCCTCATGCATGAATTGGCTAAGTCATTGTTTAAGGGACAGCAGGTCATGTCCATTGAGGACCCAGTCGAGATTAAGCAAGAAGAGATGCTGCAATTACAACTCAATGAAGCTATTGGACTGAGTTATGAAAACTTGATAAAACTTTCTTTGCGCCACCGCCCAGATCTTTTAATCATTGGAGAAATTCGGGATAGTGAAACAGCCCGTGCTGTTGTAAGAGCTAGCTTAACGGGAGCTACAGTGTTTTCGACCATACATGCAAAGAGTATTCGTGGGGTCTATGAGCGTCTTTTAGAACTGGGTGTCAGTGAAGATGAACTCGCAGTTGTTTTACAAGGTATTTGCTACCAGAGACTAATCGGGGGAGGAGGAATTATTGATTTTGCAAACCAAAATTATTCAGCACACCAGGCAGAAAAGTGGAATAAGCAAATTGATCAGCTTCTTAAAGACGGACATATCACTGCCCTTCAAGCTGAAACGGAGAAAATTAGCTACCAGTAAGCAGAAGAAGATTATCATTCTCTTTAATAATTTATTTTCGAGTGGTTTTCACTTGGTAGAAATCATTTCCTTTCTTGATAGAAGTCTTTTGTTGGAGAAGGAATATGTTTCACAGATGCGCCTAGGACTATCGAAAGGAAAATCTTTCTCGGAAATGATGGGGAATTTAGGTTTTTCGAGTGCGATTGTCACTCAACTTTCATTGGCTGAAGTTCATGGAAATCTCCATTTGAGTTTGGGGAAAATTGAAGAATATTTGGATAATCTTGCTAAGGTCAAGAAGAAGTTAATTGAAGTTGCGACCTACCCACTTATTTTACTAGCTTTTTTACTGTTAATTATGCTAGGATTGCGGAATTATCTCTTGCCCCAACTGGATAGTAGTAACATAGCTACCTTAGTGATTAGTAACCTGCCACAAATTTTTCTTGGGCTTGTTTTAGCACTTGGTTTAGTATCTTTAACTGGTCTAGTTTTTTACAGAAAGTCTGCGAAAATTCAAATATTCTCTTATCTGGCTAGAATCCCCTTTTTAGGTGTGTTTGTTCAGTATTATCTAACTGCCTATTATGCTCGGGAATGGGGAAATATGATTGGACAAGGTTTAGAGTTGGCACAGATTTTCCAGATGATGCAGGAGCAAGGGAATCCTCTTTTTAAGGAAATCGGTTTGGATTTATCACAGTCATTACAAAATGGGCATGAATTTTCTAAGGTTGTTCAGACCTATCCCTTCTTTAGAAAAGAGTTGGGATTAATCATTGAATATGGAGAGGTTAAATCCAAGTTGGGAAGCGAATTGGAAATCTATGCGGAAAAAACCTGGGAATCCTTCTTTACTCGAGTTAATCGGACCATGAACCTTGTTCAACCACTGGTCTTTATTTTTGTAGCCCTGCTAATCGTTTTATTGTATGCAGCTATGTTGCTACCAATGTATCAAAATATGGAGGTAAATTTTTAGATGAAAAAAATGATGATGAAATTAAAAGAAACGAAGGCAAAAGCTTTCACTCTGGTAGAAATGTTAGTGGTGTTGCTTATCATTAGCGTCCTACTTTTGCTGTTTGTGCCAAATCTTACTAAGCAAAAGGATGCAGTCAATGATAAGGGGAAAGCAGCTGTCGTCAAGGTGGTAGAAAGCCAAGCAGAACTGTATAGTCTGGATAAAAATGAAGATGCTAGTCTAGGTAAATTACAGGCAGATGGACGTATCACTGCTGAGCAAGCAAAAGCCTATAAGGAATATCATGCAAAACAAAAGACAAGTCAAACAGTTTCGGATTAGGGCTTTTACTATGCTAGAAAGTTTATTGGTCTTAGGAATAGTCAGCCTATTAGCCTTGGGTTTGTCAAGTTCAGTTCAATCAACTTTTGCAGCTGTGGAAGAACAGATTTTCTTTATGGAGTTTGAGGAACTTTATCGAGAAACCCAGAAGCGAAGTCTGGCTAGTCAGCAAAAGATCAACTTAATGCTAGAAGAGAGAAGTATTGGGAATGGCTATCAGAAATTAGCCATCCCTAAAGGAATTCAATTGCAGTCCAATCAGTCAATTACCTTTGATAAGGCTGGAGGGAATTCTTCTCTGGCGAGCGTGAGATTTCAAACGCGAAAAGAAACGATTCGTTATCAATTATATTTAGGAAATGGAAAGATTAAACGTATTCAAGAAGCAAAAAATTAAGGCGGTTATTTTACTGGAAGCAGTGATTTCACTAGCCATTTTTGCCAGTATAGCAACCCTCTTACTGGGACAAATTCAAGAAAGTAGAAAAAGAGAACTAGAACTTCTAAAACAGGAAGAAGTTTTGCGAGTGGCTCGTATGGCTTTGCAGACTGGACAAAAGCAGTTGACTGTCAATGGCCTTACGGTTCATGTTGTCTCGAATGAGCGAGGTTTGGAGGTATACCATGGAACGGAGAAATTACTGGCGATTCAAGACAAGTAGGGTCAGAGCTTTTACACTTTTTAGAATCCTTTGGTTGCCCTTATCGTTATTAGTGGTAGCTTGCTTCTTTTTCAAGCTATGAGCCGACTATTGGTTTCAGAGGTTCGCTACCAGCAGAGAAGTGAGCAAAAAGAATGGCTCTTATTTGTGGATCAGCTAGAAGCAGAGCTGAATCGAACCCAATTTGAAAAAGTGGAGAATGATAGGCTTTACCTCAGACAGGAAGGTAAACCCATTTCCATGGGTAAATCAAAGTCAAATGATTTCCGGAAAACAGATGCTAGTGGACGTGGCTATCAACCCATGGTATACGGTCTAAAATCAGCTCGAATTCAAGAAAAAGGGCAGGAGCTGCACTTTCATTTTCAGTTTGAAAAGGGACTAGAGAGGGAATTTATCTATCGTGTTGAAAAAGAAAAAAGTTAGAGCAGGAGTTCTCCTATACGCTATCACTATTGCTGGAATTTTTAGTCTTTTGTTGCAGTTTTATCTAAATCGGCAACTAGCACATCATCAGGATTATGCCTTAAATAAAGAAAAACTTCTTGCATTTGCTATGGCTAAGAGAACCTATGAAAAAGCCTCTTCTGAAAATGGAGAGCAGTCATTTAATGTAGGGAAGTCAACTTATCGAAATGACGAAAACTTCTTCACAACGACTATTGACACAGGAAAAAATAAGTTTGAATTTCACTTTTCTCCTTTAAAAAAGACCGGTCAAAAAGTCTGAGAAAAACAGAAAACAAGTCCAAAAGAAGGAAATGAGGAGAAAAACAGAAGAAGGGAGCAAAAAAAGAGACTGCTAGATCTTCCAAATTAGCACCTTCAAAGAACGGCACAGAGTAGTTTGGACGAGGTTTTTGCCTGAAATCATGCTATAATAGATACATATGGAGGACCAAAAATGGTAAGTGTAAAATTGTATCTAGTGCGACATGGGAAAACAATGTTTAATACGATTGGGCGTGCTCAAGGCTGGAGTGATACTCCTTTAACAGCTGAAGGTGAGCGAGGTATTCACGAATTGGGAATTGGCTTGCGTGAGTCTGGCTTAAAGTTTGAGCGTGCTTACTCGAGTGACTCAGGACGTACCATCCAGACTATGGGAATTATCCTTGAGGAACTTGGGTTAACAGGGCAAATTCCTTATCGTATGGATAAGCGAATCCGTGAGTGGTGCTTTGGTAGCTTTGATGGTGCTTATGATGGGGACCTATTTATGGGCATCATTCCTCGTATCTTTAATGTCGATCATGTGCATCGTTTGTCCTATGCGGAGCTAGCTGAAGGTTTGGTAGAAGTGGATACAGCAGGCTGGGCTGAGGGCTGGGAAAAACTAAGTGGTCGTATCTGGGAAGGCTTTGAAGCCATTGCTAAGGAAATGGAAGCCAATGGTGGAGGAAATGCTCTCGTTGTCAGTCATGGAATGACAATTGGAACTATTGTTTACCTCATTAACGGCATGCATCCACATGGTCTTGATAACGGAAGTGTGACGATTCTAGAGTACGAAGATGGTCAGTTCTCAGTTCAGATTGTTGGGGACTGTAGCTACCGTGAAATTGGACGAGCTCAATTAGACGAGCAAGCTAGTTCAGAACAATAAAATTCAGTACTAAATGAAAACGACTAATAGAATGCTAATGTCATAATTCACAAGCTTGCGAGAGCTGAGTGCTTTGACAATAGCATTCTTTTTTGTTAGAATAGTATCAACATGAAAGCATAAGAAGGGACTGACAGAACTGTCGTCCCCTTTTGTCTATCTTATAAGGGGGAAATATGCTGTTTCAGAAAATAAAAGCCTATAAATGGCAGGCCCTGGCTTCCTTGGTTATGACAGGTCTAATGGTAACGAGTTCACTCTTGCAACCACGTTATTTGCAGGAGGTTTTAGAGGCCCTACTAACAGGTGATAATGAAGCTATTTATACTATCGGTTTTTTTGGTTGATTCTTGTTGCCTTGATTGGTTTGGTCGCAGGTGGGATCAATGTAGTATTAGCAGCTTACATTGCTCAAGGAGTTTCGTCTGACTTACGTGAAGATGCCTTTCGTAAGATTCAAACTTTTTCATACGCCAATATTGAGAAGTTTAATGCAGGGAACCTCGTTGTGCGTATGACCAACGATATCAATCAGATTCAAAACGTCGTTATGATGACCTTCCAAATCCTCTTTCGACTACCGATTTTATTTATTGGTTCCTTTATATTAGCCGTTGTCACTCTGCCTTCGCTGTGGTGGGTGCTGGTTCTTATGGTCGTTTTGATCGTCGCCATGACAGGTCTTATGATGGGGATGATGGGACCGCGCTTTGCAAAATTCCAGACCTTATTGGAGCGTATCAATGCCATTGCCAAAGAAAATTTACGTGGTGTGCGCGTGGTTAAGTCTTTTGTTCGAGAAAAAGACCAGTTTGCTAAGTTTACGCAGGTATCAGATGAATTGCTGGGAGAAAACCTTTATATCGGCTACGCCTTTTCTATCGTTCAACCTGTAATGATGATGATTTCATACGGGACTGTCTTTCTTTCAATCTGGCTTGTAGCAGGTATGGCAGAGTCAGATCCGTCAGTAGTTGGTTCCATTGCTTCCTTTGTAAACTACCTGAGTCAGATTATCTTTACCATCGTCATGGTTGGATTTTTGGGGAATTCAGTCACTCGTGCCATGATTTCCCTTCGTCGTATTCGTGAAATCCTTGATACAGAACCAGCTATGACTTTCAATGATGTGGAAGATGAAGAATTGGAAGGAAGTCTCAGTTTTGAAAATGTTACCTTTACCTATCCAAATGATGAAGAACCTATCCTAAAAGATGTATCCTTTCGATATCGCAGCTGGTGAAATGGTTGGGGTTGTCGGAGCAACTGGTGCAGGGAAATCAACCTTGGCTCAGTTGATTCCACGACTTTTTGATCCTCAAGAAGGTTCTATTAAGATTGGTGGAAAGGACATTCGGACAGTTAGTGAAGGGACGCTTCGTAAGACAGTTTCTATCGTCCTACAAAGAGCCATTCTCTTTAGTGGTACTATCGCAGATAATCTCAGACAAGGAAAGGGAGATGCGACAGTTTCAGAACTGGAACGTGCAGCTCGTATCGCCCAAGCGAGTGAATTTATTAGTCGTATGGACTTGGCCTTTGAAAGTCCGGTTGAGGAACGTGGGAACTAACTTTTCTGGTGGACAAAAAAACAAAGAATGTCTATTGCGCGTGGGAATTGTTAGCAATCCTAAAATTTTGATTTTTGATGATTCGACCTCGGCACTTGATGCCAAAGTCAGAACGCTTTGGTCCAAGAAGCTCTCAACAAGGGACTTTGAAGGGAACAACTACTATTATCATCGCTCAGAAAAATTAGTTCTGTTGTTCATGCGGATAAAATTTTAGTGCTTGACCAAGGGTCGCTTTGATTGGTCAAGGCAAACATGCTGACTTGGTTGCAACAAACGCAGTTTATCGAGAAATTTACGAAACGCAAAAAGGAAAGGAGGAGTAGGATGAAGACATTTCGATTTTTTTTGGAACTATTTTTAAAGTTTATAAGATATCCTTTATCGTTGTTATTGCTATGATTATCATTGCAACGATAGCACAAGCCCTCTTTCCAGTATTTGCAGGTCAAACAGTAACAGAACTGGCTAATCTGGTTATAGCCTATCAAAGATGGAAATCCCAGATATGGTTTGGCAAAGTCTATTGGGACTCTTGATCAATCTTGCCTATGTTTTTGATTGTGCTCGTGGTGTCGAGTCTTATCTATATGGTCTTTGATGAGCCGTATTATTGCCGAATCGACAAATGAGATGCGTAAGGGACTTTTTGGCAAGCTTTCTCGCTTGACTGTTTCCTTCTTTGACCGCCATCAAGATGGTGATATCCTGTCACGTTTTCACCAGTGATTTGGATAACATACTACAGGCTTTCAACGAAAGTCTGGTGTCTGTTATGACCAATATTGCACTTTATATTGGCTTTGTTGATTGTCATGTTCGCAAAAAAATGTGACCTTGGCTTTGATTACGATTGCTAGCACTCCGATAGCTGTCATCATGTTGATTGTCATTTTGAAATTGGCAAGAAAAATATACCAATCTCCAACAGAAAGAAGTTGGGAAGCTCAATGCTTATATGGATGAGAGTATTTCGGGTCAGAAAAGCCGTTATTGTTCAAGGCATTCAAGAAGATGTGATTGCTGGTTTTGTTGAGCAAAATGAACGGGTTCGAAAGGCCACTTTCAAGGGCAGAATGTTTTCAGGAATTCTCTTTCCTGTCATGAACGGAATGAGTTTGGTCAATACAGCTATTGTTATTTTTTTGTCGGTTCAGCTGTCTTACTGAATGATAAGAACATCGAGACAGCAACTGCTCTGGGTTTGATTGTCATGTTTACCCAGTTTTCTCAACAGTATTATCAGCCCATAATCCAATTGGCAGCTAGTTGGGGAAGTTTGCAACTTGCCTTTTACAGGTGCAGACCGTATCCAAGAAATGTTTGATGCCGAAGAAGAAAGTTCGTCCCTCAAAGATGCTCCAGATTTCACAGAATTACGAGAGGGTGTGGAGATTCGAAACGTAGACTTCTCATACGTTCCAGGTAAACCAATTCTAAAAGATGTCAGCATTTCAGCTCCAAAAAGGGAAAGATGATTGCAGTGGTTGGGTCCAACAGGATCAGGGAAAAACGACCATCATGAACTTAATCAATCGTTTTTTTATGATGTGGATGCAGGAAGTATCAGTTTTGATGGTAGAGATATCCGAGAATTTGATTTGGATAGCTTGCGAAGCAAGGTGGGAATTGTCTTGCAGGATTCAGTTTTATTTAGCGGAACCATCCGAGACAATATTCGCTTTGGTGTCCCTGATGCTAGTCAAGAAATGGTAGAAGCGGCAGCTAAGGCTACACACATCCATGACTACATCGAAAGCCTGCCAGATAAGTATGATACTTTGATTAATGATGACCAGAGCGTCTTCTCAACTGGCCAAAAACAGTTGATTTCCATTGCTCGAACCCTGATGACAGATCCCCAGGTCTTGATTTTGGATGAGGCAACTTCTAACGTGGACACTGTAACCGAAAGTAAGATTCAAAATGCCATGGAGGCGATTGTAGCAGGAAGAACTAGTTTTGTGATTGCCCATCGCTTGAAAACCATTCTCAATGCCGATCAGATTATCGTTCTCAAAGATGGTCAAGTCATTGAACAAGGAAATCACCATGAATTACTCAAACTTGGAGATTTTTACTCCGAACTGTACCATAATCAATTTGTCTTTGAATAAGCCAAAAGTTGTCCTAGTTTTGGGCAGCTTTTTCTGATAAAAAAAATTTATCACGGACTTAAAAAATACATATTAGACAGGTGGAAGGAAGGATGATAAGATAAGATTATCAATAGAAATGAAAGGAAATCAGTAATGGCAAGAACGGTTGTTGGAGTTGCAGCGAATCTATGTCCTGTAGACGCAGAAGGTAAAAAAATATTCATTCATCGGTCTCTTGTAAATTTGCTGAGAGTATTCGTCAGGTTGGCGGACTTCCTTTGGTGATTCCGGTTGGTGATGAGTCAGTTGTCCATGATTACGTAGAAATGATTGATAAACTCATCTTGACTGGAGGACAAAATGTTCATCCTCAGTTTTATGGTGAGGAAAAAACAATTGATAGCGACGACTATAACCTAGCTCGTGATGAGTTTGAGCTAGCTCTCCTAAAAAGAGGCTCTTCGTCAGAATAAGCCAATTTTAGCCATTTGCCGTGGTGTTCAGCTGGTCAACGTTGCCTTTGGTGGAACGCTCCATCAAGAAATTGACGGACACTGGCAAGGCCTACCTTTTGGGACTTCACATTCTATTGAGACAGTGGATGGCAGTGTAGTGTCTAAATTATTTGGTAAAGAAAGTCAGGTTAATTCAGTGCATCGTCAGAGCATTAAAGATCTGGCACCCAATTTCCGTGTGACGGCTGTGGATCCACGTGATCAAACTGTTGAAGCAATCGAATCTATCGACGAACACCGTATTATTGGTCTCCAGTGGCATCCAGAATTCTTGGTCAATGAAGAAGATGGCAACTTAGAATTATTTGAGTATTTATTGAATGAATTATAACGACTAGAAATTTAGTCGTTTTTTTATTCATTATTTACGAATCTTTATAGAATTGTATTTTTACGCAAACGTTTGAATTGTGATAAAAATTGGAAATTTTTAGTATAAAAACTTGAAAAAATTGTTAGTAAGCGTTATGATAGAGAAGAAGAAATATTGGAGGAATACTATGTCACATATTAAATTTGATTATTCAAAAAGTATTAGACAAATTTGTTGCACCACATGAAGTGGAATACATGCAAGCACAAGTTACAGCGGCAGACGAATTGATCCGTAAAGGAACTGGTGCTGGGAGCGACTTCTTGGGTTGGTTGGACCTTCCTGAAAACTACGACCGCGAAGAATTTGACCGCATCTTGAAAGCTGCTGAACAAATCAAAGCAGACAGCGATGTTTTGGTTGTTATCGGTATCGGTGGATCTTACCTTGGTGCTAAAGCAGCAATTGACTTCTTGAACCACCACTTTTGCAAACTTGCAAACAAAAAGAAGAACGTAAAGCACCACAAATCCTTTTACGCTGGAAACTCAATCTCATCTACTTACCTTGCTGACTTGGTAGAGTACGTTTCAGATAAAGACTTTCTCAGTAAACGTGATTTCTAAATCAGGTACAACAACTGAACCAGCGATTGCTTTCCGTGTCTTCAAAGAACTTTTGGTTAAGAAATACGGACAAGAAGAAGCTAACAAACGTATCTACGCAACAACTGACCGCCAAAAAGGTGCTGTTAAGGTTGAAGCAGATGCTAACGGTTGGGAAACATTTGTGGTTCCAGATGACATCGGTGGACGTTTCTCAGTATTGACAGCAGTTGGATTGCTTTCCAATCGCTGCGTCAGGTGCAGACATCAAAGCCCTTATGGAAGGTGCGAACGCAGCTCGTAAAGACTACACTTCAGATAAGATTGCTGAAAAATGAAGCTTACCAATACGCAGCCGTTCGTAACATCCTTTACCGTAAAGGTTATGCAACTGAAATCTTGGTAAACTACGAGCCATCTCTTCAATACTTCTCAGAATGGTGGAAACAATTGGCTGGTGAGTCAGAAGGAAAGACCAAAAAGGAATTTACCCAACTTCAGCTAACTTCTCAACAGACTTGCACTCATTGGGTCAATTTATCCAAGAAGGAACTCGTATCATGTTTGAAACAGTTGTCCGTGTTGACAAACCACGTAAGAATGTGATTATCCCTACTTTGGAAGAAGATCTTGATGGACTTGGATACCTTCAAGGAAAAAGACGTTGACTTTGTAAACAAAAAAAGCAACTGACGGTGTTCTTCTTGCCCACACTGATGGTGACGTACCAAATATGTACGTAACTCTTCCTGAGCAAGATGCCTTCACTCTTGGTTACACGATCTACTTCTTCGAATTGGCCATCGCCCTTTCAGGTTACTTGAATGCCATCAACCCATTTGACCAACCAGGTGTTGAAGCTTACAAACGTAACATGTTTGCCCTTCTTGGTAAACCAGGATTTGAAGAATTGAGCAAAGAACTCAACGCTCGTCTATAATAGAATATAAAAGAGTGGTTTTACCACTCTTTTTGCTTTTTCTCGAAAAGAGAAATTGGACTCTGGCGAGACTTGTGATATAATATAGAGAGCAAAAAGGCAGATGCCTAGAGACTTTATAGGAGAAGATATGTCAAAAGATATTCGTGTGCGTTATGCACCAAGTCCAACAGGACTATTACACATCGGTAATGCCCGTACAGCATTGTTTAACTACTTGTATGCACGCCACCATGGTGGAACTTTTATCATCCGTATCGAAGATACTGACCGCAAACGTCATGTCGAAGACGGAGAACGTTCACAGCTTGAAAACCTTCGTTGGTTAGGCATGGACTGGGATGAAAGTCCAGAGACTCATGAAAACTACCGCCAGTCTGAACGTTTGGAACTCTATCAAAAATACATCGACCAACTCTTAGCTGAAGGAAAAGCCTACAAATCTTACGTTACAGAAGAAGAGTTGGCGGCGGAACGTGAACGCCAAGAAGCCGCTGGTGAAACACCTCGTTACATCAACGAATACCTTGGCATGAGCGAAGAAGAAAAAGCAGCTTATATCGCAGAACGTGAAGCGGCAGGTATCATCCCAACTGTTCGTTTGGCAGTTAATGAGTCTGGTATTTACAAGTGGCACGACATGGTCAAAGGTGATATCGAGTTTGAAGGTGGCAATATCGGTGGGGACTGGGTTATCCAAAAGAAAGATGGTTACCCAACTTACAACTTTGCCGTTGTCATTGATGACCACGATATGCAAATTTCTCACGTTATCCGTGGAGATGACCACATTGCTAATACACCAAAACAGCTCATGGTTTATGAAGCGCTTGGATGGGAAGCACCAGAGTTTGGTCACATGACCTTGATCATCAACTCTGAAACTGGTAAGAAGTTGTCTAAACGTGATACCAATACCCTTCAATTTATCGAAGATTACCGCAAGAAAGGTTACCTTCCAGAAGCAGTCTTTAACTTTATCGCTCTTCTTGGATGGAATCCCTGGTGGGCGAAGACGAAATCTTCTCTCGTGAAGAACTCATTAAACTCTTTGATGAAAAACCGTCTCAGCAAGTCTCCAGCAGCCTTTCGACCAGAAGAAAACTGGACTGGATGAGCAATGAGTACATTAAGAATGCTGATCTTGAGACTATCTTTGAAATGGCCAAAACCATTCCTTGAAGAAGCAGGACGTTTGACTGACAAGGCTGAAAAAATTGGTGGAACTCTACAAACCACAAATGAAGTCAGTGGACGAAATCGTTCCATTGACAGACCTGTTTCTTCTCAGACTTCCCAGAATTGACAGAAGCTGAACGAGAAGTCATGGCTGGGTGAAACTGTTCCAACTGTACTTGAAGCCTTCAAAGCCAAAACTCGAAGCTATGTCAGACGAAGAGTTTGTGGTAGAAAAATATCTTCCCACAAATCAAAGCAGTTCAAAAAGGAAACTGGTATCAAAGGGAAAAAAATCTCTTCATGCCAATCCGTATCGCTGTTTCAGGTGAGATGCATGGTCCTGAATTGCCAGATACCATCTACTTGCTTGGACGTGAAAAAATCCATCCAACACATCGAAAAAAATGTTGGCAGAAATTACGAAAATAGTATATAAAAAGAACTCAAATATTGAGTTCTTTTTATATGTATACTAGTTTGAAAAATGCAAAGATTTTTAGTGTATAATATGAATTGACAGGGCAAGGAAATAAGTTAGTGAGATGGTATTTTTTTACAACTAGACTCGGCATAGTCTAACATTATTCCTAATGTTGGTCAGTCTACTTATTTTTTTTCTTTGCGTTTTGCTGAATAGAAGCAGAAATTCTTTTTGTTCATGCAGTTACCATCCCTTACAATGACTTTGTTTTCGATCACCAGAGTTTCTCTACAAAGATTTTTGGTCCAATTTGTCCAGCTTTTTAGAGAAGTATATCTACTCTTTCTTCTCCAAAAAAATAGAAAGAAATCGACTTTTGTCCTGTTACCTTGCGTTAAGCAAGGTTTTTTTTGTGGAATAGTACTAGGCAAATTTACGATTTTCGTTTTTGGAGTGGTATAATATTAACTATCCTGATGAATAGAGGAACTCAAATGAAAGAATTTAACAAATCAATCAAAATTAGAGCATGTGGCTTATGATATCCGTGGTCCAGTTTTGAAGAAGCTATGGCATGCGCGCAAATGGAGAAAAAAATTCTTCGTTTGAATACAGGGAACCCAGCTGAGTTTGGCTTTTACAGCTCCAGATGAGGTTATCCACGACTTGATTATGAATGCCCGTGATAGTGAAGGTTATTCAGATTCAAAAGGTATCTTTTCAGCTCGTAAAGCGATTATGCAGTATTGCCAACTAAAGAAATTTCCCCAATGTGGATATTGATGATATCTACCTTGGAAATGGGGTTAGTGAGCTAATCGTTATGTCTATGCAAGGGTCTCTTTGGACAACGGCGATGAAGTATTGGTTCCTATGCCTGACTATCCTCTTTGGACTGCTGCAGTTAGCTTGGCTGGAGGAAATGCCGTTCATTACGTCTGTGATGAAGAAGCTGAATGGTATCCAGACCTAGATGATATCAAGTCTAAGATTAGTTCAAATACCAAGGCCATTGTTTTAATCAATCCGAAATAATCCCAACGGGGGCTCTCTATCCCAAAGAACTCTTACTAGATATCATCGAGATTGCTCGTCAAAAATGACTTGATTATCTTTTGCGGATGAAATCTACGACCGTATGGTTATGGATGGCAATGTCCACACACCAGTAGCAAGTTTGGCTCCAGACCTTTTCTGTGTCAGCATGAATGGTCTGTCTAAATCTCACCGTATCGCTGGTTTCCGTGTTGGTTGGATGGTCTTGTCTGGACCCTAAACATCATGTAAAAGGGCTACATTGAAGGTCTCAACATGCTTTCAAACATGCGCCTCTGTTCGAACGTCCTTGCTCAGCAGGTGGTTCAAACTTCACTAGGTGGTCACCAGTCAGTGGATGAGTTGCTTCTTCCCAGGTGGTCGTATCTATGAGCAAAGAAACTTTATTTATAATGCCATTCAAGATATTCCCTGGTTTATCAGCTGTTAAAGCCAAAAAGCAGGGTCTTTATATCTTCCCTAAAATCGACCGCAATATGTACCGTATCGATGACGATGAACAATTTGTCCTTAATTTCTTGAAACAAGAAAAAGTGCTTTTTGGTACATGGGACGTGGCTTTTAACTGGAAAGAACCAGATCACTTCCGTATCGTTTATCTACCACGTGTCGATGAGTTGGCCCAAATACAGGAAAAAGATGACTCGCTTTCTTGAAGCAGTATCGTAGATAAGGCTTTCATAGCAAAAAAAGCTGGAAACATTTGTCAGAGCTATTGACAAATACGTAAGAATCAGATAGAATAGTAAAGTATGTTTAGTAACTGATCACTTTATAGCCGGCTAAACGAATACAAAATCTATGAGGAGGTATTCATCGTGAAACGTACTTATCAACCAAGTAAACTTCGTCGTGCGCGCAAACACGGATTCCGTAACCGTATGTCAACTAAAAAAACGGTCGTCGCGTATTGGCAGCTCGTCGTCGTAAAGGACGCAAAGTTTTGGCTGCATAATCCAAACAAATGAAACAAAGAAGTCAGTAGGAACTCGAGCCTACTGATTTTTCTTTTATTTAAAAGATAGAATTTTCTAAAGTTATTGATTGAGAATAAACATTTTACAAGACGTCTTGAAAAAAATAATCATATAGAAAAAGCTCAAAAATCAGGAGGTGCATTTCTCTGATTTTTGAGCTTTTCTTTATTCTTTCAAATGATATGAATAGCTAGCAACAACGACATCTTCGTGCCATCTGAGAGCATATTTTAATTTAAGGCTCATTTGATTGTGGAGGATATTTTGCCAAGGTTTGTTAGGGATAAATTGGGGTACTAGAACTGTAACCGTGTAGTTCTTTTTCTTGGCTTCTTGAGAAATCTTTTCGTACATATCGAACTGTAGGTGTGATGATATCGCGATAGCTAGCTATTAATGTTTTTTTAAGAGTAATATTTGGGAAGTAGTCGGCAAATTCTTGGAGGATTTCTTGGTCTTTTTTTCCTCAGTTTCCTTGGTGGAAATGTGCATGGCTAAAACTTCATCTCCTATGCTTTGAGCGTAATTAATCGCTCCAACACTGACTCGAGTAACATTTCCTACTAAGACAAGAACGACATTGCCGTCGTAGGTTTTCTTTTGAATCCCTTCATAAAGTCGAAGTTGTTTGGCCACTTTTTGGTAATGACTGTGGATGGACAAAAAGAGGAAGGTTAGGACCAGGATAATTGGGAAGAATGGCCAGATATCTCCCAAGTCTGAAGAAGAGTAGAATAAGGACAATAGCGTAACAAATGATAGCGCCGAGGATGTTAGCAAAGGCAGATTTTTAAGAAATGAGAGCCTTTTTTTCTTTTTTTCCAGTGGCGAATCATACCCTGTTTGAGAAAGTGCAAAAGGAACGAAAAACTCCGATAGTATAGAGAGGAATCAAGCGTTCTGTATTTCCGTTAAAAAAATGAGCAGAAGAATCATAGCGCCAAAAGCTAAGGTTAAAATACCGTTTGAATAACCCTAAGCGGTCTCCCTTTTTCCATAAAGAGATGGGGCATGTACTTGTTCTTAGCCATATTGTAAGCCAACATTGGAAAGGCAGAAAAACCAGTATTTGCAGCAACGGCTAGGATTAGGGCAGTTGAGAAATTGGAAGAGATAATAAACAATCTGACCGAGAGCAGAATCCCCTAAAAATTCCCTTTTAGCCATTTGTGAGAGGATTGTTTCTCCGTGTTGAGGAGTAATCCCCATCCAGTAGTTTAGGAAGGTAATTCCTGCAAAGAGAAATCCAAGAATCAGAGACATGATGGTCAGTGTTTGAGCTGCGTTCTTTTCTTTTGGGGTCTTGAAAAAAATGGGAACAGCATTTGAGATAGCTTCAACCCCGGTTAATGAAGCTGAACCGCTGGTGAAAGGCTCTTAAAAATCAGGACAATTGAGAGACTTGGGACGGTTTGACCAATTGCAGAAGTTGCATGATAGCTGAGAGAACCTGTCAATAGTTGGAAGATACCAAACAATAAGAGGAAGACCGTACTAAAGATAAAGAGGTAGACAGGGATCATCAGAGAACTAGCAGATTCCTTCAAGCCTCGCAGATTCAAAAAGCATGAGCAAACATACTAGAAAAAAATGGAGATGTGGAGGTTGTAGGGATGGAGAGCAGGAAGTGCGGCTGTGATCGCATCAGCACCTGCAGCCACGGATACAGCTACTGTCAGCATGTAGTCAACAAGCAGACTTCCCCAGCAATCAAACCTAACTCAGGGGAGAGGTTTTTCTCGAGTAACCATATAGGCACCTCCACCTTGAGGGTAGGCATGGATGATTTGTCGGTAAGAAATGGTTAGACTAGCAAGTAGCAAGAGGACAAAAAAATGCCGATAGGGAGACTCCACCAAATAGCAAGCGGGAGATAGGCTAGCCAAGACAAGGACGACCTGCTCAGGTCCATAGGCGATAGATGAAAGGGCATCGCTTGAGAGCATTGCAAGTGCCTGTGTTTTTCCAAGAAGTCCTCCTTCACCCTTCAGTTAAGGACTTTTAGAGGACGACCGATAAAGGTATATTTTAAGTTTTTGTAAACATTTTTCTTTCCTTTTTTTGAAATTTTCAACAAGAGCTATTATACTGCTATGAAAAAAAATACCGTCAAGGGAAAAATCATTGATTTTCAAAAATATTTTTTTCCTATAAGGATGCGACTAGTTTTTTTGGTATAATAGAAAGTAGAAAAAAACGAGGAAATATAAATGATTTTTTTGATACTCATACACATTTAAATATAGAAGAATTTTTGGGACGTGAAGAAGAAGAGCTAGCCTTAGCATCGGAAATGGGTGTAACTCGGATGAATATTGTTGGTTTTGACAAACCGACGATTGAGCGTGCTCTGGAGTTGGTGGACAGAATATGACCAACTCTATGCGACGATTGGTTGGCATCCAACAGAAGCAGGGACTTATACAGAAGACGTTGAGAAACTACCTATTGGACAAGCTAAAACATCCCTAAAGTTGTAGCCTTGGGTGAAATTGGTTTGGATTATCACTGGATGACAGCACCCTAAAAGAAGTGCAAGAAAAGGTTTTTCCGTCGTCAGATTCAGCTATCTAAAGGAAATTGGACTTACCTTTTGTGGTTCATACACGTGATGCGCTAGAAGATACCTATGACATCATCAAAGAGTGAAGGGAGTCGGTCCCTCGTGGTGGGCATCATGCATTCCTTTTCTCAGGTTCTCTGGAATGGAGCTGAAAAGTTCGTGGAGCTAGGTATGACCATTTCCTTTTTCTGGAGTGGTGACCTTTAAAAAAGCGACAGATATTCAGGACGCTGCTAAAGAGCTTTACCTTTGGATAAGATTTTGGTAGAAACAGATGCCCTTACCTAGCACCCTGTTCCCAAACGTGGTCGCGAAAACAAGACAGCTTACACGCGCTATGTAGTGGACTTTTATCGCGGACTTGCGTGGCATGACAGACAGAAGAATTGGCAGCTGTGACAAGTGCCAATGCAGAAGGCATCTTTGGATTGGAACATAAATCATGAAAGAGAAAAATTTCCCAAGTCATCGTAGTCGAAGGGCGTGATGATACGGCCAAATCTCAAACGTTATTTTGATGTGGAGACCTATGAAACACGAGGCTCCGCGATCAAATGACCAGGATGATAGAACGCATCCAACGTCTACACCAACGTCATGGGGTGATTGTCTTTACAGATCCTGACTATAATGGGCGAGCGCATTCGTCGAGATGATTATGACGAGCATTCCGACAGTCCAAACATGCCTTTTCTCAAAATCGTGGTGAGGCAGTCCCCTAAGTCCAAAGACCAAGGGGACGTTCTCTAGGAATCGAGCATGCGAGCTACGAAGACTTGAAAACAGCCCTAGCGACAAGTACAGAGCAGTTTGAAGATGAAAAGTGACTTTGATATTAGCCAGTAGTGACTTGATTCGCTTGGGATTTGTTGATGGGAAGCGATAGTCGCAAACGGCGGGAATATCTAGGAGAAGCCTTGCGCATCGGCTACTGCAATGGCAAGCAATTACTCAAACGCTTGGAGTTGTTTGGAATTAGTTTGGCTGAGGTTGAAGCTACCATGAAAAGTTATGAGAATTGAGAAACTCCCCCAAAAGCAAGGGGAAGATGACGCAATAGAAGTAAGTATATACGGTTTAATCAGGCTTGGTTGCAAGCATTAGAAAAGTGACTCCATAGGATTTGTTATGAGTGTAGATAATGAGGATAATTTATGGGAATCTTCGATTTTTTAAAAAAGACAGAAACAACTGAAGCAACAAACAAAACAGTAGAGTCAATTGACAAAACATGCTTGGGAGTTCTAGAACTATTTCCGATAAAGGAGACGAATGAGTTATTGATTATTGGGAGCTTAGAGGGCGGACTCAAGGTTGGGGATTGTCTGCAATTTTGCAATCCCGATCAAGGTATGGACGCTCTTGGTTCTGTAGTCGTGAAAAAACTCATTAATCAAAATAAGGATGTAGATGTTCTCACGGATGAATCTCTAGCTCATTTGGTCATCGATATGGAAACTTCCTTGGTTAATCTTAAAAAGGGAAGTGTTCTCTATAGTTATGGTGTCGATGAGGAACAACGGCTATCAAGCTATACAGATGCTCTTTATAACGCGTTTGTAATTGTCCAAAAAGGTCAAATGTCCAATGAAGACTATCAAGCCGCTAGTCTTGATGATAGCATAGAAATATTGCGCCTCTTTTTATGGGAGTGCCGTCAAAATCAGAAAACTGAAAGTGAAGAAAGCTATCAAGCTAACACTCGAAAGCTAGAACGCCTAGCAGAAATCGTCAAGGACAAGTTGTTAGCAGCAGATTCGATTTACGCGGTCTTTTCAGAAAAAACGGGGGAAGCGTATCTTTTCTCAACGACCTATGATAAAGGTGAAGAGGGCTATCTCTGTTCAGACCCGATGATCATGCTATATACGCCGCGTTGGTATCACCAATTTAAGGAAACCATTGATCGTCGACCAAATTCAGTTGTGAAACTGATTGAAAATACAGCAGATAAAAAAGGAATTGAGAATTTTCTTGGGACAGCCTTTTACTTAAATGGAGCTTTGGGAGCAGCCTTTAATACCAAGGAAGTCAGCATTAGTGCTTCTGTTTTGGTTCAGAAACCAGATTTTTCGAACCTACCAGAGATACAAGTTCCTGTTATGAATCCTGATATTGTAAGATGGATGCTGTTGATGGGGACAGATGGATAAGCCTACAACAGATGACGAAGAAGTAATATATAAGCTCTATTATAAATTCTTCTCAGCAGCCATGCCAAAAGCCAAACTCCTCATTCCTTTAAATGCTACTTCGGGATTCCCCGATAAGAGTCAGGGAGCCAACTCCTTTGTATTGAAAGAAGACGCTAAGTTCAGCATCCCAGTCAGAGAAGGAAAAGATGGGCGCAATTCTGTGCCAGTATTTACTGATTGGAAACGTCTGCGAATGGTCTTTGATGAAAAGTGGAATGGCATGATTGAAGAAGCTGGTGGCATGATTGAAGGCTTTGACTATGCCATAAATCCAACGGAGTATTATGAAGCGGGTGCCTATGTTAGCCTAACAGCTTTTAAGGAAATGCAAAAGTTTAGTGAGGAACTAGAAGGCAGAGATAAAGATTAGAGAGTTTCTTTCATTGGGAAACTATATAGTTTTATCTACATCTTACCTGAACCACTACCCTTTTTCAAAGATTTTGAAAGGAAATGGAATGGCGAATAGAAGTTATATTTACTTAAAAAACGGAGATGAAGCTCGTATCTTAACAGAGGGAATTTACACGATACCTTATTTTTGGCAATTGTTTTGGGATGAAGAAGATTTAAAAGCTCCTATTGCTCTCTGGGAAACAGCAGAAGAACTTGAAGAAGATGAAGAACAAGCAGAAAGATTTTACCAAGAGCAGAATGTAGATATCTTGCTTCCTATTGAAAAATTCCAGCAAAACGCCCTCCAAAATCGGTCTTTTTTAGAAGAAAATGCTTCTCAGACCTTACAATTATATGATGCCTTTGTTCGTTATATTCTTGCAAACGTAAAAGATGGTGATGTGCTCGGATTTGATGTCTTAGATGTTGTTTTTATGGACCAAGTGTCTGTTGTTTCTGATAAACTGTTAAAAAATATACGAGCTATTCGGGAAAATCAACCCAAAGATTTAGATTTTTCTTTGACAGAAAAGAACTTAATTGGTCTTGCTATGGGCTTTCCTGATTATTATGCTTCAGAATTATTGCCAGAAGACAATATTCTAGATTCGGTTGCCTATCAGGATGAACTGAAGAAAATGAACCCCCAAGAAGATAAGAAAGCGATCGATATGACTGGAGCCGATTCACAAGGGAACAAGTCTCGTGTTCTTTTAGTGTTTTGGATTTTGTTGGCACTAGGAATTATGTGGGTTTTATATATTGTTTTTAGCTAATAAATAGAAAAGAGAATACATGAGAATTGCAGATTATAGCGTGACCAAGGCAGTGCTGGAGCGTCACGGATTTACCTTTAAAAAATCCTTCGGTCAAAACTTTTTGACCGATACCAACATCCTTCAAAAAATTGTGGATACGGCAGAGATCGATAAGCAGGTCAATGTCATCGAAATTGGTCCTGGGATTGGGAGCCTTTGACTGAGTTCTTGGCGGAAAATGCGGCAGAAGTCATGGCCTTTGAGATCGATGACCGCTTGGTTCCCTATTTTGGCGGATACCTTACGGGATTTTGACAATGTCACGGTTGTCAACCAAGACATCCTCAAGGTAGACCTCAACCAGTACATCGCAGAGTTTAAAAATCCAGACCTTCCGATCAAGGTGGTGGCTAACCTTCCGTATTACATCACAACTCCCTATCCTCATGCACTTGATCGAATCCAAGATTCCTTTCCAAGAATTTGTGGTCATGATGCAAAAAGAGGTGGCAGACCGCATCTCGGCTGAGCCCAACACCAAGGCTTATGGTATCTTTGATCCATTGCAGTCCAATACTATATGACTGCTAAGGTTGCCTTTTATCGTGCCTCGCACCGTCTTTGTGCCAGCACCAAATGTGGACTCAGCTATCCTGAAAAATGGTACGTCGTCCCAGAACCGGCTGTAGCAGTGGAAAGATGAGAACTTCTTCTTTAAAGGTTTCCAAGGCTAGTTTCACCCATCGTCGTAAAGACCTTGTGGAATAACTCTGACAGGTTACTTTGGGAAAGACTGAAGAAGTCAAGGATAAATTGACTAAGGCTTTGGACCAGGCCGGACTATCACCAAGTGTACGTGGTGAAGCTCTTGGCTTAGAAGAATTTGCTAGTCTAGCAGATGCGCTTAAAGGACAAGGACTCTAGGATGCAGGGACAAATCATTAAAGCTTTGGCCGGCTTCTACTATGTGGAGAGTGATGGTCAGGTTTATCAAACACGCGCGCGTGGAAATTTTTCGTAAAAAGGGTCATACGCCCTATGTTGGAGATTGGGTAGATTTTTTTCTGCGGAGGAAAAATTCCGAAGGTTATATTCTCAAGATTCACGAACGAAAAAAATAGTCTGGTTCGTCCCACCCATTGTCAATATTGACCAAGCTGTGGTTATCATGTCGGTTAAAGAACCTGATTTTAATAGCAACTTGTTGGATCGGTTCTTGGTCCTTTTTAGAGCACAAGGGCATTCATCCCTATCGTCTATATTTCCAAAAATGGACTTACTGGAGGATAGGAGAGAACTGGATTTTCTACGAGAAAACCTATGGTGCTATTGGTTACGATTTTGTGACGAGTAAAGAAGAGCTCTTTACCCTCTGTTGACAGACAAAGTGACGGTCTTTATGGGGCAGACAGGGTGTTGGAAAGTCAACCCTCCTCAATAAAAATCGCACCGGATCTCAATCTTGAGACAGGAGAAATCTCTGATAGTCTGGGTCGTGGTCGTCACACCACTCGAGCTGTTAGTTTTTACAATCTCAATGGTGGGTAAAATCGCAGACACCCAGGTTTTTCATCGCTGGATTATGAAGTGACAACAGCAGAAGACCTGAATCAGGCCTTTTCCAGAGATTGCTAGTGTCAGTCGAGATTGCAAAGTTTCCGTACTTGTACTCATACCCATGAGCCATCTTGCGCTGTAAAACCAGCTGTAGAAGAAGGGTATCATTGCAACCTTCCGTTTTGACAACTACCTGCAATTCCTCAGTGAGATTGAAAATCGCAGAGAAACCTATAAAAAAAGTCAGCAAAAAAATTCCAAAAATAAGGAGAAACCTATGTCTCAATACAAGATTGCTCCGTCAATTCTGGCAGCAGATTATGCCAACTTTGAACGTGAAATTAAACGCCTAGAAGCAACTGGGGCAGAATACGCCCATATCGATATCATGGATGGTCACTTTGTACCTCAGATCAGCTTTTGGTGCAGGTGTAGTCGAAAGTCTTCGTCCCTCATAGCAAGATGGTCTTTGACTGCCACTTGATGGTATCAAATCCCTGAACATCATTTAGAAGACTTTTGCGCGTGCAGGTGCAGACATCATCAGCATCCATGCAGAAGCAACACCTCATATCCATGGGGCTCTTCAAAAAGATTCGTTCTCTCGGTGTCAAACCTTCGGTTGTCATTAACCCTGGAACACCTGTTGAGGCGATTAAAGCATGTGCTTCACCTAGTTGACCAAGTATTAGTCATGACCGTTAACCCTGGTTTTGGTGGGCAAGCCTTTTCTGCCTGAAACCATGGATAAGATTCGTGAGTTGGTGGCACTTCGTGAGGAGAAAAGGATTTGAACTTTTGAAATCGAAGTGGATGGTGGGATTGATGATCAAAACTATTGCTCAAGCCAAAGAAGCTGGTGCAACAGTCTTTGTAGCAGGGTCCTATGTCTTTAAGGGAGATGTCAATGAACGAGTGCAAGCTCTCAGAAAACAACTGGACTAAAGTTGCGGTTTTTGCAGGCGGAGACCGCGGTCACTATCGGACAGATTTTGACTGCTTTGTCGGTGTGGATCGAGGCTCACTTTGGGTACTGGAGGAAAAACTTCCTCTTGCTTTAGCCGTTGGGGATTTTTGATTCTGTGACTGTAGAAGAACGTCAGTTGATTCAAAAAAACGTGCCCAGCATTTTGTTCAAGCCCAGCCAGAAAAAAAGATGATACCGATCTGGAACTAGCACTTTTAACGATTTTTTTGAAAAAAATCCTCAAGCTCAGGTGACTATTTTTGGTGCCCTAGGTGGTCGCATTGATCATATGTTGGCTAATGTCTTTCTGCCTAGCAATCCCTAAATTGGCGCCCTATATGCGTCAGATAGAGATTGAGGATGGGCAAAACTTGATTAGCTATTGTCCAGAAGGGACCAGTCAGCTAGAACCACGTTCGGACTATGATTATCTTGCTTTTTATGCCTGTGAGGGATAGTCAGTTGACCATTATCGGTGCCAAGTATGAATTGACTGAGGAGAACTTTTTCTTTAAGAAAGTTTATGCTTCTAACGAATATATAGATAGGGAAGTTTCGGTAACATGCCCGGATGGCTATGTGGTCGTACTGCATAGTAAGGACAGGAGATAGGATGGAGATTGTATTACTACTGTTATTAATTGCTAACCTGGCTGGCCTCTTTCTCATTTGGCAAAGGCAGGACAAGCAGGAAAAATATCTGACCAAGAGTTTGGAAGACCAGGCAGATAATCTCTCAGACCAGTTGGATTATCGATTTGAACAAGCACGACAAGCTAGTCAGCTGGACCAAAAAAATCTAGAAGTGGCTGTTAGCGACCGTTTGCAGGAGGTGCGGATTGAATTGCACCAAAGGTCTGACTCAGGTTCGGCAGGAGATGAATGAGAAACCTCCTCCAAACCAGAGATAAGACTGACCAACGCCTCCAAGCCTTGCAGGAATCAAATGAGCAACGCTTGGAACAGATGCGCCAAACGGTCGAGGAAAAGCTAGAAAAGACCTTGCAGACACGCTTGCAGGCCTCTTTTGAGACAGTTTCCAAGCAACTAGAATCTGTCAATCGCGGCCTAGGTGAAATGCAGACGGTTGCGCGAGATGTCGGTGCGCTTAATAAGGTCTTATCTGGAACCAAGACCCGAGGAATTCTAGGGTGAATTACAACTGGGGACAGATTATTGAAGATATCATGACACCTGCCCAGTATGAACGAGAATTTGCAACGGTTGAAAAATTCGAGTGAGCGAGTCGAGTACGCCATCAAGTTGCCTGGGCAAGGCGACCAAGAATATGTTTATCTACCGATTGACTCTAAGTTTCCATTGGCGGATTATTACCGCCTAGAAGAAGCCTATGAAGCAGGTGACAAGGAAGAGATTGAGCGTTGCCGTAAGTCACTCTTAACGAGTGTTAAGCGTTTTTGCAAAGGATATCAAGAGTAAGTATCTGGCGCCACCTCGAACAACCAATTTTGGAGTATTGTTTGTCCCGACAGAAGGTCTCTATTCAGAGATTGTTCGCAATCCGATTTTTCTTTGATGATTTGAGACGGGAGGAGCAGATTATCGTTGCAGGGACCAAGTACCTTATCAGCCCTTCTTAACTCTCTATCAGTTGGCTTCAAAACTCTCAATATCCAAAAGAGTGCCGACCATATCAGCAAGACTCTTGCCAGTGTCAAGACCGAGTTTGGCAAGTTTGGGGGGATTTTGGTCAAGGCACAAAAAACATCTCCAACATGCCTCTGGCAATATTGATGATTTATTAAACCGTCGTACTACAGCTATCGAGCGAACGCTCCGTCACATTGAGTTATCAGAAGGTGAGCCTGCGCTTGATCTACTCCAGTTCCAAGAAGATGAGGAAGAATATGAAGATTAGTCACATGAAGAAAGATGAGCTTTTTGAGGGCTTTTTACCTAATCAAGTCAGCTGACCTAAGACAGACACGTGCTGGGAAGAATTACCTGGCTTTCACTTTCCAAGATGACAGTGGGGAAATCGAAGGAAAACTCTGGGATGCTCAACCTCATAATGTTGAGGCCTTTACGGCAGGGAAGGTTGTTCACATGCAAGGTCGCCGTGAAGTGTACAACAATACGCCTCAGGTAAATCAAATCACTCTACGCTTACCTCAGCCTGGCGAACCAAATGACCCAGCAGATTTTAAGGTAAAATCACCAGTTGATGTTAAGGAAATCCGTGAGTATATGGCGCAGATGATTTTCAAAATCGAAAATCCTATCTGGCAACGAATCGTTCGGGCCCTCTATACCAAATATGATAAAGAATTTTATTCTTATCCAGCTGCAAAAACCAACCACCATGCCTTTGAAACAGGGCTTGCTTATCATACAGCGACTATGGTGCGTTTAGCAGAGGCAATTGCAGATGTCTACCCACAGCTTAATAAGAGCTTGCTCTACGCGGGAATAATGCTTCATGACCTGGCTAAGGTTATCGAGTTGACAGGTCCCGACCAGACAGAGTACACAGTCAGAGGCAATCTTATCGGCCATATTGCCTTGATTGATAGCGAGATTACTAAAGCGGTTATGGAACTTGGCATTGATGACACTCGAGAAGAAGTGGTGCTTCTGCGCCATGTGATTCTCAGCCACCATGGATTACTCGAGTATGGTAGTCCTGTTCGTCCTCGTGTGATGGAAGCTGAAATTATTCATATGATTGATAATTTGGATGCGAGTATGATGATGATGTCAACAGCTCTGGCTCTTGTTGATGAGGGTGAAATGACCAATAAAGTCTTTGCAATGGACAATCGTTCCTTCTACAAGCCAAAATTAGACTAGAAACTAAAAAAATGAGCTTTATTTAGACAATAAAGTTCGTTTTTTTGCTTTAGTGTGTTATAATGAGAAAAAGACTAATTAAAAAGAATGGTGAATAACTAATGAAATTAAGAAGAAGTGATCGGATGGTTGTTATTTCCAATTACTTTGATTAACAATCCATACAAATTAACCAGTCTCAATACCTTTGCGGAAAAGTATGAATCTGCCAAATCTTCTATTTCAGAAGATATTGTCATTATTAAGCGCGCCTTTGAAGAAATTGAAATCGGCCATATTCAAACGGTGACAGGTGCTGGTGGTGGGGTTATTTTCACACCTTCTATCTCTACCCTTGAGTCCAAAAACAATCATCAAAGAGCTTCGCGATAAACTTTCAGAGAGTGACCGCATTCTTCCAGGTGGCTACATTTATTTGTCTGATCTCCTTAGTACTCCGGCTATTTTAAAAAATATCGGCCGCATTATTGCCAAGAGCTTTATGGACCAAAAGATTGATGCTGTTATGACGGTAGCGACCAAAGGGGTTCCGCTTGCAAATGCAGTAGCAAATGTTCTCAACGTACCTTTTGTCATTGTCCGTCGTGACTTGAAAATCACTGAAGGTTCAACTGTGAGTGTTAACTATGTTTCAGGTTCTAGCGACCGTATTGAAAAAATGTTCCTTTCAAAACGTAGCCTTAAAGCAGGAAGCCGTGTCTTGATTGTTGATGACTTCTTGAAAGGCGGAGGAACCATTAACGGTATGATTAGCCTTTTAACAGAGTTTGATTCTGAGTTAGCTGGTGTAGCTGTCTTTGCTGATAATGCTCAGGAAGATCGTGAACAGCAGTTTGACTACAAATCACTCTTAAAAGTTACCAATATTGATGTGAAGAACCAACAAATTGAAGTTGAAGTTGGGAATATCTTCGAAACAGAAAAATAAGAGAGAATAAGATGCTTAAAGGTTGGAACTTTCGTCCCAGCCTTTCTTTGATAATGAATATGAAGGAGCCCTATGAAAGACACCATTTATTAAACGTGAAGACTTAGAAAAAGATTGTTGAAGAGTTTCCAACTCCATTTCCATCTCTACGATGAAAAAGGGTATTCGCGAGAAAGCACGCGCAGTTAATGAAGCTTTCTCTTGGAATAAAGGCTTTAAAGAATACTTCGCAGTTAAGGCAACTCCAACTCCAGCTATCTTGAAAGATCTTACAAGAAGAAGGATGTGGAGTGGATTGTTCTAGTTATGTAGAACTCTTGATGAGTCATAAGCTTGGGTTTACAGGGGCGGAGATGATGTTTCTCATCAAACAATACACCAGACCAAGAGTACGCTTATGCCCGTGAATTAGGGGCGACTATCAACTTTGGATGCCTTTTGAAGATATCGACCATTTAGAGCGTGCTGCAGGGAATTCCTGAGATTATCTCTTGCCGTTACAATCCTGGTGGCGTATTTGAACTAGGAACGGATATTATGGATAATCCTGGTGAAGCTAAGTTCGGGATGACTAAAGGAACAGCTCTTTGAAGCCTTTGCTATCTTGAAAGAAAAGGGAGCAAGAACTTTTGGGATTCATTCCTTCCTAGCTTCCAATACTGTTACTCATCTCTATTATCCAGAATTAGCACGTCAGCTTTTTGAATTGGCTGTAGAAATCAAGGAAAAGTTAGGTATTTCGCTGGACTTCATCAATCTTTCTGGAGGAATCGGGGTCAACTATCGTCCGAACCAGGAGCCAAATGATATTGCTTTAATTGGTGAGGGTGTTCATCAGGTTTATGAAGAAGTTCTTACGCCAGCAGGTCTTGGTCAAGTTAAGATTTTTACAGAACTAGGACGCTTTATGTTGGCGCCTCATGGCATTCTAGTGACTAAAGTAACCCATAAAAAGAAAACCTACCGAACTTATCTCGGAGTAGATGCATCAGCTGTCAATCTTATGAGACCGGCTATGTATGGAGCTTATCACCACATTACCAATATGATGAATCCTGACGGTCAGACTGAAGTCGTTGATGTTGTTGGCTCTCTTTGTGAAAAACAACGATAAGTTTGCAGTTAATCGTGAACTACCTCAAACAGAAATTGGTGATTTGTTAGTCATTCATGATACAGGTGCGCATGGCTTCTCTATGGGTTACCAGTACAATGCCAAACTTCGTTCAGCAGAGATTCTCTACACAGAGGATGGTGGTGCACGACTAATCCGCAGAGCAGAGCGACCTGAGGACTATTTTGCAACTCTCTATGGATTCGACTTTGACAAGGATTAGAAGAATTTTTGAAAAATCATGAAAGTTGAAAGTGAAAAAAACAGATTTGTTTTTCTAAAAAAATAGACAAAAATCTGTGGTTTTTTTCTTTTCAGGCATGATATAATAAAAGCTATAAAAACGGTTTTCAAGGAAGGTGACGTGATGTCTGAAGAAACAATTGACTATGGACAAGTGACAGGAATGGTGCATTCGACAGAGAGTTTTGGGGCGGTAGATGGCCCTGGGATTCGTTTTATTGTCTTTTTGCAGGGCTGTCAGATGCGTTGCCAATATTGCCATAACCCTGACACATGGGCGATGGAAACCAATAAATCTCGTGTACGAACAGTAGATGATGTTCTAGAAGAAGCGCTTCGTTATCGTGGTTTCTGGGGAGACAAGGGAGGAATTACTGTCAGCGGAGGAGAAGCCCTCTTGCAGATTGATTTCCTGATTGCTCTCTTTACAAAAGCAAAAGAAAAAGGTATCCACTGTACCTTGGATACTTGTGCCCTTCCATTCCGTAATAAACCACGTTATTTAGAGAAATTCAACAAACTAATGGCCGTGACAGACTTGGTTCTCCTTGATATCAAGGAAATCAACGAAGCACAACACAAGATTGTAACCAGTCAAACCAATAAAAATATCTTGGCATGTGCTCAGTACTTGTCAGATATTGGGAAACCTGTTTGGATTCGTCACGTTCTTGTGCCTGGATTGACAGACCGTGATGAAGATTTGATTGAGCTTGGTAAGTTTGTAAAAAAACTCTCAAAAAAATGTTGATAAGTTTGAAATCCTACCCTACCACACTATGGGAGAGTTCAAATGGCGTGAACTTGGGATTCCGTATTCACTTGAAGGGGTTAAACCTCCAACAGCAGATCGTGTGAAGAACGCTAAGGAATTGATGGATACAGAAAGCTATCAAGATTACATGAAACGTGTACATGGATAAAAAAATAAGCCTGATGGGAACATCGGGCTTTTTAAGTTACACAAATAAATATAGATAAGACTAAATTAAACAAAATAAAAATTTTTATGATTTATATGACAATACAGATTTTATAAAGATTTAAAAATTCTGAAAAAATCCGAAAAATTATTGGTTAATATATACTTGTTTAAAATGATACAACAAATTGAATAGGAGAAATCTATGGAACAAAAGTATTACCATTAATAATCTATGTAAGTCATATGGTCAAACTCAAATTTTTAAAAAGATATTTCTTTTGAAGCAAAAAGCAGGTAGAGTGACTGCTTTCCTGGGTCCAAATGGAGCTGGTAAAAAGTTCAACCTTACGTATCTTATTAGGATTAGACAAAGCAACATCTGGTCTTACCAAAATTGGAGATCAAACTTATAAGGAATTAAAATTTCCTCTAAAGACTGTAGGAGCTTCATTTGACAGTGTCGGAGCTCCTGATGATCGGACTGTTTATCAACATTTGAAAATTGTTGCTGCTAGTAATGGGATATCCAGTCAGCGAATTGAGCAAGTCTTGGATATGGTGGATATTAGCCATAAGAAAAAAATCTAAAAATTGGGAAATTATCATTAGGAGAAGGACAACGCTTTGGGGAATTGCAACAGCTTTATTAGGGAAATCCTCAGTATCTGATATTGGATGAACCGACAAATGGGTTGGATCCAAGAGGAATTCGTTGGTTTAGAGAGTTTATAAAAAAACAGGCTCAAGAAGGGAAGACAGTCTTACTATCATCTCATATATTATCGGAAGTGGAAGCAGTGACAGATGATGTGGTCATCATAAATAAAGGCAAAGTTCTTATAAAAGGGACTTTACAAGAAGTGATGAAAAATCTTTCTTCACTGGAGGAAGTCTTTCTTTAGTTTAACAGAGGGAGGAAAGTGACATGGGCACTTATTTACTCTCTTCATTCTGAAATATTGAAATTACTTTATAAGAGAGCTACTCATGTTGTACTATTCTTGATACTAGTATTTCAAACGTTTTTTTAGCAAATATTGGTGCTTCTCAAATTGTTTCAGTTGGTATCCATGCTACACCCAGAGACAAATCCCAGAGTTAGTAGAAGCTATTCCCCTATTGAATTTTTTTAGGTTTTGATGTTACTCTAATTGGCATTTTTTATGATTATCTTAGGATCAATCTACGGAGCTGAAGAGTATAAAAGGCTCTGCTATTCGTACAAGCCTCCTCTCTAATACGAGTCGAATTACTCTCCTAGTTTCAAAGACATTCATTTGGCTGGTATTTTCTTTTGTCATTTCCTTCCTATCAATATTTCTGACGATTAACATGACACATTATGTTTTAGGACAAGATGGTTTATTGATTTTTTCACTAAATGGGACAGTTTGGTTCTATATGTTTTTGGACAGTATAGCTTGGACATTGTTGGGACTTTTAGCCTATATTCTGGCTTTAACATTTAAAAAAGCCCTTGTTCCCCTATTGTTTTTGCTTCCTCAAGTCTACAATTTAGGAACATTCTTAGCCAATCATATATCAATTGCGAAATTTCTTCCAGTTTCATTGAGCTATGGACTGATTGCTACATCTCCTCAAATGTTAGAACAGAATAGTTTACAAAATATTTTGCTTTTACTATGTTGGAATTTGTCATTCTTAGCTTTGGCAATTTACCGCGTACTTCAGTCAGATATTGGAGGAGGAGAATGAGTTGAAAGAGCAATTTAAAAGTGAGTATTTCAAGTTTATTATGAATCCTTGGCATTGGTTGATTATAGGTGCTCTATTACTTTGTGTTCCGCCGATGGTTATTTTTTTAAATAGTAAACCAGATCAGTTGACCCTACACTTTGTTTTGGAACAGCTACTGCAAAGTCTCTATTTAGGACAGGCAGGTTTTATTAGTCTAGCTGTACTATTTATAGGTCAAGAATTTACAGGTTCTAGCCTTCGTACAAGTTTTTCTTACATGTCCAAATCGTTTAAAATTTATAATATGTAAACTAGCTATTCTATTATGTATGGAAATTGTATTATTGCTTGCTGTAATATCAGTATGCATACTATTTGCTCAAGGATACTACAATATCAATCTTTTTGAGCAATATTAAACATGTTCTAACAATTCTATTTCCAGCTTTGTATTTCTATTCTAACCTTCTCTCTTTTAGTGGTATTTTTGTATTTATTTTTCCGATCTTTT
>BNJV01001078.1_pt1 | contig 35333 bp, 24 predicted proteins | sample 8540591 | NCBI WGS metagenome assembly BNJV01 (sample SAMD00202457, study PRJDB9452) | human saliva metagenome | host: Homo sapiens | reverse complement strand
GCAAAGCAGGGTGCTGCAGGGCTTCTTGCAGGGAGCTATGGTGCTTACGGATTTCCGTTAAGCACTATAACTGCGTTAGCGGCAAGTGTTACCGGCCAGACTGTACCGATTTCTACAAACTTAGAGAACGATGCTATGCTTATGGAAGGTCGTCCTAATGATGGATATGGAACAACGCATAATCATTATTATCAACATACCCCGGGTGCGGCACCTTCATATAGTCCTACGGGTCCTGCATACAATAAGTATTCGGCTTCCTACGGCAACGGTACAACTACAGGATATAAATATGGCTGGATAAGGCAAGGTTCCTATGGTTCATTTGCAGGATGGAAGTGGGACATCAACGGTATGGTTGACGATGTGAATACCGAACCGGCAACTGAAAATGATGAGGCTTTTGTCAAGTCGTATAATACGGGTGGAGACCTTTCGGTTACTTATCCTTCAAGTGACCCGCAGGGATTTAATACTGCCATCCACCTTGGACCTGATACTATCACAGATAGTAATAAGTTGGATATTGGAAAAAACAATATACCTAGAGATGTTTCTACAGGTAGTCCGTTTTATCCGGGCTATGACGGTGAGATTAAAAATGGTGAGGTTGTAAAGGTATTTGATCCGATAACACATGATGATTTGAAGCTTGAGATCAAGCTTTCTATCAAGCCTACTACAGACGGTAAGTACATTCTGTCTGAGTATACTATAAAAATACCAATATGAATCCGGCTGAGACCAACAATAAGATAGTGGATACCGGCAGAACCGACGGCGGCAGAACCGTATGGTTTGCATCAGGTACCGACACAATGATTGCAGGTGATGATTGGGCTCCTGTGTGGTCTACACCGAAGACAAATACCGGTGACAAGAATGAGGGTGTTCACGGCCAAGGTAATAATGGAGCTACATATACTCTAGGTTCATTTGATATGCTTACCTACAGTCCGCAGTATCCGAATCTCGGTATACGTAAAAGAAATGCATCCGACCCAAGTAAGATTACCACATGGGTTGGACAATACACACAGTTTAATGCAAATTATGGAACTGATCTTGTAGATACCTCATATATGCCGGGTGGTACACATGGCTCACTTGACTCAGGTATTGCATATTCACTGAAGTTTGATCTGTTACCGGGTGAGGAGAAGACAGGTGTCATCGCATGGTCTATGAGAGGACCTACATACTATGTAGACCCTGTCAACGGTAATGATTCCAATAACGGATTTATGTCTACACCTGTTAAGACAATTGAGAGGGCGGTTTCACTTATAGGTTCAAGAACCCCTAAAAAGACATATATATACGTTATGAATGATGTGGATTTGGGTTCTACAATAACTGTTCCGGCAGGCAAGTCTATTACAATAGGTACTACAGATTATGTACTTGATCCAAGTACAAACTCAAAGGTTGCAGCATATCCTATACAGGTAGGAAGTGACGGACAGAGAACCAACCAAAAGTCTGTAAAGAGAAAAGCAGGCTTTACCGGACCGCTGTTTAAGGTGGATGATCCGACTTCATCTATATCATTTACTGATGTAATAGTAAATGGTGCCGGTGACAGTGTAAATGATATTACAAGTCCACTTGTACTTGCTACAGCCGGTACTGTAAATACACTTACAGGTGGTGTGCTTAAGAACAATAAGATAACTCCTGTAGAGCATGAGCAGTATACAGATACTAACCATAACGGTCAGTGGGATACAGGTGAGCCGTTTATAGATGCCAACGGTAACGGTACTTTTGACGGTCCTGAGACCTTTACAGATACCAACGGTAACGGTAAGTATGATGTCGGTGAGCCGTTTGTAGATGCAAACCGCAACGGTATCTATGATAAGTATGCCAATGCTACGGTAGCAAGTGCTATAGACCTGTCAGTTCAGCTAAGCTGAATATGAACTATGGTACTATAACAGGTAACACTTCATATATGGGCGGTGCCATTACAAAGAATGCCGGTAGTGAGGTAAGTTTGTCAGGTGCCGTAAAGATATCAGGCAATACTTCACATACAGGCGGTGCGTCAAACCTTATGGTGGATACTACAGGAAGTACCGCAAAGGTTACATCAAGTGTGACCGGAGCTTCAAGAATAGGTCTTTCATCACTTCAGCTTGTACCTCTTGCAGGTGTAACTGTAGTGGAAGCAAATAACGGTGCAGGTGCGGCACTTCCGTATAACCTTGGTAACTATACGGCAGATAAGAACGGTCAGAGTGTAGTTTACGGTAATGCATCGGGAACGCAGGTAAATCTTAACGCTATAGCTGTAAGCTATGCGGTAAGCCATGTTTTGATGGACGGTTCTACTGTTCCGGGTACATCAACTACAAGTACACTGACTACAGCAGGTGCGCCGGTAGCTATAGCGCCTGTAAACGACCCTGCATATTTGCATACAGTTACATATACCAATGCTGCAGGACAGACACTTACAAGTCCTGAGGTAACACCTAGCGGACATGGACTTTCAGTAGAAGACAGCGGCGTTTCAGGTTACCTTCCTGGAAATGATATTACTGTAATATTCAGATATGTTAGAAACGAATCCGTAGCAAAGTTTGATCCGGCAGGAGGAGTGCCGACAAGTATAGCCGATGTAGTTTCACCTGCAGGTGGAGCACCGACAGCATCACTTCCGTTGGTTTCAAGAACGGGTTATGACTTTGTCGGATGGTTCAAGTATACAGATGCCAACAACAACAATAGATTTGATACAGGTGATACAGTGACCACCACATCTCCTACAGGAGAGGCGGGACTTGACAACCCTGTAGTGGCAGGAACGGTACATTATGTCGCTAAGTGGACACCGTCTACCACACCTTATAATTTTGATGTAATTCATAAGAATTCATCAACAACATTACCTATAAGTTTGCAACCAACACCACACCGCATCCGTTCTTGGATCCGATAGCGGCAACACCGATAACTGTACCGGGATACAGATTGTATACGGCAACACAGACTCCGGCAACACCGAACTATTTCGATCCTACAAATAACTTCAACGGTGTGATGGCAATAGGCGGTACAACAGTAAAATATACTTACAGAGTTGATCCGAGTGTAAGAAAGACATTTAAAGTTGAGCATATAGATACCTCAACAGGTGCCGTTATGAAGACTACTACTGTTTACAGATCGGCAGAGGCGGCTATATCTGCAGCTCCTCTTACAACTCTTGGATATAGTGTAACAAATACACAGATTACGGCAGGTAATACATCAGGCGGTGCTAATGTCTTGACAGTAGCGGATATGCAGACAGCAGCAGGAATCACACCGGGCTTTAATGCAAGATCACAGCTTCACAGGATATATGCCTAACCAGGATGTAACAATCCGCTATGAGTACGCAAATACAACAGGATACTTTGCAGTTCAGAAGTTTACAGATTCTACTACAAATGAAAGAATAGGCAACTTAAATCCTATATCATTTGCAAATGCTGCAGCAATGAATGTACCGTATACGGGAGTATATGGATACCTATTCGGCTCGGCAACAGCAAATCCGGCAGCAGGAACATTCGATGCGGCAGGAAACTTCACAGGAGTTATGCCGTCAGCAAATGTAAACCTTGATTATCAGCTTAACAGAGATCCGGGATACTGGAAGACAATGAACTTTGCGGTTGCAAACGCACCTTATAATCATGGAGTTGTGCCGTCAAGCACATTCACTTTCTTAAGAGATGATCATACAGCTGCAGCAAGCGGAAACGCTTATACATTCCAGCATATAATTGATCTTGGCGGTGTACCTACACCTGCAGCAAATCCACAGCCATACTACAAGTTTGAAGGATGGTATTTGGATGCGGCAGCTACAACACCTGTAACGGCGGGAATGACATTTGACAATGATGTTACATTGTACGCAAAGTTTGTAGAAGATCCGGCATATTGGATAGATATAAACTTCGCATCGGAGATCACGGAAGCATTTCAGCTCCTGCAAGTCTCCATACATACTATGACAACAAGTGGGGTAATATCTTAGGATCTATACCTACTGAGACACCGGAGCTTAACTATATATTCCAAGGATGGAAGACCGGTTCAAACGCAATAACAAATGCGTCACCTCTGACAAACGGAGCAACATATACTGCAAACTTCGGTAAGGACCCTAATACATGGGGTACAAATATGGGTTCAATTTCACCTGTAGGAAGAATCGGTTCAAACGGTAGCGGTGAGATAGTAATAGACGGTACAACACCGGGAAATGTATATGTAATAAGTGATCCTGACGGAAATATCGTAGCGGTAGTTCCGGGAGATGCAAGCGGAAGCAGAACAGTGGTTCCTAATCTTGTACCGGGAGCACACTACAATGTACAGGAGGGAACACCTGATACGGTCGCAACTGTAGGTCAGCCTATTTCTTCTGTAACAGGTACATCAGTATCAACACCACAGGATGTATATATCCCGACAGTAGATAATAACTACAATATCGGATATGATCCTGATAATGACGGAATGGCACAGATAGTGGTAAATCCGGCAAGATCCGGATGCGGACTATGCGCTTATAGATGAGAACGGAAATATTGTAAACTATCCGGGAAGTGACAACGGATGGATGACTCCTGTAGGAAGCAATCCTTCAACAGTTACTTTCAATAACTTGAATCCAATGCAACATATACGGTAGTGGCAAGAAAGAAGGGCAATTCCGCAATTCCGAATCCGCTTACCAAGCTGCCTGACGGCAATCAGATAGTTGCAAACCCGGGAGATATGGCGGAAGCTACAAAGTATGTGGTAGAAACCAAGCAGGGAAGTATAGTAACAGTAGGTACAGACAGTGTAGGAAGCGATACATATTCCGAAGCGAAGGCGGGAGACAGCGTGGTTATTCATGCAGATCCGGTTGATGCAAACGGAAAGAACTTCTTATATTGGAAGGTACTTGCAGGTAGAGCTGTAGGAGTTAGCGGAAAGATAACTCAGGCAGATTATACATTCACACTTTCAAATTCAAATATTGTCCTTAAGGCTGTATATGAACCTACAAAGGTGGCAGGAGATGATGCCAATGTAGAGGAAGACCTTAGAGGAAAGGCAGGAGTTGGAGAGTTCGGACTTGAGCCTTCTCAGATACCGGCTCTTGCAAATCTGTTGACAACTCCGGCAGACAGAGCTTTGAATACAGTCAACGGAGCAACAGTTGATTACAAGGTAATCTTTGATAAGAGAGATACAACTGCAGGAGAGTCAAATCTTGTAAAACCTGTATCTTATTCGGGAATAAATCATCCGGGAGCATATACGGCGGCATACTCACTTGATATTAAGCTTGAGAGATATGTAGACGGAAGAAGAGTTGATGCCGGAATTTCTACAGCAACAGCATCAAATGCAACAGTAGATGTGATATCACAGTTACCTGCATCTGATGTGGATCAGCTTGATTATCAGCTGTTTGATGTAACTACAGGAACACCTGTTGAGGCAACAATCACAACGGATGTGGCAAACAATGCCGGACTTGTGAAGTTCACAGGAAACCTGTTACATACTTATGTAATGGTTTACTCAAAAGCATTCAAGGTTACATTCATTGATAATAAGCCGGTACTTGATAACTTACATCTAAATGATACAAGTAGAAACTTCTATAAGCAGTTTAAGGTTAGAAAGAAGGACAACGTAGAAGATAGTGACTATGCAAGTGACTATGGAATAGTAACGGCATATGCACAGAACGATGTTCCGAATGCACTTGTAACGCCGTTTGAAGATATCTACGGTGTACAGTATGACTATAAGAACTGGTCAAAGAAGGAAGACAAGCTTTCAGTATTTGATACCACCGGTGAGTTGACAAAGAAGACTACTGTCTATGCATATTACTCAAATAATAAGAAGGAAGTTGCACAGGCAAGAGTTGACCTTGATAAGACTATAGATTCAGCAAGAGATCTTACAAGTAATCCATATCTTAGCTTACTGAGGTAGCTGAGATCAATGAAGCAATTGCAAAGGCTGTTGAGACACTTAGACAGGCAAGAGATCTTGTATCCCCTGACGGTACTACATATCTCAGACAGGCAAACTATGCAGAACTTCAGCAGGCAATAGATGCTCTTAGGGCTATTATAGATAAGTACTCTAAGGGAACAGGAGACAGAGAGGCTGCAAGAATTAAGAGAACCGGCGGTGCAAGCGGCGGTGGTAACTCATCAAGCGGTAGAGGAAGTAAGCTTTTAATGCCGGGTGAGAAGTCACAGCAGAACACAGCTATCAATGAGGGAAGTAATACTCGTAGCTTCGTACTTGGAGTAGACGGCGCTTGGGAAAAGAACAAAGTAACCGGAGGATGGTCATTTATCCTTAACGGAGGAACACCTATCAATGATATGTGGGGAATGATAACATTCAATGACAATACCGGAAAGAAAGTATCACGTTGGTATTACTTTGATGCTCAGTCAACTATGGCAACAGGTTGGGTATATGACTCAAAGAACGGCAACTGGTACTACATGAATACCAACGAAGGTCCTGATCTCGGTCAGATGGTAAGAGGCTGGGTAAAGGAGTCTAAGACAAGTAAGTGGTATTATATGGATGACAATACAGGTATCCTGTCAACAGGTTGGCATAAGGATAAGCAGGACGGCAGATGGTACTATCTGAATCAAAACGGTGAGATGGTAACAGGCTGGCAGAATATTGGCGGAAAGTGGTATTACTTTAACACCAATACACCGGAAAAGACCTATGAGTGGGATGCTGCTTCATTCAAGTGGAACTACTTGAACAATAGTCAAAGACCATACGGCTCTATGTATGCCGGAGAGACAACTCCTGACGGCTACAGTGTAGATGCCAACGGTGCTTGGAACTAAGTGACATAGGAGAAAAAATGAGAAGAAAGACAATAAAAGCAAAAATTGCTGTGTCATTGTCTGCGAGTATGGCGTTTGCCGTACTCGCACCGGCAATGCCGGCATATGCGGCTACAGGAGCTATCGCTTTTGACATGGGAAAGACCTATAATGCATTGGGTGGTACGGCATTGCCTGGCCTTACCGGCAATCAGGGTGCCAACATGTCAACTGCAACAGGCGCTACGCTGGTACCTGATACGTTTGCGAACAATCAGTCGGCTACAACAGGTGGTACCGGATATTTTGAGATGCCGTTTTGGGATAATACATGGCTAAATGCGAGTGGAGTGAATCTTACAACAACTTCAACACCGCCACTTACAATTCCGGCAGGTTATAACTTCCCCGGATATCTGTTAAAGGGATGGTATGCGGATGATCCTGAGGTGAATCCGTCACAAACAAGAATGAACCATTTGCCAAGTACTATTCCATATAGTGCAAACACTACTTATCACGCAGCTTTCGTTACGGATCCGAATGCAAAGTATATATATACACAGTTGCATGAAAGCAATGCGGCCGCACATGCACCGCTTACTTCAGACGGTACATATCCTGTATCAACAACCGTAATAGATAAGGATGCACCTGCACCTGCAGGAGATAACAGTGTAAACTCAAAAGAGTCTAAGAACACTCTACAGATGGTTTCATCAAGACCTTTGAATATCTATGGATATAAGGGTAAGATAAAGGCAATATTATTTTCAAATAATGCTACAAATCCTGTAAGCGGTTCTATGGCTGCCGACCTTACAACAGCAGGTACATATGGAACAGGAAAAATATGTAGACCCTACTACATTGGTAGACGGAGCCGAGAATGTGGCAGCTCAGTATAGATTTGTATACACAGCTGCAGGTCAGACATTTGCCGGAAATATGGTAAATAGAGATCTTAAAAACAGTAATGGAGTATGAGATTGATCCTACTCAAAAGTCAAGACTTACAGTAGTACATGAGATATTGGATGCAGCAGGAGCGGTAGCTTCTACAGAGTCCGAGTTTAATCATATGTTTGCTGCTGAGGAAGCTATAACAGGTGTATCACCGAAGACGGACCTTATAACACCGCAGGGTAGTGCTACTCAGTCAAGATATAAGCTTCAGTCTGCATCTTTTACAAGCGAGGGTACAGTAGCAGGATACAAGCATACTCTGCTTACAATCAATAAGGCGATGAACGGCGGTATCTTGCCGGACAGCGCAACTAATACATTAGGACTTATTGATCAGACAACAGAGTCAGGTTCATCATATCTTGCAACCGGAGCGGTAAATGCGGCGGCAAAGATGCCTAACCAAGGTGTAACATTGAAGTATGTATATGTACCTAATCCTAACTATAGAATAAATGTAAAAGCTAAGTATGTTACTCAAGAGGGTGATGATTTAACCGCTTTAGTAGCAACAAGAACATCTAAAACAGTAGGTTCTGACGGAATGATAGAGACTTTGGGTGCAATCAACTCAACAGTAACTATCCCATATCTGAACCTTGCAGCCGACGGATATGGTGCACCGACATATAGTATTACAGGAGGTAATCCGGGAACCGGCGGTTTGACACTAACCTTACGGCAGGTGATGCAACTGCGGCACTGGGTTCAGATTCATATGTTGTAACAGTTACATATCCAAGACTTCCAAGTTTCTGGGCACAGATAATGTTCCAGACAGAGGGAGACGGACACTTGGAAGATCCTGCATTTGCAGTAGGAACAAATCATCTATATGACAACTCAAATACAAATGCAATTAATGTACCTGTAAATACGGATAACTCTGTAGATATTCCTCTTACAACAGCACTACCACATGCAGTTGCAGGTCCGGGATATGAATTTAAGGGATACTACGATGTAGCAACAGGAGCACAGGTTACAGATGCTAACGGAGCATACCTGTCATCAACACCATATCACCTTGCAGATCCGGGAACAGGATTGGTGGCAAAGTTTGAACACAACTCAAGTTGGTTAGACTTTACATTCCAGTTCGTGGGAGGAAACGGTGATATAGCACCGGCAGGACCTATAACAGGTTCGGTATATCCTTTTAATGCGGCAGGAAATCCTAGAGTTATCGCATGGTCGGATATAGACCCTGATGATCCGGGTATTGCTACTGAATTTGTAGGCGTGAGACCGTCAGCAAGTGCAGATACAGGTTATGTAATCAAGTGGTATGATGCAAACGGAACAGAGCTTACAGGAACAACGGATATTACAGGATATCCAAACGGAAGTGTGTTTACTGCAAGAGCGGTATCGGCATCACCGTTGTCATTAAGTCAGCCGACAGTGGCTGCATCAATAGATCCGTCAAGTGGAGCTGCACAGCTTACAGTATCAAACTTTAATGGTGACCCTACAGTAAAATATGTAGTTACAGCACCTGACGGAACAATAGTTGCATCACTGTCAAATATGAATTTACAGGCACTTAACGGAGTAATCTCAGGACCGAGAATCTTGCCTGATACACAGTATCAGATAAGAGAGGTTGCACCTGATGCAACAGCAACGGTTGGAAGCAATATTTCAACTGTAACATCTCCGACATTGTCACCTGCAGTGAGCGATCCTGCAAGTGCGACAACACCGATAGCAGTTTCACCACAAATAGTGGCAGATCCATCTGATCCTAATAGAAGACAGATGGTACTTTCACCTGTAACACCGGGTCAGCAGTATGCTGTATTGGATGATCAGGGAAATGTTGTAGCAAATTGGACAACACCGACAGGAAACTCATTGACAGTACCTGGATTAACACCGGGTAGAAGTTATTCATTGGTGACAAGACCGGTAACAGATACAACATCTGCACCTGCAGATCACAATAGGATGAATGTGGTTGCAGCAAACATCAAGAATGTAATTACTTTAGTAAATGCATCAGATATCAACGTGGTATCACCGGCAGGACTTGATTTAAATGACGTTCCGGAAGGAACAGTTGTAGAGTTGAGTGCAAACCCTGTAAGTGGTGCAAACATATTCACAAGCAATTGGGAGTTTATATTGGGTCAGCCTATAAACTTGGCAAATGACGGAAGTACAACAATAAGATTCACAATGCCGAAGGGAAGAATAGTTGTAAAGGCACTTTACGACAATGATTCAAGTAACTGGCATCCTATATCAGGAAACGATGCACTAAGATCTGATGGAGCTGTAGGACAGGCCGGAAATGTAGGAGCGGCAAATCCGCTACTTAACATACCGGGAGATTTCAGAGTAGTTATCGACAGAAAGAAAGTAAGTAATTCAGATGCCGCAGCTATTCAGGACACATTGTCAGGAGAAAGATTCAAGGGTGTATGGAGTATAGTTGCCAAGGTACAGCAGATGGTAAGCGGATCATGGCAGGATTATGTAGATCCAAGTTTGCCGCTTGACTCATATGTGAATATGGGTGCACTGGAGGACAGTGGACGCACATATATGCTTCATCATATTGCTACAAGCAGTAATGCGGACAGACTTACAGATGCAGACAGTCAGTGGACTCCTGTAACAAGTTTTGACGGATTGTTCAGATACAACTTCCTTAACGGAGAAAGATATGTATTCGGATATACAACATCAGACAATACAGTTACATTTGTGGATACAATCACAGGAAATACAGTGACAACAGCACAGGTAGCACCGGGTAGTGCGCTTAGAAGTGCTTCATCACAGTATAGAAGTGACATTCCGGGCAGTAGGTGCAAAGGTAGAAGACAGGAATACAGGTTTGACTTGGACATATGTAGGACTGAGAAAGAGTGCAAACGGAACCGGAAATGTAGATGAGAACGATATAGTAAACGCAGATATGACAGTATATCTGTACTATACCAACGATCAGGACTACAGAAATTCAGTTGTAAACGGACTTAATGACAGTATTGCAAAGGCAGATGCACTGGATGCAAACAAGTACAATGCGGCAGATGTAGCTGCAGCACAGGCAAAGGTTGCAGAAGCTAAGGCACTACTGGCAAGAACAGCGCCGAATATGGCACTTTCACCTGAGCTTGCCAAGGTATTGGAGGAACTCAATGCACTTCTTAATAAGATGGGCATAAGCACAAAGCCGGTACCGAAGCCAAATAATAATGGTGGAAATAATAACGGTGGCGGCGGTCGTGGCCGTGGCGGTTCAGGCGGTTCAGGCGGCGGCTCAGGAAGCTCAGGCAGAAAGCTGCAATCGGACAGAACACAGGACTTAGAGTAGGTCAGGACGGTAACTGGGAGTTATTAAATCCTGCAGAGGCAACAGCAAACCCTGACAGCAGTAAGTGGGTATTTAACCTTACAGCAGGCGGAAGAGTAAAGGGCTGGGCTTATCTAAGCTATACATATGAAGGACAAACAAAGTCCGAATGGTATCACTTCGGTGATGACAACATCATGAACTCGGGATGGTTCTTAGACGGAAATACATGGTACTATCTGTCAACAAATCATAACGGATTCTATGGTGAGATGGTCAAGGGATGGCATCACGACGGTCAGGACGGCAGATGGTATTATCTTGACGCAAACAACGGAGCTATGCATACAAACTGGAGCAAGATAGGAGGAGAGTATTACTTCTTAAATCCTACAGCACCGGCACAGACATGGTTCTATGATAGTGTTGCAGGCAGATGGAATTTCGGAGACGTGAATTCAAGACCTCTTGGTTCAATGTATCAGAATGAAAATACACCTGACGGATATCATGTAAATGAAAGCGGAGCTTGGGTAAGATAATCTGAGCAAAGCATAATGTGAGGCTCTCGCACTTAGGTGCGAGAGCCTTTTTGTATGTGTTTTCATCTTTTTACATAATTTACAAATAATACGATATATCTTTTTAATATAAAAAAATGATATCAATTGGTAAAAAAATTAGAAAAAAATGATAAAAATAATTATTAACGGAACATTATAAAAAGGCTAATCTGAATTTTGCTTTTGCTCTTCAGGTTGTTAGACGTATGAGGAGTTTTTAAAGCGGCTTGTGGAGGTGGTTTATATGGAAATATGATTGTGTTTGCAAATCATCTGTATTGTCCGGAAAAAGTTTCAGGTTTTTGTGATTTCACAATGTTAAAAAAATATGATGGAAGCAAAGTCTCATGTAAAAAGTATTGGATAATATAATAGAGAGAAAAAGTATGAAAAAAAATAAGAACAAAATTTTAAGTGTGTTGAGAAAATGCACTGCAGGAGCATTGGCTACCGCCATGGTTATAACTACGGCGCCTTATTTTGGTGGGATGGAAGCGAGAGCGTCTACCCTTGTAGATAATGCTGAACTGGATCCGGGTGCACCGACAGGTGCAAGTAGCGGAATAACGAGGGTAAATGAGTCGGCAGGAGGTATTCATAAAGCAGGCGATTATACTACATACGGTCAGTCACAGGGAACTGTATATAGATATGGACAAGGAGGAGTATCTTCAAACTATCAGGATAATTGGGGCGGAGCCTGGTTTGTATATCCCAATGCAACAAATCCGGTAGCTTCAAATCACTCAATAGCAAATGATACATTAAATTTACATGGTAGAAGGATATATGATTCAGGAAATTCACATCAATATACATTTGATATCGGTGCGATTCTTGATCCGGATGCTGTAGAAGCAGATCCGAGGAAGACCTTCGGTGCAGCAGGTGCCTATAAAGCATCAAAATCTGCATATGGTCAAAACTGGTGGTCTACTTATATAGGATTTGGACAAAGCGGAGAGCATAAGACAGCAAATCCGGGTGATATGATGCCTGTAATATCTCCGAGGGATATAAAATATGCGGCAGACGGATATACATACCCTAAACCGGGAGCAAGTAATAATCAATCTGCTACCGCTACACCGCCGGATCATAAGGTTATAGGTATTTTTAATGATAACTTCGGAACGACTGTATCAAAGGGTAACGGTAGAGTTGTTGAGGTGGAGATACCTCAATACTATAAAGATTATGTAAATGCAACATATGGAGCAGGTACTACGGCAAATCCGGGCTAACAGTAATAAGATAGAAGTTAGGATGGAGTTAAAGCCTACAGCTGATAAGCAAAAACTTCTTATTGTATGGACCGGTTATAACCCTAATACCTATCCCGTAGAATTTTGGATAGGAGCACAGTCCGACTCGCAAGTTGCAGGAACGGATGTGGCACCTACAATAGTTACCGCAGACCATACAAGACTGCATATGATGGACTATTATAATCAAAATGTGAACAACGGAGTAGCAATTCCTCAGGCAGACGGAAGTACCAGGACAGCAGGAGGTACAACACTTTGGACAATGCCGAAGTTTGCTGATATACCGAACGGATTTAAAAAGCCTGATTCATTGACAGATCTTGATATCGAATTGATAGCAGGAGAGGGTAGAGTATGGGCAGGAGACAACCAAAAGCCTAATAACTTAGGTCATGATAACTTTGTCTTCGGTCAAAATGCTGATTATAATCTTCTGGTTCAAAAATATGATGCGGCAACAGCTTTTTCAGGCAGATTGAATATGGCTGCAGGACAAAGTGCATCTACAACTTTTAGAGTTTCTATGAGAGCGGCAGTATACTATGTAGATCCTACATATACAGGAACCGATTCAAACGGATATATTGCACAGCCTTTCAAAGATATACAATCAGCCATAAATGCTATGAAGGATACAGGTGCTAAAAAGGGCTATGTATATGTAATGTCAAGTGATGCCAATCCTGTATTGGTAAACAATACTATTACAGTACCGGCAGGTCTGGATGTTCAGATAGAAACCAGCCCTTATAAGACTTCTGCAATAGCGGGGAAGACTACATATGGAGTTTATGAGATCGGAGATCCGATAAATAATGACACAAGTGTTATCAGGCGCGATCCTTCATTTACAGGTGATATGTTTAAGATGGATCAGTCTACTTCACATCTTAGTTTCTACAATATAAACATAGATGGAAATAAGGCAAATGTTACGGCAGAAGCTCCTATGCTGCATGTTACGGCAGGTAAGGTAACTATAAGTGATAAACAAACTTATATGGTGCAAAGGTTGCAGGAACAATAGATACTGACGGTAACGGCTCTAAAGATAAGTATAAGGCTGATGCATCTGCAATCTTTGTAGAGGCTGCAGGAGAACTTAGCTTGGCGGCTGAATCAGATAATATAAGTATTTCAGATAATGAAACAGAAGTAGATACTGCCGAACCCGGTCTGAGAGCTCCGTCAGCAGTTGCTATAGGAGACTCAAGTATTACTGCAAGAGCTGATATAAACAATCAAAATATCGCAATGCCGGTAAAGATATACGGTAATGTAGATATTCAAAATAATAAGATAAAGACTACAACAGTTACCGGCGGAGTAAGTACTACAACTGAGGCAAATGGAAATGTGGCACTGGGAGTTTCAGAACTTTTAGTACCAAGTGGAAAGAAATTTACCGGGACTGTAGGTGTTTCTGTTAAAGAATTGCCAAAGGGAGATACCTCAGGTAGAGCAATAGTTGATTATGAGGATAGAACATCAGGTTCTACTATACTTCCATATTCAGCAAGCAATTTCAATGCTGATGCGGCAGGTACCGGCAATGCGGTTGGAATACCTACTTATATGGCAGTAAACAATGTGACCGGAGATGATTTGACAGCTGCACCGGATCATGAAAATTCACTTGGTATATATCTCCACACAGTAAGATATAATTATACAGTAACCTATGTAGATGAAGACGGTATTCCTCTTTCTGCAAATCATGGCAGTGTGAGTGCAACCACAAATAAGATTACTCTTGATAATACACTTACTCAAATTGGTGGCTCAGCAGTTTATCAACACAATCCGACGGCTTCACCTGCAGAAACAGGTGGTGGCAGTGGTGAGAATGTGACAGCACATTATAGCTGGAGAGGTGTTGCAGGAAGTCCGGTTGAAATAAATGCACCTACATATCCGGGATATGCGGTAGCAGAAGTTACCGGAATACCTACAGGAGTTACCGGAGATAATTTCACCAATACGAATGGAAAAATAGAAGGAAAGACACCTGAGCAAAATGTAGATATTGTTATTAAGTATAGAAAAAATGAAGTAACCTATCACTTTGATGCAGCAGGAGGCGCTCCAAATCCGGGAGACAAGACTGAGACCACCTATGTTTCGGGAGTGCATACTTCTACACTGGGAAGCTTACCTATACCTACAAAAACAGGATATACCTTTGGAGGTTGGTATGTATTCACAGATAATGACGGAAACGGTAAGTATGATAAGCCTACTACAGATCCTGTTACAGGAGCGGTTAGTGCTAATGACGGCGATCCTTTTACAGGAGCAACAGCACTTATAGGATATTATGATGCAATGAATACTCTGGATCCTGTATACAATCTTGTAGCAAAATGGGTGGGTGACGGTACGCCATGGAATATAGATACAAGACATAAGAACGATAATGCAGCTTTGGAACTTAATTTTGGAACTGAGCATGATACAAGACTTATAGAAGAGTTTATATATAAAGATCCGTTGACAGAAATTGGAGTTACTATACCGGGATATAAAAAGAAGACCGTAAGTAATACTCCGGCAAATGTTGGAACGAGAGCACCTCTTACAGATGCACATCCGCTAAGATATACTATTGACAGTATGCCGGCAAAGAATGTAAATGTGGTATATAAGTATATGGTAGACAGTACCGTAACATTTAACTATACCGTTGAGCATGTTGATGGTGGTGGAAATGCGCTGAGAGCGGCACATACTATAGTAAAGAGAGCTGAACAGCCTATAAATGCACAGGCTGAGAATATTTCAGGGTATACATTTGATCACTATGAAATAGATCACAGTACAGGATGGGATTCCCATATTGCAGCAGGAGACAATCCGAGACTTGTAGGACTTGACGGTGCAGCAGGAAACTTAATTGTGTCTGACAATCCGCTTTCCACATCACCAAATCCGGGAGTATTTGCGGCATATATGCCAAATCAGGATGTAAAGATAAAATATGTTTATACATCAGATTCAAGTTCAAATCTTGTAAGAAGATACTTGGATGCGTATAGAGATAAGGTGCTTGATAGCGGTATCACACAGGTAACACCGGGAACTGCATATAATTTATCTATAAATTATACGGATAAGCTCTATGGATATACTTGGGATCCTACAGTATCAAGAGTTGACTTTACTCCTACAGGATATGGAGAAAGCTTCAACCCTGCAAACGGAGATATAACAGGAAATATGCCTCTTGCTTTAAGTGGCGTAAACGGTATAAGAGCAGACTATAGACTTGGACTTGATCTTTCAAAGTGGAGAGATGTAGAGTTTAGGGTTACTACAGATCCTAACTTCAATCATGGTAGTATAAACCCACTTGCAGCAGGTGCACCTACCAAGGTTTTGGTAAGTGACGGAAGCACTGCAGGAGATGCTGCAGCTTATAATTTCAACAGACTTCAGGCTGAGAATTATGTGCCGACTACAAGTGCGAACAGATATTATATGTTTGAAGGCTGGTATATGGATGCGGCGGCAACCATACCTGTAACCGGAACAACTTTCTGGAATACAGATACTACACCGATAATAATTTATGCTAAGTTTGTAGAGGACCCAAGTAAGTGGTTTGATATAAACTTTGTAGCAGGAGGCAATGGTTCTATTTCAGCACCAAGTACATTACATACACCATTTGATTATACTTGGGGACAGATTACTCCACAGCTTCCAACAGCTACACCGGTAATAAATTATAACTTTAATGGATGGGATGATGCAGCAGGTAACCATATGTTAGCTTCATCAACTCTGACAAATCACGCTACATATACAGCTATATTTGGAAAAGACCCTAATACATGGGGAACAAATGTGGGAGCATTTACTCCTATAGGAAGAATAGGAGGAGACGGTAGCGGTGAAATAGAAATAAGAGGAAGCAAACCCGGAAATGTATATGTTATTTCTAAGCCGGATGGTGAAATAGTGGCAGTAGTCACAGGTGATCCAAGTGGTAATACTACTACAGTTCCTGATTTAATTCCGGGAGCACATTATAATGTGCAGGAGGGAACTCCGGATACAATTGCAAATGTTGGTGGAAATGTTTCAGGTATTACAGGTACATCAGTTTCTACACCTCAGGATGTTTTCATTCCTACAGTGGATAATAACTATAATGTGGGATATGACCCTGATAACGACGGAATGGCAAGAATAGTAATAAATCCGGCAGATCCTGATGCAGACTATGCTCTTATAGATGAGGCCGGAAATGTAGTTAGCTATCCGGGAAGTGACAACGGTTGGATGACACCTGCTGGAAATAATCCTGCTACAGTAACATTTAATAACTTAAATCCGAATGAGACCTATACAGTTGTTGCAAGAAAGCATGGAGATTCTACACTTGCAGATCCTCTGATAAAGCTTCCTGACGGCTCACAGATAAATGCGAATCCGGGAGATATGGCAGAGGTTGCAAAATATGTTGTAGAAACAAGAAATGGAGTTATTGTATCTGTAAAGGACAATATGATAAATTCAGATGTATTTGAAGAGGCACATGCAGGAGAGACAGTTACTATTCATGCAGACCCTACAGATGCAAATGGAAAGGCCTTTAAATATTGGAATGTACTGGCAGGAAGAGCGGTAGGAGTAAGTGGAAATATCACTGACGCCGACTATTCATTCAGGTTATCAAATTCAAATATAGTATTAAAGGCAGTTTATGAACCGACAAAGATAATTGGGGATGATGCTGATTTACATGAGGAACTTAGAGGAAAGGCAAGTCAGGGAGAGTTTGGTCTTGAGCCTAATCAGATTCCTACACTTGCAAATCATTTGACAACTCCGGGTGACAGAGATCTTCAATCTGTAAATGGAGCTGATGTAGACTACAGAGTAATCTTTGATAAGAGAGATACTACAAATGTGGAGTCAAGCCTGGTAAAACCGGTATCTATATCCGGAACAGACCATCCGGGTGCTTATACTGCTGCATACTCACTTGATATAAAGCTTGAGAGATATGTGGACGGTAGAAGAGTGGATGCGGGAATTACAGCTACAGCATCTAATGCTACAGTAGACGTAATTGCCCAGCTCCCTGCAGCAGATATTGATCAGCTTGACTACCAGTTATTTGATATCACAACAGGTACTCCGGGGTTGAAATAACACTTACTACAGATGTTGCAAATAATGCAGGACTTATGAAGTTTACAGGTAATCTGTCACATACTTATGTAACGGTTTACTCAAACATTCAGGGTTACATTTATTGATAACATACCGGTACTTGACCACAGATATTTGAATGATACATCCAGAAACTTTTATAAACAATTTAAGGTTAGAAGAAGAGAGAATGTAGAGGATGCTTGGTATTCATCAGATTATACAGTGGTGACAGATTATGCCAGAAATGATGTGCCGAATGCACTTGAGACCCCATTTGATGATATTTATGGTGTAACTTATACCTATGAGAACTGGTCTAAGAATGACAATACGCTTAAGATCTATGACACTACAAAGGAAGTTACAAAGAGAACTGCTGTATATGCTTATTATTCAAACAATAAGCCTATGGTGGATAAAGCAAGAATTGACCTTGGAAAGACTATTGAAGAGGCATATGATTTGATGTATGACCCATATCTTAAGGCAGGCGAAGCGGCTAATGTACAGGAAGCTATTGATACTGCTAAAGAGGTATTGAGGCGTGCCAGAGGACTCATTGCTCCTGACGGAAGCACATATCTTAGAATGTCTAACTATCCTGAACTTCAGGCTGCTATAGATGCACTTAGAGAGATACTTGACAGATATAGAGATAAATCCAAGGGTAGAATGGATGAAAGAATAAGAAGAACCGGTGGTGCAAGTGGTGGTGGTAATTCATCAAACGGAAGAGGAAGTAAACTTCTGGCACCGGGAGAGAAGTCAAAACAAAATACAGCTATTAATGAAAACAGTAATGTAAGAGCCTTTGTACTGGGTGTAGACGGAAACTGGGAAAGAAATAGCGTAACGGGTGGATGGTCTTTCGTACTTAACGGAGGAACACCTATAAATGATATGTGGGGTATGATTACTTTCAACGACAGTACAGGAAAGAAAGTATCACGTTGGTATTACTTTGACGGTCGCTCAACAATGGCAACAGGTTGGACATATGACTCAAAGAATGGTAGATGGTATTATATGAACACAACAGAAGGTCCTGAACTTGGACAGATGGTAACAGGTTGGGTAAAGGATCCTAAGACAAATAAATGGTACTATATGAATGATAATACGGGAATTCTTGAAACCGGCTGGCATTTAGATAAGCAGGATGGCAGATGGTACTATCTTGACCTGAGCGGTGAGATGCTTCTTGGATGGCAAAATATTTCAGGAAAATATTATTATTTTAATACTGTCGTACCACAAAAATCCTATGAATGGGATGCAAATGCATTTAAATGGAACTATTTGAATAATAATGTCAGACCATATGGCTCTATGTATGCAGGTGAGGCTACACCTGACGGATATAGTGTAGATGCTAACGGAGCATGGATTCAGTGACATAGGAGATGAAATGAAAAGAAAAACAATGGTAACAAAATTAGCTGTGACATTGTCTGCGAGTATGGTTGTGGCCGTACTCGCACCGGCAATGCCGGCATATGCGGCAATAGGCTATAATTATGTAAATCATAATTTAAATACAGCTGCTACTAAAGCAATGTATGGTGGAATTGCCGCAAATATCGGAAATGTCACATCCGGAGACGGATATTTGGGATTTGATTTTACTACGTTGAACCCTTCAATAGCAGGTTGGGTGAATAATATTGCTGTAAATGGTAATCCGGGAGATAATATAGTAGATCAGACATTGCCGTTTTTTCCGACAGGAACATTTTCCGCTACAGCTGCATTTGATGGAAAAAGCTGGATAAATGATTTTGATCTTGAAGGATATGAGGTGGCCGGTTATAATCAGGCTCCTTTAAAAGGAGGACCGACCGGATTTCCAAGAAGCAGTCAAATAGAGGTACCTGCACTTACAAGTCAAGGTGCGGTATACTATGCAGAACTGGCTTCTGACGGTAGTAAGTTTGACTATGTAGTCGGATATAAGGGGGCAGATGACGGCTTCGGGAATGAGTACTATCTTCCGGGAAGCAAGTATGATTTTATTGCATCAACGATGAATTCCGCTCATACTTCAGTGATAAATCCGGGCCACAGAGAATATAGCTACTACAGGTGGGAAAGAGGTACTTACAGGCTTCCAGGCAAATGCTAAATCTATAATCGGATATAAAGTTGTAGGGAATGAGGTAAAGCTATATAAGAGCGGTACAAATATACCTTGGACAGGTAATTCGGGATTTAGTGTAACCAATGAAAGAGTTGCCGGAGAGACTATAAATAAAGATACATTCATAACATTTAAGTATAAACCTGATATAGATAAAAAGTTTAAACTTACTGTAGTGGATAATTACTATAATTATGAAGAGCATCCGGCAGCAGGAGTAACTATCGGTGAGGGTGTAACCGTACTAGCCGGACAGCTAAAAAGAAGCGGCAGCCCAAGAAGTATTACCAGACCGGGAAGTAAGAGCTATTATGCAACTCAGGTTGTAAATACTGACAATGCTACAAAGGCAAAAAATGGTACATATAAGCTTGACGGTGCAGGAAATATAGATTTAAATCCGGGTTCAGACGTAGAATACATTTTGGATCCTACAAATCCTGTAGAAATAGATTATACATATACTAAATCGACAGATCCTGCAGGTGCGGCTAATTACGGAAAGTTTATGGATGCGTCCGGAAATGTTATGGATATTATGATACCGTTTGCATTTGATACTGCGCCGTCAAACTTTACACCTATAAATTTAGCAGGATTGGCAGACGGATATAAGCCACAGGGACAGATGTTAAATCAAAATGTGACTATAAAGTATAATTACATTAAGAATCCTAACTACTATAGAGGAATCACTATAAATTATGTAGATGAAGAAGGAAATGAAATCAATGATAAGGTTATTGATGCTCTTGGTAGTGTAGCTGCTCTTCCGGCAAGTCCTGCAATACCTGTTATAGGTACAGTATATAAGAATGCTTCAACAGGGCATTTATTTATAAGGGTAGACAGTACGACAGCGGCAAATTATAGTATACCGCTTCCAAAGCTTGATACGTATATAGCTTATGATACTTCACCTACAGGAATACCTGGAGTAGAACCGGAGTCAACTACCGCTTGGGATAGTACATTTACGCCTCTTTCAGGAGATATTACAACTGCATTGAACCCCGGCGGTGCACAGGCTTGGACAGCTACAAATCAGGTGCTTAGAGTAAATTCGGCAGCGGGAGTAGGCAAAAATATTTCTGTAACAATTACATATAATAGAGACCTTGGTTCTATAGCGGCTATAAATCCTTTATCAGGTATAGGCGGTAAGTTGACGGTTCCTGCATATACTAATAATATAGGACTTTTAGTTCCTGAGCATGAGTACGGAGGTGGGACTTATCCGAATGATGCGGCATTTATGGCGGCAGGGTTAGCAGGTCAGCCTATAGAGGATACTCATTCCTTGCCTAGAGTGAAAAATATCGCAGCAGGAACATATCATGTAAACATTACAGACAGCGATTTACCTACACCAGTTCCGGATGAAGGATATAGATTCAGAGGTTGGAAAATGACTGACGGCAACTGGCTCTCTGTAAACGGTTTTGCAGATGATGATCCGGGCTATAACACCAAGAAGTCTCCCGGCGAACAGTTTGGAGCAAAACCAAAGTGTGGGGACAGTAACAGTTAATGCAGTGTTTGAACTTGATCCGACAAGATGGAAAAAATTTAATCTTGTTTCCGGTGATAACCACATAACATTCAATAATGGTAATAATGCTAAGGTTTTAACTTATGATTACATTCTGAATACTGCAAGGACAAATATTCCTTCATCAGATTTGAATGAGTGGATAGATGAGTCTGCAGGTGCATTGACAGTGGAAAGTGGATATACACTTACATGGTATGATGAGAACTTTGCGCAGGTTGATTTTACTACAATAAACTTAGCGGATTATCCTGACGGATATACATTTACAGCCTATGGTAGAAATACTTTGGCAACTGCACTCTATGTGCCGGAAGTAACTCCAAGCTTAGACAGTACTACAGGGGCTCCGGTTATAGCGGTAGATGCTATATCACCGACTGCAATGAGCGTAGGATATAACTATGTAGTTGCAGATAGGTATGGAAATGTGGTTGCTGTATTAACAGGAGCACAGCTTTTATCAAATAACGGAAAGATATCAGGCTCAATGCTTCATCCGGGAGAAAGCTATACAGTATATACTGCAGATACTACAACAGCTGTTAATGTAGGAAATCCTGTTCCAACAACAGGTATAAGTGCACCTTCTACAGTTATTACAATACCTACAGTACTGAATGCAACAGCATCTGAAGACCCAAGCAATGCAGGTAGAGCACAGATAGTTATAGATCCTGCTGATGCAAATACACAGTACGCACTGCTTGATCCTAGTGGAAATATAGTATATGATTTTACATCGCCGGATGCTCAAAGAAAGGTTACATTTGGAAATCTTGATCCGGATACAGTTTATACTATAGTGCCAAGGCCGCTTGGAAGTAACGACACACCGGCAGCAAGAATAGCTGATGGGGTAAGAACAGAGAATGTAAATACAGGAAATCTTGGTATAACAGCAACAGTATTCCCTGTAAATGTAATAGTGAATGATGCAGATTTACCGGGAACCAGCACACAGATAAGTATTGGAGGAGTTAGTAAGACTTTTGCAGATTTACAGTCTGTAAGATTTGGTCAGGCGGTAAGTATACAAGCAGAGCCTATAGACCACAATGGTGCATTATTTAAGGAGTGGAGAGTTATATCAGGCAATACAGGTCATAGTAATAATATCGAAAAACAATTCAAGTGGAATAATATCTTTCGGTATGCCAAGAGGACCTGTAAAGCTTCAAGTTCTTTATGATACAGGAATAAACTTTGCACCTGACTATTATCCAAATAGAAATACTTTTTGAACCGAATACTATTGGAGTAACATATCCGGTTGGTTCTACCGGTATAACAACTCCGGGACTTTATAGAATACATATCGACCAAAGAAAGGTGACAGGAGCACATGAAAGACTTGTGCAGGATGAGAACACCGATCTTTATAAGGGAGAGTTTGAGTTTAAGGTATTTGTAGAGAGCTCAAATGATGGTGGAAATACCTGGAATACCTATACAGGAGCAGATGCACCTGTAAGTCTTGAAACAAGTATACATACAGGAGCATTGTCATCTACAAGAAATTATAGCTTGTATAAACTCGCTACAGATTCAAATGCTGTGACAAGTGTACCCGGAGTATATGAGACTCCTGCAGGCGGAAGCGGATATATGGGTGAGTTTAGTGATAACTTTGAAACAGGTCATACATATATATTCGGATATACAAGTACAGGGACAACAGTAAAATTTGTAAGGATACCTGATATGAGTACTGTAAAGACCATCATTGTAGCACCCGGAAGCAGACTGTCAGATTATGAAGCAGATTATGTTTCAGACCTTCCAAATAAGGGTGATACATTTGAAGACGGTAATACCGGACTTACTTGGACTTATGACGGACTCAGTTCCGGAGTGAACAAGAAGGAAAGTATAAATAAGAATATGGTAATTAATGAAGATAAGACTATTTATCTTTATTATACAAATGATGCTGAATATAGAGCTAAACTTGTAAACGGACTTAATGACAGTATTGCAAAGGTTGATGCTTTGGATACAGGTAAGTACAATGCGGCAGATTTGGCGGCGGTACAGTCTAAGGCGGCAGAAGCCAAGGCATTACTGGCAAGAACTGCACCGAATATGGCACTTTCACCTGAGCTTGCCAAGGTCTTGGAGGAGCTGAATGCACTTCTTAATAAGATGGGTATAAGTACAAAGCCTATACCTAAGCCGAATAATAACAGTGGAAATGGTGGAAAAAGCCACGGAGGTTCAGGCGGCGGCTCAGGAAGCTCAGGCAGAAAAGCGGCAGCCGGACAGACAGCCGGACTTAGAGTAGGTCAGGACGGTAACTGGGAGTTATTAAATCCTGCAGAAGCTACAGCAAACCTGACAGCAGCAAGTGGGTATTCAACCTTACAGCAGGCGGAAGAGTAAAGGGCTGGGCTTATCTAAGCTATACATACGAGGGTCAGACAAAGTCCGAGTGGTATCACTTCGGTGATGACAACATCATGAACTCAGGCTGGTTCTTAGACGGAAATACATGGTATTATCTGTCAATGAATCATAACGGATTCTTCGGAGAGATGGTAAAGGGATGGCATCATGACGGCCAGGACGGCAGATGGTATTATCTTGACGCAAACAACGGAGCTATGCATACAAACTGGAGCAAGATAGGAGGAGAGTATTACTTCTTAAATCCTACAGCACCGGCACAGACATGGTTCTATGATAACGCTACAGGCAGATGGAATTTCGGAGACGTGAACTCAAGACCACTTGGTTCGATGTATCAGAATGAAAATACACCTGACGGATATCATGTAAATGAAAGCGGAGCTTGGAGATAATCTAAGCAAAGCGTAATGTGGGGCTCCCGCACTTAGGTGCGGGGGTCTTTTTTGTATACATCTTGAAAATATTATTAAAAATATCTATAATATGTATAAGTATTTTTGATGCGTAGGAAGGTTTTTTGTACTATAACCAAATTGAAGGAGATTTCATTATGGGTAAGATTGAGGTTGAAAAAAGGGTAAGAGAGTTGGAAGCATTGGACGGCATCACTCTTGCTATATGGGGGATGAAACCCGGTGACGGGAATGAAAGATATGTTGTAAGCTTTGATATAAGCATAAATACAATTTTTGATTTGATGTCGTTCACAGAGTATGATATGGAAAGCGGTGATTTTGAGCCGAATCTTAATGATATATTTATTTTAGATACATTCTATGACTGCCTAATGAACTTCTCGAATATTACAGTGGAATATCTTGCAGAGAATGAGATAAACATATATGTACCTGTAGGTAACAGCTTTGCAAAGCTGGAAATTCGATATATTGAGTATGAGGAGGTGGCCTTGACAGGTTATGAAAGGGCGGCAAAGTGCCATGGCGAGAAGCCTTTCAAGGTAGGTATTTTCAACTATGATACTATGGAATATGATAACTTCCCACAGGATTTTGTAGTAGATGATTCTAAGTTTTATTGTTACGGATAATAAAAGAAAAAAGGCCCTCAAGCCTTTTTTGCTATACTGTCTCTGATTATAAGATTGCCGGTAATAAGCGTTTTTACCGGCTTATTTTTCTTGTCTTTTTTTATTTTCAAGAGCTGTTCTACTGCAAGCTTTCCAATCTGCTTCCTCTGCACATGAATTGTAGTAAGAGCAGGTGAAGAAACTGCCGAGTAAGGTATATCGTCAAAACCTATTATGGAGATGTCTCTTGGTATTTTAAAGCCTTTTTCTTTTAAGGCTTTGATGGCTCCAAGAGCAAGAGTATCATTGTCCGCAAAGAAGCAGTCCGGAAGCTCACTTATATCTTGAAGTTGCTCCATCATATCATTGTAGGCTCCAATCATAGTGGGAGAAATCATATATGTGTGTTCTTTTATATAGTCCATTTTGAGTATTTCAACGCTCTCTATAAATCCTTTTTTTCTAAGCTGAAAATTTTCGGAATATATATTTCCGCCGATATATCCGATACTTTTGTGTCCGCATTTTTCAGGTAATCAATGGCGATATAAACATTCTCCTCATTGTTCATACAGATGCTGTTACAGGTAGTATATGGGCAGACATTGTCTACTACAACATATGGAATATATATACTGTCAAACAGCGGATATAGTTCCGGAGTAAATTCCGTGCCTATTAAAATGATACCTTCATAAAGGCTTAAATCGGTTTCGGATAAGAATTTTTCAAAGCTCTCCTTATATACTCTTAAAACCATATTTAAATTTTCTTTTTGGAGTCTGTTCTCTATTGCGTCAAGTATTCCGGCTATAAATCCTTGATTTTCTTCAACAAAAACGCCGCTTCTGTAATATTTCAGAACCAGTACATTTTTATTTTCGACAGTTCTTTTTCTTTGCGTAGGGTGATAGTTGTACTCCTGCATTGCCGAGAGTACCTTTTCTCTTGTTTCCTCACTGACACCTTTTTTTTCATTTATGACTATTGAAATAGCGGCAGGAGAAACGTTTATCAACTTGGATAATTCTCTAATGGTCATAATATTCTCCACATATAATGTTCACTAAACAATAAATATTTTCAGTAATCATAATACTATTTCAAAAAAGATATTGTCAAATGAGAATAAATATAAAATTTTACTTAACTAAAGTGCGATATTGAGTATATAAAAATTTATTTGGTAAGTATATACAGTAAAAAAATAACATTTTTATATATAAAAAAATATGTAATGTCTTGAATTTAAATATATTAAACCATAAAAAAACTTGTAAAAAAATATAATTATAAACTATGTATAAAAAAATTGTTGAGTAAAATTGTTCAATAGGTAGAAGATAATATATTGTATTGACTTTTATACATAAACATATTATTGTTTATATAAACGATAGTTCTTGATTTGTTAAACATTTAGTAAACAAGGAGGGTATATGAGAAATATCAAGAAATTTGTGAGTGCTTTATTGATTGGAGCGATGGTGAGCGGTTCACTTATGGCATGTGGCGGTTCTAAGAGTGCGGAGTCTACTACTGCAAGTGTGGCTGAGTCAAAGGCCGAGGATACGAAAGCAGCTGATGCAAGCAATCCTGTAGCAGGTAAGAAGGTTGCATATATTATGATAATGCCTTCAGCTACTATCTTCCAGATGTGGAAGGATTCGTGTAAGAAGCTTTGTGATAAGCTTGGAGTACAGTTTGATTTCTTCTTCTGTGACGGTGACTTTAATAAGTGGCAGGACACTATAAGAACATGTGCATCTGCAGGCTATGACGGACTTATTGTAAGCCATGGAAACCAGGACGGTTCATATGTATTCTTAAAGGGTATCTTGGATGAGTACAAGAATTTAAAAATCGTTACATTCGATACACAGTTCTATGCGGACGGTGAGTATAAAAAACTTGACGGTGTTACTCAGATGTTCCAGCAGGATAAATCTTTGGTGACTGTTCTTCTGGATGAGATGATAGCAAAGTACGGTGAGGGTGTAAGACTTGTAAAGGTATGGAGGGGTCCTAACTATAACAGTCCGTTTGACAGAAGAGAAGAAGGCTGGAAGGAATATGAGAAGGCGGGAAAGATCGTAACTGTAGGCGAGGTACAGCCTTTACAGGATTCCGTAGATTCTGCAAACACTGTAACGGCAGCATATCTTCAGAGCTTAAAGAGAGAAGATGTTGACGGTGTTATTGCATACTATGATATGTACGGACAGGGTGTATATAATGCACTTATCGAAAATGACAATATGAACGGTAAGAACGGTGATGCACTTCCTATGGCGTCGGTAGACATTGACCCGGTTGATATTACAAATATGCAGACAAGACCTGACATATGGACAGCGGCAGGAACGACAGACTGGACATTAAACGGTGAGATCGCTATGAGACTTCTTTTACTTGAGATGGCGGGAGAGTATGACAAGATTTATGATCCGGCAACAGGAAAAACGGGAGTTGATGTGGTAGAGGTTCCGGGTACGGCTATTAAGGCATCGGACTTAAAGGCTGACTCAAACGTAGAGAATCTTGGAAACGTAGCAGGTGAAACTTACGGTAACCTTAATTATCTGTCGGAAGCGGATTGGATGCCGAAGGATCTGTTACACAAATAATAGGATGTAAATATAGGTCTACCAAAGATTAACGGCTTATAAAATTAATGAATGAGGTGAGTTTATCAGATACATTTACTTTTTATTTTTTTAAAAAGTCATTGAAATTTTGATGACTCACCTGTTTTAGATTGGATAATTATGGACAGAATAAAGTTAAGCACAAAAAAATGTGTCGATAGAATTCCGGGAGTAAAGGCCTTAGAGGATATAAACTTTGAGGTAAGTACGGGAGAGATAAGGGCTGTTGTAGGAGCAAATGGTGCCGGAAAGTCCACACTTATGAAGGTATTATCAGGTGCCAATCCTACATATACCGGAGAAGTATTATTAAATGATAAAGATGTGGAGCTTAGAACTCCTGTAGATGCAAAAAAATGCGGTGTTCAGATAGTGTATCAGGAAGTAGATACGGCACTGTTTCCAAACCTTACCGTAGCTGAGAATATTATTCAGGGCGATTTGGTAATGGATAAGGGAAATGCAATCTTAAACTGGGGTGAGGTTTATAAAGAGGGCAGAAAGGCTCTTGACAGACTTCATATCAGCAAGGAAAGGATCAATGAAAGGGATTTGGTTTCAAAACTTTCACTTGCAGATAAGCAGATGGTACTTATAGCAAAGGCAATCAGAAGAAAGTGTAATTTCCTGATACTTGATGAGCCGACGGCTCCGCTTAGTAATCAGGAGACAAAAGAGCTTTTTGAGGTTGTTGAGCATTTACACAAAACAGAGAATATAGCAATACTGTTTATTTCACACAGATTGAATGAGATACTTGAAATATGTGAAAGCTATACAGTAATGAGAAACGGAAAGTTGATCGGTACATATCCTATAGACGAGTCAACTACCACAAAGGAAATAGTAGAACTTATGCTTGGAAGGACATTTGAGGAAGCATACAAAAGAGAAGAGATTTCTATAGGTGACACTATTTTTAAAACAGAGAATTTGAGCGAAATCAACGGAAGAATAAAGGATATAAATTTACATGTCAGAAAAGGTGAAATACTTGGTATAGCAGGGCTTGTCGGAGCCGGTAAGTCCGAACTTTGCAAGACTCTTTTCGGAGCATATAAGAGTACCGGAAGAATCATATTAAACGGTAAAGAACTGAATCTAAAAAATCCTGCACTTGCAGTTAAAAATAAAATAGCATTGGTACCTGAGGAGAGAAGAAAAGAAGGTGTACTTGTAGAAGAGAGTGTAAGCTTTAATTTATCTGCGGCATCTTTGGAAAAGTTTTGTAAATTGTCTTTCATAGACAAGAAAGGTAACAGATAATGCAAAGAGTTATATACAAAGCCTTAATGTATCAACACCAAGCCCAAGACAGCTTGTCAAGAAACTTTCAGGCGGAAATCAGCAAAAGGTTGCTGTAGGAAAATGGCTGGCTGCAGATTGCAAGCTTTATATATTTGATGAGCCTACAAAGGGAGTTGATGTAGGTGCAAAGCAGGATATTTTTGATCTTATCCATGAGATAGCTAAAAAAGGTAATGCGGTTATATATGCAACCTGTGAGAATCAGGAGCTTTTGGCCCTCACAGACAGAATTTATGTAATGTACAATGGCGGTATAAGTGCAGAACTTATTACAAAAAATACAAATGAAGATGAAATAATGTTTTACAGCGTAGGTGGTAAGCAAAGTCAAGAGGAGGTAGTTTGATGGAACGCAAAAAATTAATAAAGTTTGGTATAGATTGGGCTGCTATCCTGGCACTTGCTCTATGTTTTATAGCATTTACAGTAATTAAGGGCGGTGCATTCATGTCTCAGAGCAATATGGTAAATATTCTCAGAGCAATGGCAATAACCACGGTATTCGGTATTGCGGCTACAATTACCATGGCACCTGACGGATTTGATATGTCTGCCGGTACTTTGGGAAGCTGTTCAGCTTACGCTTTTGTATCGTCATACCTTTGGTTCGGTCAGTCACTGTTTATGTCGGTAGTAATAACTATAGTGACAACTTTGATTTTATATCAGCTTACCATGTTTCTTATTCTGGTATGTAAGATACCTGATATGCTTGCGACTTGTGCTTTGATGTTTGTTCATCAAGGACTTGGACAGTGGTATATAGGAGGTGGTGCAGTATCCACAGGTATGAGAACACCATGGAATGCAGAACCTCTTAGAATAGCTCTTTCAGATTCTTTCTCAGCAATAGGAAGAGCGCCTTGGATCATTATCATTATGCTTGGATGTGTGCTTGCCGCATATATCTTCCTTGATTTTACAAAGTTCGGAAGATATTTGTATGCAATGGGTGGAAATAAGGAAGCTGCAAACTTTCAGGTATTGATATTAAGAAATACAGATATGTAGCAGGTATGATAACGGCTGTATTTATAGCTATCGGTGGTATTTTAGTTTCATCAAGAGGAAGTTCTGCACAGGTTATGTGTTGTGACAACTATTTGATGCCTTCACTTGCAGCGGTTTTTGTTGGAAGAACTGTAGGAGGTGCTGAAAAACCTAATGCTCTTGGAACAATGATAGGCTCAATGCTTGTATCCACACTTGAAAACGGACTTACTATCTGTGCAGTACCTTTCTTTGTATTGCCGGCGGTAAAGGGTGCGGTACTTGCTTTGGCACTTATAGCGGCATATGCATATAAGAGAGAATAATATAAAAGGGAGTCGGTATGAGCAGATTTGACACATATTTCCAAATGGAAGAAAAAGATATAGTTGAGTATACTTTATTAAAAGCTACATCTATAGATTGGGATAAGGACAGCATGAAGGTAATTATTCCAAAGGAGCATGGTAATCTTAACTATGTTTATAGGGTAACGGATGATAAGGGACATTCGATTTATATAAAGCAGGCAGGTACCGAAACAAGAATTTCAAAGGATATGAAGCCTTCAAGAGACAGAAACAGGCTTGAATCGGAGATTTTGATGTTACAGGAAAGATTTGCAAAAGGGATGGTGCCGTATATTTATTTTTATGACACTGTTATGTGTGCCTGCGGTATGGAGGATTGTTCAGACTTTTCGGTAATGAGACAGGCAATGCTTGAGCATAAAATATATCCTCATTTTGCTGAAAAGATAACGGATTTTTTGATAGAGACATTATTAAAAAGCAGTGATGTGGTAATAGACCATAAAGAGAAGAAGGTAATCGGAGGGAAGCTCGTTTCACCCGATCTTTGTGATATTACGGAAAAGCTGGTTTTTATGGAGCCATACAATGACCTCAATCATAGAAATAATGTTTTTCCTCCAAATGCAGACTTTGTAAAGAAGGAGCTTTATGAGGATAAGGCATTACATTTTGAAGTTGCAAAGCTGAAATTCAATTTTATGACAAATGCACAGGCATTGATTCATGGAGATTTGCATACAGGTTCTATCTTTATAAAAGAGGACGGATTAAAAGTATTTGATCCGGAGTTCGGTATACTTGGACCTTGTGGATATGATATCGGAAATGTTATAGCAAATCTTATTTTTTTGCCTATGACAACGGACTTGCTTACGGAAAGAAAGAGTTCACTGATTGGATTCTTAAATCGATTGAAGATGTCATAGATTTATTCATAGAAAAAGTATAATAAATTTTTATGATGAGTGGGTAAGCGAGCCGATGGCAATGGTAGAAGGTTTTAAAGAATATTATTTAAACGGTATTCTTAGAGATACGGCAGGATTTTACGGAACGGAGCTTCACAGAAGAACTGTAGGAATGGCCAATGTTACTGATGTAACTACAATTGCAGATGAGAAAAAGAGACTTATAGCTGAAAGAATAAATATTTTGTCAGGTAAGGAGTTTATACTGAAAGCGGACAGCTTTAAATGTGGTAAAGATTATGTAGACACTATACTAAAGTGTAAAGCATTGGCAGAGGAGTTATAATGGGTATTGAAGAATTTTTTGACAATATAATCTCAGTAAAGATGACGGAAGGTGGAGAACTGAATATTATAGACCAAACCCTTTTGCCGGGAGAGATAAAGAGAATAAACTTAAATACAAAGGAAGAGATTTGGGAAGCCATAAAGAAGCTTAGAGTACGTGGAGCGCCTGCAATAGGAGTGTGTGCAGCATATGGTATTGCAAAGACGGCTTCAAAGATAAAGGCGGTAAACTATAGTGATTTTTGAAAAAGGAATTTTTGGAATTAAAGGAGTATTTTGCCTCTTCCAGACCTACAGCGGTAAATCTGTTTTGGGCACTTAACAGAATGGAAGATGCCCTGAAAGCAAATAAAGAAAAAAGCATTGATGAGATAAAGGAAGCCTTATTTAAGGAGGCCGAAGATATCAGAAATGAGGATGTTGAAATAAGCCGTGGAATAGGAGCTCTTGGATTCAAGCTTTTGAAAAAGCTTAAAAGAAACGGTAAAGAGATCGGTATAATGACTCACTGCAATGCCGGAACATTGGCAACGGCAAAGTATGGTACGGCGACAGCACCGATGTATATGGCACTTGAAAACGGATTTAGCGGTGATGATATGCATGTGTACTGTGATGAGACCAGACCTCTCTTGCAGGGAGCAAGACTTACAGCATTTGAGCTTAGCAATGCCGGAATAAAGACGACACTGCAATGTGACAATATGGCATCTATTTTAATGAAATCGGGTAAGATAGATATTATATTTGTAGGTTGTGACAGAGTGGCAAGAAACGGTGATGCGGCAAACAAGATCGGAACATCCGGACTCGCTATTATAGCAAAGCATTACGGCATTCCCTTCTATGTATGTGCACCTACATCAACTATTGATATGAAGGCTGAAGGTGATAAGGACATCCCTATAGAGATAAGAGACGGGGAAGAGATTACAGATATGTGGTATAAAGAGAGGATGGCACCTGAGAATATAGGTGTATATAATCCGGCATTTGATGTTACCGATCACTCTCTTATAACAGGTATTATTACTGAAAAAGGTATTTGTAAATATCCTTTTGATAAGGCGTTTAAGGAATTGGGACTTTAGTACAGATAGGAGAAAATATGAAGAAGATAATCAATGTTCCTGAGAATTATACAGATGATATGCTAAAAGGCATTTATAGTGCACATAAGCAGGTTAAATATGTGGCGGACGACCTCAGATGCTATTGTATAGCAGATAAGAAACCGGGAAAGGTGGCAATAGTTACAGGTGGCGGTACAGGACATTTACCGCTATTCCTCGGATATGTAGGTGAAAACTTACTTGACGGATGTGGTGTGGGAAGCGTTTTCCAGTCACCTTCGGCAGAGCAGATATATGAGATATCAAAGGAAGTGGAAGCGGGAAGCGGAATACTCTATCTATACGGAAATTATACCGGAGATATAATGAACTTTGATATGGCGGCTGAAATGCTTGAGATGGACGATATCAAGACAAGAAGCATTGTAGGTGCCGATGATGTACTGTCAAATAAGCTTCCTGAAACCAGAAGAGGTGTTGCAGGCATATTCTTTATGTATAAGTATGCAGGTGCTGCGGCGGCAAATATGGGAAGCCTTGATGATGTATATGAGGCGGCAAATACAGCTAAGCAAAATACAAGAACCGTAGGATTTGCATTGACACCATGTGTTATACCTGAGCTTGGACATGCCAATTTCTCTTTGGAAGAGAATGAAATGGCCTTCGGTATGGGAATCCACGGTGAGCCGGGAGTTTGGAACGGAGATATAAAGACTGCAAAAGAACTTGCAGATGAGGCGGTCGGAGAAATCCTTTGATGATATAGAAATCGGAAATGGCGATGAAGTTGCAGTACTTATAAACGGACTTGGCGCAAGCAGCATTGAGGAGCTTTATATACTTTCAGGAGAAGTGAGTGAAATATTGGCCTCAAAAGGTATAAAGATCTATAGAACATTTGTAGGTGAGTATGCAACAAGTATGGAGATGGCAGGTGCATCCATATCTGTTTGTAAGATAAACAGTGACAAGGAAAAGGCTTGGCTTGATATGGAAGTAAAGACTCCATTTATCAGATTATAGGAGCAGTTATGACAGAGATTAGAATAGAGGATCTTCCGGAATTATTTGAGTTCATAGCTAAGGTGTTTGTCGAAAAAAAAGATGAGTTATGTGCAATGGATGCAAATATGGGCGACGGTGATCTTGGGCTTACTATGAGTAAGGGCTATAGTGCAATGCCTGATCTTATCAGAGAAAATACGGTAGAAAATAATGTGGGAAAGACATTGTTTAAGGCAGGCATGAAGATGGCTTCAGTGGTACCGTCCACTATGGGCACATTGATGGCAAGCGGTATAATGGAGGCCGGCAAATCATTAAATGAAAAGGATAAAAATAGATGCCAAAGATTTGGCATTGTATTTTTGAAAGCTTTGCAGCAGGAATCAAAAAAAGAGGAAAAATGCGAAGCGGGAGACAGAACAATATACGATGCACTTGTAGTGGCAGGTGAGAGAGCAAAAAGAAGCAGCGGAGGGAAGTTTACTTGATGTAGCAAGCGCAGCACTAAAGGGTGCAAATGAAGGTGTTGAAGCTACAAAAGATATGCTGCCTAAGTTTGGCAAGGCTGCGGTATTTTCCGCTAAAGCAAAGGGCATTGCAGATCAGGGTGCTGTAGCAGGATATCTGATGGTAAAGGGAGTATGTTTATTTTTAGAAAGTAAGAGTTGATAATGAAGGTACTTAATTTCGGTTCACTAAATCTGGATTATGTATATGATGTAGATCATTTCGTGAGAGAGGGAGAGACTATATCCTCAACAGATATGAATGTATTTTGTGGTGGAAAAGGGCTCAACCAGTCTGTGGCATTGGCAAAGGCAGGTGTTAAAGTATACCATGCCGGAGCAGTGGGAAGTGCGGACGGATCTATGCTTTTGGAGGCACTTTCAGAGGTAGGAGTCGATATATCTTACGTAAAAAGGTATGATATGTCATCAGGACATGCCATTATACAAAAAAACAGTGCAGGCAATAATTGCATACTTTTATATGGTGGAGCAAACCAAAACATAGGCATTGACTTTATCAAAGAGGTATTAGAGGATTTTGATAAAGGAGATATACTTTTACTTCAAAACGAGGTGAGCAATCTTGCATTTATTATAGATGAGGGGGCTGCTAAGGGAATGAGCATTATTTTAAATCCCTCACCTCTAAATGAAAAGATATTTGAATGTGACTTGGAAAAGGTGGATTATCTGATACTCAATGAGATAGAAGCTTCCGATATACTCGGAGCTGCTTGCACAGATGAGGATGAACTTGTAGAGAAATTGACAAAAAGATTTCCAAACACAAAGATAGTGCTCACATTGGGAGAAAAGGGCTCCGTATATGTGGACAAGACACAGAAGATGAGACAGGAAATATACAAGGCTGATGTTGTTGACACTACGGCAGCAGGTGATACTTTCACAGGCTATTTTATAGCAGGGCTGGTTGCAGGTACAGATGTATCAGGAGCACTC
>BNJV01002009.1_pt1 | contig 35436 bp, 46 predicted proteins | sample 8540591 | NCBI WGS metagenome assembly BNJV01 (sample SAMD00202457, study PRJDB9452) | human saliva metagenome | host: Homo sapiens | reverse complement strand
GAGCGGATCCTCAACGGCGCCCAGAAGCGGGGCACGAGTCTTGACACCCTGCGCTACGGGGTGGAGGACTAGCCGGTGCGACACCGACTACCCCTACGGCCTCCTCAAGGCTACGGAGTCAGCGCCCGCTCCCAGGGCTCGACGTCGCCGGGGACGACCCGGAAGATCGGGTGCGCCTCAAGACGCTCCGGGCAGGGGCAGGAGCTCCGGGCGCGCCCGGTCAGCTTGGCCTGAAGGTGTCTGCGCTCCAGGTCCATCTGGCCCTCGGTGACTGTCAGGCTGACGCCGACGCAGTCCGGCTCGGGCACGTCGATGCGGGAGGCGTCGAAGCGGTAGCCGCGCCGTACGGCCTCCTCGCGCAGCCCCCACAGGTAGGCTCCTACCGCCACAGCGGGAGCGAGCGTATTGGGGGCGGCTCGGAAGCGCTCGAGCTGGGGATGGTTGCGGTAGCCGCGGGTGCGTCCGGCCAGGACCGCCTGGGCCAGCAGCGATTCGCGCCAGCAGGCCACCAGGCCCGCACGGTCCAGGTGGCTCGGGTGCAGCGACCACATGCGCATGGCGGGCGTGCCCTGCCGGTTCTCTAGAGCAGCCCGGAGGCGGCCAGGACCTCGCGCAGGGCGGCGACCTCGGCCTCCCTCGGCCCGCACCAGGGGCAGGCGCAGGGCAGGGGCTGGGCAGGCGTCCCTGGAGGTGCAGGGCCTCCTTGGCCATGACGGCCCCCTGCCCGCCGCCCATGATGGCGTGGACCAGAGGACGCAGGCTCCGGGCGAGGGTGCGGGCGCTGGCCAGGTCTCCGGCGTCGACGGCGGCGATCATCTGGCGCCAGGAGTGGGCGTCGGCGTGGGCGGCCACGGAGATGACGCCGGAGGCGCCGTGGGTGAGCCAGGCGAAGTTGAGGCCGTCGTCGCCGGAGTAGTACTCCAGGCCGGTGGACTCCATGCGGCGGAAGCCCTGCTCGACGTCGCCGGTGGCGTCCTTGACGGCCTTGACGCGGGGGTTCTCAGCCAGGCGGGCCAGGGTCTCCTCGGTGATCTTCACGCCGGTGCGCCCGGGGATGTCGTAGACCACGACCGGGCAGGTCGGTGGCCTCCACGACGGCGTTGATGTGCTGGTAGACACCCTCCTGGCTGGGGCGGTTGTAGTAGGGGGCGTTGATGAGCAGGCCCTCGGCGCCGGCCTCCTGGGAGGCCACGCCGATGCGCACCGCGTGGGCGGTGTCGTTGGAGCCGGCGCCGGCCATGACCATGGCGCGTCCGGCCAGGGCGTCCTTGACCTGGCGGATCAGCTCCTGCTTCTCGGGGGTGTGGGTGGTCGGGGACTCACCGGTGGTGCCCGACAGGAGGATCAGGTCGGCGCCGTCGTCGACCAGGCTGACCGCCAGGGCACGGGCGGCGTCGAAGTCGACCTCCCCGCTGGGCGTGAAGGGGGTGACCATGGCGACGCCGACGGAACCGAAGCTGCGGGAGGGGGCTGCGCTCATGGCGCCACCCTAACGCGGGCACGCACGTGCGTTCACGATCGTCGGATGGGCAGCGACGCCTACAAGCCGATCTGTCCATGGGACGACTGGCTCGTCCCCACCAATGCCGGGTCACCCTGCGACCTGCACAAACGCATTTTGGCCCCGTGCGCCCAGTCAGTGTCCCGTACGGACACTTTCCCCGCATACACCCTTGCCACGAGCGCTCCAGGCCCATGCCCATGGCGCCTGGCCTCGACACCGACATGCGCAACGGTCCTAGGCTCATCATCGACCCTCGACCCCCAGCTCATCGCCTCCGGGCAGCCGGGACGGCTCCGTCCTGGACGCCGATCCGCTGGCCGGGACTCGGCCCGACCTCGGGACGCGCGCACCCGCACCACCACTCCCAGGGCGCTCACGACGCGCGAGCATGATCACGACGGCCCCCAGGCACCAGGGAGGCTTCGTGCGCCCTGCCCTGGGCGAGGACCTGGCGGCGATCGGGCGGGTCCAGGCCGCCACCATGCTCGCCTCCCTGGAGGCCGGGCACACCGCCGAGCACGGTGCGCCATTGCCCGAGGGCGTGCGGGCGATGATCGCCGCCCCCGTCATCGCGGCGGGCTGGGAGGCGGCGGTGGCTGAGCCGCCCTCGCCCCGAGCACCACGTCCTGGTGGCCACCACCGCCGGGGCCGAGGCCGCGAGCCGGACGGTGGTCGGCCTGCTGGGCCTGGCCCCCACCCAGTCCATGGACGCCGAGGGGCACGTTGATGAGGCCGGGGTGCAGGGCCGTGGAGGTCACGGCCCTGGGCGTGGAGCCCGGCCAGTCAGCGCCGGGGGACACGGCTCCAGGCTCCCTGGCGGCGGCCGTGGACCTGGCCCGTCAGGACGGCGCCAGGGCGCTGGTGGCCTGGGCGGTGCGCGGGGACGAGTCGGTCAGCCGGCTCCTGGCCTCGGTCGGCATGGCGCCCACCGGGGCCCACCGGGTGCTCGGCGTCGGCGAGGGCATCACCGAGGACTGCTGGGCGGCCTCGCTGTAGACGCTGTTCAGCTCCCGACCGGTTCCCGCCTACTCCCCCGCTTCAGAGGTCGAGCAGTGCGTCCAGGCCGACGGTCAGGCCGGGGCGGCTGGAGACCTGCCGCACGGCGAGGACCACGCCGGGCATGAAGGAGGCCCGGTCGAAGGAGTCGGTGCGGATGGTCAGCTGCTCGCCGGGGTTGCCGAGCACGACCTCCTCGTGGGCGGTCAGCCCCCGCAGGCGCACGGCGTGGACGTGGACGCCGTCGACGACCGCCCCGCGAGCGCCGTCGGGGTCGGTCTGGGTGGCGTCCGGCATGGCACCGAGGCCCGCCATCGGCGCGGGCGGCGGCGATGCCCTGGGCGGTGGCGACCGCGGTGCCCGAGGGCGCATCGACCTTATTCGGGGTGGTGGAGCTCGATGACCTCGGCGGACTCGAAGTAGGGAGCGGCCTTCGCGGCGAAGCTCATGGCCAGCACGGCGGACAGGGCGAAGTTCGGGGCGATGAGGACGCTGCGACCGGCGGCCTCGGGCCGGGCCAGGTGCTCGCGGATGCGCCCGTAGGACTCCTCGTTCCAGCCGGTGGTGCCCACGACGACGTCCACCCCGGCGTCGAGGAGGGCGTGAACATTGGCCTCGGTGACGCTGGGAACGGTGAAGTCGACGGCGACATCGGCGCCCGCCAGGTGCTCGGCGTCAAGGGCGTCCCCCACGTCCAGGCGGGCCACGAGCTCGAGACCCCTCGGCGTCCTGGACCGCCTGGCAGACGGTCGATCCCATGCGCCCGGCGGCGCCCACAACAGCTACGCGAATCGTCATGGCCCCACCATAGCCACCGGCTTATGCGCGAAGCGAGAGCTCAACAAACATTGATGCCCCTCACGGACCATGAGCCTCAGCATCATCAACCAACCATCATCACAAGTACTTGTTTTAATACACCAAGTGTTATGCTCGCGACATGGAATCCATGGACCGACTACTCCCTCACCTGCGTCTAACATCCGAGGCCAGCCAGAATGCTAAGGATCGAGCAATTCTTGACAGTGGCCCTGACCAAGGCCCAGTACAACGCTCTGATCATGCTGCAACGCAGGGGATGAAGCCACCGCGTCGCAACTGGCACGGGACTGCAACATCTCCCAGCAGGCCATGAGTCAGACCGTCAAACGGCTCAGCGAGGCGGAGTTCATCACCCTCCAGCCATCTCCGCACGGCGGCAGGGCGCTGGTCCTGCGGCTGACCGAACGCGGAAGAAGCAGCCTGGCAGTAGCAGATAAGAGAGTTCGCGCGCTGGAGCGTTCACTACAGGAAGCAGGCACTCCGCTTGCCGTTAACGACCTCATCGGAGCCCTGGATCGGATTCGCGAAACCGCAGAGTCGTTTGTCTGAATTATGAGACAGATGTTCATATAAAGAGACACCCATCTATGGTTTGAGGCCATGCGAAACGCTCTCAGTCCCACCTCAGACCATCTCGCCGCCCCCAGTGACGACCTCCGTCTTCTCAATCGACTCAACAGGCAGACACTCAAGGAACCTCGTCTCCGCAGACGCCAACGGATGAGCATCGGCTGCATCGCCCTCCTGTGCTGCGCCGCCTGCTCCCCTCACTCCGCACCTGATACGTCCACCTCCACAGCAGCAACGGCGTCGGCGAGCGCTTCAGCCGCCTCAGCACCGGACGATCCTTACGAGAAGCTGCCGAAGGTGCCGAGCCTGTCTGTGAGCAGTCAGACCCTCACGGATGGGGCGCCCCTGCCCCGAGCCCAGATGTCGGGCACCTTCGGGGTTCCGGACGGTCAGGACCAGTCCCCTCAGCTGGAATGGAGCCCTGGACCCGAGGGAACCAAGAGCTATGTCGTCACCATGTATGACATTGACGCACCGACCGGCTCTGGGTTCTGGCACTGGGCGGTGCACGGCCTCCCAGCCTCCACCACTACGCTGCCGGCAGGTGCGGGTGACGCCGGCTCGACACTGCTTCCCTCTGGAGCGGTTCAGATCCCGAACGACGCCGATATGCCCCAGTACGTGGGTGCTGCCCTCCCAAGGGCGACTCGCCGCATCGGTACTACTTCACCGTGACCGCTCTCGACATCGAGCAGCTGCCGGAGTCAGGCACCGTCACCCCCGAGATGCTCGGCTTCACGATCAGTACCCACACTCTGGCCCGCGGTCACCTCATGGCGACGGCCGCCCCGGCCTAGACAACGGCTCAACCGGGATTCCTCACACCCTCAGCCCTCGCAGCCCCCTGGGAGTCAGAGCTCGCGCACCCCAGCAGACCGGGGCGGATGAGCTCGAGCCAGCGCCGGCGAACCTCAGCAGAGCCATCGCCGGGGTAGAAGACCATGAGGATGTAGAGGTCGGAGACGGTGAGGTCGCGTCGCAGCCGGCCGCTGGCCCGCCCCGCCTCGATGAGGCGCTCCCAGCGCCTCGGTGGCGCGAGTCTCCGGCTCGGCGTACTCCACCTCCGCCCCCAGCGCCCGAGCAACAGTCTTGGCGGCATGGCTCCGGGCGATCATCTCCAGGGCCCGCTCCAGGAAGCCCAGGAGCTCCTGGTCGACATCGGACCGACCGGCCTCGACACGCTCCCAAGCGCCTTGAGCGTCATCGGCCAGGGCCTCGACGTACTCGTTGACGACCGCCGCGAGCAGGTCCGCCTTGTTGGGGAAGTGCCGGTAGAGCGTGCCCACGGCCACGCCGGCCACCCGAGCGATCTCCCCCATGGCGACCTCAGCGCCCTGCTCGGCGACCAGCTGCTTGGCGGCCTCCAGGATGGAGGCCCGGTTGCGCACCGCGTCGGCACGCCTTACCGAGCGCTCCGAGGTCATGCCACTCGTCTCCGTCACCGTCCCGTCCCACTCGACCACGTCATAGGTACCCCGAGCCATCCTTCTCCCTTTCCTCAGGCCTGCTCGGTAGCGTGCCGAGCATCTCACTTGCACAAACATGAATCTACGTTCACGATAGTACCTGAACGATGATTCATGTTACCGAGAGGACACCTCAGACGATGACCACCACCACGCCCGACCAGGCCACCGCCACTAAGAGCTCTCCTGCCAGCTCGGCAGACCACGGTGCGACCCGCACCGCGCTCGTCACCGGCGCCTCCTCCGGCATCGGCGAGGACACCGCCCGCAAGCTCCAGGCACTGGGCTACATCGTCTACGGCGCGGCCCGCCGCACCGACCGTCTCCAGGCCCTGGCCGCTGACGGCATCCGCCCGCTGGCCATGGACGTCACCGACGACGCCTCCATGACCGCCGGCGTGAACCGCATCCTGGAGGAGACCGGCCGCATCGACGTCCTGGTCAACAACGCCGGCTACGGCTCCTACGGGGCCATCGAGGACGTCCCGATCGACGAGGCCCGCCGCCAGTTCGAGGTCAACGTCTTCGGCCTGGGGCGCCTCACCCAGCTGGTGACCCCGCACATGCGCACCCAGGGCTCGGGCACCATCATCAACATCTCCTCCATCGGCGGGAAACTGACCACACCGCTGGGCGGCTGGTACCACGCCACCAAGTACGCCGTCGAGGCCCTGAGCGACGCCCTGCGCATCGAGCTGCGCCCCTTTCGGGATCGACGTCGTCGTGGTCGAGCCCGGCGGGCATCCGCACCGAGTGGGCATCGATCGCCGCCGACCACCTGGAGGCCACGGCCGAGGGCAGCGCCTACGCCGATCAGATCAGGGCCGTGGCCGGAGCCATGCGCAGCGAGTCGAACCAGCGGCGCTACTCCCCGCCGGAGGTCATCGCCCGTACCGTCGGCAGGATCGTCACCGCCCACCACCCCCGGACCCGTTACGCCGTGGGATTCATGGCCAAGCCACTCATCGCCGCACGTCGCATCCTGCCCGACCGCGCCTTCGATCAGCTCATCGGTGCCGCTTTCGGCTTCCGTCGCTGACCGAAGGCCACACGAACCTGTCAGCACCAGGGGCCGACGCCTGGAATCAGCCCGTTGGTGTCCAGATCGGTGACAAAGGGACCTTCAGTTCTCAGAGCGCAGGCTGGAGAACCTCGGAATCATGCGGTTGCTCACCGGCTGGGATGAGAGCGATCCGAGCCTTTGTCACCAATGTGGACACCCTGCCCCTCTTCTGGCTTCCGGCGGTGCTCGATGAGCGGGTCATGGGCCCCGTCGGTTGTCGGCTACCGTCAGTCGACCGGGCCCACGAGGATGCGGGCGCGCTTCTGCTCCACCAGCCAGGCGGCCATCTCCCGGACCTCCTCGGGGGTGACGGCCTCCAGGCGGCGCAGGTTGTCCTCCATGGAGCGCAGGCGCCCGGTGACGACCTCGGCCCGCCCCAGGCGACCCATGCGCGCCAGGGAGTCCTCTCCCCCGAGCACCATGGCCCCGCGCAGCTGGCCGCGGGCGCGCATCATCTCCCGCTCGGTGACGCCGTGCTCGGCGAGCTTCTCGAACTCACCGATCATGACGGCGCACACCTCGTCGACGTCGCCGGGGGCGCAGCCCGCATAGAGCCCGAAGGCTCCGGCGCCGGCGTAGGAGGTGTCGAAGGCGTAGGTGGTGTAGGCCAGGCCCCGCTTCTCGCGCACCTCCTGGAACAGGCGCGAGGACATGCCCCCGCCCAGGATGGTGGTGAGCACGCTCATGGCCCAGCGCCGCTCGTCGCGCACGGCGATGCCCTGGCAGGTCAGGTACAGGTGGGTCTGCTCGCTCTCGCGCGGGACGGTGATGTCGTGGACGTCCAGGGGCGCGAAGGGCTCGATCTCGAAGCGGCGCTCGCGCGGGACGGCGTCGGGCGAGGCGTCCCAGCCGGCCGCGGCCAGATCGGCCAGGACCCGCTCGCAGACCTCGTCGTGGTCGACGGCGCCGGCGGCCGCCACCACGAGGGTGTCGGAGGCGTAGGTGCGCTTGTAGTGCTCCCACACGGCGTCGCGCGGAACCGCGGTGACGGTCTCGTTGGTGCCGCCGATGGGTCGGCCCAGCGGCGTGTCCTCACCGAAGGCGGCACGGGCGAAGGCCTCCTGGGCGACGTCGGCCGGGTCGTCGGCGGCGTCGGCCAGCTCGGAGACGATGACGCCGCGCTCGGTCTCGACGTCGGTCGGCTCCAGGAGGGAGGAGGTCACCATGTCGGCGAGCACGTCGAGGGCCTGCATGCTGTCCGGGGCGAGCACGCGGGCGTAGTAGGAGGTGTGCTCCTTGGACGTGGCGGCGTTGGACTCCCCGCCGATCATGTCGAAGGCCTCGGCGATGTCGTGAGCGTCGCGGGAGGAGGTGCCCTTGAACAGCAGGTGCTCCAGGAAGTGGGTGGAGCCCTCCTGGCCGGGCACCTCGTCGCGGCTCCCGACACCGAACCACATGCCGATCGAGGCCGAGCGCAGGCCCGGCACGGACTCGGTGATGACGCGCACCCCACCGGGAAGGACGGAGCGGCGGGTGAGCGCCCCGTCGTCGTGCAGGGTCAGCTCGGTGCCGTCACGGCCGGGCCGCCCGCGCCCGAGCTCCACCTCGGCGTAGTCGGTCGGGCTCGAGGACTCCCCGGTCGCGGGGGTCGAGGAGGACTGAGAGGCCGCCGGCCGGGCTGATCCGGCTCGCATGTCTGCTGGTCACCCGCGAAGACTAACGGGCTCCGGGGCCCACTGTCGTTCCCACGTACGGCCGCGCCCTGCCGCGCGCAGCGAACGCACTGCCCCTATGACGACGGTGTCCCCGCCCGATCCAGGGGATCGAACGGGGACACCGTGAATACGCGTCAGTCGGCTAGCGCCGCTGAACGGGGCTCACTCCCCCTCGGAGGAGTCGGCGCTGCGCATCCGACGGCGGCGCGGGCGGCGCTCGCGGCGCGGCTGCTCGCCGTCGCTCGTCCTTGCTCTCACGGCGCAGCCGCTCACGGCGCAGGCCTCTCGCGGGAGGCCTTGCGGGCAGCCTCACCCTCGGCCTCGGCGGCCAGCTGCTCGTCGGTGAGGACCGCGTGCAGGCTCAGCTTGCCGCGCTGGTCGATCTCGGCCAGCTCGACCTGGACCTTGTCACCCACGTTCAGGACGTCCTCGACGTTCTCCACGCGCTTGCCGCCGACGAGCCGGCGGATCTGGGAGATGTGGAGCAGGCCGTCCTTGCCGGGGGTCAGCGATACGAAGGCGCCGAAGGTCGTGGTCTTGACCACGGTGCCCACGAAGCGCTCGCCGATCTCGGGCATCTGCGGGTTGGCGATGGCGTTGACGGCGTCGCGGGCGGCCTCGGCCGAGGGGCCGTCGGAGGCGCCGATGTAGACGGTGCCGTCGTCCTCGACCGTGAGGTCCGCGCCGGTGTCCTCCTGGATCTGGTTGATCATCTTGCCCTTGGGGCCGATGACCTCACCGATCTTGTCCACCGGGATGCGCACGGCCAGGACGCGCGGGGCCGTGGGGGCCATCTCGTCGGGGGCGTCGATGGCCTGGGCCAGGACGTCGAGGATGAACAGGCGGGCGTCGCGGGCCTGGCCGAGCGCGCCGGCCAGGACCTCGGAGGGCAGGCCGTCGAGCTTGGTGTCCAGCTGGAGGGCCGTGATGAAGTCACGGGTTCCGGCGACCTTGAAGTCCATGTCCCCGAAGGCGTCCTCGGAGCCGAGGATGTCGGTGAGGGTGGCCCACTTGGTCTCGCCGTCGATGACCTCGTGCATGAGGCCCATGGCGATACCGGCCACGGGCGCGCGCAGCGGCACACCGGCGTTGAGCAGGGACAGGGTGGAGGCGCACACCGAGCCCATGGAGGTCGAGCCGTTGGAGCCCAGGGCCTCGGAGACCTGGCGGATCGCGTAGGGGAAGTCCTCGCGGGTGGGCAGGACGGGCACGAGGGCCCGCTCGGCCAGGTTGCCGTGGCCGATCTCGCGGCGCTTGGGGGCGCCCACGCGGCCGGTCTCGCCGGTGGAGAAGGGCGGGAAGTTGTAGTTGTGCATGTAGCGCTTGTGGGTGACCGGGGAGAGGTCGTCCACCTGCTGCTCCATGCGCAGCATGTTGAGGGTGGTCACGCCCAGGATCTGGGTCTCGCCGCGCTCGAAGATGGCCGAGCCGTGCACGCGGGGCAGGACCTCGACCTCGGCGGCCAGGGTGCGGATGTCCTTCAGGCCGCGCCCGTCCATGCGCACGCCCTCGGTGAGGGTGCGGTGGCGCACGATCTTCTTGGTCACGGAGCGGAAGGCGGCCTTGAGGGCCTTGGTGTCCTCCTCGGTGGGGAAGGACTCGGCGAGCTCGGCCAGGACCTCGTCGCGCACGGCGTCGGTGGCCAGGTCACGGGCCTGCTTGCCCTCGGTGGCGATGGCGCCGGCCAGGCCGTGGGCCTCGGCGGCCTTCTCGACGGCGTCGTACTGCTCGTCGGAGTAGTCCAGGTAGAGGGGGAACTCGGCGGTGGGCTTCGAGGCGTGCTGGGCGACCTCGAGCTGGGCCTCGCACAGGGCCTTGATGTGCGGGCTTGGCGGCCTCCAGGCCCTCGGCGACGACGGCCTCGGTGGGGGCCACGGAACCGGCGTTGATGAGCTCCCAGGCGTGCTCGGTGGCACCGGCCTCGACCATCATGATGGCGACGTCGCCGGACTCCAGGACGCGACCGGCCACCACCATCTGGAAGGTGGCGCGCTGCTGCTCGGAGTAGCGGGGGAAGGCCACCCAGTGCCCGTCGATGAGGGCCAGACGGGTACCGGCCACGGGCCCGGAGAAGGGCAGGCCGGCGATCTGGGTGGACATCGAGGCCGCATTGATGGCCAGGACGTCGTAGTCGTCGTCGGGGTGGATGGCCAGGACGGTCTCAACGACCTGGACCTCGTTGCGCAGGCCCTTGACGAAGGAGGGGCGCAGCGGGCGGTCGATGAGGCGGCAGGCCAGGATGGCGGCGGTTCCGGCGCGGCCCTCGCGGCGGAAGAAGGAGCCGGGGATGCGGCCGGCGGCGTACTGGCGCTCCTCGACGTCCACGGTCAGGGGGAAGAAGTCGAACTGGTCCTTGGGGGTGCTTGCCCACGGTGGTGGCGGACAGGGACGGCGGTCTCACCGTCGAGGTAGGCCATGGCGCTTCCTGCGGCCTGCTTGGCCAGGCGGCCCGTCTCGAAGCGCACCACGCGCTTGCCGAAGGAGCCGTTGTCGATCACTGCCTCGGCGGCGGTGACCTCGGGGTCGTCAATGAACATGAAGTCTCTTTCTCGCGATCGTCGTGCCGGGTCCGTGGCCTTCGATCGAGGCCCACGGAGCCGAGTCCTGCCGTACGTCGGGATCTCCATGATCCGACGGCGCGAGCGCGGTTCCGGAGGCCACCACCGAAAACCGACGGGGCCGGCCGCTCTCCGGGTCTCTTCCCGGAGGCGGACTGCGACTCCTCCGTACTCCTGGCCGGCTCACACGCTGGGAGAGCATCGAAGAGCCGTGGCGAGTACCCGAGGGCGCAGCCGCGCAGATTCTATCGTGCGCGGCCTCATGATGCCGATCAGCACCACCGGATGCCACGTGAGATGGGACGCGCGGAACCGATGACTTCCTGGACCGGGCTCACCTGATCGTGACAAAGTGGCGACCGACGGCAGGACGAAGCAGTCCTGTCCCTCTCTTCTCAGGAGCGTCAACGATGACCCACCGCATGATCTTCAACCAGACCGGCTACTTCGGCAGGGGCGCGATCGCCCATATCGCCCCCGAGATCGCCCGCCGGGGCCTGACCAAGGCCTTCATCGTCACCGACCCGGTCCTGGCCGACAACGGCACCGCCGCCCGCATCACTGACCTGCTCGATGAGGCCGGCATCGGCTGGGAGGTCTTCTCCGACGTCGCCCCCAACCCACCGATCGAGAAGGTCCAGGCCGGCCTGGCCGCCTTCCGCGCCTCGGGCGCCGACGTGCTCATCGGCCTGGGCGGGGGCTCGCCCCAGGACACGTGCAAGGCGATCTCGGTCATCGCCACCAACCCCGACTTCGAGGACGTGCTGAGCCTGGAGGGCCTGTCCCCCACCACCCGGCCGGGCGTGCCGATCATCGGCGTGCCCACCACCGCGGGCACGGCCAGCGAGACCACCATCAACTACGTCATCACCGACACCGCCAAGCAGCGTAAGTTCGTGTGCGTCGACCCCCACGACATCCCGGTCCTGGCCATCGTGGACCCCGACCTCATGGACGGCATGCCCCGCTCGCTCAAGGTCGCCACCGGGCTGGACGCCCTCACCCACGCCATCGAGGGGCTACATCACGCCGGGTGCGTGGGAGCTCTCCGACGCCCTGTGCCTGCGCTCCATCCAGATGATCGCGGCGAACCTGCGCGCCGCGGCCGACGGGGACGCCGACGCCGTCGAGCAGATGGGGCCTGGCCGCCTACATCAACGGCATGGCCTACTCCAACGTCGGACTCGGCCTGGTCCACGGCATGGCCCACCCGCTGGGCGGGCGCTACAACGCCCCGCACGGGGTGGCCAACGGGATCCTCCTGGCACCGGTCATGGCCTTCAACGCCGAGCACACGGGGAGAAGTACCGCGATATCGCCGAGGCCTTCGGGGTCGAGGGCGCCCGGACCATGCCGCTGGAGGAGGCGCGTGCCGCGGCCGTGGAGGCCGTGGCTCAGCTGACGCGGGACCTGGGCAACCCCACCCGGATCTCCGAGGTCGGAGTGGAGGCCGACGGCGTCGAGGCCCTGACCGATGACGCCTTCGCCGACGTGTGCACGCCGGGCAACCCGCGCCCCGCGACCCGCGAGGACATCAAGGCGCTCTACACCTCACTACTCTGCAGCGTGAGAGCGAAGGCCTCCTCTCGAATCGCCGTGCGGCCCGGCTCCCCTCATAGGGAGCCGGACCGCACGGCTCGCGGCTGTCAGCGCGCTCAGCGGCGGATGCCGAGGCGGGCGATGAGGGCACGGTAGCGCTCGATGTCCTCCTTCATGAGGTAGTCGAGCAGGCGGCGGCGCTTACCGATGAGCAGGTAGAGGCCACGACGTGAGTGGTGGTCGTGGGTGTGGCCCTTGAAGTGCTCAGTGAGGTTGGAGATGCGCTCGGTGAGGATGGCGACCTGGACCTCCGGGGAGCCCGTGTCACCCTCGTGGGTGGCGTACTCGGCGATGATCTCTTGCTTGCGCTCTGCGGTAACCGACATGCGGACTCCTTCGGGTCTCGTTGCACGGAGCGCCGGGGCAGGTTCTCCCGGGCATGAGGTATCCGTGGCCGATCGACGGCCCGCCAACCTTACCAGCGCCGCATCCCTCCGATCGACGCCAGAGGCTGTGTGAACCGGCACAATTCCAGGGCAGAAGCGGGATGCCACGGCGCGCTCCGACGGCGGCGCACGCCCCGGACGGCTCGACACGGCAGCCACGCGCGGCTACTGCGCGGTGACGTCCTCGGGGCGGATCGGCTCGGGCACGGGCACACCCAGGATCCGGGCAGTGTCCTCAATGTCGGTGCGCATCTGAGCCAGGAGCGGGTCCAGGCCATCGAAGGCGAGCATGGGACGCAGGCGCTCGACGAGCTCGACCCCCACCTCCTCGCCGTAGAGGTTGAGGTCGGCGCGCCCCAGGACGTGAGCCTCGACCGTGCGCTGGGGGACGTCGTCGAAGGTGGGATTGGTTCCGATCGAGATGGCAGCGGGCAGCCGCTCGGGACGCCGTCCTCGGCGCCGCCACCACGAATCAGCCAGCCGGCGTAGACGCCGTCCGGCGGCACGACGCCGGCGGTGGCGGCCTCCAGGTTGGCGGTGGGGAACCCGAGCTCGCGGCCGCGGCGCAGGCCTCGTACGACGACGCCGCGCAGCCGGTGGGGCCGGCCCAGGACCCGGCTGACCTGCCCCATGTTCCCGTCCTTGAGGCACTGGCGGATCCAGGTCGAGGACCAGCGCCGCCCCTCGTCGGAGCGGATCGTGGAGACGATCTCCACCTCGAAGCCGTCAGCCCTCCCGATCTGCTCCAGGGTGGCGGCGTCGCCCGGAGTTGCGACAGCCGAAGCGCACGTCGTCGCCGACGACGACCGCCCGGGCCCCGAGCAGCCCCTCCAGCCAGGTGCGCACGAAGTCCTGCGGGCTCTGGGAGGCGAAGTCGAGGGTGTAGGTGATGACCAGGACCGCGTCGAGACCGAGGTCCTTGAGGGAGGCCAGGCGGTCGGTCAGGGAGGTGATGAGGGGCAGGTCCGCCTCCGGCTGGTGGACGCTGCGGGGATGCGGGTCGAAGGTGACCGCGACGGCCAGGGGCGCCCGGTCGCCGTCGGGCGAGCTCACGGGAGAGCTCGACGACGCGCCCCAGGACCGCCTGATGCCCGCGGTGGACGCCGTCGAAGATGCCCATCGTGACCACGGCACCCGGTCCCGTCCCGGCGCGCTCAGGCTCGCTGGCACCTGCTCGGCGCCGTACCAGACCTCCACTGTCGCTATCCCTGCTCTCGTCTGCTCGCGGGCGCGTCGCGCCCTGCCCTGCATCCCTGTCCGCACGCCCCCCCCGCTCCGCAGACGGGTCGGGGAGAGGCTGACGTGCGGGACAACCCTGCCACGGCGGGACCGCTCAGCGCGACCTCGCCGGGGACGCGCCAGACGGCGGTGAGCGACCGGCGAATGGTCCGACAGGCTGACCCCGTCAGTCGCACAGACAGTCGGGCTAGACCATCCGACCGATCCAGGTCTATTCTCGATATCGACCGTCAGTCGATTAGCTCGATCGTTCCCTACCGGGAAAGAGCCCGCGATACCGAGAAAGACTCAAGGAGGTCGCTGCCCATGCTGATGCGACTGCTCAAGGCAGACCTGGCGCGCGGCGCCGTTGTGGCCGCCACCCTGACCGCCCTCATCGCCCTGGCAGCCACGCTGATGTCGGCCGGGCACCTCCCTGGTCGTGGACAGCCTTGCCGCGACGAGCCGGCTGTCCACCCAGGCCAAGTTGCCGGATCTGGTCCAGATGCACGCCGGGACAGTGGACTCCGAGACCATTGACCAGTGGGCCGCGACGCGCAGCGACATCGCCGATCACGAGGTCATCAAGACCCTGCCGGTACCGCGCCAAGAGCTGACGATCAACGGCCGCAACCAGAGCGAGTCCCTACAGTGAGCCCGCCTTCGTCACCTCCCCCAAAGCGCCTCGACCTGCTGCTCGACGATCAAGGCAACCCCGTGGACCCGAGGCCGGGCGAGGTGGTTCTGCCGATCCACTACCGGGCGATCGAGGCCGCCGACGTCGGTGACACCGTCACCGTCACCGCCGGGGGCAGGACGACGACGCTGAAAGTGGTGGGTTTCGCACGCGACGCGCAGATGAATGCCGCCATGATCCCCTCCAAGCGCCTGGTGATCTCACCCGAGGACTTCTCCGCCCTGGAGCAGCAGATCACCGAGCCCGAGTACCTCATCGAGTTCACCCTGGCCGACTCCGCCCGCCCCGGATCCGTCATCAACAGCTACAAGGAGGCGGGCCTGCCCAGCAACGGCATCAACATCAGCGCCTCGATGATCCAGCTCATGAACTCCCTGAACACCATGCTCATCGTGGCCGTGGCCCTCGTGGTGGCGATCGTGCTGGCCGTGGTCGCCATCCTCGCCCTGCGCTACACGGTGCTGGCGGCCATCGAGTCGGACCTGGCCCAGATCGCCGTGCTCAAGGCCATCGGAGCACCTCACAGCCGGATACGCAGCCTCTACGTGATCAAGTACCTGGCCCTGTCAGCGGTGGGGGCAACCGTTGGCTACGCGGCGGGCCAGCCCCTGGCGACAAAGCTGGAGGCCCCCACGACCCTCTACCTGGGCACGCCGCCCAGGACCGTCTGGAGCGTGGGGATCCCCATCCTCGCGGTGCTGGTTCTGGCCGCGGTCATCGTCGGCTTCACGTGGCTGTCCCTGCGACGCATCGGGACGCATCTCGGCGATCGAGGCCCCTGCGCAGCGGCACCAGCGCCTCCCTGCGCCCGCGCCGCCAGCGGTGGAGGCTCAGCGGCGTGCGTCGCCTTCCGGTCCAGGTATGGCTCGGCGCGCGCGAGGCGCTGCGCCCCTCCAACGCGCTGCTGCTCGGTGTCCTGGCGCTGTGCACCTTCACCATGGTGCTGCCGACCAACGTCTCCACCACCCTGAGCAATCCGCAGGTCGCCACCTATCTGGGAGTCGGCCAGGCGGATCTACGCATCGATGTGCGCACCGGGGTCCAGGACCTGGCCACGGTGGAGAAGGCAGTCGACTCCGACCCCGTGTCACCCGGCACACCACGGTACTGCGCCGCAGCTACAAGATGTCCACGAGTCGTGGCGGCTGGGAGCCGGTGATCATCGATATCGGGAATCACGAGGCCTTCCCCATGAAGTACATCTCCGGACATCGTCCCACCACGGACGACGAGGTCTCCCTGTCCTACAGCCAGGCCAAGGCCACGGGCGCCAAGGAGGGATCCACGGTCACCGTGCAGACCGCCGACGGGGACAAGGACCTCACGGTCACGGGCGTCTACCAGGACATCACCAACAACGGGAAGACCGCCAAGGCCACCTTCGACGACGGCGCTCCCGCGCTGTGGCAGGTCATCTACGCCGATGCCCACTCCACGGACCAGGCCAGCGCCTTCGCCCGTGACCTGAACGAGAAGTACCCGGGCGTCCAGGCTATCGGCATGAACCAGTACGCCTCCCAGTTCTTCGGGGCCACCGGCTCCCAGGTTCACCGCATCACCATGATGGCCTGCGCCATCGCACTGGGACTGTCCTTCCTCATCACCGTCCTGTTCACCGTCCTGGTCGTGTCGAGGGAGAGGCCCCAGCTGGGCGTCCTCCTCGCACTGGGCTGCACCAGGGTGCCATCGCCCGCCAGTACCTCATCCGTTTCGGCGTCCTGGCCCTGACCGGTATCGCCCTGGGGCTGCTGGGGCCCTTCACACTGGGGAGCCTCCGCGATCGGGGCGGTCATGTCCTCTCGAGGAGCGCCCGACCTTCAGCTTCTCCCCAACCCGTGGCTGGTGGGACTGCTCCTGCCGGGGGCGCTGCTGGCCACCGTCATCGGCGCGGTCGCCCTGGCACTCAGACGCCTTCGCACCATGTCCCTGTCCACGACCCTGACCACCGGCGAGTAAGGAGAACGATGAGCAGCCTCCACACCCATCAGGCGCCCGCTCGACGGCCGCGAAGCCGTGCACCGTCCAGGGGAGTCAACCCGCTCTTCGCGCCCAGCACCTGTCCAAGAGCTACCACCCCCCGTCCTGCGAGACCTTGACATGGGCATCGAGCCGGGGCAGTTCGTTGCCATCATGGGGCCCTCCGGCTCCGGGAAGTCCACCCTGCTGCACTGCCTGAGCGGCATGGACCGGCCCAGCGCCGGCTCGGTGCTCCTGGGCGACACAGAGATCACCACCATGAGCGAGAAGGAGCTGGCGGCGCTACGGCTGACGCGCTTCGGATTCGTCTTCCAGCAGGCCCATCTCATGACCACCCCTGTGCCTGCTGGACAACATCGTCCTGCCCGGGTTCCTGGCGGGTCTGCGTCCGCGCCCCGAGGTCACGGCGCGCGGAGAGGAGCTCATGGAGAGCATGGGGATCGCTGACCTGGCCGCCAGCGGCGTCACCGAGGTCTCCGGGGGCCAGCTCCAGCGCGCTGGCATCTGCCGGGCACTGATCAACGACCCCGGGATCGTCTTCGCCGATGAGCCCACCGGCGCGCTCAACTCGAGCCACCGCGCTGCAGATCCTCGACCTGCTCGGTCAGGTGCACGCCTCCGGGACGACTCTCGTCATGGTCACCCACGACGCCCAGGTGGCGGCCCGGGCCGACCGGGTTCTGGTGCTCGTGGACGGGCGGATCGAGGAGGACCTGGCTCTGGGGCGCTATCGGGAGGCTGAGGCGCCCTCACGCCTGACGACCGTCACCGAGGCCCTCCAGCGCCGCAGCGTGTGACGGGAATCAGATCAGTGACCGCCGCAGCCGCATCCACCGCTGCCTCGAGGTCGGACGCGGAGACATCACGCAGGCCCAGCAGGGTTGCCGGACTTGTGTCCGGGGTGACACCCTGCAGGGCGGCCCCTGCCCCAGCGCTGTCGTCACCGCTGTGGCGATGGCGGCGGCGTCCACGTCCTCCGGGGAGGTCTGCACGGGCGACGGCTCGGTAACCCTCTCCCAGAGGGCTGGGCACGGTCGGAGCGGCCGTCCGCTCGTCCTGCTCCCTCTGCTTGCCGTGCCCGCCGCATCCGCAGCTGCATCCACCGGTCTGGCTCATCGTGTCTCCTCATGAAAGAGTGCTCATCGTGGTGCTCGCTCGCTCCGGGACGGAGCCGGCGGCTCGCCGGTCGCGTCTCAGGCCGGGATCGAGGACCAGCACCGGACGCGCGCGCGAGCCCTTGAGTGCCTCAACAGTGCCACGATCCGCCCGTCGGGGGCGAATCCGGCGACGACATGCTGTCCCAAGGCCTCCTTGGGCCTCACCGGCCCCGAACGGCCCACCGGGCGCCTCGGCCCGCTCCAGGACCGCGGCGTCGAGCGGCTGACCGTAGCGCAGTCCGCGAGCCTCGGACTCGGTGAGAGCCAGCCGCTCGAAGCAGCGCCGGGCCACCTCCTCGAGCGGCACCGTGCTGAGGCCACGCGGGATCAGCTGGGGAGGCGTCGGCCTCGACCTGCGTCCGACAGCTCCCCCAGCGCATGGGCCTGGCCGACATCGAAGGGGCCGACTCGGTGCGCCGCAGCGCGGTCAGGTGCGCCCCTGCAGCCCAGCGCCCGCCCCAGGTCCCGGGCCAGGGCGCGCACATAGGTGCCCGAGGAGCAGGAGACGACGACATCGAGGTCCACGACTCGATCCGTTACCGGACCACCGTCTCAGCGCCCTGCCACGGCATCACCCCGCCGCCGGATCGGCGAGGTCAATACCTACCTGACGGGGCTCGCTCGCCAAACTGAGCGCATGGATGGTGACGGGCCTGGCCTCCAGCTCGACGTCCTGCCCGTCACGGACCCGCTTGTAGGCGCGCACGCCGTCGACCTTGATGGCCGAGACGGCGCTGGGCACCTGCTGGATCTGTCCGGTCAGGCCGGCCAGCGCCTTCCGCAGGCGCTCCTCGGTCAGGTCGTCCGTCCGGCAGCCGTGGGCCGTGGTGACCTCGCCCTCGGCGTCCTCGGTGGTGGTCTCCACCCCGAGGCGGATGGTGACCTCGTAGGTCTTGTCCGCTCCCACCAGGTAGGTGAGGAAACCGGGTGGCACGTCCGATGCCCAGGAGCAGCAGGCCGGTGGCCATGGGGTCAAGGGTGCCGGCGTGCCCCACCTTGCGGGTGGCGGCCAGGCGCCGCGTGGCACCGACGACGTCGTGGCTGGTCAGCCCCTGGGACTTGTCCACCAGGAGGATCCCGTCGGAGGCTGGGACGGCGCCGCGGGACGTCGGGGCGGCGCCGACGCGCACGGTGATGCCTGGGTACTCGGACAGCCCGCTCACAGGCTCTCAGCGTCCTCGGGAGGCCCTCGATCAGGCTCCTGCTCGCCGTCCTCGTCGGCGTCGGCGTCAGAGTCGGTCTCAGCACTGATCTCATCGTCGGCCTCGATCCCGGTGCTGTCCTCGTCGTCGTGACGGTAGGGGTCGGCCTCACCCGCATAGGTGGCGCCCTCGGCGGCCTTGGCGATCTGGGCGTCGCGCACCCGGGCCTGGGCCAGGGCGTCCTCGAGGGTCTTGGCGGTCGTGGGCAGGGGCGTCGAGCTGGAAGGTCAGGGACGGGGTGAGACGGATCCCCAGGGCCTTGCCGACCTCTGAGCGGATGAGACCCTTGGCCGAGCGCAGTGCCTGGCCGTCTCCTCGCGCTCCTCGTCGCTGCCGTAGACGGTGTAGAAGACGGTGGCCTGCTGGAGGTCCCCTGTGACCCGTACGTCGGTGACGGTGACGAAACCCAGGCGCGGGTCCTGATGCGCCCCTGAAGGAGGCGGGCGACGGTCTCGTGAATGCGGTCGGCGACCTTGCGGGCGCGGGCGGCGTCGGCCATGGCGGGGGCTCCTTCACGTGCGGGGGCCGGGTCTGTGAGGCCCGGGGTTCAGCGATCGGGACCGATCGGCGCGCCATCCACGCCCGGAGAAGAACTCTCGTGAGCCCTTCCGAGGCGATCCGGTGCGCCTCACTATGCTACGCGGAGCGGTGACGCGGTCATCGCCGCCATCCCCGAGCGCGAACGGATCAGGAACAGATCACAATGAGCCTCCTCCCCGGTGCATCCTCCTGCGAGCACGACCCTACCGCTGCGCCGGGCTCCTCCGGCGGCGCCACGGCGCCGACCTCGGCGTCCGGGGCGCTGGACAGTACCGGGATGGCCCTGGTCATCGGCTGCTACACCCTGTGGGGCGTCTTCCCCCTCTACTTCCGGCTCCTCTCGGCCGCCGGCAGCGTGGAGATCATCGGCCACCGGATCGTCTGGACGCTCGTCACCTGCCTCGTGCTCATCGCCGCGCGGCATCGTTGGGCGCAACTGGTTCGAGTCGGCCGCACGCCCCGTCTGCTGGGGGCGCTGACCGTCTGCGGGCTCCTGGTCTCGGTCAACTGGCTCGTCTACGTCTACGGCGTCAACACCGCTCGCACAGCCGACGCCGCCCTGGGCTACTTCATCAACCCGCTGGTGACGGTGGCCCTGGCCTCGCTAGTACTGCGCGAGCGGCTGCGCCCCGTGCACCGGGTCTCGATCGTGCTGGCGAGCGCCGCAGTGGCGCTCCTGGTGGTGCTGCAGGGCTCGCTGCCGTGGATCTCCCTGGCGCTGGCCTTCTCCTTCGCCCTGTACGGGCTGGTCAAGAAGCGGATCGGGCCTGACGTGGATGCTCTGACCGGGCTGACGGTGGAGAGCGCCGTCGTGGCTCCCCTCGCCCTTGCCTACCTGGGCTGCCTGGCCTGGCAGGGGCAGTCGGCCTGGCAGGCCCCCGACCAGGGCTGGCAGATCATGGCTCTGCTCGTGGTGGCCGGTCCGGTCACGGCCGTGCCCCTGCTGCTCTTCGCCGCAGGGACCAGGCGGGTACCGCTGTCGGTGGTGGGGATGAGTCAGTACATCGCCCCGACCATCCAGTTCCTTCTGGCCTGGACCGTCTTCCATGAGCAGATCCCGCCGGCGCGCTGGGCAGCCATGGTGCTGGTGTGGGCGGCGGTCGCGGTCTTCATCGGCGACGCCGTGCACCAGCTCCTTCCGCCGTCCTCGTCAGCGTCCGGCAGACCGGCCTGGGGCCCTGAAAGCGCTCCAGGAGCGGGCCGATGATGTCCATCGGCAGGGGGAAGACGACCGTGGAGTTCTGGTCGGCGCCGAGCTCCAGGAGGGTCTGCAGGTAGCGCAGCTGGAGGGAGGCCGGTGACTTCGAGAGCGTGTCCGCCGCCTGACGCAGCTCCTCGGAGGCCTGGAGCTCACCGCGGGCGTTGATGATCTTGGCGCGGCGCTCACGCTCGGCCTCGGCACCACGGGCCATGGCCCGCTGCATCTGCTCGGGGATCTCGACGTCCTTGATCTCGACGACGCTGACCTCCACGCCCCAGGGCTCGGTGAGCTTCTCGATGATGTCGCGCAGGTCGGCGTTCAGGGCGCTGCGGTGGGCGAGCACGGTGTCCAGGTCGACCCGCCCGAGGACGGATCTCAGTGTGGTCTGCGCGATCTGGGAGGTGGCGATCGCGTAGTTCTCCACCGCCATGACGGCTTTGACCGGGTCGGTGACGTTGAACAGGACGACGGCGTTGACGCGCGCCGGCACGTTGTCCTCCGTGATGACCTCCTGGGGCGGGATGGTCAGGGTGACCACTCGGGTGTCGACCCGTACCAGGCGCTCGAGGAAGGGGACGACCAGGTGCAGGCCGGGCTCGTAGACGGGCCGCAGACGCCCCAGCCTGAAGACGATGCCCCGCTCGTACTGGGTGATGATCTTGAGCGAGAGCGCCAGGGCGAGCAGCACGAGGACGGCGAGCGCCACGATGGCGGAGACGGGAGTAGTCATGGAGGGTCCTTCAGGAAGGTGGGTCGAAGCGGGTCAGGGCTGGGGCCGGATCATCTGGTTGTGGTGTCGGTGGCCTCGTTCCACGCCGAGGACCATGAGCGCCGAGCTCCCGCCGCGGGCACCATCGCGAACACCGTCCGAGCCGAGCTCGGCACCGGCGACCGGGTACTCGTCTGCGGGTGCGCAGGGGCGGTGACACGGCGCAGCTCGGGCTCTGCGGAGGCGGCAGTCCCGCCGTCCGCCTTCCCGACGCCGTCGGACTCGGCGACGAAGGAGACGTGCACGGACCGCCCCGACGCCGCCGCACGCGCCTGAGCGGCGGCGATCGCCTCGGCCGCCTCGCGCACCGAGCGGTAGCCCGAGGGGCGTGAGCCGATCGTCACCGGCACGGGTCCCGGCTGGGGCACTCGCCGCAGCGACGGGCCTCCTCGGCCTCCCGGTACTCCTGGGAGCCGACGTGGGGCAGGTGGGCCGGCGCGTTGTCAGGGAGTGCTCCACAGGTGGCGGGCCAGCGGCAGGACTCCGGTGACAATGACGACAACGGCCGTTGTGCCCAGGACGATGAGGTCGCCGACGGCGTGAAAGGCCATCATGAGCAGCAGCGGGATGAAGACGCCGACGCAGGCGATGACCAGGCCCACACCGCGATGGAAGCGTCCGGCGTCGGAGTAGGGCCACGGGTCGACGGGCCGGGTGATCTCCCGCGGGCCGGGGGTCGGTGAGCAGCTGTCCTGGACGGGCAGCGCCCGCAGATCGCGTGGGCCCCCTCGTAGCGGATGACGCGCTTGTCCGGGTCGAAGGCGGTGGGCCACAGCCACTGGTCCTCGTGGCACCTCCAGCCGTCGACGTCGTCGTGGTAGACGAAGTCCGAGTGGCGCCAGGACATCGAGTGCCGGGCGCTGCGTGAGCCGAGGACGTCCACGACCCACGCGGCGGCCAGCATGATGAGCGCGTAGACGGAGATGAGCCACACGCTCAGGTCGGGTGAGCCCATCAGTCGTTCAGCTCCGCGCGCTCACCGCGCCAGGCCTTGCGCCCGCCCTTGATCTCCTCGTAGAGGGCGTCCTCGGCGAAGGTGTCCACCGTCCGTCCGCGACGCCAGTTCCTCAGTCCCAGGAAGGCGATGTAGAGGTAGGGCAGGACTCCGCCGATGATGAAGATGAGGTCTCCGGGCATCCGTCCCCACTCGATGATCGTGTTGACCGAGTTGGTGACGTAGGTGAGCTGGCGGGCCTCGAAGTAGCCAGTGCCCACCGAGTAGCGCAGCTGGAGGATGCCCAGCGGCAGCAGGGTGGCGAAGCACATCCAGGCCAGGCCGATGTTGAGGCTCCAGAAGGAGGTCTTGGCGAGCTTCTCGGGCCACTTGTCGGCCGGCACCAGGTAGCGCAGGGCGAACATTCCCAGTGCCAGCGCCATGAAGCCGTAGACGCCCCATCATGGAGGCGTGGGCGTGGTTGGCCGTCAGCGCGGTGCCGATCTCGTAGTAGGACACGATGGGCAGGTTGACCAGGAAGCCGAAGACACCGGCGCCCAGGAAGTTCCAGAAGCCGACGGCCATGAGGAACATGACGGCCCAGCGGTGCGGGAAGGGCCCCGCCTCCTTGCCGTGGCGGTTGGCGCCGAGCTGCATGAAGGCCCAGGCCTCCACCGTCAGGAAGGTCAGGGGGATCACCTCGGCGGCTGAGAAGAAGGCGCCCAGGGCCATGTGCTCCACCGGCGTGCCGGAGAAGTAGAGGTGGTGCATGGTCCCGATGACGCCACCGGCGGAGTACAGGATGATGTCCATGAAGATGATGCCCAGCGCGATCCTCTCCCGGACAACGCCCAGGAGGACGAACACGTAGGCGACCATGACGGTGGTGAACAGCTCGAGGAAGTCCTCGACCCACAGGTGCACCACCCAGAAGCGCCAGAACTCGGCGACGGTGACATGGGTACCGGTGCGGGCCATCATCCCACGGCGTAGAAGGCCGGGGATCGCCAGGCGCGGCGAACATGAACAGCCAGGGCATGTTGGCCACGTGCTCGTTGCTCAGGCGCCGGCGCATGGCGCGCCAGATGATGAACACCCAGACGAACAGGGCCACGGTGAGCAGGACCTGGAAGACGAAGGGCAGGTCGAGGTACTCCCACTGCTGGGAGAACAGCGGCCCCTTGGCCCAGCTCAGACCGTGCTGGCTGGCCCCCTCGGCCAGGCAGGACAGAACGACGACGACCGTGGCCGCGATGAACAGGGCCCATACCAGGACGTGCTGCTTCCTCGGCTCGCGCCTGGCGATGAACGGGCGTCAGGAACAGGCCGGCTGCGAGCAGCCCGATGGCGGTCCAGAACAAGGAGAGCTGGACGTGCCAGGTGCGGGCCAGTGAGAAGGGCAGGAGCCGGCCCAGGTCGAGGCCGAAGAAGGACAGCACGTCGGCCCGGTAGTGCTCGGCCAGGGCGCCCAGGAGCGTCTGCACGAGGAACAGGGCGGCGATGGTGAACACGTACCAGGCCACCACCCTCTGCGACTTGGTCAGTCCGATCTCCTCGGGTTGTCGGAAGGACAGGGCCGGGGCCTCCTCCGAGTGCCAGCCGATCTTCTGGCTCCAGCGGCCGTAGATGGCGAACATGACCCCGGTTCCGCCGATGAGGACGATCAGTGACAGGGACCGACCAGATCATGAGGTCACCGGTGGGCGCGTTGCCGACCAGGGACTCCGGGGGCCAGTTGTTCGTGTACGAGTAGTCGTGACCCGGGCGCTGCGCAGACGAGCCCCAGGCGGTCCAGCCGAAGAAGGCCGTCACCTGCTTGACCTGGACGGGATCGGTGATGAGATCCGGCTTGAGACCATGGCTGTGAGCGTCGGGCCCGAACATCTTGGTGTAGTGACCGACGGCGTCGTTGTAGGCCTTGACCTGCTCATCGGTCCACACCAGGGTCCCCGTGAGGGAGTCGTAGCGGTTGGTCCGCAGCATCTCCTTGGTGGCGGCGGCCGGGTCGTCGACGCCCTGGGAGGCGAGCTGCTCCTTGACGCTCGTGGCCTCCATGCGGAGGTACTCGGCAGTGAAGTCGGGACCGAGGTAGCCGCCGTGCCCCAGGATGGAGCCGTACTCCATGAGGCCTCTGGCCTGGAAGAGCTTCTGCCCCTCGGTGATGTCCTGCGTCGTGAAGAGGGTCTCGCCGCTCTCGGTGACCACCCTCTCCGGCTGAGGCATGGAGTTGGTGTAGGTGCGATAGGCCAGCAGGCCCATGACAGTGAATCCGAAGAGCATGACCAGGGCGACGCCCTGATCCAGCCCTTGCCAATGAGGCGAGCGCGTCGGGAGGCCGCCCCCTCAGTCGTGGCAGCGGATGACATGAGAATACCTCCGTGTATCTCAGGAGACTGCGGATGTCTTCCGCGTCTGGCAACCACCGTACAAGCCTCACAGTGCGTCTTCACGGAGCAATCCGGTACTTCTCCGTCAGTACACCGACCGATCGGCCCCATTTCATCAGATACTACACCATAGATATTCAACACGTGGAATCAGACGCGACAGCCGAGGTGCCGACATTTTTGACAATCATCATCTTTTGTTATTTAAGGCAAGGCCTTACTCGGTTACCTCTCACGCCCGCAGACGCTGATCGACAACACATCGTCACACACATCGCATAGAACCGATAGTCGGCAGTACAATAGTTTCGTACGGCAAGTCTTTCACCCCGTTTCTGTAAGGCACGACGATGTCCTCTTCTGCCTCTAGCCGCACAGACCGCCAACGACGTCGCCCAGCAGTGCGTCGACACCGAGACCTTTCCACTGTGGCTGCGCGTCACCCACTTCATCAACTTCCTCCTCATGGGCGTCCTCATCCGCTCCGGTATCGAGATCATCGCCTCGCACCCGCGCTTCTACCTCAAGGACCAGTGCGAGCCCGGCTCCGAGTGGATCCGGTTCACCAAGGACAAGGTGCCCCTCGAGGAGGGCGCCTTCACCGCTCGGGACGACCAGCGCGACCTCTCCCCACTCATCTCGCTGCCCGGCCGGGCCAAGATCGGGCTGGGACGCGCCTGGCACGGAATAGCCACCAGCTTCTGGCTGCTCAACGGCATCGTGTACGTCGCCTTCCTCGTGGGTACCGGGGCGTGGCAGCGCCTGGTTCCAGACCACGTGGCAGATCCTGCCCGACGCCTGGGACTCCCTGACTGACCTACGCGCACCTGCGCACCCCGTCCCTGTGCGACTTCACCCCCTACGACAGCCTTCAGCAGCTGGGGTACTTCTTCATCGTCTTCATCGCCGCCCCGCTGATGATCGTGACGGGCCCGGTCATGTCTCCGGCCGTCGTCGGGCGCTTCCCCTGGTACGCCAAGATGTTCGGTGGCCGCCAGGCCGCCCGCTCCCTGCACCTGATCGGCATGTTCACCTACCTGGGCTTCGCCATCGTCCACGTGGGCCTGGTGTTCATCGTGCACGCCCCCACAACCTCACCCACATCGTCTTCGGCTACTACGACCCCAACCGTGTGGGTCAGGCCTACGTCACCGTGATCGCGACGATCATCGTCGTCGTGGCACTGTGGATCGCCATGTCCTACTGGACACTGACGGACACGCGCCGCAGCCAGCGGATCCTGTGGGACGCCACGCGGGGGATCCGCCACGTCACGGTGGACCGCTTCCAGCTCGCAGCAGGCGGCCAAGAGGCCGTGGACGGAGAAGGACATCTCCAAGTTCCACTGGGTCAACACCCGCACCCCCTCGCGGGAGGAGTCCCCGGAGTACCAGGAGCTGGCGGCGAACGACTTCGCCGACTTCCGCCTCGAGGTGGGCGGCATGGTCTCGGCGCCGGCATCCTTCTCCCTCGAGGAGCTCAAGGCGATCGCCAGCCAGTCCCAGATCACCATGCACACCTGCATGCAGGGATGGACGGCATCGCCAAGTGGACGGGGATCCGTGTGCGGGACCTTCTCGAGCATGTTGGTGAGATCGATCCCGAGGCCGGATGGGTGATGTTCGAGTCCTTCGGCATGGCCCAGCACATGCACGACGGGCGCCCGGTCGAGCCGTACTACACGTGCCTCTCCCTGGACATGGCCCTTGAGGATGACACGATCCTGGCCTGGGGCCGCAATGACGCGCCGCTGTCGGGCATGTTCGGTGCTCCGCTGCGCCTGCGCTGCGAGACGAGCCACGGCTACAAGATGATTAAGTGGGTCCGGTCGGTGACGTTGATCCGTCACTACAGCGAGGTCGGTGACGGCATGGGCGGGACCCGCGAGGACTCCGGGTACCAGGACGTCAACGCGCGCATCTGACGGCGCGAGGTCACTCGATCGTCCTCGCAGACGGTCGACGTGGCGTCAGACGCGGTGGCCGGCCACCCGACCGGGGTGGCCGGCCCGCCGATGAACGCGGTCTGGCAGTCGCTCAGTCGCGAGGCTTCTCGCGCATCTCCCAGGTCTCGATGACGTCGCCCTCGGCGAGGTCCTTGAAGCCCAGGTTGATACCGCACTCGTAGCCCTCGCGGACCTCGGTGACGTCGTCCTTCTCGCGGCGCAGCGTCTCGATGGACAGGTCGCCGTTGATGACGACGCCGTCGCGCACCAGACGGGCCTTGGCGCCCCGCTTGATGATGCCCGAGCGGACGATGGAGCCGGCGATGGAGCCGAACTTCGAGGAGCGGAAGATCTGCCGGATCTCGGCGGTGCCGAGCTCGACCTCCTCGTAGACGGGCTTGAGCATGCCCTTCATGGCGGCCTCGACGTCCTCGATCGCGTTGTAGATGACCGAGTAGAACTTCATGTCGACGCCCTCGCGGTCGGCGATCTCCGAAACGCGCTCGGCGGGCCGGACGTTGAAGCCGATGATGACGGCGGAGTCCACAGTGGCCAGGTTGACGTCGTTCTGCGTGATGGCGCCTACGCCGCGGTGGATGACGCGCAGAGCGACCTCCTCGCCGACGTCGATCTTGAGCAGGGAGTCCTCCAGGGCCTCGACCGCACCCGAGCTGTCGCCCTTGAGGATGAGGTTGAGGGTGTCGACCTTGCCCTCCTTGAGGACGTCGGTGAGATTCTCCAGGGACACCCGCTTGCGACGCTTGGCCAGCATGGCGGCGCGCTCGGCGGCCTCGCGCTTGTCGGCGATCTGGCGGGCCGTGCGGTCGTCTGGGGCGACGATGAAGGAGTCGCCGGCGCTGGGCACGTTCGTCAGTCCCAGGACCAGGGCCGGACGGGCGGGCCCGGCCTCGGTGAGGTTCTCCCCGTGCTCGTTGAACATGGCGCGCACACGCCCGTAGGCGCTTCCGGCCACGATCGGGTCACCGACCCGCAGCGTGCCAGCGCTCGACCAGGATGGTGCTCACGGCACCGCGTCCCTTGTCGAGCTTGGCCTCGATGGTGACGCCGCGGGCCTCGGTCTCAGGGTTGGCCCGCAGGTCCAGGGCGGCGTCCGCGGTGAGCAGGACGGCCTCGAGGAGCTCGTCGATGTGAAGGCGCTGCCTGGCGGAGATGTCCACGAACATCGTCTCGCCGCCGTACTCCTCGGGGACCAGACCGTACCGGTGAGCTGGCCGCGGATCTTGTCCGCTGGCGCCCTCCTTGTCGATCTTGTTGACCGCCACGACGATCGGCACGTTGGCCGCCTGGGCGTGGTTGAGGGCCTCAACGGTCTGGGGCATGACGCCGTCAGTCGGCGGCCACGACGAGGATGGCGATGTCGGTCACCTCGGCACCGCGGGCACGCATGGCCGTGAAGGCCTCGTGACCAGGGGTGTCGATGAAGGTGATCGGGCGCTCCTCGTCGTTCAGGTTGACGCGCACCTGGTAGGCGCCGATGGACTGGGTGATCCCCCGGCCTCTGCAGCGACGACGTCGGTGGAGCGGATCGCGTCCAGCAGCTTGGTCTTACCGTGGTCGACGTGGCCCATGACCGCGTGACCACTGGGGCCGCGGTACGAGGTTTGCGTCGTCCCCGTCGGGCTCGAGGTCGATGTCGAAGGACTCCAGCAGCTCACGGTCCTCGTCCTCGGGCGACACGATCTGAACGGTGTAGCCCAGCTCGGCGCCCAGGAGGGCGAAGGTGTCCTCGTCGAGGGACTGGGTGGCCGTGGCCATCTCACCGAGGTGGAACAGCACGGTCACCAGTGCCGCGGGGTTGGCGTTGATCTTCTCAGCCAGGTCCGTGAGCGTCGCCCCCTGGCGCACGCGCACCGGGTGGAGCCGTCACCGCGCGGACGATGACTCCGCCGATCGACGGCGCGCTCTGCTGCTCGAACTCCTGGCGCTTGGCCTGCTTGGACTTGCGCCCCGCGGCAGCCGCCGCCACGTCCGAAGGCGCCCTGGGTGGAACCGCGACCGCCGCGGCCGCCGCGAGGTCCACCGAAGCCGCCGCCGGGACGGCCACCGCCACCACCGCCGGGACGGCCACCGCCACCGGGGCGCGAGCCACGGCCACCACCACCGGCACCGCCGCGCGCGGGGGCGCCGGGACGGCTGATGGAGGACTGACCGGGCATCATGCCCGGGTTGGGGCGGGGCCTCCCCGAGCGTGGAGCGCCGGGAGCGACCGGCCCCTGAGGTCGGGCACCGCCCCTGAGGACGGGGACCACCGGGACGCGGACCGCCCTGGGGACGGGGACCGCCGGAGCCACCTGGACAGGGGCATGCCCTGGGAGGTGGCGAAGGGTTGTTGCCGGACGCGGAGCACCCGAGCGCGACTGTCCCGGAGCGCTGGCCTGCCACGGCCACCCTGCGGGGCAGGGCATGCCCCTGGGGAGGTGGCGAAGGGTTTGTTGCCCGGACGCGGAGCACCGGGACGCGGTCCCGGCGTCGGAGGCGTTGCGGCGAGGGCCGGGCGTCGGGCTGCACAGGCGGCTGCCGCCGGCTGCGCGCCGCCTCCGGGCTTGGGGGCCTTGGGCACGTCACCAGGACGGGGCGTCTCCTGGGGGCCCTGCGTTGCGGTGGCCTGGCACGGCCACCCGGCCTAGGGGCCGGCTGGGGCTTGGGCACGGCTGCGGCCCTGTGCCCGGCTTGGGGCAGCAGCGCCGGGCTTGGGGAGCTACGGAGCGCGGGCGTCGAGTCCTGAGCACCTCCGGGGCCCGGCTTACCGACCTGGGTCGCACCTCGGCTTGGGAGGCGCCTTGGCCGCTTGGGGCCTGAGAGGAGGACTTAGCCGACTTGTCTGCCGGAGTGCTCCGCCGGTGCCTCCCTGCACCTGGGCGGCGAAGTGCTCGCGAACCCGGCGAGCGACGGGGGCTCGACCGCGGAGGAGGCCGCCTTGACGAACTCTCCCTGGTCCTTGAGCCAGGCCAGGATCACCTTCGAGGTGACCTTCTTGCCAGTGGGGTCGAGCTCCTTGGCGAGCTCATGAACGCGTGGTTTAGCCACTTTTCTCCTGTCCGGTTTCCCACCCCGGACAGGGGTGGGTGCTTCAGAGGCAGCTCATCGCTGGGTACTCATCGGGTGCCCATCGGCTTCCTACCCGCCTTCGCTATCGGTGGTCCGCTCACCCGGTCGGGCAGCGGGGACTCGCCGTCGTTGACACGTCACCGTTCCAGGAACCTGCGGACCCGGACCACATCCAGTGGTCCGCCGACACGCAGGGCCCGAGAAGCGGCGCGTCGTCGCTCAGCGAGGGTGAGGCACTCCGGATCCGGGTGGATCCAGGGCACCGCGCCCGGGTCTGACGGCCTGGGCGTCGACGTCGAGCTCACCACTCGAGCGTCAGCACGAGACGCAGCAGCTGCGTCCGCGGGCTCTTCTACGGCAGCCGATGACAGGTGCGCCAGGCACGTGGGGTGGTCGCCACCGTCCGTCGGTGTCCTTCCGCTGCTCGCAGACCGCTGACGCGGGCACCGCATCCGAGGAAACCCGGTGCGGGACCCGCAAAGGTCCGCCGGAAAGTTCTACATCCCCGGAGGCGGTTCAGTCGCCCAGCTCTGAGGGACCTGTCACGTCGTCGGACTGTGAGCCCTGCCCCGGGGTGCGATCTCGCCGGACTCGGCGTCAGCGTGGATATCGATCTTCCAGCCGGTCAGACGGGCGGCCAGACGGGTATTCTGCCCCTCCTTGCCGATGGCCAGGGAGAGCTGGAAGTCGGGGGACGATGGCGCGGGCGGTGCGCTCCTCGGCGTCGATGACGCCCACGGCGGCCACGCGGGCCGGCGACAGGGCGTTGGCGATGAAACGCGCCGGGTCCTCCGGAGTGGTCCACGATGTCGATCTTCTCACCACCGAGCTCGGTCACGACCGCGCGCACCCGCTGCCCCATGGGGCGATGCAGGCGCCCTGGCGTTGACGCCGGCGGACCTTGGAGCGCACGCATCATCTTGGTGCGGTGGCCGCCTCGGGCGACGAGACGATCTCGACGTCACCGACGAGATCCGGGGACCTCGCGCTCGAAGAGCTTGCGCACCAGGCCGGGGTGGGTGCGCGACAGGATGATCTGGGCCCCGCGGGTGCCACGGGAGACGTCGGTGACGTGAGGCGCGCACGCGGTCGCCATGGCGGTAGCGCTCACCGGGGACCCTGCTCATGGGGAGGCATGATGCCCTCGTGCTCCTCGTCCAGGCGCACGTAGACGATGCGGGGTCGCGGCCCTGCTCCACGGTGCCGGAGATCAGCTCGCCGGTCTTGTCCTTGAAGGGCACCCAGGACCTCGAAGTCTCTGCGGTCCTGGATGCGCTGGAACGATGACGCTGCGGGCGGTGGCCTGGGCGATGCGGCCGAAGTCGCGCCGGGGTGTCGTCGAAGTACTCCCGGTGGGCTGATCGTCCTCATCGACCTCCGGGGCCAGCACGCTCATGTGCCCGGTGCGACGGTCGATCTCGACGTGAGCGCCTGGATGGCCCGGGACCTGTGGAGTGAGGCTCCCAGGATGGCGTCCTCGATAGCGGGCAGCAGGTTGTTCAGATCAATGCCCAGCTCGTCGGCAGCGCCTCGCAGCTCCGGCATATTGATGTCCATGGGTCCTTGGGTCCTCTCTGGTCCGCTGAGCGGGTGTGCGCTGGGCTCTCCGTCGACGGTAGCCGTGACGGGCCGGATGGTCCATCACGTCTTTCCGGCGGGTCCGTCAACCTATCGCAGTTATCAGGTCATACATTATTCCCGACGCTATCCGCGGAGGGCATCTGATAGATTCGGCCTGTTGCCCGCGCATCTACAACCCGGCCACCACCATCCGCGCCTCGGCGATGTCCCCAGCGCGATGCGGCGCTCGACGCCGTCGACCTCGATGCGACCAGGCCGCCGTCGTGCTCCCCGGCCGGCGTCGGCCGCCGGTGACGACGCCGGTGAGCTCGTCATCAGCCGTGCGCACCCGGGCGCTATGACCAACGGCACGCCGGAAGTGACGCAGGTGGTCCAGCCTCGCGCTCGGCTCCGGGGTGGAGACCCTCGAGGGTGTACTGACCCTCGACGGGGTCGGCCTCGTCGAGGGCCTGGGTGAGACAGCCGCGGTCATCGGGTCCCAGGGGTGTCGATGATCGAGGGTCTCCGGGGCCGTCGGCCAGGGTCCACGAAGACGCGCACGACCGAGTACTCGCCCGCCCGGGTGGTCTCCACGGCTCGAGGTGGAGCCCGGCGTCGTCGACGACGGGCGAGCAGGTCGAGAGACGCTGCGCCAGAGCGTCAGCAGCGCTGCGCGGGTCGTGCGCGGCTCATAGCTGCGTGTTCTTCCTCCCGTACGGGCCCGGGCGAACAGGACTCGAGCGAGACGTGGTCGATCGTGGTCGAGGTAGCAAGGTCGGGATCATGCTACCCGCCGTCTGTGGGAGGATTCCCGCGTGAACACTGCTCGACCTCCCCGCGCACCAGACGAACGGCTGTGCAGGCGCCCGCTGGCCACGGGTCCGCGACAGGCTCGGAAGCGGGCACCCGCAGCAAACGCTCGTCGACACGGCTCCGACGGCGCGCCACGGCCCTCGTGACGCGCCGCACCGCGGTGCTCTCGCGCTGGGGGCCGGACCGCGCGCGCTGGGCGGTTGCGGACTGCGCCTGGGGAAGGGCTCACCGGCGTCACTGCCCACGGCCTCGACGGCGGAGTCGGCTCGGGACGGCTTGGCCAGGCAGGCCGCGCTCATCTCCTCCACCGCCGGCGTGGTCTCGCAGGCCAGTGGAACCGATGCCACCACGGCGGCGCTGGCCGAGGGCGTCAACACAGACGGCAGACGCCCAGCTCGAGACTCTGGGCGGGGTGTGGGAGCCCTGGGCCTCGCAGGTGCCGTCCCTCCCCCCACTGTCGCCCCGGTGCCGTCGCCCTCGGCCGATGCCACCACGCAGGACCTGGCCGCGGCCCTGAGTGACGGCTCGACGATGGCGCGCAGGGCGGCGATCGGAGCCGCCTCGGAGCAGGACGCCCGGCTGTTCACCTCACTGACTGTGGCCTGGAGCCTTCAGCACAGTCTCTCCACCCGGAGGGTTCGGAGGACAAGCCGCGCGTGGACGTGGCCCAGGGAAGCAAGATCAGTGCCGGGCTGCTGACCCCCACGACGGCAGCCCGCTACGCCATGGAGGAGATCGCGGCGCGCGCTGCGACGAACCCCAGCGCACCCAGGCGACGCAGGACGCCAAGGCCGCGACCTCCGTGGTCAACGCCGCCGTGGCCGCGGGTAGTGAGGACGCCCGGCTGGGCGCCTACGCCGCCTCGGCCGAGTCCTCCTGACGCACCGCCGTGAGCGCGGAGGTCCCCGCCCGCAGTGGGTCCGCATCGTGTCCGCCGAGGTGCAGGAGGCCGGTTCCGCCAAGGCGTCCCACGCCGGCTCGCAGGAAGCGGTCGTCACCGGCGCCGTCGACGCCGCCCGCGCGCCACCGCCTCGCGCGGACTTCCTCCCGCCCGGGTACGCTCGCCTGGCATGCAGCGTCCTCGTGGCAGTCCTGGCCGTCGATCGCCGCCCCTGGCGGCCGCGGACCAGCTCTTCACGTGGATGGAGCGCCGCGGCTGGATCTACTGGCGGCGCCGCAGGCGCGACCCGTGGCGCCTGCTGGGTCCATCGACAGTATGCTCTTCGGCCGGCCCGGGCGTGGTTTGAGCAGGAGACCCAGGGCGCCTGACGGCCGATATCAGGGCGAAGAGCGGCCCGAGGTGAAAAGGACATGACGGCTGACCGCCCACACGCAGCGCCCGCTGCGCCGGTGGACACGTCGAGTGCCGCGTACAGCAGAGTCTCGTGGCTCCCATCCGACGCGGATCACGCTTGCCTGCCGCTTGCGGATCAGGTAAGATATCGGACGCTGCGGCCGTGCGCAACGACCGTCGTGCGCTCGTCTCGTCCCCACCACGGTCGTAAGGGGCCCCAGTGGATCCATCGCGCTCTTCATGCCGTCAGCGGATCCCCGTCGGTCACTGGTTCCGTCGGCACCCACCGAGCGCACGTCAGAACAGGCTGCAAGCCGGACCTGACGGTGCTGACCTATCGGTCCCTGGCCGTCGTCGACTCCTCCTGCACTGGAACGCGCAGCCCGCTCGCGCACTGGCTCACTGAGCTCACGGCGACCGGACGGAAGCGCCGGGGCGCGTGTTCTGAAGCGCTGGAAACCATCCCGGGCCACCACAACCGGACTCCGTTCGCATACCCTGCTCACCCGTGTCAGTGGGCTCGACGACGATGCCATCAACTCTCGATTCTGGGTCCAGCGCCCGGGTATCACGCCTGGACTACTCATCACGCGGGAGTCGCCACCATCGTCCTCGACGGGTGCCATCACCTGACCCACTGGGCCATCGTCACCACTACCTCCTGCGGCGTCCCAGAGCAGGCAGGCCTGTCGCTCGCATCGGTCCCAGCGGCAGCCGCAGGCTCAATTACGAGGACCGGGTCGACGGCGTTATCAGCGCACTCTGTGGTGACATCGACGCTGAGTACCGGTTCCACATACCGTCATCATCGCGCGGTGCTCTTCCTGCCGATCGTGGCTGGTTCACGCTCCGTCCACGGAGGACAACGTTAATACCGCCGGAAGGCTCCATCACCGGGGTGGGCGGCTGCTGCAACGAGCCCCGACATCGACTACCTGCGGGGTTTAGCGCCCATGTCGTCCGCGTATACGGTGGCGAGGCGGGTCAGGACCATTTTTCATCGCTGGGCGGATGACCGCATATACCGACAGCGAAAACCTCCCTGAGGGAGGACGAGCGGGTGATGGATGGTGGGTTTCGACGCCGACCTGCACATCCCGCGGCAACTGCACAAAACAGAGCAGCTACCGGGGCACGGCTCTGAGTACTCAGGGTTGTTCCTCCTTGAGCTCGACGCGGTCTGACGGTGAGCCACCGTGCGCTCGTGACCGGCTTCTGGCGGCGCCGGAGCGCCGGCGGGACTGGAGTCCACACGCAGAGCTGCTGCTGAGAGGTTTCCGGGCTGCCCCAGCCGATTCCGTTGTCCAGCGATCCCAGTGGATACCATCACTGCAGTGAGAGCCAGGACGTGTCCGTCGACATCCACGTCGACAAGCTCCATTGGCGGCAGGGGCGTGGTCGTCACCGATGCGTGGCTCAGCTCACCGGGCGCTCAGCATCTGGGCCCGGCGTGCTGCGTGCGCTGGTGCCGCTGGTGCGTTCATCTGCGGTGCTGCTGGCCAGTTCCACCTGGGCCTGGTGCTTCACTGGATCAGCTGCGTCCGAATATAGGTCTCGCCTCCCGCCACCGATGACGGCTGGATGCTCTCAGTGCTGGGCAGAGTTGTTGTGTTCTGCGATCGTCTGGCCGTCGGTGGGCAATTCAGCGCGGGAGTGCACGACTCGTCGTATTGGGCACCCGGGGCTTCTCGGAGAGGAGCTGGGACTACCGTCAACACGCTTATCGATCTCACGGCAACGACCTCGAGCTCGCGCTGCGGTCGCACGATGCGATGGACTGGCTGGTCGACCAAGTTCGCTAACTGGTCCGTCACCTGCCTCACCTGCCAGTATCCGGGCTGCGCTCCAGCCCGGACCTGGACCGGGCGTCGCAAGGCCCGAGCCTGTGGTCACTGGTGGATGATCCGACTTCGGGTGTCGGCCTCCGGTGAACGAGCGCTCCTGTTGTCGAGACGGGGCTCGATGCCATGCTGCCTGGGGGTCAGCGCCGCCTCCTCGACAAACTGGATGACGGCGCCGCCCGGATGATGCCTCAACAGCAATACGTAACTTCC
>BNJV01002926.1_pt1 | contig 35538 bp, 40 predicted proteins | sample 8540591 | NCBI WGS metagenome assembly BNJV01 (sample SAMD00202457, study PRJDB9452) | human saliva metagenome | host: Homo sapiens | reverse complement strand
GGACAACCTCTCAGCGTATCGCACAAGAAAGAATGTAGCAAGTATTGACTTCGGGTTCTTTATGTTGAACTCTTCATTCAATTATTGCTATTTCTTCCACTGAGGCACGAGCCAACGCTTTCTCCCAGCGATCCTCAATGCCATAGCCTCACCTTCATTAATAATGTCCAATGGGCCATGGGCATCTCAGGAGTACGATAGCTGACAATGCCTTCTGATTACCAGGCAACTGACACCCAAGAACTCACCACTGCATATTTCACTTAATATAATATGAGATCCGTGACATGAGAGGCTGACCAAGATTTAGGTATTTTGAAGGAAGATAAAAGAAGATCTCCGCTATATTTCAACATCCCTCATCGCGGCTGATTATACTGTTAGCCCCTGCACATCAAAACATATATTATCCAACCTCAGGCTGGGACCTCAGGCACCACACTGATAATCAAACCATGGTCTGTTTAGAATCAATGAACTTATTCCCACCCATGACCTTTAGTCAAGTCCAGCGTCAGTAGTTAACCACTGCAACCAGGACAGCCATCCGACGTGAACGCCCACCCATCGCGGAGATTCACATTCTCGGTAAGCTCCCAGCCCCAAACCTCAGAAACTTTGATGACCACTCATCAGAGTATGACCAACACGACACACGCCAACAGCTTGATCCACCATATGATGGCAGCTTTAATGATTAGAAGAGATGATACAAATAATGATATTAGAAATTGAGATATTGAACCAACTGATGGCAGGCCATGTGGAAAGGAGGAAAACTGAAACATCACGCACCATCCTGACCACCGAAGCTCATGACCCATGTCCACATCTCATATAGCATAAGACAAACAGAATCATTCTCCTGTTTTCATCTGACATCTCAAAGAATGTACATGATCATATCCAGCTCCAACAAAGTTTCAACTCATCAATCCCACGCCCACCAGAGTTCTAAAGGAACGAAGTGGTCCTGCGCCAGTAAGTGTTTCACTAGCCCCGCCCACTGATAAATCTGAGAAAGAGCTTGTGCATATTTAAGAGCATCAGTTACCATCGTGATACCCATAGCTATTAATTGTTAATGAAGGTAGAGGCAGCACAGATCGCTGGAAAGCGTTAGCTCGTGCCTCAAGTGGAGAGAAGAAATAGTAATTGAATGGAGGAGTTCAACGCAAAGAACCCTGAAGTCAATACTTGGCCTTACATTTTCTTTTAAAGTGATACGCTGAGAGGTTAATACACCACTTAATGAGAGGTGGAATAAAAATTGATACTATTTTAGCTTCATTAATGCTAAACTTAAGGTCTTGTTGAAGACCCGAATATTGTTTTATCGTTAGTACCCTTCAATAATCTTGTCCTCTGCTGTTACTTGTAACCAGTCTAAGATAACACGCCCAGCAATTGAAGGTGCCCAGTAGTAGCAAGATTTTACTTCCAGCACCCCTACCGGAACGATATTAGCCTCCACGGTGAGGTGTTTCGATCGAGTTAAAGGCCTCCCAGTTCATTCCGCTGGCAATGGCCTAGTTTGTCTGCCCGCATAGCGGCTGCAGTGTGCTTTTTGCCAGTAGCCTCATGCACCACTAAATATTGAAGACCTGAGATGAATACATGCAAACACCCGTGCAACAGCTGAGGATACGTCAGATGAGTTGGCTACCTCAAAAACCACCATAGCGACTACCCCCGGCTCTTATTGCTGATAGATACTACCCTGAGCAATAGCATCACGACAGGTAGTACACATCATCGCAGAGTCCACACGATAACTTGCTCGCTGATGCGCCACCACTGAGATCTCCATATTATAACTACACCTTTATTGGGACCGATGAAGAACGTCTGAACCCACTCCATATCATTCATATTAAGAGAATTGTATTGACTGTCACTGGAGAGGTCTAACTCATCAAACTGAAGGAATAGGGATAGTCCTGACATGTTTATGAGTACAGGTATATAACGCCGAAACATACAAAACAAACGTTTGATATTATTCATAAAAAACAAAAACACTTAGAGTTTGCTAACAGACAAGCAAGAGTCAACAGCAAAATGACTGCATATTTTTGTGTTAGATCCATCAGTTATGGAATACAAGCTTAACAATTATTCAAGTTCGATTCCATCCTAAAATGCTTATACCTATATTCGTTAGCTTCACCTGCCGCCTAGATAATGAGGACTGACTATTAAGACTTTACCTTCGACCCGAAACATGTTGATATTTTACAGAGATCTAGTTGCAGGGGAGATATCAATCTTGAGCGTTGCCCTCTGTGTTCTCTCTGGGAGGTATAGATACTCCGATGAAGTTCTCGATCATACCATGATAATTCCACACTCTAGGAAGGTAGGGCTTCGGTGCCTCAGCTCAGCTCAGGACCGCTCACCGTGTATACTGCTTCATCAGTGTCATCTAGTGCTCGAAAGCGCTCTGGCACCCAGAGCTGACGACATCCTGCCGATGATGATATACCTCCGGACAGTATTGCTCTCCCGGCTTTCTGGTATATGTAGGCCCATACCTCTCGATGAGGTACTTTTTTCTTCGGACCGATGAAATTCGTGTCACAATAGGATCACATTCATAGGCTTTTAGAGTTCCTCACATGTACGTGTATCTATACTGCTTGCACCTAATATTCTGGAGCCAAGTTTGGGGTAACTTCTGGCTGATATAGAAGATCTGGATGTCCCAGGTAATGAATTCTACGCTTCTTAGCTCCAGAAAGGGCCTGCAAAGGCCCAAGAACTCATGTCTGGAGCTCACTGCCTGAATATCTAGGTAACCACTGCACATATTCCTCTTAACGTGCCACCCTTGATGGCCTCAGCACCACAAGTGTATAATGCTGCCTGTCGGACAACAGGCCTGATTTGATACCAGCAGATCCTGCTTAGCAAAGCAAGAACAAGCTGTCCTTCTTGTTAGATATTATTTTTACATATATTGTCACGGCTACCTGCCCATCGTATATTATGTTGGGCACTGGGGAAATATGCCAGATAGATAATACCGGAATGATGGACCTGAAGAGCCAGAGTCCCAGTATTTGCAGAGTGGGTGATGATCATCCATGCATCTGGGAACTTCAAATGGATGCACATTTGTCTCACCCATATGGAACGATCGAAGCCTCTGTTGGGCTGAGTTTGTCTCACTGAGATTCTCATCTGTCTTGTTACAATCAAATCCCGGCTGGTAAACTTATCACCCTGTTGGAGGAAACACAGAGTTATCACCATAATTTCTCCTGTTCAGGCCGGGGAGGGCCTGACATGTTCTGGAGTCACCAGTCTCCAGAGCCAGCATTCAACTTATAACCTTTAAGACTATTTCCTTACAAGGCATTGAGATGTGTGGCACTACCGGGATTGGAAAGGATAAATGAGCCCAATCTTTGTTGTAGCTTTATGATTTCATACTGCTGATGTTGCAGCCTCTTTAACCTCAGATGCAATTGATCCAGAGACGATAGATATTCAAGAACTTTTATTCACCGCCTTTGAAATCATATATAGTTGCTTTTCTCAACTTGATATGTCTAATTCTATCAATATCAAAATAGTTGTATAATAATATTACATCACCACCATTGTTATTGTATAAATTTGTGCTGAGATAAAATCCTTAGTTTTGCATCACACTCAGTACTACTGTTTGAGTCGCGTCCAACTGAGAGCTTCATCAATACCTGCGACGAACGGCCTAGCAAGATTCCCCTGTATAAGGAGAAGCTAAAGCTACACCATAGTGCCCACCGCCTTATCCAAGAGTTTTATCATTACAACTGTTGGTAAAATGACAGCTAAGAAAGCAGGAACATACTTCCTCCCCAGCTTAATACCAAGTGCGCTAGTCCCCTAGAAGAGAATAGCCCAAAAAGATAAGAAGATTGAGTTCTGTATTAAATAGGTCAGGCTGATCTCTGTAGAAGTGTATGTACCAACTAGATGACCAAAGTAACTTTTATATTACAGCCCGCCTCACTGTCACAACCGGCGCTCAAGCAGTTCATAAGTGTATCCGCTATCACTTTGTTGGCATAATAAACTCACTCCTGTCATTGGGCATGCCTATGCAAAACGGAAGTGATTGAATGCAATGATAACTGTACCATTAAGATCTGGATGTCCATATTTTGAATAGTCCTGACCACAGGAACTCCTCCAGCCTTGCGCTGTTTAACCAAGAAGTTAGCCTGCAAATTCAATGGAAGGATTATTGATCACGCAAAGTCTGTTGGCTGAAGATGACGGCAATCCACTTGCCCTGATTAGCTTATAAACCATCTCGGACAAACGAAGATGATTCCGTTTTAGTGTATTTAAAATGGCGATCTATTCAAGATTAGCTTCCAAAGGAAAACCGCAACGCCTATCAATTATCAGAGCGAATAAGCTTACTTAGTATCTTAAGACGTACATCAATACTTATATGTTCAAAGAAACAAGGCTCATTGTACATTGCTTAAAATACTATGAGCTCTCAGGCTATCCTCTGCTGGTTTTAGGTATCTTTCTAGAGCTGCTGACGATCCGCGCCATAATCGAGAGACACTATCATTTCTCCAAGCCTCAACAGGATCTTTCAACCATGTTGCAACCTGAAGAACTTCCTTCTCATGTGTATGAGTCCTGAATTCTCCCGTCGCATCACTTGCCCATTTTTCTTGGAGCTTCAAGACTTCAGACAAATCACTATGCAACTTTAACCACCACATGTTTTCTTACCACAACCTTATCAAGATTATGAATGACATATTGGGAACATCTGTGTAAGCCTGCTTATATAGTATGGCCTCAACGAGCTGGTAGAGCGATAGTTGAACTGTCCGTTATTATACCCTCAAGTTCTGATGAGCGGGAGCAACAAACCGTAAAGCACCTTGCAACAGCTTGTTTCTGTATGTTTGAATGTATGCGATTTCGTTCCATCAACCTGTTTGAACTGGGATCAGTTGTTCTATAAAGCGTATATCCTTCTCTCTGTCTAATGCTGTGAATGGATGCTTAGAGATGATATTCCACTGGAATGCTTATTGGTCGCCCCACTGTAGTCCATGAGGTCTGCAGCGTTTATCCTGCGGATCGCTTACCGCAATGTCGAAGCAGTTAAGTGAAGAGGCCATGACCCAGTTCGTGGGCTAGGTACGGGCAGTGTCTCATTGGGGGCTATTACTGTAAAGATGTAGTTGAAACGACTCTTTAGAGGCATTGGCCCCACAATCCTAGAGCTTCGATGACTGCTTAGCTCAGCTTAAGCACAGCACAGACCTCATCTCAATATGGAAGTTACTGTAGCTGTCACGAGCCATACTATTCTGATATTCGTTTCTGATAGCTCACTGAAATCATCCATTCATGAGCCAAACTCTACCCCTTACTTGCTGGTAGATTTTATTGAGGTGCTGACTTAGCTCTGAGACATCGCCCACACGCTGCCTCATATCCACACAGATGCAGAGACGCACACACGATAGCTTTGGCTTCGGATACAGCTTACGACTACGAGCCACTGAAGACCTCACCTCATGCACCGTATGAGACATCATAGCTACTCTGGGCATCCGTCCGCGTGGCTTGAGACTCTGTGTCTTGCTCTCTTCGATGGAGCTCTGCTGGCAGTGCAGGACTATTAGGAGACGTGGCAAAGCGAACACGCCTCAGGTCCCAGTGCCTTCTACTCCCTTCGTAGCGTGCCACGACGACATCCTGCTGCTCCAGCCGGGACGAGGCTTCAGGGAGCGATATAGCCCTTAGCAAAAGCATGTAGTATCTCGTCCAGCTTGATCGGAGCGCTGGTGCGCGGGGACTCAGTGCCGCCGTCAGCACAGCGCCCGTGCTGCCGATGGCTCAAAGCGAACCGTGTCTGCTACTCATGAGCTAAGCGGCTCAGCGTCAAAGAGCCAATCCGTCTCATTACACGCTCTGCAAGGCCTTGCTTCGTGCCCACGCCGTCCCTCTTCCCGTTGATGAGGTGCCCGACGATGCGCACTACTCACCTCTGACTGACGACTTGTCTGGCCACAGCTGATAGCTATCGCCCTTACTGTCGGTGATGATCATTGGAAGGTCGAAGCAGACGCCCCTCCTCGGGAAGGTCGAGCTTAATACGTGTGCTTGCCCTCTGCATCGGTCACCTCCAGCTCTCCGGTCTCAGGGTCGAAGCTCATCTCGGGCATATCCCCGAGCGCGAAAGTCTGCCACGCTCTCTGATCCGTAGCGCTTGGCTGGACTCTCACTCCCATCATCGTCTTGTCGAGATCCAATACCGCCGAGCTGATCTGCGTGATGGCCTCGACAAGCCCATCGATCGGCACTTCTCGACATGATACGAAGGCGATCAAAAGCGAAGCACTCGCGGAAGCTCGATGATAGAGCTGAGTCGTGTCGTGCACGACCGGGTACCACCATCACCAAGGCTCTGGAGTTGGGTAATCACCATCGGGATAGTCACCACCATGGTAACCGTATCCCACTTGAATATCTAGAGCGGGATCGGACCGAGGTTGAGGGCGTGGTGGCTCACCACCACAGTCGCGCAGAAGGTCTACGTTACTCTTAGGTAGCGTTACCTCTTGAATAGCCGAGTAGATAGACTATCACTCGTGCAGAGCGTGCCCAACACGCCATTCGTAGGTATCAGCCGAGAGCTTCAGCTGGGAAGCGTCATTCGCTCGCCGTAGGACTGCACCTCGCTCCATTCGTAGATATCTGCTCGTCTTCGGGCGACAGGCAAGCATATAGCCCATGCACTCACGACTCTATTCCACGAAAGTCTGACCTATGGCAAGGGGATCTGCCTTCAGCCCCGTGGGCACGGGCGCAGTTCTCGATCGAGTGTGAACCAGCATATTTCGCTGAAGCCCCCATGCTCAAACAGACCGAGCTCATCACACCATACGAGCGATGGCCTGCACCGCATGCGTAGCGTCGATTGACCAAGAATCGGCTCTAGGTGAGTATAGTTGAGCGTGGTATGAGTCCGGGTGCAGTGATCTCGTTACCATAGGCGAAGGCAGCCTGAGGGTAGCGCCATTATCTGAGCTCCTTGAGACAAACTCATACTCCGTACCAGCCAACCCTTGATGACGAGGATGACCACTGGAAGCGGATGAAGAGCGGATCACGATGAGCCACTTGCTCATCACGCTGGGGAGGTTCAGCATAGGCGGCTGCTTACTGTCCAGATAAGCACAGGCCGTGCATGCCAAGACAGGAGAGGACTTGCATGGCTATGGTAGTCGACCACCCGTACAGAAATCTCCTGTAGAGCCCGCCGGGAACTGACCATTTACGGCAGACGTCCGTTGATAAGCAGGCTCTCCGGACGAAGGTAAGGCATCAAGTCTGTTGCCGTCAGGCGCGCCGGTACACCCGCCATAAGCTTCCAGCTGAGGATAGGACAGCTCCTCCTGCGGGTCTCAGGCAAAGGAAGCCGTACTACTCTTGATCTGCAAACGCAGCGAGCCAGAAGTAACAGCATGCTGAAGATTCCCGCACATGCAGCGTGATGATAAGGCGATCACGACCGCGAATAATAGTCTCTACTAGTGACTCTGCGGAAGACCACTGAATAGTCGCATATGGACAAGCGATGCTACGACCAAACGGCTGACCACCCGACGCTTACCCAAACTGGAGTGTGTCAGTAGCAGCACAACGAGTAGACGAAAACTATGCCTGAGAGAGAAGGAGACTATTATTATTGAGCTGTATAGCTTGCTGAGCTTATTATTTATGTGAGGCGGGCGATCAATTCGCTCGTGAACGAGCCGTCGGTCGTGGTTGACGAAAACGGGAGCATCTTCCGCCATCAAAGTTAGCTCTTCAGCGGGGAGTACGGCGGCGGTAGCGCGTAGCACGCGGCTTGCGGAGGAGGGGACGCAAACATCACTGTTCCTGCAAACCTATGGTTCACGAGTCAACTCAATAGTGCTCTGCAGTAGTAACCTTATAGTGGTTCGCGCTCGACTAATATCACGCTGGTCACCCCGCTGACCCATATAGGTCGCCACTACCTCCCGCGCGGTGGAGCGGTGGCATCTCACGATTCTCCCCAGACAAGCAGGCTTTGTATGCCCGTCGCCCAATAAGCTGCTCCTGGGTGATGATGGGATAGCTGGAAAGTGCTCCGCCCCGCGCAAGTCGCTGTCACAAGCGCCTACTTCTGTGGCTGCTGGTAGCGGTCGATATCTCGCGTTGAGGTACTGCGGAGGCGGGAACCCTGTCCGTGTATCGAGGATGCCTCCCGCGCCCAGCTGGGGGATGCGGTCCAGACGGAATGGAGCTTGGCTTCCATTCACCGAACTTTGATAGTCCACCCAGAGCTTCTCCAGCTCCTCCGCTGAGATCGGGGATAATCCGTGCGATTCCTCATAAGTCCCATCATACGACTCCCCTGTAGAGGGATGAGAACTCCTTGTTTAGTGTCTGAAGTTCATACGTATCTTCTTCTGTCGTCCTGTGGCAACATTCAATTACAGATGACTTTAGGAAGAGCTTCCCACTATGCTCATCTTCCTATACTCATATAGCAAATAGTTTCGTATTTATTCCGGAGGAAGTCGAGCCCGAAGTACCCGGACGTTGACCCACTTCCAGCAGGGGCTATCATCGTTGAGGATCGTATGAAGTAAACCGCCTGCCTCTCGGCTTCATGGCCAGCCTCCAGCAGTCCTCCTTTTCTTCTTCCGACGTAGTAGCGCCTTGTTGCTTAATCTAGTTGACTGGAGAGGCTTTTCGTACAGATGTGACACAACCCACGTTAAATATCGCGTCTTCATAATTAATTATAAATTTTATTATTCGTATCTTCGACTTTTATGCGATGTTCGTTCGCATAATCTATCACCTTCGGTACTCGGGATTCTCCTGCACCGGCACCTCATGATCATCTGACCACGAAGCGGGTTTTCCCCCATTCTCTTCAAAGATCCCAGTATTAGCCCCACTCTATTAGAGGGAAGACCTGCGATCACCGACCTCGGCGAGTATTTCGACAGCTTTTCAGGTAGCCGATCGCTGCCTTAAGACTTCACTGCTGGCATACTTGCGAGAGACTTTTCCATTCTCAAGTATATGAGTCCAACCGCACATACTTATACTTGAGGAGGACTGTTTCAACCCTCGTCCCCGGCCTTGGGGGACCTCTAGATACACCTCATTAAAGGGGATAGAAGGGCGCTCGCCCTTTAAGTTAAACCTTATACCATCAAGAAAGTTGCTTGATCCATATCGACCGCCTTTTTTATCCTTGGCAGCTATACTCAACCACTCACGACAAGTTTCCGGGATGAGCACCAACTGCTGTAATGCTCTTCTGCCACATCGTTGAACCTCCTTTTGGACGCTGCATTGGAGGGTCTTAAACTCAGGATGATTCGATACAACTCACGAGATGATGCGCTGAGTTGTTCAGCAGCCTCTTCCTTAGAGCCAGCCTTGATGTTGGGATCAACCGCCTCCCCACCCGCGGCGATCTTATGGGCTTCCTCTGGTTCAAACGGTGTGAGGGTCTTAACACCTCCCTCCTGAGAGAGAAGTTGCTTTTCAGTTGGAGACAAGCCTTGATTTTCGGGAAACGATACGCCCATTCCGAACATTTAGAGGCAAGGAGGCCCTCAAGAGCCTTGTTCTGAAGCAACGTCTTCACTCTGCTCCGGCAGATTTCACCAAACTTATACCTTCGCCTCCGCCCGCAGTAGTATTCTGATGCGCGTCATGACCCCATCGCTGTATTGTGATATTCACAGCGGACTTCAGCTCAGTTGGCATCACCGCATTCACCGGCATTCCCCACAGCCGCCCAAGGCTACAACTTCTCAGCCATGCCCGCACGGCGGATCCAGTGTATCAGAAGAACGCCGTACCGCCACTGAAGACGATCGTCGCGACATCAAAGGCCGTGACAACCCCTTCGCTACCGTGGATCTTGTCTGCGCGATATTTCAAGGTATCGCGGCCAACATACATCTGATCCGATATGAGCGTTGCCACCAAGGTGTCTTGATCAGAGGGAGATTATCTGTATCAGACGATGATAATAGAGTAAGAGGAGAGACAATCCTCAACTTTCTACATGCTCTTGAATGAAGTGAGTTCTCAGGTGGTATAGGTCTTATATATCCGCCAGCTTACCTCCTCGGTCGAGCTGATGTACTACCTTGGTTATACTTCGGTGAAGGATGCATCACCTCCTCCCATTAATTGGACAGAGCCATACGCATCGAGTTGTTGAGAACGATCGAGCATAATCGTCAGAGCTCAGGAATTCCTCGATGCGTTGTCGCTATCGGCATTGGAACATCCACACCAGAGTTCGACGAAGTTGGTGAAGGTCCCTATTTATCTGAAGTAGAGCGAGACATCATCTATCTCAGATACAAGATGCCGCCGAAGGAGCGGCTTCATCAGTTTCTAAGTTTACAGAATCGGGAGAATAGTCCTGCCATCCATCGATTGCATCAGACGCAGAAGAGCTTAATTGAGCCCTTTTAGCGTTTCCTTTTGGGCGACTTGCTTACGGATCAGCCATTCATAACTCTGACGCTTATGAGCGGATACAAGACTCAAGCGTGCGGAGCAACCTCATAACTCCGTCTTTCTCTGACAGCTGGCCGAGCTTCAGGATATCTCGTTTATCTGCTCTTCATCATAGGATCGTCTATCTTTTAGCGAGAGGTGGTGTGGCGATGTAACTCAGCCATACAAGACTCAGAAGACCATAGGTAATCTGTTTTCCAGTCCATCAGGATCTTGAGGGATGAGGGATTGGTGTGTCATACGTGACATCATGGTACTGGTAGAAGCACTCATCCCCTGAGGCCACCGATAAATATAGAATCTTATGCGATCTCGAATTATACGTCAATTCAAGATCTGGTGCATCTTCTATCAACTCACCTCGCCTGAGACATAGGTCTTTCTTCATCCCAAGAATAGCTCTTAGTGGGGTGCCTTCTGAGAATTCCAGACGTAGTAGCCCCGGAATTATGTTGGGAGATATAACAATATTCGTACCTTGGATAGAGAGAACAACTTCGCCAATTGTAGGGTGAACTTCCATTTTATGCTTACGAGAGTTTTCTTCTTCATTAAACCCCTTGACCTTCAATATCTGCCGCAGTGAAGACGGTTGATTCGCAAGGACATCACTGAAGGCCAGCCTGCCCGTAAACCATCAGATTGCGTGTCTGATCCCACCCGCCCCCGCAATCACGAAGGTGTTGTAGCGTGGTCGCGTCTGTAGCTCAGTACGGTATGCTTACAGCAGACACATCTCCATTCGCTTGCTCCCTGAGAAGATGTGTACCTGAAGGGCTACGACGGGCATCTCACCCATGTTCCTCTTTTCGGCTGAGCTCTCCAAGCCTCCTGCCGCGCCCACAACGAAGAGGTAGACGCCACCGTTGCACTGGCAAGCTGCGGCAAGCCTTCAGGTACTCCATCTCCACCTCTTCACCGCGTACCGACCGAAGAAGCCTACCCACCACACTTATTACCGCTGCCGTCACGATCCCAAATATAGTCCTTACGTACATGAGCATCCACTTCGATATCGGAAGTGAATAATCGAGTCGTAGAATGCACAGCTCACGCTCTATCTGCCCTTGCCAGCCAATTACTGACTGCACCAGCGTCGCCTAAGACGCCGCTTCGATAGCTTACGGCGACGTATTACTGGATGACCTGCCCCATGGATCGCATGACATCATAGCTACTCGTGCAACTGCTGCCAGCTTGAGACTCCTGTGTCCACCTCTCATGGAGCCCATGGCAGTGCACGTACAGGAGACGTAAAGCGAACACTGCCCAGCCAATCTGCCTTCCCTCGTAGTGCCAGACATCCTGCTCTGCAGGATGAGCCCAGGAGCGATATATTCTCTAGCAAGCGTTTTCTGTAGTATTCGTCCAGCGGACGGAGCGTGCTGCACAGACCGCAAGCTGCCGTCAGCGCATAGGCCTGTGCTGATGGCCAAAAGAACTGCACTCCAGCCCATGAGCTGGTTACTGCATCGTTATCAATCAGTTTCATGCCTCACCATACCTTGCTTGTGCCTACGTCCCTCCGTTGGCGTGGTACTTGATGATGCGCACCACTGCTACTCACCTCTGACGACTTGTCTGGGCTAGTTGATAATATCGCCCTTACCGTCGGCAGGGATGACTGGCTGGAAGGCTGAAGGTGACGCCCTCCCTGAACAGGGGAGCGAAATACGCCGTGCTGCCCTCTGCATCGTCACCCAGCTCTGCCCCAATGAACACCCGCATATCCTGAGTGGCGAAGTTCACCTTTACGCCTCTTCGACCAGCTTACTGGCTACGGACTCTCTTACCCCATCATCGACTTGCCAGATTCGCCAGCGATCTGCGAGATAGCCTCGATGTTTCATCGATCTTAACACTCTCGATATTGATACGAAGGCGATCAGCGAAGGGCCAACGAAGCTCGATGAGAGCTGAGTCGTCGCCAGCCATCTGGAGTACCGCCACGCCGGCGCCCCTGAGCGGTAATCACCACCTGATAGTCACCACCAATGGCAACCATCCCACTTGAATATCTAAGGCGGACTGGACCGAGGTTAGCGTGGTAATTCATCACAGTCAGCAGAAGGTCACGTTACCTTAGCAGCGCGTTTCCCGGAATATTGAGTAGATAGGCGCATCACCTGTGCAGAGCGTGCCCACACGTCATCTGTAGGTCCAGCCGCAGCTTCAGCCAAGAAGTCATTCGCTCGCCAGACTGCACCCGCTCCATCTGTAGATATTCTGCTCGTCTGACATACATAGCCCGTAACCTGACGACTCTATTCCACGAGAAGTTCGCCCTAGCATAGCGGGATTCAAGTCTTCACCCCGTGGGCACGGTGCCCTACTGAGTGAACCAGCATTTCGCTGAAGCCCCCATGCTCAAACAGACCGAGCTCATCCACCATCACGACAGATAGCCACCCACAGTAGCGTCGATTGGGCAAGAGAATCACGGTGAGTATAGCGAGCGGCACACGAGTCCGGGTGGTAGATCTCGTTACCAGGCGAAGTTTCGAGAGCAGCATTATTCGGAAGCTCCTTGAGGACAAACCCATACTCAAAATGTTTCAACCCTGATGACGAGGATACCACCAGCGGATGAAGAGTGGATCACAGGCCACTTGCTCATCATTGGGAGGTCTACATAGGCGGCTGCTTACTGTCCAGATACACGAGCCGTATGCGCCAAGACGAGAGGATTTGCTGGTTATAGAAGTCGATCAACGTACAGAAATCTCTGTAAAGCCCGTCGGGAACTGGACTACGCAGACGTCCTTTTGCTGATAAGCAGGCTCTGACCAGGCAACGTCTGTTGCCGCCAGACGCGCCGGTACACCCGCCAGTAAGCTCCAGCTGAGATAGACAGCTCCTACGTCTGCAAGCGTCAGTCACCTTGATCTGCAAACGCAAGCGAGCCAGAAGTAACGGCTGCTGAAGGATTCCGCGTTAGCGTGATGATAAGGCGATCACGACTTCGCCCGAATAATAGTCTACCATGGGACTCTGCGGAGAGGGCCACGAATAGTCGCATGGACAGGATACAGCATTGACCAAACAGCCGACCACCGCACCACCTAAACTGGAGTGTCGTAGCAGCACTGAGACGAAAAACTAAGCCTCGAGGAGATACAGTACTAGACTATTATTATTGAGCTGTATAGCTTGCTGAGCTTATTACTATGTGAGGCGGGCGATCAACTGCTCGTGAACTGAGCCGTCGGTCGTGAAGGATCTAAAACGGAGCATCTTTGCTGTCAAAGTTAGCCCTTTCAGCGGGGAGTACGCGGGAGTGCAGAGCGCGGTAGCATGCGGGCTTGCGGAGGAGGGGATGCAAACCACTACTTGTTCGTGGTGCAAAACCCATAGTGGTTCACGAGTCAGCCAATAGTGGTCGGTGGTAACCTATGGTGGTTCGCGCCTCGACCAATACTGGTCACCCCTGCTGACCTATATGGGTCGCTACTACCTCCCGCGGTGGGAGCGGTGGCATCTCACGATTCTCCCCAGGACAAGCAGGCTCGCTAGTGGGCTGATCATTGTCGTCTAAATAAGCTGTTCCCTTCGGGTGATGATGGGATAGCTGGTGCGCTTCCGTCTCCGCGCAAGCCGTCGGCTCGCAGGCGCCTACTCGTGGGCTGCTGGTAGCGGTCGATGTCTCGCTGGAGGTACTCGCGGAAGGCGGGGAACCTTGTCCGTGTACTCGAGGATGCGCTCCCGCGCCAGCTGGGGGATGCGGTCAGCAGATGAATGAGCTGGTCGTATTCACCGAACTTCTGGATAGTCACCCAAGCTCTCCAGCCTCCGCTGAGATCGGGGATAATCCGTGCGGATCTCCTCATAAGTCCCATCATACGACTCTTGGTAGAGGAGGACGAGTAGCTCCTGTTTAGTATATCTGAAGTCTCATACGTATCTTCTTTCTCCTGTCGTCCCCTGGTAACATTCGAATAAGGTGATGACTTTTAGGAAGAGCTTCCCACTATGCTCATCTATCACTCATATAGTAGATAGTCTTTTCGTATTTATTCCTCGAGGAAGTCGAGACCCGAAGTGCCGACGTTGGACTCCATCGAGCAGTAGGGCTACCATCATCGTTGAGGATCGTGGCGAAGTAAACCGCCTGCCTCTCGTGGGCTTCGCGCGAAGCCAGCTCACAGTCCTCCTTCTTCTTCCGACGCGAGTAAGCGCGCCTTGTTGTAGCCATCTAGTTGACTGAGTGGCTTCTTCTGTACAGATGTGATTACCAACCCACGTACTATTAAATATCGTCTTTCATAATTAATTATAAATTTTATTATTCGCATCTCTGATCTTTATGCGATGTTCAGTTTAGCATATCTAATACCTTCTCGGGTACTGGATTCTTCTGCACCGGCACCTCAAGGATCATCTGACCACGAGGGTTTTCCTCTCATTCTCTTCAAAAGATCCCAGCATTAGCTCCCACTCTATTAGAGGAACATCTGCGATCACCGACCCTGGCGAGTATTTTCTGACAGCTCTTCAGGTAGCCGATCGCTGTCTTTTTCTAGATTTCACTAAGCTGGGTATACTTGCAGGAGACTATTTCCATTCTCGGGTTATATGAGTCCAACCGCACATACTTATACTTGAGGAGGACTTGCCTGCACCTCGTCCCGCCTTGGGGGGACTCTAGACGCACCTCATTAAAGGGATAGAAGGGCGCCCGTTCCTTGTTAAACCTTATACCATCAAGGATTGCTTGATCCATATCGACTGCCTATCCTGGCAGCTATACTCAACCACCATCGACAAGCTCTGGATGAGTGACCAACCTGCTGTAATGCTCTCTCGCCACATCAAGCTGACGGAGAACTTCCTTTTGGACGCCAGCATTGAGGGTCTTAAACTCAGGATGATTCGATACAACTCACGAGAGCGATGCTTGAGTTGCTCCAGCCCTTCCTTAGAGCCAGCCTTGATGTTGGGATCAACCGCCTCCCCACCCGCGGCGATCTTTGTAGGGCTTCTCTCTGGTTCAAACGGTGGAGGGTCTTAAACACCTCCTCCTGCTGAGAGAGAGTTGCTTTTCAGTTGGAGACAAGCCTTTTGATTTTTCGGGGAAACGATGCTTCCATTCCGAATATTTAGAGGCAAGGAGCTCTAAGAGCCTTGTTCTCTTTTGAAGCAACGTCTTACTTCCGCTCGGCAGATTCTTAACGAACTTATACCCGCCCGCCCGGCATTCTTGATGCCTATGACCCCCATCGCTGTATTGTAGATATTCCACAGCGGACTTCAGCTCTGCTAGGTGATCACCTGCGCATCACTGCGATATTCCCCACAGCGCCCACAACTTCAGCCAAGGCCCAGGCACGGCGGATCCAGTGTACTTTCGTAGCTAATGCCGTACCGCCACTGAAGACGATCGTCGCGACATCAAAGGCTGTGACAACTCCCTTCGCGATATTGTCATTGCCGGATCTTGTCTGCGCGATACTTCGCTGAAGACCGCGGGTACCATACATCTGATCCGACAGAGCGTTGCCACCCAAGGCGGTCTCGATCAGAGGGAGATTATCTGTATCGGGGACGATGATAATAGGAGTAAGAGGAGAGACAATCCCCAACTCTTCTCTATGGTCTTGTGAATGAAGTGAGTTCCTTGTGGTGGTATAGGTTCATATACATCCAAATAGCTTTTACTCTCGTCCGAGCGCTGACTACCCCTGCTTATACTTCTCGGTGAAGGATGCATCACCTCCTCCCATTAATTGACAGAGCCATACTTAACGGGAGTTAAGTTGAGAACGATTCGAGCATAATCGTCTCAGAGCTTCAGGAATCTCCCTTGATGCTTTTTGCCGCCATCGCATTGAACATCCACACCAGAGCTCCGATGAAGTTGGTGTAGTTGTCCTTGTCGGTCCAGAAGCTAGAGCGAGACATCATCTATCTCAGATACAAGATGCCGATGAGCGCATTCTGATCAGCTTCTAAGTCGCGATAGAATCGAGAATAGTCCTTGCCATCCATCGATTGCATCAGACGCAGAAGAGCTAACTCCTCGAGCTCCTTTAGCGTTTCCTTTTGGGCGATTCGCTTAAAGGTACGGATCAGCCATTCATAACTCTGACGCTTAAGTGAGCGGATGGCAAGACCAAGCGTCGCGGAGCAAATCCTCATAACTCGTCTTCTCCTGACAGCTGGCCGAGCTCAGGATATCTCAGTTTTATCTGCTCTTCATCATAGGATCGTCTATCTTTAGCGAGGGTGGTGCGGGCGATGAACCCAGCCTTACAAGACTCAGAAGCAGACCATAGGTAATCTGTTTTCCAGTCCGCTCAGGGATCTTAGAGGGATGAGGGATTGGCAGGGTCATACGTGACATCATGGTACTGGTAGAAGCACTCATCCTCGGAGGCCACACGATACAGTCTGGCAGTAACCTTATGCGATCTCGAATTATACGTCAATTCAAGATCTGGTGCATCTTCTATCAACTCACCGCCTGAGACATAGGTCTTCTTTCTTCATCCCAAGAATAGCTCTTGAGTGGGGGTGCCTTCTTGAGAATAGTGTTATTCCATGGACGTAGTAGCTCCTACGAATTATGGTTAGAGTAGCGATATGGTCACCATTCGTAACCTTGACAGAGAATAACCTTGCCATCAGGTGTAATCCTCCATTTTTAGCGTTTACGAGAGCCTTCTTTCTTCTATTCAAACTCCCTTGACTCTTATTATCTGCTGCAGTGAAGACGGCTGGATTCGCAAGGACATTCCACTGAAGGCTGCAAGCTCCTTGCCCGTGGTGTAGTCCATCAGATTGCGTGTCTGATCCTGACTCGCCGCGTACTGTCATCGAAGGTGTGCTGTAGCGTGAAGAGCCCGTGCCCCAGCTCGTGGGCAATGGTATGGCTTAAGGCAGACACATCTCCATTCGGGCTATTCCCCGAGAAGATATATCCGAAGCGACTACGACGGGGCATCTCACCCAGCAAGTCCTTCGGCTGAGCCTCCGCCTCCTGCCGCGCCCACAACGAAGAGGTAGACGCCATCAAGCGTACCGGCAAGCTGCTGTTAAGCCTCTTCAGGTACTCCATCTCCGCACTCTCCTTCACCTCGCGCACTCGACCGAAGAAGTTTCACCCACCACACTGAGCTTACCGTCGCCGTCACGATCCCAGCTATAGTTCCCTCGCATGCGAGCATCCACTTCGACATCGAAGTGAATACCCACCGAGTCGTAGATACTATTCAGCTCACGCCTCTATCTGCTCCTTGTCAAGCTTGGCATCATTGACCGGTACCAGCGTCAGCTTATGACGCTGCTTCGATAGCTTACGACACGGAGCTTACTGATGACCTGCTCCCTCATAGATCGCATAGACATCATAGCTACTCTGGGCATCCGCTTGCCGGTAGCTTGAGACCTGTGTCTTGCTCTCTTCTTGTTGGAGCTCCGCTGGCGGTGCAGGACTATTAGGAGACGCAGCAAAGCGAACACGGCTCAGGTCAATCGTCTTCTTCCCTTCGTAGCGTGCCGCGACGACATCCTGCTCTCCCGTAGGGATGAGCTTCCGAGGAGCGATATAGCCCCTTAGCAAAAGGCTTGTAGTATTCGTCCAGCTTGACGGAGCGCTGGTACCAGGACTCAGTGCCGCTGTCAAAGGCATAGCGTGCCTGTGCTGATGGCTCAAAGCGAACCGTGTCTATACCATGAGCTAAGCGGCTCGCATCAAAAGAGCCAATCCGCTCTACACGCTCTACCTCAAGGCCTTGCTTGTGCCTCACGCACCCTCCGTTGATGAGGTACTTGATGATGCACCACTGCTACTCACCTCTGACGACTTGTCTGGGCTAAGCTGATAGCTATCGCCCTTACTGTCGGTGATGATCATTGGGAAGGCCGAAGCAGACGCCCCTCCCTCGGGAAGGTCGAGCTTAATACGCTGTGGCTTGCCCTCTGCATCGGTCACCTCCAGCTCTCCGGTCTCGGGTCGAAGCTCATCTCGGCATATCCCCGAGGGCGAAGTCTACCCTACGCTCTCGATCCAGTAGCTTACTTGGCTGGACCTCTTACCCCCATCATCGATCTTGTCGAGATCGGCAATACCGCCGTGCTGATCATGCGTAGATAGCCTCGACAAGCCCATCGATCTGACACTTCTCGATATTGATACGAAGGCGATCAAAGCGAAGGGCCACTTTCGCGGAAGCTCGATGATAGAGCTGGAGTCGTGTCGTGCCACGACCGGAGTACCAGCCATCACCGCTCTGAGTTGGGTAATCACCATCGGATAGTCACCACTCAATGGTAACCGTATCCCCACTTGAATATCTACAGGCGGGATCGGGACTGAGGTTGGGGCGTGGTGGCTCATCACAGTCGCGCAGAAGGTCTACGTTACTCCTTTAGGCAGCGTTACCTCTTGAATAGCCGAGTAGATAGGCTTATCACTCGTGCAGAGCGTGCCCACACGCCATTCGTAGGTCCAGCGAAGCTTCAGCCGCGCGTCATTCGCCTCGCCGTAGGACTGCACCTCGCTCCATTCGTAGATATCCTTGTTCGTCTCGGGCGACAGGCAAACTATAGCCCGTAGCACCGACGACTCTATTCCACGAGAAGTCTACCTCAGCATAAGCGGGGATTCGCTCTCAGCCCTGTGGGCACGGGGCAGTTCTCGTGAGTGTGAACCAGTATATTTCGCTGAAGCCCCCATGCTCAAACAGAACCGAGCTCATCTACACCATCACGAGCGATAGCCTGCACCTGCCGGGCGTAGCGTCGATTGGGCAAGAGAATCGGCTCTAGGTGAGTATAGTTGAGCGTAGTATGACGAGTCCGGTGCGGTAGATCTCGTTACCATAGGCGAAGGCAGCCTGAGGAGCAGCGCCATTATCTGAAGCTCCTGAGGACAAACTCATACTCCGTACCAGCCAACCCTTTGATGACGAGGATACCACTGGAAGCGGATGAAGAGCGGATCACGATAGGCCACTTGCTCATCACGCTGGGGAGGTTCAGCATGAGGCGGCTGCATCGTCCAGATAAGCACGAGCCGTATGCCAAGACGAGGACTTGCTGGCTATAGTAGTCGACCACCTGTGCAGAAATCTCTGTAAAGCCCGTCGAGAACTGACCATTACGCAGACGTCCGTTGATAAGCAGGCTCTCCGGACGAAGGTAGGGCATCAAGTCTGTTGCCGTCAGACGCGTCAGTACACCCGCCATAAGCTCCAGCTGAGGATAGGACAGCTCCTCACGGGTTCGGGCAGGAAGCCATTACTCTTGATCTGCAAACGCAAGCGAGCCAGAAGTAACGGCTGAAGATCTCGGTTATGCAGCGTGATGATAAGGGCGATCACGACTGCCCGAATAATAGTCCACTAAGTGCGGACTCTGCGGAGAGGGCCACTGAATAGTCGCATGGATGGGGTAGAACTGAGCACACAACTCCTTCCTCCTCCACAAAGGAGAAGAGAGAAGAGTAAGACTTTATAGAGTATGGTCCGAGCAAAGCCCGTGTGCTTAGATCTCCACATCGCTATCACGATTATAATCTAAATAAATTAGTTGCCTTGTTTTTGTCACCTTGAGCAAAGACCTCTCTTCCCCGACACGAGCTCTACGGTATAGACTCCAGAGGTATTTCCTCGCAGCTCGTACTCAAAAAGTTTGCACTTGCACTTTCTTTTTAGAGCCTTCTTATCCATCTCTACCATGGTCGGAGATAGGAGGCGTAGTGTAAAGTCTTGAGGCTCTCGGAGCTCAATAAAGACCTTAAATTCTCCTGTCGTTGGATTAGGTGTCACAAGAAACTGTTTGATCATGGCTCCAACCTTATCATCGGGAAGAGTCACACTCCAGCAGGTAGTACCTCGATACGCTGACTAACAAGTGTGAGAGCAGTCTCCAAGATAGCCCTCAAGTGCTACTGTGTATATACCAGCAGAGTTCATTGTGAAGATAAGCCTCTCGTCACTCTGGCTCTTGACAACTGCCCCGACAGGGAGATGCCATTTTAGTCGATCAGCCTTGATTTGACTGATATTAACTACATGGATCTCTGCTCCTAGGTCTACAGAACTTGGAGCTGTAATATCAATGGGTAGTTCGGTCTGACTCTCACGGATTATAACCTCAGCGGAGGCTGTGCAACCGCCCTCATTGGTCACGATGTACGATAAGTGCCGGCACGGCTAACGCTAAGCTCTTTACCAGTTTCGCTGAGAGGTTGACCATTACGCAACCATGAGTAGCTTACATTCTCTTGATTGGATGTAGCTCGTAGATTACGACTTTGATCTTTACAGAGAGTAAAGGCTTCGGAGAGGTTTACCTTGAGTTCGTCTGGCTGCCTGTCAAGCTCAAGCGATAGCGTAGCGTACATCCAGCAGCATCAGATATCAGAGCTACATATTCTCCAGCTCCGAGTTTATCTCGCTGACGAGTAGTAAGACTAGGACTATCCTCCCAACGTATCGTATAGGGACTCGTACCTCCATCTGATATTGAGTTTGATGCTACCATTAGAAGCTCCAAAGCAACTGGGGTGCACTAATTCTGGTCGCACAACAAGGGCGTCAGGTGAAGAAACCTCTGCTGTAGCATCAATAGTACAGCCTCTACTATCTGTAACACGGAGGAAGTAGGTACCTATTTCGTTAACTCGCAGACTTGAGTTGGTTTCACCCTCCTTGTTCCACTCATATGAATATGGAGCAGTGCCTCCTGTGACAAGCGCTTCGATAGAGCCTTCTCCTCCACTACAATTAGGGCTGATGACCTTAAACTTGAGGCTTAGAGCCTCGGGCTGAACTATGTAAATACGGTAGATAATACACTGATGTTATTAGCATCTGTAATCTTCACTTGATATTGTCCCGCACTAAGACCACGAGCGATACTATCTGTTTGTTGACTTAACTCTTCGTTAGAACCATTGGTTAGCTTATACCAAAGTGTAGGGTGTAGGGCAGACGGCTCGCTATATGGGGCTTGCCACCCTTAGTATGCTGTTATCTCTCCGTTACTATCTCCGTGACAGCTAACGAAGCGACTTTCCTTAACCTCAACATCTAGGGAGGAGGAGCATTGAGCATTATATCAAGCTTTTGCTCGACAAACCACAAGGGCATTCTTATCCTCGGGGCGAGGCATCAAAGCGGGCATCCTCCTACATGACCTGATATTCTCCTCTAGATATATTAGATAGAGTGTAGATATAGGCTCCCCATCGGGGGCGTACAGAAGTAGGGGAGTAAAAACTGCGGCCATCCGACAGACGTATGATACGAACCTCGGTAGCCGTTAGCGGTGGAGTTCCCCTGAGGCTCTAAAACTGATGGAGCCATCAGAAGAGTTATGTTAGGGACTTACAACAGCTTCCTCCAAAACAGACACAGCTTCGAGAGGCTCAGCCAGTGTGACGCGGTGTATGAGCTCATTGCCTCCACCGTCTTTTGGCGAAGCAATCATTGCTATCATAAACCTTGAGGTATATTGCCCTGCTGGAAGGCGTGAGAAAGTAGTTGTTGAGCTAAACTCTTGGGTGCGGATCTCGTCCCTGAGGCATCAAGCAGATGTGCCTTGAAGCGCCCTGTTCCGCCCGAGGCCGTGAGTGTGATGGCACCATCAGTGCCAGCGAAGCAACTCACATCCTTCTTGGTAAACGAGTGTGTGATGGCAGGTCGCTCGGCGATGGTCATATTGATGACATGGCTAGGGTGCTTGGGCGCAAGCAGCTAATCCATTAGAGTGTGTTCCTAAGAGGCGAAGGTATAGCTCTCTGCTGTGAGCCCCCGAATGTAAAGCCATTATTGGCATCAAGAGCCTCAATATTATCTACCCTCTCCCTGATATTCCCAATCAATCGAGCAATTCCAATAGTTTCATTGGGCTTCAGTGCTCTATCCAGTCTCATAAATAGAGGCATCTTTGAGAGTTATGACAACGCTCTTGTTGCATCTCTGTCGAGATAATATGAGGGACTGTGAGTGTAGGCTTGAGCGTGATGATCTCATATTGACTCTCCGTGCGTGCCTCATCGGTGATAGCGTTAATGCGAAAGGCAATGGATTTGCCACTCACAATCAAAGCTCGATAGTCGGTTTCGCTCATAAGGTCTTCGCCCTTGAGCGTAACAACGGACTTGCCCTCACTATAAGATACGCCTGCCGTAGGGGGCCCAGGTTGGGTCTCCTACTATTCGGTACTCCCATTGATAGGTTGCCTCAACGAAACCTTTTTGTTGCCTTGAGGGTAATAGGATCTTTGTCTGGCAACATACGATTAACACTTACTCCGACCCTGCCCTCAGGGTTGTGGAAGTAATGGAGGTTAATAGAGATGGGAATAAGCTCTACATATGCAGTAAGTCGCATATCGTCAATATATCCACCAGATTTCGACGTATTTACATAAGCACTACTGTTAGGGGACATCTATGAAATCATCTCCTGTATCAGAACCAGCCCCCAAAAGAGAATCCGCTCCAAGACTTAAATGATCTAATTCTCACTCTTGAGGGGCGATCAGTTACATTGTAACTATTAACATAACTAGTCGGTGTTTTCCCCATGAGTCTCCAGGAAAAACTGCCTCCATAGTTATAATGATAAACTGGTTTGTCAATGCCATCTCGTGACAACATGGTAATATAGATCTAAAGTAGACATGGTATTCTCCCATAGTTGTAAATTGGGCTAAATGTCACAGACAACTTATACTTCCCGTCTTCTTGAGCTAGAGCACAAGTAAGAGAAACAAAGAATGTAATAATGATTACAAATACCTTTTTATCATAGTGTTTAAGCTTCTCTTAATCGTTTGCGGCTTACTGCCCTTATGCTTGACTACAAGGGTATAAGTATTGCTCTTTCCTGTTGGGTTTCACTGTCTACGACTCCTCCCTCGGCGGGTAGGCTATCACGATAGAGGTATAAGCGTCCTTGCTCATCTGTCTTATAGAGAGCTACACTTATGAGTGCTGGAACTTGTGTCTTCCACTTAATAGCTATTACTCCTTCTGGCAGGGTACTGAGGCTAAGATGGCTATCTACCAAGGCTTTTCACTTATCTGAGCTCGATAGCGACTTCTGAGACAGCACAGAAAGAAGCCTCTTACTAGAGTAGGCTTGCATCTGATAGATGTAGCTCTTCCCTTGTTCGTCTTGATGCGATAAGTTCTCTGGGTCTTATCATCAATCTTCGCGACTTGGTGCAGGGTATTACGTCCCTAGCTCCTTCCTAAAGATGATAAAACCTGTAAGGTATGGGTCATCTACGGCTTCCCAGTGAAGCACAGTATGTTCCTTATCAGTGCTCTATACGAGTAATACTTGCTGCCGTTGGTGCAAGTACATTAGGTTTTAATGCCTCAACAAGCTCTGATTGCTCTGATTGATTGTAGCGATGATCAAGAGCTGTCAGGGCATAGTACACCTTACTATTAAGAGATTGCAGACTGACGCTGTCCTGATATAGAGTATCTCGTATGGCTACATCTGTAATAGGGATTAACTCTTCACCCTTATTTCCCTCGGTATAGCGATTCCAACATATCAGCTCTTTATTAGCACTCCATTGTAGACGTTGACTTACCTAGACTATCTACTTGAGCTCTTAGTCCAGTTGGCTTGCTTGGGGGAATACTATCAATCGGCTGCAGAAGGATGGGTAAAGATTCTCTTGATGCTCCTCTCTTAGGCTTAGCTTCTATCTTATAGTAGACGTATTTCGCTTTAGGAATATCTATCGTATAGCTCCTTTACGGAAGGAGCTAGTCCCTGTTTCAAGGAACATACTCTTATCATTCGTCGAGTGTAAGATACCGAGCCTCCAAGAGGTCTTCCTTCCTGGGGAGAATGTCCAACTCATCTGCGCCCCACCCTTCTCATTAAAAGAGGCAGAGCTAATCATAGGTATCACGTCTTAAGACTTGGATATCCAGCTCCTGGAAACAACTATGCTATATGCGCTCTTAGTATCAAAAAGGAGTAATCCCAGCTACACGATAGTAATAGGTCTGTAGGGTTAATGCTATCTGTATAGGTAATCAGAGCATGTGCACTCTTTTCCCTTTGGACATACTGAGTGATTGGCTCTGGGGTAATAGGGTAAAGGTATGTCCATCCTCATCCTCTCAACGATGTAGCTATTATATAGGTGTACTAATCCATTGTAGTCCCAAGAGAGTTGAGCCGATGCATCCGAAGCGAACAGAAGGGCTTGAGGCTTGACTAGCTGGGTATTCTGCCCCATGATGACGAAGTTTAGCCTTGATTGGATTCTTCTCGTCTGTACTGAGTGAGATGACCCTATACAGGTATCGCTCTCGGTGCTTTAACCGTTGTATCCACTCCAACTCATCCCACAACCGTGGCAACAGGAAAGCATAGGTCGGCCGCATAAGCAGAGAAGAGATAACGCTGCCTCTTTTGCTCATCAAGAGCTATAGCCTTAGCCATGGGGTTACCCCGAGACCGGACCTCAAAGTCCTCCCCAAAAGACAGCTTTGTGCCATCACTAAGCCCATAGGATATTGTGTGCTATATGCTCCTGAGTTCATCGCCTCTCTGGCTTGAGCTCAGCACCTAAGATATGAGCCTCGCTTGGTAGTATTGTCCGTTACGAGCGATGGTCAGACGCTCTAAGCGAACCCCATGCTTGTTCAAGCTTTCCCAAGTTTTGGCATCACTGGCAATCCATCGCACAATACTTTATCACTATGGACTTCAGTCCTTACTTTAATGCTTCCTGTGACTTCGTTTGTGCCTTGAGCATAGCCGACAGGAAACAACATATCCCAAGGGTAAGGAGCCTATACCCCCATCTTGCTTGTTTCATCGCTCTGTATTAAAACTTGAGATTGTTATTGTAAAGGATAGGCATCGTTGAGCTTTACGGTACCGTCAGGTAAGACATAGCTTACGAGAGCCTTATACTTACCATGTCTGAGTACGGGTAAGTTCCAAGGGCGAAGCTCGTAAATACTACGCCCCACCAATCTCGGTTGATTGACCACAAGCCCCTGTAGGTCGCTGAAGTCAGCAAAGACAACATGGGAAGCTAAGAAAGTGAAGGGGAATCGATAAGCTTTGCTTATTGAGAGTCCCATCACCAATTTAGACAAGAAGTATGGACTTGGAGCAAAGGCATAATAGGGTGGTGCACCATAGGGTTTGCTCACTGACGATAAGTTAACTTAAGACCAGCAAAGGGATAGCCCTCATAAAACTAAAGGGATAGACGGTCTTCGCAAAATAATCCTCTTCTAGCGTTGCTTTTGAGTTGAACAAGGGCTCTCCCTTGTGTTTTCTCTACCCCCAATACTTCAGCCTCATCAAAAGCCTCATCAGCTCGGACATCCAGTTCAAGAGGATAAGCTGAGGCTTCATCATAAACAAGCAAAGCCATCTTTAATCTTGAGGGCATCCATCTTTTCCTTGAAGGTACTGTGCTGACTTGTACTGAAGTCATAGCTGAGGATAGCTCTCTAGGTTGCTAGCCAGAAGGCGCTCAGCCCTATCACCTCCAATACGCACACTTACGTCATCGCTATCAAGATGAGTAGTAGTGTTACTCTTAGTACTTTCATGCCCTCTTGAAGTCGTGCAGTGTAGACTAGGCTCAGCGTGTAGGAGTTTTTCTTTCTCAGGCTGGGAATAATAAACCTAGTCTATTCTCACTCGTTGTAGTTGAACTGTAGATACTCGTCCTCCTCTTCATCAAGGAAGCTCATCTTGTAGTCAAAGCCCTTTCAAAAGAGGTACTTTTGTCCCATCTTGAGCTGCACATAGCCCTTGTTACTTTCCTTGGGGAGGAAGTATGACTGGCCTACAACTGGGTCAAGCATAAAACGACATTGGCAAGAGGATTTCACTGGGAGCCCCACCCGTAGTGAAAGTATGTGTCTTCTCTCATTGCTGGTTTACCCGAAGTCACAACTTGATGCCAAGAACCATTTATAAACTCTTCAAAGCCAACACGAACACTTGCCGTAAGCTCTGTATTTGGCGGGAAGGACTTCTTTAGCTGCAAGCTGAGCTTAGTCTTATCATCACCCCACACAAGTTGAGCAGCAATGCTCTTGCCTTCCTTGTCCTTAAAGGTCAAAACTTTTGAGACTAATACGATAGATCTTTGATTTCACCACGCTCGTCTGGAGGCCTCAAGGCTACCCATTGCAACATTGAAGGTTGCTTGAGGTACGAAAGCAAAGACGCTTACTTCGCTCCCTCGATAACTGGCGAAAGATCGTTGATCATTGGTTCATCTACGGGAGATGAGCTCGATTGACGACTTCACTACTTCGCCGATACTCAGCTTAAATCGAGCATGTCCTTCACAGCTGCCCAAGCACATTAAGATTTACGCCAAGGTATCCCTTGAAGAAGGTTGGATCGGGTAGGCCTGCTTGTAGCAAGCGGCCGCACCTCCCATGACAGGGACAGCACACGCACAAACCACAACCTAATCTTTTACACCCAACTGCCTTGCAGATAGGCATAAGCCTGCCCTTGAGCGTACCAGCCATTCAGACCGATTGTCCCAGAGCGGCCTCGACATTGTGCCTGACCATAATCCTTGAGCATCACATCAAAACCTAAGCCTGCATTAAAGTTGGCATACATGATAGCAAAACTGAAGGTCACCAGTACGCACTCCCAGTTTTAGAGCCCAAAAGTGCAAGCCTTTACCTGTACTTAGAGCGTCTCAAATTACGCCCCTAGGCTCAGACGGCTAATATCTTGCCCTATAAGTTAGCTGCTTCTTGCGGAGGAGTAGGCATCCGAATACGGCTTCCTGCCATTAGGTAAGCATCACTCTTAACAGCGAGAATGCTACCAACATTTAACTTCAAGCCAATAGGAGTCGCAGGAGTCCCTAGATGTAAGTACCACCTTAGGATCACTATGCAGAAATTCCCCTTCCCGGCAAGTCCATCAGGACCAGTACCTCGATTACACCAGCTGGACTTGACACATAGACTTGGCTCACGGCGTGTAGGCTACTATTGTCCAGATCCAACTGCATAAAAATAGAACCTGAAATATTAGCCCCTTCATGTTTCTGGTAGTTTCTTTATACCTTAAAGCCCCTAGAATGTTCTCAAAGTCACCACCCTGTTTCCAGCTGTTCTCTGTTGCTCGGAATGAAACGATGTTGTTGCTCTATCCTCTTCTGCGGACACTTCGCCCTAAGATCTTTAGGGAATTGAGCATAGCCACAGAAACCGACCATACTTAAGCCTCCAGAACGAGATTATCTCTAGGGCAGCCTCACCTTGTGCCATTTTGCTGATTTCAAATAATGTAGATGCCTTGAATCCGAGTCCTTTACTCTCATCAGGCACGTACTGAGCACTTTGAATTTGCCACCCTCGGCACTTTGCCCTTCAGCTCGCACACCATAAGTAAGAGCTCCCCCAATACCATTGAGGGTCATAGACATCAAAGCGGTATACCTTGAGGGAAAGTCCCTGGCCATCGGCATACCAATAACTATTGCTGCCTTTACGACCAAAGCCTCGTGGACTCCACGAAACATGATTAGTCTTGCCCTAAACCCAGCGATAAGAAGATCCCTACCAGTTTTCTCATAAATTGTATCGTCGCGATGCCACTGCTTTACCTACCAGACCAATCTTGCCCGCAATTTTAGCATCAAGGGCAATCTCACTGACGTCCATACCTCATAATACCAGACATTATCGCGATAAAGCCGCTCTCGTAGCGTAATGTTTGTCTTTCCTGAAAAGAGATTTTTCCCTAGGCTGAGCCCAGCCCCTAGTGTCAAAATGAGCACCCGTTCATTAGCTCCGAGTTCTAACTGGTGTATGGAGAGAGGAAAATCTCCCAGCTAGCCTCACCCTCGTATCCCAAAAGCCTCAACGCTAATATAAGGTGCTTTTGGGTAGTCAAAACGAAGGTTGCGAAATTTAAACTCGCTAATTTAACGGACTCAGAGCCCTTTGAGATCATCAAGTCCTTCGGTCTGCCAAGAGCCATCCGACCATGCAAAACAGCCTCTGGGACAAATTTGTCGTCTATTAAATCGCTTTCTAACATAAGAGCTGGGATCTAGTGAGCCTCAGCATTAAAGATTGAGAAGTTCAAACCAGAGTCTGGCCGAACAACCAATGTATAACGGTCGTTCATTTGCATAAAACCCTCATAGGCTAAGGTTGTTGTTTCCCTTTGAAAAGGCAAGCCTAGGCGGCCTTTTTAAGCTCCGAAGACACTCAGCTCGCTGGCTACAAGTTGCAACCCAAAGTATCCACAGAGAACTTCCAACCGCTGGCACTCCCTTTATCCAGTTGCAGAACATTATCCGCAACAAATATCCCTGTAATGCCATTATCATCAATTAATAGATTCTCGGCAGAGAAACGTCATTAGAAAGCTTTTAGGTAGAGTCACAAGGAAACACTCTTAGCGTATACCGCCATAGTGTACGTTCATCTGGTAGAAAACCTTGTTCATATTCCTTGGAAGTCATATCTTTAGAGTTGCGCACGCTACTGAAGTCAAAAGACCACATCGTTAGCATCAAAAACATAGCCCCTAAGTCCCTTTATTTCAAAAAGAAGGTAGGGCTCATCGATACAAGCAAGTCGTCCCAGCTTATGACTGTGCTGAAACGACCAACTACTTGTTCACCATTTATCGCTGATGATATCAGAGAGGTTGGAAAATGTACCTCTGCATCTAGCTAAAGTTTTAAAGCCATCACAATTGATGGTCATGTAAGTGTTGTTTCAGAGACACTCGAGTACGATTGGAATCCGCCCTTAAGAACAAGGGATGTATTACCTCCATTGAACGGGATCTCATATCTCGGAGAAGTGATAACTGACTTCACTGCAGCCAAGCTTCCTGAATGAGTACCCGACACCCTCTGCGCCAAAGAAGAGGACAACCTACGACCATCACTTCCTGTGAATAATGGCTTTTGCATAAACGGCAAGTTCACTATGGGCTGGCTCCTGATCGCAAAACGATTAACGGCAATTTGGGCAACTCCATACCGCTAATCGTTCAGTTTCATTCCTATGGGCAAGTGCCATAGGCAAGTCATTATAATCTAAGCTCTCAACATAGGCATTGCGCTGAGCTAGATCGGCAAAAAGTTCGTTCTACAACCTCAAGTTGCCGTTGAGTATTCTGAGAAGTTTGAGCATATCCTCGTTAGGTAGACACATAGTAGGCAGAAGAAAATCAGTAGAATTAAACACCCTCCAGAGAACTTAATCCCCCAGCACCTATAGACCTCTCCTTTTTGAACAAATATGCAGACTCATTAATACAGCCTAAAAACAACAATAATTTATGATTCGCTACTTACGTTACTCAATGCGAATTTACTTATCATTTACCAATTGGAGACTATTGCTGAGCCCAGCCTCTATTTCGAGTGCTAAGGCATCACGCGGTATGCCTCTCCGAAGAGATACCACGCCCTTCGGTTTATCGCTGTATTCCTCTTATCCAGCGGAGGAAAAAGCATCCTTCTCGTGAAGAAAAAGCACCTTCACGTAGTGAGTTTCCCTCTGTCTATGTACGTAGTCTTAAAGACCGGGCACGCAAAGTCCCAATATCCACGTACGTAGATATTAGAGCCGTACGTAGCCCAAACCTATCTGCCACTCGTCTGCAACTTTTTATCCCTACGCGGAGCAACAACCTGATAGAGGTCACTTCACAAAGCTATATAGGAATCAGGCCAAAGCTATATAGCTTTCTTCGCCATCCTATGTAGCTCACCGGTAGAAGAGCGCCCTGATAGAGAAGCTTACACAAGAGACAAAGGACGCCTCCTGACGAAGAAGCTGCACCTGAGGGAGTCCCAACACTCACCTCTGTTTCACCAGTACGAAGACCCCAAGAGACAAGGCTATGTGGAAGCCCCCGAGAAATGAACGGGCAGACCGTGTACTTCGATGACGATCATCACCATCATGGAGGCAAGCCACGAGTAGGAGGATCTACTCTTTGCCCCAGAAGAATATACCCTGAGACAAGAAGTAGAGCGAGTAAAACGCCGAACTCAAAGGCAAACACCTCAAGTACAAGGACCTCTCCGAAACGGCTCATACGGAAACTACAGCAAGCACCTCGCAGGCGTAAGCAGCCTGTTTCCGCGATACGCTCCAAGGAGCTTCTCTCGACTTCACGGATGAAGCAGGACAAGGCCAGGGTGGTCCCCTACAACCGGAACATCGGAGGTCTGACACATCCCCTCCCTTCCTCTCCGCCTCAGTAGCCACCTCCGTGATGGCTCGATCGTCGTGCAGAATGGACAAGTAGGCTACCCATCCGACATCAAGAACAACGATTAGGCTTTGCATCATCCTGACGCACGAGCAGTTCGGAATGATCCTCAGGCCCCGGAGATACAACAAACCATCCTGCAAAGGAGATGAACCTGTAGAAGATAACCTCAATGTCCTCCGCGAAGAGAAGGCAAAGGCATCTCTCGAGGGATGCTTAAGGACTGAAAAGCGGAAGTATCCTCTGCTTGAGCAAGAGCACTTATTTCGATGCCCCTAAGTGAGAGGGCGGAGGAGAAGGCTTATAAGTATTGAACAATCCTCATCTCAACACCCATCGACCTTAGCCTAAGACACGGCTAACCTGACCTTTTCCCTTTAAGAAACAGAACTGTAAACCAGACACCGAACTTACCCTTCCCAAGCCCCAAAATCAAGTACTTCAAGCCTTATCCTAAGACACTCAGTCAAAACGTATACGTTTCAGTTACAGAAACGTATACCGTTCACTCAGGAAGGATATAGGTTCGATGAGAGGGTGGCACATTCGCTCCATAGAGCCTAAAGATCAGCCTAAGGGAAGACCGTATGTACCACGAAAAACAGCTAACTCTAATCTCCGTCACCTTAGCTTTTGTAGCTCGAAAAGAAAGAGGTCGTACCATTTCGCAATATTCAGATTCTTTAGGAGCAACAATAGCTTTCTCTGGACAAATCAATTCTCATCCCACAAAAATGCAACAGAAGAGCCGAAGCGATACTCGCTTCGGCTCTCCCAGTGACTGCTAAGAAAAGGAACAGTAAGCCGCAGAGGCCCCCATGTAGAGGGACAAGGGTTGTGATCAAATGCTATGCACTTTTTGCAAGCACTTGAAGCAAGAATTATTGCGCCTTCCAACGGTAAGAACGCGTATATTCTTTCTTTGTTTCAAACATTCGGTGATCCTCAGATAGAACACGCTTGAGTATCTTACCTGCATCTTTGGCTGCTTGATCAAACGCATAGTCATGACCACGATGCTTGTTGATATGACGGAAGTAGAGAACCCCTAATGGATAGTGCTCCCCAATAGGAATTATCTCCTCCAATAAAATTCTAGCACAAAACCACTCACTCTTACGTATGGCGCACCAACAGTAGACTGCACCCTGCAAGAATGCTTTAATCTTCTGTAGTTCTCCTTCTAAAAGGCCATGAACCTCCCTTACGGAAATATTGTCTCCTTCAAGCATAGTTTATATCATCTAATAAGTTTATACCTCACCCAAAGATACACTGTTATTTATTTAATGATGAGAAAGTTCGAACCCAAGGAGAATACCACAAAGATTGGATCAATCTACGGCTTCAACATCTTCGTCAAGACCGAGAGCTCAGCAAAGATCTCTTCCAAGGCTCCGTCAATCGATTCTTCGTCAAGGGAGAGGGAAGCATCTACTACACCACTACAACAATGGTAAACTTGCCAGCGACCCCAAGCTAGCCTGCCAAAACTTTCTCTCAGCCCTCGAGCGCATTCCCAAGGTGATGGCAACCCACGAGAGGAGCTCACCAGAGCCTCACAAGACATCGAGATCTACAAGGCGATGCGCTAGCGGACAGTGGAATAAGGAGGAGGCTCTTAGAGACCCTCAAAGCACAGGCAGCAGAGCTTGACAGAAAAATAGCCCTCTCCTCATCCCTACGGACGGAGCTGAGGGGAGGGAGAGGACCAAGTAATACAGCAGAAAGAGAACGCACAGCAGCACCCCAATGGAGGAGGCAACACACCCCTGATATCTGTAGAGCAGTCAGCTACGCCAGAAGAATCATCCTCCTTGACTCAACCCACGGCTTCCCGCCCCAACGAGAAGGAAGAAGCTGTGAGTAAAGTCGTCTTTACTAAGCCGAAGATAAGGTAAGAGGAGCTACCACAACCACTTGTGCAGATGGAGATAAGTTGTATTAGGATGAAAGCTCTAAGAAGTGGCTAAGGCGCCCTATCTCTTCTCGGAATTTTTGTTGGATTATTATCTCGTAACTTCTGAATGTTTTGAAGCTTCCATTGAGCTGCTTGGGAACCGTCCTAAATCACCCGCTACACAAAGGCTCCAATCAGGAGTGCCCTGTTCAAATGACAAGAGAAACCTCTTATCCCTATCTGTCCAGTTCCCACGAACCCTCTACAAGATTCTTGCGAGCTCTCTTCATAATCACGGTAGGAAAACGGCGTACTCGTCATCCCTTTGAACTGATTCTCAAGAGCTTCTTCTTGGTTGATGCGATGAGGTGACAAGGACTCAATAATGGGTTTGTCACTTCCACACAAGCTCAGGAGCAAACCTTGTTTGACCTGCTCCCACCCTCTTTTCGCATCAACCAAAAATCAAAGAGGTCCCTGAGGATGTTGCTGACTAAGAGCTGCAGCGAGCTTCCCTCCGTAGAGTTGAGCATAAGAAACAATACGAGCCTTACAACTTGCTTGAATACTTCTTGAGCCTTAGGGCACAAACTCAGGATATCGGCTTCCCCAAGAAGGCCTCTTTTCATTCCATTGACTTCAATCTTAACTTAGGGCACCTTGATAAGCGCACTGTAGCTTCCACACATCGGCTCTGTGCATGACTTTGATGTCAGGAATGGTGCGCTCTATATGCTCTTTTTAAGCCCTGCAACAAGCGATTGATATCAGCCAAGCTCTCACCCTCGGAGCAATAGGGATATAAGGATATAAGTAAGATCAATATCCACAGAATAACGAGGCATATCTTTGATGGAAAAGATTGATCGCCGTTCCTCCATGAACAGCAAATTCTTTTTTATCCTATAGACAGAAGGCATGATGCGTATTAGCAAGGCTACCTGCTGATGATACTGCTGGCTATTCATAATTATATAATTCTTTTAGGAATAGTCATCTTGTATTTAGCAACATAGGCCCCATCCTCAACCAGCTGATGCTTGTGGGAACCAATATCAATTCGGGATACATCTAAATCGTCGAACCAAGCATGCCCAGCCTTTTCCGCCATATAAAAGGAAAAAGACGTCGCACACGATAATGCTCGACTTCTCTAATAGCAACTGCAGTACATCTGCTCGAAGCACCGTGAGTTGTTCCATTATATAGAAGAGATCGACATAGTTATATAGCTTGGGAGCTAAATACAGACACTGATAAAAAGCCTGTTCTGGGATCGATACTTGAGTAGCCAATCTTGATATTGGAATGAAGCAAGGCGAACTGATTGAAGTATCGACGAATGAAATGGTCTGAAATCACGATCAAACAAAGAGGATTTCAACCATAAAGGGACGGAGCGCTGTCGCATGCCAACCATCAAGACAGGCTTGCCCATAGGGACACAGTGATTGAACCCCATAACTCCAAAAGCGGAATGAGCTGCAACATACGAAGTCAGAAGATACTTTGACTTTGATAAGAAGCTGTGGCTCCCAAAGCAGACAAGCTCTCTCCTTTACGATAAAAACACCCTTTGATAGAGCTGATAACCACCCAGACTTACGATAGCGCATAAGGAGCTGAGGGCTATACGCCTTGGTCATGTAGCCAGCTCGAGAAGAAGAGCCCGCCCTTCTGGGGCAAGCTGAAGTAGCTGGTTTATCTTTTGCTTTCTATATACACCCATAGTTTATCACTATATCAACCACAAAGATAGGCAATTGAAGATGACTTCCGCCTCGTCCTAAAGTTGATTACTCTGCCAAATAATACACTATAAGTTTATTACAAAGACTCGGAACTTCAACCAATAGAACTCTCAGGGGCTAAAAACTCATCGCTACCACTCCCGCGCTGCCTACATCTCATCAACCTCTGCCTCAAAAGAGCAAGCGGCCATTAGCCTTGAGGTAGGGGATCTTCCCAAGGGAGACCCAGTTATAGATGGTCTTCTGCTCCAACTTTGAGGAGCTTAGACACGTCAATAATGTCGAGATACTCTGCTCGAGGGAGGATAAACCCGAAGTTCTTGCTCCTGCCTTTGCAGGCAGAGCAGCTCATCAAGCTTAGCCTCATCAGCATAAGCTCTCAAAAAGGCTCCGGAAACTGAGCCCTCGCTCTGGTGTGAATCTAGATGGGGCATGACTTATTCTCTTGATAGTTTCTTGGGCATCTTGCCCAAGAATGCCCTGCTCTTTCATATAGGCAATGTACTTTTTGCGGTACGATCTCTGATCTCGAGCTTGCGCACAGTCTCATATAGGTGTATGAATGCGTGGGTAGAGCTATATAGGATGGCGAAGAAAGCCATATACCTTTTGGACTGATTCCTATATAGCTTTACTTGGATTCCTATATAGCTTTGTGAAGTAACCTATATTAGGTTGTTGCCTGCGTAGGATAAAAGTTGCGGACGAGTGGCAGAAAAAGTTTGGACTACGTACGTGGCTCCAATATCTACGTACGTGGATATTTCGGATTTACGTACCGGTCTTTAAGACTACGTACATAGACAGAAGAAAACCACTACGTGAAGGCACCTCACGAAAACACTGCTTTTCCCTTCGCTGGATAAGAGGAATACTCGCGATAAGGCGAAGGGCTTGTGCATCTCTTCGGAGAGGCATATTGGGAAGCTGGGCGTGCGATGCCTTAGCACTCTAGAAGCCGTAGACTGGACTCTAGGCAACAGTCTCATAGATGTTCAATGCTGCAATGGGACTGATAAAAGATAACTTGGTTAGTTTATTCATCGCAGCACGTGAATCTTCCTCTGCCACACATAACCTCCTTTACAAAAGAGAAGCTTTG
>BNJV01002542.1_pt1 | contig 35568 bp, 39 predicted proteins | sample 8540591 | NCBI WGS metagenome assembly BNJV01 (sample SAMD00202457, study PRJDB9452) | human saliva metagenome | host: Homo sapiens | reverse complement strand
AGACATATGGTTTTCCGAAACTGAAGAATCCTAAGAGTAGTATTACATTTAATATATAGTTATAGAAAAATATCGTAACTAGAATATCATAGTTTAATATAAATGCTTAAAAATAAAGTTGCATTTAAAAAAATTACAAAAATTATATTTGCTTTTTATATGAATTACACTGTATACTTTAATTAAAAAGATATACAGTGTAATTTTTTTAAATGCAAAAATAAGAGTAAGATGAATAAAGTATTGAAGAAAGAGGTGACATAATGTATATTCAAAATGTATTTCATAGTAATACAGGTATATCACAGTATCGCATTGAAGAAAGTAATAGTACTGATGCAAAAGTATATACTTTGTATGGGCAGAATGAATTATATGAAGATCTATATGGTGTACCTGGGTCTATGAGTGATCGGAAACAGATAAAAGTAGATGGAATGGGTCCTGGCGCTATTGCTAGAGAAGGTGATTTATTATTTAGCACAATTTCTGGTGAAGCTACAATAGTAAGTGCGGAACATGATGGTTATGTATTCACACAAAATTATGTTCGCATGGAGCCTATGAGTAGGTTAGTAGATAAAAAGTATATGGCTTATTTGATTAATGAAAATCTATCAATCAAGCGTCAGTTTAAACAAAATCTACAAGGTAGTCAGGTGATACGATACAGTTTAAAGCTATTGAAAGAAATTGCGTTACCAGAATTACCACCAATAGAGATTCAACGGGTGATAGGGGATATATACTTTAAGCAATTACTATTACGTTCGTTAAGACAACGGGTAGCCGAAAATACGTATCGTTTATCAATTGCTATGTTACAGGGAGTGGAGTAAATGACAGAACTAGAATTTGAACGTCAGCTAATTGAACAATTATCGTCAGGGGTTATTTGTAGTACAGCAAAGCAATTGGGGGACACTACAGCTCCTTACGGTAATATGAAGGTGTTTAAAAGCAAATTATGGAAGTATGAGCCAACAATTAAAACGACTGAAGCCTTGTGGGAAAACTTTCGTTCTATTTTGTATCAATTGAATCAAAATCAATTGACGCATCCATTAAGTGATACAGAGTTTAAACAAGTCCAAAAGGTTATCAATGAACTTTATACACCATATCAAGCAGGTCAATTTTTATATGGTATCAATGGCGTATCTCAAGTAGAAGTAGATCTTGATGATGGACGTCATGTATTCTTGACGGTATTTGATCAAAAACAAATTGGAGCAGGTAATACAGTATATCAAGTGGTAAGTCAAATTAAGCGAGAACCACAAATTGCGGGGCGTCCAGAACGTCGTTTTGATACTACACTACTTATTAATGGTTTACCAATCATTCAAATTGAGGAGAAATCTGTTAAACATTCTGTTGATGAAGCATTGAACCAAATGCATCAATATATTCAAGAGAAACAGTATAGTGATATTTTCTCAACAGTTCAAATTCTAGTGGCTATGACGCCTAATCGTATTAAATATATGGCGAATACAACGGCTGAGTTATTTAATAAGGATTTTGCATTTGAATGGCAAAATCCTAATGATAATAAAGTGGTTCGTAACTGGACTACTTTTGCTGATATGTTCCTTAGCATTCCCATGGCGCACCAAATGTCTACATTGTTTACTATTCTTGACGGCACTAAGAATAAACAAATGCTTAAGGTTATGCGCCCTTATCAGGTGTATGCTACAAAGGCCGTTTTAAATGAGTTAAAACGTGCAGACTTTGATTTGCCTATTAATAAATTGGGCTATGTATGGCATACCACTGGATCTGGTAAGACTATCACTAGCTTTAAAACAGCATGGTTAGCTAGCCGTATGCCTAATGTAGATAAGGTTATCTTCGTAGTAGACCGTATTGCTTTGACCAAGCAAACTGAAGACAATTATAAAGCGTATGATCCTGAAGGCTCCATAGATGATGGCGGTAAAGAGTATAACAATGTTAGTGGCACACAAAATACAGATGCTTTAGAGACTAAATTGAATAAAAATGGTTATGGTATTATTGTTACATCTGTACAAAAGTTAAATACTCTTATTAAGCGTAAAAATTTTGTGGTACCTAAGAAAAAATTTGTATTCATCGTCGATGAGGCTCATCGTTCCACTGGTGGTGAAAGCTTTGAAGAATTACAAAAGGTCTTTAAAGGCGCTGCATGGGTGGGGTATACAGGAACGCCTATGTTTGATGAAGTAGTTGGTAAAAAAGGCACTAAGACGCATGAAGTATTCGGCAAATTACTCCATGCGTATACGATTCGCGAAGCTATTGCCGATAAAAATGTGCTAGGATTCAAGGTGGATTTTGAAACTACTATTGCAGAAGACCAAATGAAGCAAGAGTACTTACCTAAATTTTATAAGGCACAGCATCCAGATTGGAATGAACAAGATATTGAACGTAAAATTGCTAATCTTACTGATAATGATATGGATGATATGATTGAACCTAGTTTCTATGATAATAATCCTAATCATGTACGATTAGTTGTAGAAGATATCTTTAAATTGGCGTAACCGTTCTAATGATGGTGCCTATAACGCTATGCTTACAACACATGTAGGTGGTAACCGTCCAAGTACGCCGATGGCATTGATGTACTTTGATGAATTTGAACGTGTAAATCAAGAACGAGAAGCACAAGGTTTACCTACGCTGAAAGTTGGCGTTACGTTCAGCATGAGCACGAATAATAGTGATAACCAGTTAACAACAAATGATGGTTTATTACGAGCAATGAATCATTATAATAAGATGTTTGGCACAAACTTTGGATTAGATGATGTATCGGGGTATACACAAGATTTGACAACACGATTAAATCGAACTGCAGAAGATGGGCAATATTTAGATATTGTTATTGTTGTGGACCAACTATTAACTGGTTTTGATGCGCCTAAAATGAATACGCTATATGTAGACCGTACGTTAAAGGATGCATTATTGATTCAGGCTTATTCGAGAACAAATCGTATTGCCGATAATCAAGAAAAACCATGGGGGCGTATTGTTAATTATAGATGGCCAGCTAAGAACGAAGAACTCATGAATCGTGCGTTAAGCATCTATGCCAATAAGGCTTCCGCTGATGTACAAGAAACATTGATAGATACAAAAAAATTAGTAGATGCTGGTGTTTTAGCAAAATCTTTCAAAGAACAATTTGAAGAGGTCAAACATGTAGTAGATCAATTGGCGGATATTACAGATACTTTCACAGAAGTACCAGCGAGTGAAGCGAAACAAGAAGAAATGTTTAATCTCATGCGGACCTATAGTTCGGGAATGTCTAAATTAAAACAATATGATCCAGAAACGGTTAATGGTGAGGATATTGGTTTTGACTATGATAACCCGGATGAACTTGTTACATTGCTTGGCATGACGCCTGAGCAAGAGGAAATACTGACTACATCTTTGTATAATGATTTAAAGAACGAATTGCAGAAATACATGATGTACCTGTCGCACAAATTGAATTACGCATGATTCATGTAAAAGATGTTAGTGTCAATTATGATTATCTAACTGAATTGGTAGAAGCATTGATGAATGCAGTGCATGAGGACCGTATGGATGTAGCCGCTGACTATCGAGATAAGATTAGTGATTTTGCTATGGCCTTAGAAGACCGTCAATATGCTAAACAAATCAATAATGCGGCTGATGCAATTTATAATGGTAACTATCCTCCTGAGGGTCATGAAGTAACATATCCAGTTCGATTAAATTCTAGTTTGGATATTATACATGATGCTAATACTATGATTGTGAAGGATAATATTTTTGATTTCCGTTTAAAATGGGGCATCATTGATGTTATTAGTAATGATGAAATTTTAGAACTATTTGGACGACATACTGCGGGTAAACAAGACCTTGATAGTACAGGCCGAATCAGTCAACTAAAGAAAGATGCGCGTAAAGAATACCAAGTTAAGGCACAAGATAAAGAAGTGGCTGCACTTAATAAGATTACATATGGAAATGAATTAGTTGCTGCATTATATAAATTTGCGGATTCTTATGTTAATGAAAGGTAGTGTTAGCGTGGTAAAAGGAAAGAGGGGTTGCGATGAGTAAGGAAAAACGGAGAGTACCTAAGTTACGTTTTCCTGGATTTACGGAAGATTGGGAACAGCGTAAGGCCGATTATATTTTTAAATCTGTAACAGATAAAGGTTATCCTGAATTGCCAGTACTATCAGCCTCCCAAGAATTAGGTATGGTATATAGAGATCAAAACGGTATTGATATACAACATGATAAAAAGAATGAAGCCTCATATAAAAGAGTGTTACCAGGTCAATTCGTCATTCATTTACGGTCATTTCAAGGTGGATTTGCTTATAGTGAAATAGAAGGTATAACATCACCAGCATATACAGTAATAAATTTTAAAAATTCAAATGAACAATATGGCCTATTCTGGAAGCATGTATTCAAAAGTGAAACATTTATTAAACGATTAGAAACTATTACATATGGTATTCGTGACGGTAGAAGCATTAGTTTCTCTGATTTTAAGTCTTTAATCTTATGGTACCCTTCTTTTTCAGAACAAAAATTGATAGGAGATTCGCTAGCGGTAGTTGAAAAAGGTATTACCCTTCATCAGCGTAAGCTTGAACACTTAAATTTGAAGAAAAAAGCATTACTTCAGAAACTTTTTCCGAAAAATGGAGAGCGTTATCCAGAACTTCGTTTTCCAGGATTTACTGATGCTTGGGAACAGTGTAAGTTAGAGGATATATGTTCATATCAATCATCATCGTTAACTATCAATGATATTGATGAAAATGGGCAATACGATTTATATGATGCAAATTCTTTAATTGGTAAAACAAATAAAGGATATATGGAAATAGAATATATCACAATAATTAAAGATGGAGCTGGTGTCGGTAGGACTAGGATGCTGCCTAAGAATACAATGTTTTTAGGTACTATGGGGGCTCTTACACCTAAAAATAGCAGTTTGGGATTTTTATACCAACTAGTCACAAGTGCTAATTTAGGGAAAAATATGTACAGGGATCGACTATTCCTCATATTTATTTTAAAGATTACGGAAAAACTTAAATTTTATATTCCTTCAATTATTGAACAAGAAGTAATTGAAAGTTTTTTTCAAATAACATTGATTATCTTGTTACCCTTCATCAGCGTAAGTTAGAGCACTTACAATTACAGAAAAAAAGCATTACTTCAACAAATGTTTGTATAAATAAAGGAGATTTTGTATGGCTGAATCAAAAAGCACAGAATATTTCTAGCCAATTATGGGCTATTGCCAATGATTTACGTGGCACAATGGATGCTAGTTCTTTTAAAGACTATATTCTTTCATTTTTTTATTCTATAAATATCTTTCGGTGCATCAAGAAGAATACCTTGTTAATAATGATTTAGTTGATGTTTCTGATGGAAAAACAGTTAATGAAGCATATAAAGAACTTGTTGAAGAGGCAGGTTTAGAGGATTGTTTAATCGATATTGCAGGTACATTAGGATATGCTATTAATCCTGAGGATACATGGGCTTCTTTAATTGAAAACGTTCATAATGGATCTGTTGTTCCTAGCGATTATCAACGGTTATTTGAAAACTTTAATAAGAATGCTGAAATAAATGAAGAAGCCGCTGCTGATTTTAGAGGTATCTTTAATTATGTTAATCTTGGTGATTCTGGATTAGGTTCAACAATAGCTGGTAGAACTAAAACTCTAAATGCAGTTGTAACTAAAATAGATGAAATCGAGTACAAAGATGAAAGCGGTAGAGATATTCTTGGTGAAATCTATGAATACTTAATCGGTAAATTTGCAGCTAATGCCGGTAAAAAAGGTGGAGAATTTTATACACCTCATGAAGTTAGTCAAATATTGGCTAAAATTGTAACAGGTAATATAAAAACTCAACATGATACTTTCACAGTTTATGACCCTACAATGGGATCTGGTTCATTATTATTAACAGTTCGTAATGAAATCCCTGATGGAAATCGGCAAGGTGCAGTTAGCTTTTACGGTCAAGAATTAAATACAGTTACATATAACTTGGCGCGTATGAACTTAATGATGCATGGCGTCACTTATAATAATATGACGTTGAATAATGCGGATACTCTTGAAAGTGATTGGCCAGATGGTCTAGACCGTGACGGCATTGATAGACCACGTTCATTTGATGCTGTTGTTGCAAATCCTCCATATTCTGCTAAATGGGACAATAATGAAAGTAAACTTAAAGATCCACGTTTTAGTGAATATGGTAAATTAGCACCAGCATCTAAAGCAGACTACGCTTTTATATTACATAGTTTGTATCATCTAAATAATGAGGGTACGATGGCAATCGTTCTACCTCATGGTGTTCTATTCCGTGGTGCTGCAGAGGGTAAAATACGTCAAACTATTATTGAAAAGAATTATCTTGATGCAGTGATTGGTTTGCCTGCTAACTTATTTTATGGTACAAGTATTCCTACAACGATTCTTGTATTTAAGAAAAATCGTACGAATCGGGATATACTATTTATTGATGCTAGCAATGAATTCGAAAAAGGTAAAAACCAAAATAATTTAAGCGATGAAAATATCACTAAAATTATTGAAACATACCGTAATAGGCAAGATGTTGATAAATATGCACACGTTGCATCTATCGAAGAAATCAAAGAAAACGACTATAACCTAAATATTCCTCGCTATGTCGATACATTTGAGGAAGAAGAAGAACTTGATCTTGATGAAATCAACCGTATGATTGAACAAGATAATCAAGAAATTGCAAAACTTGAAAAAGAAATAGCCGAACAATTAGCCCTATTAGGCGTCAAAATGTAAGGAAAAGAGGTAGAAAAGACCGAATAGGACTTTTCTACCTCTTTTGAGTTTCTTGGGAACAGCGTAAGTTAATATCTTTATATAAAACTATTAGAAATGCCTTTGTTGGAACTGCAACACCTTATTATACTAATGACTCTATTAATGGTTATTTTTATCTAGAGTCTAATAATGTAAAAATGGAAAGATCAATAGGAATAATGAAATTTATATAACAAAGATTTCTATCAGAAACAAGAAGATAAATTGTTATATAAAGATGATATAGTTATAGTTCAATCTGGTCATGTAGGGGCATACAGCCGTTATACCTGAAGAATTAGATAAAAACGGCTGCATGCATTAATCATGTTACAAAAATAAAAAGAGAATTTTGACTCTATTTTATAAATAATTCGTTTCAGACACCATTAATACGAAATAAAATAGATGAGATTACAACAGGTAATACTATTAAACATATATTAGCATCAGATGTAAAAATATTGTGATTAATATGCCCTTCATTTAAAGAACAAAAAGTTAATATCACAATTATTTAAATTACTTGATTATGAATATTACCCTTCATCAGCAAGAGCCATTTCTATGTGGGAACAGCGTAAATGGTGGGGTAGAATTATGTTAACAATAGAAGAAAAGTCCGAACTATTTTATATTTATTATGAAAAATGGATACATATATATAAGGAAGGTGCTATTCGTGATGTAACAATGCGAAAATATGAGATAACGTTATTATGGTTAAAGCGACTAGTACCTAATCTTAGACTTTCACAATTAAACAGAATATCATATCAACAACTATTAAATGATTATGCTGAGTTTCATGAGCGACAAACGACAATGGACTTTCATCATCAAATAAAAGCAGCCATATTAGATGCTGTAGATGAAGGCTTAATCGATAGGGATCCGACGCGAAAGGCGATTATAAAAGGCAGATCACCGAGAATTAAGAAGATTAAATATTTGAATCAGTTTGAATTACATACATTACTAGTGAATTTGAAGTTGACATCAGAAATTAATTGGGATTGGTTGATATTGATAATTGCAAAAACTGGAATGCGATTTTCCGAAGCTTTAGCATTAACACCGAAGGATTTTGATTTTTCACATCAGTCATTAATCGTGGATAAGACATGGGACTATAAAGGTACAGGAGGATTTTTACCAACTAAGAATCGCTCATCTGTAAGAAAAATACAGCTAGATTGGCAGACGATTATAAAGTTTTCAGAACTAATTAAAGGCTTACCAGATGATAAGCCTATATTTGTGAAAGGTCGAGTATTCAATTCGACAATAAATGGTGTATTAGAACGGTATTGTAAACAGTTAGGAATACCAGTCATATCGATTCATGGATTACGACATACACATGCTTCGTTATTACTCTTCGCAGGAGTATCAATTGCAAGTGTAGCAAGAAGACTTGGACATGCAAGTATGACAACAACACAAAAAACGTATATACATATAATTCAAGAAATGGAAAATAGAGATATTGATCTAGTGATGCGGTCGATGGCTGGATTAGCTTGAGGATTATTTTTGTAGAAATGGCTTTTACTGATGAAGGGTAAAAAGCTCATCTAAGCTATGTAATACCTTAGAGATTTTCTCCTGCTCATCCTTACAAGGGATATTTAACCTAAATGTTGCATATTCTTTTGAATTTACGCCTGGTTGACCTGATCGCTGTGATGTTATTCTTATAAATGAATCATACTCTTTAGTTAAAGTATTCTGATAAATAAAACCAGCATCACAATCTTCTTTTACTGTTCCTCTAATCAAAAAGCCAGCATAATATAAATCACCATCGTTTGGATTATATAAATATGTTTTGCCAACACTTGCACCAGTTCTAGCAAATACAATATCACCGACATTTAATTTATAATCAGAAACATCCATATTAAAATCTATGTCTGGAGAGGTCAGATTGCTCTGGATAAAATTATGAATTTCATCATCTATATCTGTAATTCGTATGTATTTATGCATACCATCATAATCTTTAGCAGCTGCGTTCAAACCATATGCAAAGGAGTTCATACAGTCTCCTAGCTTACGCTGTTCCCAAGTATTATGAATTACAGTATGTATTTCAAATATTTTAATAAAATACTACATATAATATTACTTATGACATGTCATAATCTGCTACTCCTATAGGGAATGTAAAGGGGAAGTTTGTAAATGACACTCTAAGAATGTATAATTTCATTTTGTAATTAAGCTTTTAAATTATAAAGTCGGAATTATATATTTGCTGTTTAATTTTGGAAAGTTACTTGATTAAAAAAATTTTTTTATGTTTACAAGATTGCTAGAATTAAGTATAAAAAGGTTGAATTAATTGTATTTTTAGTAGTTTTTTTGATAGAAAGCATTTTATGAAAAAAAGGAAAAATATTATGTATTTTGACACATTAGATTCAGAGCAACAAATTTCATTTTTTTAATTAAGCCGATTTTAAAGGTTCTACAAGAAGCAGGTGGCCAACTGGATAGAGCTGAGATTCGTGAAAGAATCTGTGATGTAGATGAGCGAATTGCTGATTTTGAACAAAAGCTTTATACCTCAAAAAAAACAGGAAATCAGTATAAAAAGTTTGACTTTAAATTTAATTTTTGCGATTAAAGAATTAGACTATGTAAAGTTACTTTCTTATGAGCGATATAATCCACAAATAACTTTAACTCAACAGGGGCTTGCTGTTAATATTACGGCATTGGATGTGGAGGCTGATGTTAGGGATAAAGCTAAAGTGTATTGGGAGGAATGTCGTTCAAAGAAAAAAATTAAAAAAGAAAGCTTTTCTGAAGCAGAAGAGGAAAATGAAGATGATATAGTAGCTGATAAAGATCCAGTAGATGATTTTAAAACCAAGTTACAACAAGCTATAGCTAATATGTCACCAGCAAAATTTGAACAATTTGCAAGAGCTTTACTTACTAAAATGGGGGTTAAATTCACAGAAAAAGGAGTTAAAGTTTCTAATGATGGTGGTATTGATGGCTATGGATATCATCGAGATGATGATGACTTCAGAACTACTAGAGTAGTTATACAATGTAAACGTTATAATACTGGTAAAGTGAGTGAGCCTGATATTAATGGTTTTCTTGGAGCCATGAGTAAATTTCAAGCTGATTATGGTGTCTTTATTACTAATAATCTTTTTACTGAACAGGCTCGTAAAGCGGCATCAGAAGGTAAGCCTATTACACTGATTGATGGTAGTGAGTTGGTTAACTTAGTAATTAAATATAGACTTTATATTACACCTGTTACTACCTATGTATTAGATGATTTTTTTATTTAGATGAATAAAAATGTTTGGTAGTGTCAATAATTTTGTGTAAACGTCTTTTTATTCTCAATTACTAAGCATATTTTGTAACTGGCTAAATTTTGCACCAAATCCACGATGTATTTTACCAAAGAATTTAGCATTATACTCTCTTACAAATGTGCATACAAAACTATCTAATGACTCAATTGAAGGAAATTGTTCTTTATGGCTTATTCGTCTTTACGAGTTATATGTACCCAATAGAGTTGGAAACGTGCTCTTGTATATATTTCCTGACAAGCTTATTGTAATCCTTGAAATCCATTACCGATAAAAAGAAGTATGTCTTCTAGACCTCTTTGTTTTTCATGATTTAATAGTTCTTTGTATGCTGAAGTGCTTTCACAAGGATAGCTGTTTCACGTCTAACAGTGATGAAAGTAGCATCTCATGTGTAGTGATACCTTTTTGACATAACTGAATAATCATTTCTTCATGTATTATTCATTGTATGAGTTAGATATGATAAGATATTAGTAGTTTATTATGCTGGGGATAATCGTTAATATTGTGAGGAAGATTATGGAAAGAAATTATTGGATTCTATGTGCGGATAAAGAAAAATGGCACCCACAAATGGGAAATGATTTTGATTCATGGGAAAAATGGAATAAAGCTATAGGGTATGATTATTATTCAAAGTCAGGTAGAAAAAGAAATAATGCTGGATTGATTAAAGAAGATGATTATTTTCTTGTATATAGTAAAGGTGAGGGATTTATAGGTATTGGCATTGCAAATAGAATTATTCATGATGAGGCCAAAGTAGATACAAAACATGATAGGATTGATATTTTACCAAAGGTAATTTTTGATCGTGTAATAGATATTGCTGAAATAAAGTCTAATCAAATTTTTAAATCAAGTTTATAAAGGCGGAAAAGGCGTTCAGACTTCATTCACTAAATGCCCCGTAGAAGTTTTTATTGAGGCGCTTTCTTTAATCGGAATGAGTTCCCCAGAGATTATTAAGTTTGTTCCTAATTATGATCCGCAATCTTGGGATACTAAATCTAGTTTGATGAAACTAGATTATAAGATGCCTATTGATTTTAATATTGATAAAAAGCATTTTTGATAAGGTATATCTTCCAGATTCGACAATTGATAGAATATTTTCTTTATTAAAACGTAAGAGAAATATTATTCTTCAAGGACCACCAGGTGTTGGTAAAACTTTTATTGCTAAAAAAATATCAGAGGCGATTAGTGATGAAAATCTTGTTGATTTTGTTCAATTTCATCAAAGCTATTCATATGAAGATTTTGTAATTGGGTACAAGCCTAATAAAAAAAGGTGGATTTGAATTAAAGCAAGGTGTATTTTTATGATGCTTGTATTGGAGCGGTACATGAATACTTAGCAGGTGATGATATAGAACGTGTGAATCCACATTTTTTTTGTTATTGATGAGATAAATCGAGGCAATATTAGTAAAATATTTGGTGAATTATTAATGCTCATAGAGAATAACTATAGAGGGCAAAGTATACATTTATCGAATGTTATAGATTCTACAGATTCAGCTTTAATAAAAAATTTCTGCGTTCCTCCTAATTTATATATAATTGGAATGATGAATACTGCTGATAGAAGCTTAGCAGTAATTGACTATGCATTACGTCGTCGTTTTAGTTTTGTATCCTTAAAACCAATTTTTGATGGTATTGATGTTAATAAGTTAAGTTCAACTTTAAATTATAGTTTTGTTTCCAGTGATAGTGATCAAGAAGTTATGTTCGGTAAATTTTTGTCGATTGAAAAAAACTAGATACAGTATATGGGCGCAATCTAATTGGGGAAATTATTCAGTTAAATAATAAACTTAGAGATGATCTTGGAGAAGGCTTTGTTATCGGGCATAGTTATTTTTGTAATTTAAATGAAGAAGGATCTACAACTGATGTTTCTAAAGATGTATTGAAAGATGTAATATCTTATGAAATCGTACCTTTATTGGAAGAGTATTGGTTTGATCAACCTGATAAAGTAAAGACGTGGACTGAACGATTAGTTAAAGCTTTAGAAAAATAGGTGATCTTGTGTATATATATAAATCAATACCTATTGAAAAACTTATTTTATATGATATCTTATGTGCTTGAATTACCATTTCAGGCCACTTTAAATGGAAATAAATCTAATATTGACCGGTCTCTAGGAGAATTATATATTCTTTTATTTAGTATTGAATTAAGTAAATTAATTAAGTCTGGTTTAATTAAAAAGTTATCATGATGAGGAAAAATGAATTATTAACCGTACGTGGAAAGATAAATTTATCTAGAACAATAGACTTAAGATGTAAAGGGAAGCATACAATAGATTGTATATATGATGAATATTCCGCGGATGAGTATTTTAAATAGAATTATTAAATCTGTAGCAAGTCAATTAATATTTTCCAATATTAGTATAGAGCCAATAGAATTAAAGAGAAGTCTCAGACAAAAATATATCTATAATGAGTAATATTGCTCAAATATCACTTAAGAATATTTCTTGGGAGACTATTACTTTCAACCAATATAATAAACGATATAAAAACTATTATATTGCTTTTGCGAATTAATTGTAGAATCGCTACTTTTTGATTAGTGAGAATGAAAGTAATAATTTTAAAGCTATTGAAGAAAAAAACTTTTTCATAAATTATTTGAACGTTTTATAAGGACCTTTTTAGAAAAAAACAGATTTTTGAAACCCAATGTATCAGACTTAAAAATGGAAATGGAATTCGAATGATACATATGATTTTATACCTAAGATGCATACTGATACTACAATCACGTATTTAAATAAGACTTTAATTATTGATACGAAGTTTTATAAAAGAAATATTCGGGAATAATCGTAATTCAAAAAGTTTAGATCTGATCATCTATATCAGATATTTTCGTATGTGGTAAATTATAAAAATTCAACATTCAAATCAAAAAGGTGGCTGGACTATTACTTTATGCTGCTACTAAATTGAGTTTAGAGAAATATAGATTTCCATATAATTACAGTCTAGGAAATGTACCTATTTCTATAGATATAATAGATCTGTCAGTTGAACCACCCGAAAATTGAAGAACAGCTAAAAACAGATTTATATTCGATATTTTAATGATGATTCCATATTTTTAGATTTTTTTAAGCGAGATGAATTAAAAAAAGGTATATAGTATAAATCCTCCTAATAGTTATGAAAATAGCAATTAGGGAGGATTTTTTTATAGGGGCGTTTAATACACATATAAAAAGGTATACTGATTATAGAGAAGGAGGAATATTCATATGAAAAATATTGATAGAATTCAAACGAATATTTTTAAAAAATGATTAATCGGTATGTAGGTAAGAAGTACATTTATATTTTACCCCTTGTATATCATGATCATGAGGACCATAGGAATGGTAATGATTGGGAAAATAAAGTGGCTGATGTATTAACGTCTTGTAATATTCCTTGTTTTGTAACATATGCGAATTATCAAAGTACACCAGAGGTGCCTAAGGGAGAGCGAAAATATGAAAAGTCACCTACGTTTATATTTTTCTGTGAAGCTTGGCAAAGTGAAGAGTTAAATTGTGTTATTCGCATTCTTTCTGCAAGGGTTGAACAACAACATTATATTACTATTGATTTAGAAAAAAGCGTAAGAATTGTTGAGTTATTTAAAAATCGTGGTGTTGTGGAGCCTTGTGAAGTAAAAGAACTTGGTAAATGGTCTATGAAAAGGTATTATAGTTATCTTAAACAGACACATATTGATTAAATATCAATTGGTAGATTTATGATATTAATCCTAGATATCTTCCTGATAACTTTATAAAGTTAGATCATCATGAACTATTAAATTGTATAGATGAGTCTATTAAAGAGTTTCTTAGTTTAAATCTTCTTGATAAAAAAATTTATCTCTAGAAAACTATCTATCTAAAGCCGGGATTAGTTAATTATAAAGTTATCTATGAATCAAAAATGCCAGAAGACAATCGGTTATTGGAGCATATAGAGTTATAGATATAAAAGAAATACCTAAAGAGTTTAAGATTACAATATGCTATTAAATTAGTAGAAAAAAATATCCATTTAGATGCATGTTTGTTTGAGGTTGAGGATAACTCGTATATTTCTATTATATGTAAAAAAATGATGGATTCTATTATCTTCAGTTTAATTATGAGTTTTACTGGAGATACATACTGATGAGGTACATGGACGTAAGCAAAGAGTTTAATTGAGTATTATCTACATTCAACCTTTAATTTATATCCTACAATGAAATATTCTATAAAAGTACAGAAGTGATTATCTAAGTATAATTGAACGTAATAATGTTGTTTATTGATGGCAATATTTATAATACTTACTGCATAAGTTCCTATCTGTAAATGATACTCTAAGAATGTACAAAAAAATGATGATATAAAAATATACATTTCGATTACATGTTTGAAAGGGGCAAATATGAAAGAAGAAGAATTAGAAAATAGAATAGATAATGCATTGGAGTTAGATGATTTATTAAGTTTACCACGTGGTTTTCATATAGCAGAAAATGTCTTTGGTCAAGAGATGTATATATGGAGAGAAACCGTTGGTGAAGGTTATAGTTTAATGTTTAGAACACACAATAAAAATGAACTTTATATAGAGGATTTTAATGAAGATGGCCAATTGATTAATTGTAGATATGAAGAAGTTGAATTAGATTAACTCTATATGTTACGCTAATAAGTACTATTTTTGCCACTTTAGATAGACCTGTAGTAAAGACTGGACTTATTTAACGGCCTCGAGTTCAATATAGTCATGTTAATAACAAAAGTAAATAGATTAGAGGTTCCTAATAGTCACCTATGTGACCAATAGGAACCTCTTTTGTTATCATTTTATTACTATATAAGTACATTACAATATACAAAATATAGTTAGTGTGTATTGAGGAGAGCTTATGTTTAGAAAATCTTTGTTATTCGGTGGTCTGATTGCTGTGTTGTGTTTGAGTGGTTGCAGCAATGCTAATGAGTTGCCTGGGTATAATGCAAAAGTTAAGCATTCTAGTGCTGATTTTTATAAGAATGATTTGATGGATAGTATTCTTAATGAACGAATCTATAATGCTACTAGTGTTGCGGAGGTTAGTGATGCGGCTAGATTGCTATATCGTGTTGATGAGATGAATGCTGAGCAGCGTAGAAATTTAAACTATTCTGTGTGGCGTGCCCAATATAATGCTGTAACCGAAGTCCATATGCATACTGATAAGGGCGGGCTTTCCTATACACTGCCGTTTCCAGCTTTCAAAGGTGGCACACAATCTGCCCCTATTCCGAATGTGAAAGATACTAATACATTGGTGTATACATTTAACCATCCTTTTATTTATACTAGTTTAGTTGTGGATAATCATCCGTATGAGCAAAGTGCTCAGTATTTGGGCAAACCCTATAATGAATTAAAGCAAGGCTATGTGCGTTCTGCATTGCAGGAACAATGGTCACATATGAATCAAGATCAGTTTGATATATCCAGTATTGATGGTAGTACTTTCAAAGGAGAAAGGGTTATTAATGGCCGCTGGAGCACCATGAAAACTAAAGGTGATTCTACCTTTGTGGCGAATGATATTTCTTTTGCCTTAAATAATGAGCCTGATACGCAATATGTACTTACCTTGATGGTTAGAGAAGATGGCGAACGAGGTATTGGCAAACGAGGCATCGAGGATATTATCGCTAATTATATTGTGCCTAATATTACTTTATTAGAACGGTTAAATAATTATAGTCATTTTGAAAGCTTTAATAACTATAATTATCGGGTATTAAATGATGCTGTTGAGGAAGCATCCGGTAATGAGCATATTAAAATATATAATGATCCTACAGGTATTTCGCAGATGATAGAAGTATATCCTGTTGAGCATAAGGGGGAAATCTGGGCTAATCTTGTTGACATTGTCACAATCTCTGAAGCACAGTTAAAAGCTAGAAAGAATATGCGTAGTGGTAGCCATACGTATATATGGAATGATGGCGTTCCTGGCGTGTTGGTAACATTTGAATATGAAGATGGTATTAGTGAGTGGCGATTTAGCACGCAAGATGCACATAATCTTTATATACATACAATCTATTATAAATATGATGCGAATCGAAAGAGCTTGCCAGCACTAGCAGGAATCGCCTCTGATGCGAAGATTTCAAACTTGGGTGATACATATAAGGGCGAAGTAGATTTTTTATGATATAATTGATATCAAAGTGAGGTATAAATGGTTTGGTTGCCAGACTTCGCTTTTATATTGATTTAATTGAAGAAACGGTCTGACTTCACAGTCGGGCCTTTTTTCATGTTTAAATGTAGGTGTCAGCTGTGAAGGTCCCTCTTGCCATACATTTTTAAGATTATAGCAATTATTGTATTTAATACAAATAAACCTGCAAAGCACACTAAAAGCCATGGAATAGCCATATCCGGCTTCGTGAAAGTACGATACAATCATGGGACCAGCAATGCCTGCTAAGCCCCAAGCTGTTAGGATACGGCCGTGAATGGTAGAGAGTTGGCGTATACCATAGAGGTCTGCAAGATATGCTGGCATACAAGAGAAGCCTCCACCGTAACAGGTGATAATGAGGAGTATTAAAAATCTGGAAATGTTAATGCACTATTGGTTTGGGACAGTAAATAGAAGGCAATGATTTCCATGATAAAGAATAATATATAAGTTTGTGCTCGTCCAAGGAAATCAGAGATAGTGGACCATGTAATACGACCACCACCATTGAAAATGCCAATAATACCGACTAGAGAGGCCGCAGCTGTTGGTGTCATGCCAATGGTTTCTTGTGCCATTGGGGTTGCTAGCGATAGGAGCCCAATACCGCAGGTAATATTAACAAAGAAGACCCACCATAGAGCACTGAATTGCCACGTTTTCATAGCATCATTAGCTAGCATACCGTGATTATGTACGTACATGGTAGATTTATCTTGATTAGAGCGTGTCGGTTCTTTTGGCGTAGGTGCTTTCAAATAAAGGGAAGAAGCACTCATAACTATAAGATAGATGATACCAAGGATAATGAAATTATTTACTAAGCCCACATGAGCTACAAGGTATCGCATAAGAGGACCTGCAATGAGGGCCGCAAATCCGAATCCCATTATAGCTAATCCGGTAGCAAATCCAGGACGATTTGGAAAGTATTTTACGAGCGTAGAAACTGGTGTTATGTAGCCGATGCCTCAGTCCCAATACCGCCAATGATACCGTAGAATAGATATAGTAAGGTAAGGCTATGGATGCTAAGTGCATAGGCTGTACCGAATAGACCTGCTACCCAAAAATAACATGGCGAGGAGACCGCTTTTTTTAGGACCAATTTTCTCTGCAAAGGATCCAAGAAAACCTGCAGATAGACCAAGCATTAGAATGGCTAGTGAAAAAGTCCAGGTTGTTTGTGATAAGGTAAATCCCATATCTACCATGATAGGGCGCGTGAGCACGCTCCATGCATACACGCTACCGATGGATATGTGCAGTCCAATAGCTGCAAGTGCGATAAGCCAACGATTTCTCATAAAAAAACTCCTTTCATATACGTGAGATTATCAAAAATTGATAAAGAAGCATTTGCTATGAGATGGCAATAAAAAAAGACCATCTGAACAAAAGCTTGCCCAGACGGTCGGCTATCACACGATGTGAGCTACTGTGCATGTAGTCAATTCTACGTATCCGTCAGCCCAGTAGGAAGATGAAATAAATATACCAATTGACAATATATTTTGTCGGTGATATAAGTCACTATGTTACTAAACTATTACAGAATGCTTTAATTTATATGAATTTGTTATAAGGTTATATTACTTTATAAGTGTTTTTTTGGGGATTCGTGGTGGTTTTATATGTTTTACAATTACGATAGATATAGCAATTGTAAAAAGCTATCAAAAAAAGGATTCTTTTTGCGAAGCTAATGGCAATAGTTTCTTGTCCCATTAGCATATAATAAATGGATCGATAAAAGCTGAGCCCTGGTAGTAAAGGGAATAAGCTAGTCATTAGGAAAACTATAGCAGGGCATTTTCGTTTAACAGCCAATATTCTTGATGCTATGGCGATGATAAAACCACTGATGAATATGGAGAGCATAACATTAGACTGTAGTGAAGATAATGTTAAGAACAAGAACCATGAGATGAATCCTAATATTGTACAATCGATAAAATGTTGTTTAGCTACACGGAATAAGATTGCAAATGCTGTAGTACCAATACCAGCCATTATACTACGCATAAACATAGAGGTTAAGGAATTAGTATCTAAATTAGAGGTATAAAGAGGAATCATTTGTGTGTTGAAGAGTAGTGATTGTACTACTGCGACCCCTACAGCCATTGAAATACAGGTAAGTAACGCGCCCATCATGAGAGTTATTCCAGTATTATAGTTATTCTGGCTATACTCCCTAATAGCATTGACGAAAGGAACTCCAGGAACAATGTCAATCATGGCTCCTAGTAATATAACTGATAGGTTGGATCCTAATTCAAAGTGGATAAAGAGATTACCCAATAAGGCTATTAGAATACTACTTAAAATGGTAATCAATACATCAGAGCTAAGTATGCGTTTGATCGTACATACATAGACGCCTAATATTAAACCTATAATACCTGCAATTATAGAGTCTGTTATAGAACTACCAATTGCATAGCTAAAGCCCGAAGCTCCTAACGTATAAGCAACTAATCTCCAAAAAAAAGAATAGTCTGACATGGTATCAATTTGATTAAGTTCACTTTCAATCTCCTCAATAGTAATATTTTTTTGTGTGACACGTCGGGAGAGAGCATTAACAGATTCAATTTTACTGAGGTTAATATCGACTTCAGGAACGTTACAAATACGAGTAATTTCAGTTCCATCAGCTTTCTTAGCAGTTGCAAAAAAATACCTCTATTGGATACGTAGGCTTCTAAATCTTTAAAATTCATAGCTCGTGCTATGTAGTTCATAGTATCCTCTGTACGACTGATTTCAGCACCACTACTAAGAAGTATTTTCCCAGCTTTTAATATAATTTCTAATTCTACACTGGTCATTATTTCCTCATCACTCATTTTATCTTATTGTTATTTTATATTAGACTCTTTTTGTTAGATTTATCTTTTAGGTGAATCAGCTTGATTTTAGAGTCTTTCTGTTCTTGTAGAATATTGATATTTTGATGTATAACTTCTTCATCTATTGTGAGATGCTCTTCTACATAGTCTTTTAAGTCTTGAACTGTTTCCGTATTTGAAAGTATCTCTTTTGCTACATCATGAATATCTTCTTTAAGAGCTTTTTGTATCTGCTTGACTAATATCACCTAATGTGTGGAATAGTTCACGTTCTTCTTCTGATAGTGTTTTGTGAGGACTATGTTTTTTTAGTGATAAATGGATCATCTTTCTTCGGAAGAGTTTTTCCATAATGATATCTTTACGATCACGGAGCCAGCCATAAATAAGAATAATTAGGAGTAATAGTCCCATATAACCGAGAATTGGGTAGAGGATACTAATCAAATCTTTAAAAACCAAAGAAACTACATATATATCCTATGATTACTACAGAAATAATAACAATTCTCATTCTTTTTGTACTGTCGTTGGCAAAAACGTCTAGCAATAGAATAAAAAAAGAGAATGCTGTATTAAAAAAATAAGTGAAAAAGACTGTGATTGCATATATATATGCTAGCCAAGGATGAATTTGATTGGCAATAGCAAGAATCGGCAAATCTGCATCTTTTACTGTATCTAGATTGGCAAAAATAGAGATAGCAGCTATAAAAACAACTAATCCGACTAATAGGCCACCACGAGTGCCACCTTTTTCAGCAATACCAATACGAACAACAGAACCACCTAAAATAAAGGCCATAGAAACAGCTGTCATAGCACATAGAGAATAATAATTAATGACAGAAAACCATACATTGCTTGTGGCTGGTTTGATTGTGTGGGCTATAGTATCTAACGCAGCCCAATCATGACTTTTACCAATAAAAGAGTAACCTGTAATGATGAATATCATTACAATCATAATAGGTGTAAAAAAATACCTAGAAACATTGGTAATTTTATCAAAGTCCATAAATGATACGGTTATGATTAAAAAGTGAGCAAATTAATCCGCCAATCCAAAAAGGGAAGTCCAAATTGTTGTTCTAAGTTTGATCCTGCACCAGCTATCATAACGAAGCCCATAATAAAACTACCAGCGATTAGTACAAAAATCAAGTATTTTTGTAATAATAGGATGGGAAATCTGTGTAAAAACTTCTTCATGATTGTCTGCACGATAGTAGCTCCCCAAAGAAAGCATGATTTTACCAAATGCGGCATTTAATAGACCTAGTAATAGAACACCAATAAGACCTATTTGGCCAAAACTTATAAAATATTGTAGAAGATCTTGTCCACTCGAGAGTCCTGCACCTACAATAACACCTATGTAGGCAAATGCAATTTTCCATGATTGTTGCATTATATTTTTCTCCTTTTAAATACATAACTTAATAATCTAATATTATATCATACTAATGATTCAATTGATGGAAATCTTACTGCCAATCTCTATAAGATTAGCTAAGACTGGACCCATTTATAGGCCTTAAGTTCAATATAGCGATGTCAAACGTAGAAATTTAAACTATTCTATATCTAGAGCTCAATATAATGCTGTAACCGAGGTACATATGCATACTCCTGAAGGGGGGCTGTCTTATACATTGCCATTTACAGCTTTCAAAGGTGGTACGTATATGGTTCCTATTCCTGGTATGGCTGAGACTTATGGCGCTTTCTATAGATTTAACCATCCTTTTATTTATACTAGTTTATCTGTGGATAATCATCCGTATGAGCAAAGTGCTCAGTATTTGGGGATGAGGATGGCACTGGTGAATTACGCTTTAGTACTCAAGATGCTCATAATCTTTATATCCATACGATTAATTATAATCGTGTAACGAATGATTATAATATTGGATTATTGCATAGTATTATTTCAGATGCTAAGATTGCAAACTTAGGAGATACCTATAAGGGTGAAGTAGATTTGCTATGATACAATAATAGTAATATGAAATGTACTAAGTCCCAATGAAGTTGATGCGGTTCGTCCTAAACTAGATTATTAAGAGGACTATGAGCAGGATTATTCTTTTAAGTAATGTGTATATTTGTTTCGTGTGTTGAGGTGTGAATCCTATGGCTACGTGGTCTGGAATACGGCATAAGTTAGAAACAGAATATCTTGCTATCAGCTTGCGAGGGCATATTCAATATTTTGTTACCACTTATAGTAAATCGCCTGATCATGAGGGGCGGGCTGCTATACGATATAATGGTAAGGAAATTATAAAAGGCAATTATTGGAATCAATATGTGAAGGCCTATCTGTTTCCTAAAGATGATACCTATGAACGAAGAATGCATGAAGGTTTTCCGTTCATAGACAATACAGCACTAGAATTAGGCGTATTTGATCAGCGGTGTTTTTATCAGGCTTTTGATGAATTTGAGAATCAAAATATAGATAAGAGCTTGGTTAGTGATAATCTAATTGTACGTATTTTTGCAGTTTTAGATAGACGTGTGGGAAAACGTAGACTCATTGCAATGAGAAATTTCATGGAGGAGCAAGCTCCTGTATTTCAAGAGTTTTATGCTATTCGTGTGCACCATGAAGGTTTGTAAACAAAACACGGAAAGAAATTGTTCAATTCCCTTCCGTGTTTAGATATGATATAATTTATATCAAAGTGAGGCATAAATGGTTTGGACGCCAGACTTCGCTTCTATATTGATTTAATTGAAGAAACGGTCTGACTTCACAGTCGGGCCTTTTTTCATGCCACGATTAGAAAGCTAGCTTTTAGCTAGAGGTCAAGAGGGAGAGCCCTATGTTGTATTTAGTCATTGCCGTCATCATCATTGCACTTATTGCAAATCTAGATCATCGAATAATCAAACAGATAGTGATGCGGATATAGAGAAACAGAATCGCATATTAGACGAAGTTAATCGTACATACGGAAATATTGAATCGTATGAACCACAATTGGAACCTTCAGATATAGAAGGAATATATTTTAATGAGTTCCGTGAATATGTTGATGCACAGGGGCATGTGTTGACTCCAGCAGAGATTGATGAAATCCGGTATAAAGATGATTATAGAGAGGATATTGAACAGGATTTTCCTTTAAAGTAGCAGTATGTATGTATTATTATGATATGGAGTAAACTTTTACTAAACGCAAGAATTTTATGTTGTTTGTATATACTATAAATGGTTATAAATGAAAACACGGAAAGAAATTGTTTGATTCCTTTCCGTGCTTAGATATGATATAATTTATATCAAAGTGAGGCATAAATGGTTTCGACGCCAGACTTCGCTTCTAATAATTGAAATTGAAGAAACGGTCTGACTTCTTTGTCGGGCCTTTTTTCATGCCACGATTAGAAAGCTAGCTTTTACCTAGAGGTCAATCACTTTGCAGCCATGATAATGGTCGCTACAAGTATGCCAAAGGAAATCATTAATGATAGCACTTTGTATGTACTCATATTGATCACCGCCAATCTTTAGAAGATTAGCAAAGACTGGACCCATTTAGAGGCCTCAAGTTCAATATAACGATGTCAAGTGTAAAAGTAAATAGATTAGAGGTTCCTAATAGTCACCTAGGTGACCAATAGGAACCTTTTTTGTTTTTATAAAATTTATTGAATTGTGTTACAATACAGTTAATATTAGTGTGTTATGGAGAGAAATATATGTTAAAACGTTATATTATCTTGTTCAGCTTAGGATTATGTTTTGCGACACCAGTGCTTTCACAAGCAATTGATACAACACCAATGATACGTGTTACGAATGAGCATAATGGTCAATATGATGAATCGTTAGATACTTTTACAGAAACAAAATTCTTAGGACCATATCAATTCCGCGTATTAAAGGATGCTATTGAAACGAAAGGCGAAACAAAGGATATTGATGGTAGGGTGTTTAGAACCTCTGATGGGGTATTTATGCATGTTAAGGCTAGATCTATTGATGGTAATAGTATGTCCTTAGATAATGAGATTAAAAATCTTGTTAAAGAGAGAACGATTCCTGAACCTACTGTTAAGATGGTATTGCCCATTAAGGATAGTGTAATAGAGGTTAATAATGATGGTGTGCGTAGTTTACTAGCTGAATTTATGTATGGCTGGCCATTAAAGAATAGGACGGACATGGTATTAGTTACTGATTATGAAGGAACTAGATGCTATTATAAATTGCAGTTCTATAGAGATAGATTGCCAAATGGTGTACGCATTGAGCAATTGCGACAAATGATTATGGATGCGGAATTTAGCTATAAATAAATTAAAGGTACATATGTAAATGAAAAAAGGTCTATATATTACAGCTCAGTAATATATAGACCTTTAACTTGTATTATCTAGTTTTCAATTAATTATAGGATGCTTTTACCCATAGGGAATACAGTTTTGCCAAATATCTTGTTTACAAGTACTGCACCAGAACCGTAGAAACCCAAAAGGGAGATGAATAATTCGGACCATGCTGCAAGGGCGAAGAAGCCTGTTTTGCCACCTAAGAATAGGTCTGTTGCAAGACCGAAGAATAGGAAGCAGATTAATAGCATAATAGCGAATACAACCTTGTTTGTTTTTAAAGCAGCGATGGTGCCAAAGATAGAGAAGATTAAGAAGCCCACATTTAAGTCCTTTATTTGTGATATACTACATATAAAGTATGTAGGAGGTTATATGGTTTTTCTTACTTCATTACAAAGTATCATGCCTATCGTCTTGCTCATATCTCTTGGATATTTCTTAAAAGGGCGGGGCATGTTTAATGATACATTTAGCTCGAACCTATCCCGTCTCATCATGTCCGTCATTTTGCCGATCGGCGTATTTATGTCCGTGCTTCACAATGTGAAAACATCGGATTTGTGGAATTTGCGGTATGGACTACTCGTCGTGATGATGACCTATGTAGTATCGTACATCATCGCTTTTATTATGATGAAAATCGTACACGTACCACGGGGACGGCGCGGTATATTTATTAACATGGTGGTCAACGACAATTGTCTATTCATCGGATTGCCTGTGCAAATTGCACTGTTTGGACAAGATGCGCTGCCGTTTTTCTTGCTCTATTACATCGGCAACACCATATCCGTGTGGATGTTTGGCGTATTTCTCATTGAGGCTGATCCGTTACCTACGAATGGTGCTAGCCGTGGTGAAAGCTTCCGCACCTTGGTACGCAAGTTTTCTTGGAAAAAACTCTTGCCACCACCGTTATTGGGCTTTTTCTTGGCACTTGTATTCTTATATGCTGAGATTCCATTGCCGACGGTATTGCATAATACGTTAAACTATATAGGGAATATGGTAACACCATTATCTTTGCTATACATTGGTATCGTATTACATGATGCGGGCCTTAAAAGCATGCGTTTAAACAAAGACTCCATCGGTGGTATCATCGGCCGTTTTGCCGTAGCACCATTTATTATGTTCTGCGTCATCTATGCTACAAAATACCTCATGGGCATTACATTGGATCCTGTTGCGGTCGTCACATTCATCGTCCAATCCGCAGGACCGGTTATCGCCGTATTGCCAATCGTAGCGAACGAAGCAGGTTCTGATTTGCCATTTGCAACAGGACTTGTCACCATTAGCTCCGTATTGTTTGTATTTGTTATACCAGTTATTATGGAAATATTAACACTGTTTGGGATGTAAAGTTTAATTATTACCACATTATAAGAAGATTTTATTTTTATAATGTGGTATTTATTTGAATTTTAAACGTATGTTAGTTTGATGTATAATGGAATAAATAAGGAGTAACAGTTGACCTATAATATTTAAAGAAGCTATTATTAAATCAATAGGGATATATTATTAAATTAGAAAAGAGGTGATTTCATGGTGTTTGTTCCAAAGATAACAGTATCCGAATTTGTAGAGCGTGAAATTAGTATTCGTTATAAACGTTTACCTATAGTTAATTTTTGTTAATTTAATAAAAATCAGGTGTAGAATTAGGAAAAATTTGAGCGATATGTGATTGAATTTTTTTAGAGAGGTAAAACCAGAAAAATAGACGTAAATTTATGGTAGAACAAAATATTACACCATTCGAAATGGAACAATTATATAACAAAGTAAAGCATATCCCGGCTGTTAGTACTGTAGAAGGATCGATTTATGGAGAGTGAACGAATTCGTACAGAATTGCTTTTGGAAAAAGCCATTAAAATCTTAGAGTATGCTAATATCGATAATAGCCAATGGTCCATGGGTGGTGGAACTATTTTAATGCTTAACTATCACCATCGTTTAAGTAAGGACGTAGACATATTTGTTTCGAACACACAATATTTTAATGGACTATCTCCAAAGTTAAACGATGTAGCCGAAGATGCTGATTTTTATCAAGAAGGAGAACGTTTTATTTCTTTATCTTATCCAGAAGGAAAAATTGATTTTGTAAAGGCATTTCAAGTAAGCGATTATTTACCAGTTTTAAAGCATGTGTTTAATCAGAATATACTGGTAGATGATGATATAGAAATCGTTACAAAGAAAGTTTTCTTTAGAGGGGCATCTTTACATCCTCGGGATTTATACGATTTAGCTACCGTTTATTTAGGACCAAGAAGATTTGAATTAGTTAACGCTCTAATTAATATCCCAGAACAGTTACAAGAGTTTCATGATGCTTTACAACGGGTAGGACCAGGATTCTCTTTTTCTGAAGATTATGGTTTAGATTTAGTATTAGATATACCATTAGGGCTTAAGGGCCGAGAGGTAGATGTTTGTATAGATTTATGTAATGAGGTTCGTAAATCTTTAGTTTAATTAGATATAATATCATTAATTTTATAAGAAAACGACTAGTACCCTATACATATGTATAGGGCACTAGTCGTTTTCTTATGCATTAAGCTCTTCGATAATCGTTACGATATCTTTTGCCTTTCGGGCAATGTGTTTGACGCCTAAATCTTTATGCAATTGTTCGTCTCTAAAGCCCCATGTAACGCCGATACATAATAGGCCTGAGTTTTTGGCTGTCGCCACATCTACTTCAGAGTCTCCGATATAGATGGATTCGTCTTGGGTCGAACCTAATTCTTTTAACGCTTGTAGCACCATATCTGGTGCTGGTTTACGTTGTAATCCAGGACGTTCGCCGATGGCTACTGGTAAACGATCACCAAAGTATTCCTTGTTTAGTGGTGTAATGCCTTCTTGAATTTTGTTAGATACAATGGCGAGTTTATAGTCCTTAGCACGTAATGTGTCTAATACATCGAGCATACCAGGATATGGGGCTGTGTAATCTTGTAGATGTTTACCATAGTATGTTTTAAATTCGTCGAGATAGGTGTTGAAATCAGCTTCTGAAATGGATGCTGGTAGCGATTGACGCATCAAATGTGCAACGCCGTTACCAAGAGCTGCTTTCACCTCGGAATCCGACCGTTCTGGTAAATCATGGGCGCGCAATACATAATTCACCGCATTGCGTAAATCTGTTAATGTGTCTAGCAATGTGCCGTCACAATCGAATACGATAGTTGTATATTTCATGGGGACCTCCAATTTTAAATTTTATATAAGTTATATTATAGCTTGAAATATAAGTTTAGTAAATTAAATAGTGTTCTATTTATTAATATTATTGACAAATATATTTTTTAAGTATAGTGTTAATATAGATAATTGTATAAATTATGTTTATCTTTTTGTTTTTTGTGATGGAGTGGGGCAGAATATGAAAAAGAAAACGAATAAACATTGTAAGGTTAGCGCTTTGTTAACCGCTATTTTGGTAACGAGTACTTGTAGTTGTTTATGGGGGAGCTCTGTATATATATGGGGAAACTCCAATTACTGATGCGAATGGCAACACGTATTTGGCTAGTGATAATACTAATATTACTGGTAAAAGTAATTCAGTTCCAAGTGGTAAAAATGCTACTATTGTGGGGGATAATAATACAGTTACAAAGACATTCCCTAAAGACAATGGCTCTCTTGTAAATGCCGTTGGTAATGAAGATGTACGGATAGTGGGGTCTAATAATGCGGTTCAAGGTAGTCGGAGACAACATGTGATTGGTGATAATAACCAAATCATCGCTCGTGATGCTGGGACGGTTACTGATTATGGACATCCATCTGGTCGTGAACCGAATGCATCAGATTTGACAATTGGTAGAGGGAATTTTATACGCGGTACTGACACATATCGAAATGAGTGGGATTCCTTAACTGTTATCGGTAATAACAACAAAGCCGAGTACAGCACAGAATCTGCTGGTGGCCCTTCAGCAGGTATTGTCATTGGGGATAATCAAAATATTGATACTATAGGTGAGTCTGTTGTGATTGGTAGTATGTCGCCTGCGGAGCAAGCCCAAAAATCAGATCAAGATCCAAGCGATAAAAAATATACGGTTGGTGGGTACAGTACGATTATTGGATACCATACATCTAGCACTCCAGGTGGTAGTGTAGTGGTAGGTAACTACTCAAATCTGAGCAAATATTACAAACTATTACTGGTCACGGAACCACAATTGAAGGTGGGAATAATTGGAATAATTTATCGGGTTCGTACTCTTCCTCTTATGGGGCTCTAAATACGCTTGAAAGTACTGCCACTGAAACGGAGGAAGCTGATAATGTCGCTAACTCTGTAACAGGTAGTTTAAACCGAACAGCTGGAACTACAGGTACCATGATTGTTGGTTCTGGTAATGTGGTGACAAATTCTAAAGCCCCAATGATAAATAGTCCTGCACTAGGTTCAACCATTGGTGATTTTTCTATTCAAACTATAGATATGATTGGGGCCGATAAACTCAGGGCTAAAACCGAAACTACAGTAGAAGAAGGTCGACATTATATGAAAGAATACATGGCTTTGAGTGCTGGTGCCGTATCTATTTTAGGTAGTAGCAATACAGCTGATTATGCTATTCGCTCTCAAATTTCAGGTACTAATAATGTCTTAAAAGGGCAAGAGAATAATTTAAGTACTTTCAATACTGTCAGTGGATATGGTAATGAAGGTACGAATATTAGTCGCTCTACTATTGTTGGTACTAGAAACAACCTTAAAAATGGTGAGGATAATGTAGTGATTGGGGATTTCCATAACTTTGATGGTGGAAAGCATAATGTTGTACTTGGTTCCATGGCAGCTGAGGAGCGAGATGTAACAAAATCATTTACAAATATATTTGATAGTAGTACATCTACCTATACAGTGAAGGAATTAGTTGCTACTCGTCGCAATACAGCAAATGTTGAAAATGCTGTAATGCTTGGTTATAATACTGATGTTATTAGAAATGGTGGTGTAGCATTAGGGAGTGAATCGATCGCTTCTGTAGATAAAGGGATTGCTGGTTATGACCCTATTACAAAAGCTGCATCTACTGACAGTTCTCCAACTTGGAAATCTACGGCGGCAGCTATTTCTGTAGGTGACTCTACTGGAACGACTGTTCTTACACGACAAATTACAAATGTAGCAGCTGGTTCAGAAGATACTGATGCTGTCAATGTAGCACAGTTAAAAACGAATTACAGCAGATTCCACAGCTAATATTAATAATCAATTGACTCAAGTTAATAATCGGATTGATGCTGTAGATGGTCGTGTTAAACGTGTAGGTGCCGGTGCGGCAGCATTGGCAGCGTTGCATCCGCAAGATTTTGACCCTAATGATCATTGGACTTTTGCTGCTGGCTATGGTAATTATCGTGGCTCTAGTGCTATAGCTCTTGGTGCATTTTATCGTCCTAATAATAAGGCTTTATATTCGGTCGGTGCTAGTCTAGGTGGTGGAGAGAACCTCTTTAATATGGGCGTTAGCCTCAAATTTGGTAAAAGTGAACCTTATGCAGATTACTCTAAAGCCGAACTGGTTAAGGTTATCAATGACCAAAATGAAAAAATGAATTCTATGCAAGAGCAAATTGATAGAATGATGGCTAAATTGAATTTATAATATAGTTTTTTACGCTTATGTACAGCCAACTATGTTACAATAATGTAATATGGTTGGCTGTTGTTTTATAAAGAGGTAAGTTATGACTGAAATACAAGCTCTTTTATTATTGAAAGCGTCCCTAGAATCTGCAAATCTTCATGGTGTTGAAGCCATGCTCGACGATGATTGCGAATATGTTTCTACGGGCCGAGGCATCATTGCTCGTAATAAACGTGAAAGCTTAGAATTCTTAACGGCCATGGTTGATTCCATCCAATCTGACCATGTACCTGTTATCTGTCGCATTATGCATATTACAGAGGTATACGAAGAAGGCGCTCTATTTCATGAGGGCCGTCACGGTTTGACAGTGGCCTATGAAGAGGGCGACCAATACGCGTATATGTTGTTTGTTGATATCAATGAGGATGGCCGTATTGACCGCATCGTTTCTAGCCAAGAAATTATGCGTTTGAATACGACGATCTTCGTTTATCCTTAGATGAAACACCATATCGCTTCCCAATTGTACCGCACACTGTGAAAGACTGGATTGCGGCCCTCAGCATATGGCTTGAAACTGATAATTTTGATATCGATGATTTCTACCAATTCATCGATGAAGACACCAAGGTAGTGTTCCAAAAAGGCGATGCTGAATCTATTACACTAGAAAATGGCCTCGATGTAGAGGACTACTTTGATCAACTCATGAATCAACACTTTGCAGCCGTACCACACATCATTCGTGATGAAGAGGATAATCTTATTTTAGTTTATGGCCCGATGAGCCTTATTGTGAGCCTTAATGAACAAGGAGCATTAGCCGTTATTAGCATATACATTGATACGAGAGACGAAGAAGAATCCATTGATGAATATGGTTATATCGAAGAAGATTTGACCGAATCTGTTGAGGAAGAACCTTTTACAGACTATTAATCCCTGCATTATCTGTGCCCATAAAAATTAGAACAGGCCTGTTCTAATTTTAAAGAGGCAGGAGCGAGCTCCTGCCTCTTTTGTGTACAAATATGTAATTAGATATCTTCTTTTTCTCGGATTAGACCAGCTTTTTTCTTGCGCCAGTACCAAATGTAGAGAGGAAGGATGACGATACATCCACCGAGGCCCCAAAGTAATTGGTTGGTTTGGGCTTGGCCTAGCATCCAAAGGGAGGTAGCAATGGCGATGATTGGAATGGTATAACCACCAGGGATTGTGTAGGACCGTTCTTTGTCTGCCCATTTACGACGGAATATGATGACTGCTAAACATGTTGGTAGGTATTGTGTAAAACGGGATACCGCACTAATAGCAGCAAGGGTTGTAAACGAACCAGACCAGGCAAGTAATACGCTTGCAATAGCAGTGACAATCGCTGCTACATATGGCGCATTGTAACGATTGCGTTTAGCTAAGGCACTAGGTAACATACCGTCTTCGGCCATGGATGTTGCAATACGCGGTGCGTAATAGGCTTCGGCAAAATTAATACCGCCCATGGAAATTAATGTGCCCGCCAATACAATGTACATGCCAATTGGTCCCACGATTACGTTGAAAGCATCTTGTACCGGTGCTTTTGTGTTAGCAAGGTCTGTACCTAAAACACCGATAGATACAGCAAGTATTGCCATGTATAGGACGGATACGAGAAGCATACACATGATAATGGCACGAGGTAAATTCTTTTTAGGATTCTTCATATCCTCCGCGGCAATAGCGATAACCTCAAATCCTGTATAGGCAAAGAAGAGAAGAACGGCTGCTTGTGCAAAGGAGCCATCTACATAGGTATCGTTTGGGAATACAGGTGTAAAGTTAGCGCCATTAATAAAGAATATACCGATAGCTATAAATAGGGCGAGAGGCACTAATTTAGAGATTGTAATCAAGTTATTAACGAACTTAGATACGTTAACACCAAATATGTTTACGATTGTTAAGCCTACGATTAATATGAAGGAAATAACGTCTTTTGCTAAATCGCCACTTAAGGCTGGCACTGCTGCACCTAGTGCTGTGGCAAAACCAACGGCCATGGCGGCCCAAGCAATAACTGTTACAACCCATTTAAGGACGCCAACTTCAAATCCCCAAAAAGTCACCTAATGCATGTTTAGCGTATAGATAGGGGCCACCATTACGTGTGAAAAGACTAGCTGCCTCTGCAAAGCATAAGGCAATACATCCTGCAATGACTGCATCAAATAGAAGGACCCCTAAACTGGCAGACCCAATAATGGCATAGGCCTTATTAGGTAATAGGAAAATCCCAGTACCAACGATACCGTTGATACCGAGGAGTACAATACTCCAAAATCCAAATTTACTTTTCTTATCCATTAGTTGGCCTCCTTAGTAGCATCGACGAAGGCTTTAAATAATGCTTTTGCATGTACGTCTTTCACATGCATCATCTCTGGATGGAATTGAGTAGCTATAAACCAAGGACGACTTGTATCCTCTAATGCCTCTACCGTACCATCCTTGGCAAGGCCAGTAACAACTAGGCTTTCACCAATATTACGGCACGTTTGATGATGATGAGAATTTGTAATCCATGTGGTTGTGCCGATGATTTTGGCTAATTTAGAATCAGGTTCAATTTCTACCGTATGCGTAGGCAATGCAGGTGTTTGATTTTGGCTATGCTTAATCGTACAATTTTTATCATATGGCAAATCTTGGTACAAGGAGCCACCACGATAGACATTTACGATTTGGCAACCACGGCAGATGGCGAATACAGGAATATTTCGCGCCTCCGCTGCAGCTAGTAAGGCAAAATCGAATTGATCGCGCTCAGGGAACACATCGCCGATGCCTCGCAATGGTTCTTCGCCATAATTGAGCGGATATACATCATGACCACCTGTAAGGAGTAGACCATCAACAATATCGATAGTTTCCTTTGCTTGCTCTAAATTTTCCGTGAAAGGAATAATAATAGGAATACCGCCTGCTTCTTCGATGGAGCGGACATAATCTTGATTTACATAAGAACGGATTAAATCGACATAAGCGCCGCTGTTATCGCGTAGCGTATTGCCGGAGATTCCGATTAATGGTTTTTTCATACTATCACCTCAATGTGTAAAATACTGTACATCAAGTACAGTATAATTATAATTCATTTTCCTAAAATATACTATAACATATTATGCAAGTAGGAATTGCGTTTGCGTAAAAAGATTTAATATTTGATAATTCTAAAATAAATTTATAGAAAATTGATAAAAAATTAATATTTAGGTATAATGAGTCTTAGATTGTAGAATATAAATTGAGGAGAGAATGTATGAACTGGAAACGTGTAATAACATTAGGTCTATTGGGGCTGACATTTGGTATGGGCCAATCCTATGCCATCGATGTTAATATTCCTGGCGCCAATGCATCTATACCTGCTGATAAATATCAGAATTATCGTGTAGATACGGCAGATACAAAAAAAATGGAATCCAAAATTGTTAAAAAAGTTACGGAAGATAATCAAAATAAACCTGGTTATGATATATCTAATTTACCAAGGGATATTCATAATACAACAGAATTAAACCATGCTATCAAGTATTCTAGTACGGTATTTATTTTGAGAGATCACGGAGCAGATATTAAATTTACTATGCCTTATCCTAGTATCATGGGAATCGCATATGAAAGTGCTGGCCCACATAAGGAAGTGACGCGTTATGGCGGTGCGTTAGGTTTTGATGGTGAAATGAGTTATGAATTACGTCCTCAGCCAAAGGGCGATACATGGGAAAATTCGGGTATTCCTTATAAGCAACTAACTGCAGATCAGTTAAAGTCATTGTTAGAAAATAAAAAAATGACTCTACATAAAAATAATTATAGTATTCTTGGTGCAGGGCTATTTACTTACCCGACAGTAGAAAAAGGGACATGGGATATAGCCTCTTACGATTCAAAAAATATTAGAGGCACTATTAATTTTACAATGCCAAATCAGCCGACTATTTCCTATCATCTCGTATATGCGATGCCAAAAAACAAAATACAGAAACTTAACCAAGAAACAATCATTCAAGATACAATGTCACCATTAGCTAATATAGTATTGCCTTCTGTCAAGGCTGCTAGTGATATCATGCCATATACATCCGAAGTACATAAAGGCCCATTTGCGTTTAGAGTATTGAAGGACAGCAAATTAGTAAAGTCAAAATCTTTCGAAGGTGGTTTAACTATGGATTTTTATAAATCGGGAAAGATAAGAGAAATCATTAGTGTGAGCCCTCTATCAAAGTATGATGATATAAAAAAACAAAATGTTCTTTATAATTATTTGGTGGGGTTTATTGGTTCACATAATTTATCTCAAGGTAAACCAGCTCAATATGCTACTGTTTGGAATGATACGCTACCAGGGGCTTATTTTGAGATTAAAGGGGACAAATACAGTTTATTTGTTATGACCGTATATGATGATACGCATCGCTATACTTACTATATGTCAAAACCACATGATGTACACGTTAGTAATTATAAATTAAGAGATATTGTACAATATGTGACATACAAAAATACAAAAGATGGATACAAAAAAATGAAACTTGGATTAGGTATGCCTAGTCGTGCATTTTCAAATAATCGTGTGCATTAATAAAAAGAGGCTGTAACAGAATGCGGTTTTACCGTATTCTAGTTGCAGCCCCTTTGTTTACCTATACAAGTAAAATTGATGAAATATAAAATAAGTGTTAAAATGATAAATAAATGTATGTATTTAAGGAGCGAGATATGAAGTTAAGACGTTTGTTAATACTGAGTTGTATTGGATTTATTGGGACTATAGGAGCATCTCAGGCCATTGAGGTTAACATCCCTGGAGCTCGCCCAGATATTGCGAAGGAAGCATATCAAGAATACCGCCTTCCCCAGGACGTTGCTAAACGAATTGATGCCTATCAGGAAATGCAAGTAAAAAAAATGGTGCAACGTCTACCAAATTATAATAATGAAAAATTAGCTGATGATATTTATTTGACACAAGAATTGACTAGAGCGATTTATCATTCTAGAAGTGTATATATTATTACAGATAATGGAGCTGATGTTAAGTTTACAGGGCCTAAAGAAAGTATAATTGGGTGGTCTATTGATCCTAAATATTTCTCTCAATATCCTATTAAGAATGGTGGCATAACTATATCGGGAGTAGCTGATTTTAGTTATGAAACGAGACCTCAACCAAGAGGATCTAAGTGGGAAGATACAAATATAGAGTATGCAGATGTAAATCAATCTATTATACAGGATATTGTAAAAAAGAGTTTAGAAAAGGAAAAGGCTGTACCTCGCTTTATTGATGGCGGTGTATTCACATATCCTGGTATTGAAAAAGCAACGTGGGATGTAATAGGCCTTGATGATCATTATGTAGTGGGGACAATCAATTTTACATTACCAAAAACACCTACTATTTCTTATCATATTGGTCAATCTCTAAATAAAGATATTATAAAAAATCATATTAAAGATGATACACAACAATCGATCTCTTATACAATGGGGCCATTGGCCAATTTTGTGTTGCCTTCTATTAAGCCTGCTAGTGATGTATTAGCATATACTGATCCAGTTAAAATGGGACCTTATACCTTTAGGGTATTAAAAAATAGTAAATTCAAGGAACATGAGGTCATAGGTCAAGCTGAATATGATGTGTATCTTTCAGGACGTATCAAAGCCGTACTAGGTAAGCAACCATTGGTCAAAGGTGTTAGTGTTGAAAAACAAAATATTTTATATAGCTACTTAAGTATGGTTGTTAATAATCATGGTTTACAAGGTCATAAACGATTACAGTATGCCACAGTTTGGAACAATGGTGTTCCAGCTTTATACTTTGAAGCTAATAAAGAAAATGCAACACTATTTGGAATGGTATTGTATGATAATCAATATGTCTATACATATTATTTATACAAACCTGATGATGTTCATGTAAGTAACTATAAATTGCGAGATGTGATTCAATATGTAGCTGCTAAACATAGTAAATCTTGGAATGATAAGGCTTATGCAGGGGTTGGTTTTTCGCCATCTAGATTACAATTTATGGAAATACGTCAGAATAATAAAAATGTTGGTAATGATAAAACATTAAGTACTAGTAAAGAGTAATGTAATAGTTGATGTAAAAATAAAAGAGGTTTAACACGTATGCGTTAAACCTCTTTTTTAT